>Ga0101944_10000243_pt1 | contig 176041 bp, 145 predicted proteins | sample DewCreD2012metaG_FD_75245 | JGI IMG/M metagenome (GOLD analysis project Ga0101944, IMG submission 75245) | Hot spring sediment bacterial and archeal communities from British Columbia, Canada, to study Microbial Dark Matter (Phase II) - Dewar... ...
TGGGCTTAACGTCCACGTTAAGCCCTTTCAAATCATTAATCGTCTGAGCGAAGACGCTCAGACGAACCGGGAACAGGAGTCAATAGGTTGGGCTTAACGTCCACGTTAAGCCCTTTCAAATCATTAATCGTCTGAGCGAAGACGCTCAGACGAACCGGGAACAGGAGTCAATAGGTTGGGCTTAACGTCCACGTTAAGCCCTTTCAAATCATTAATCGTCTGAGCGAAGACGCTCAGACGAACCGGGAACAGGAGTCAATAGGTTGGGCTTAACGTCCACGTTAAGCCCTTTCAAATTATTAACCGTCTGAGCGAGGATGCACAGCCGAACACATTAATTATTGTACCAGTCCTTCTAAAACAGGTAATTAAGCCCCATATAGAATCCCATTCCGCCATCCTGTTTGTTGAGAGCTTTTCCCAGGTCAATTGCAATGATAAAATTTTCATTCATTACAATCTTGAGACCCGCTCCGGCGGTAACATGCATCTTTTCAGAATTAATATTAAAGAAGTCTGATTCATTATACGACGACTCCCCGAGATAAGGTATATTAAATTTTATTTTATCGGTCACCATTCCGAAGTCACTGAATGCATTTACACCGAGATAAAAGTTCTGATTGATAAATCTGAACTTTACTGCCTTCCACCGCAGTTCAGCGTTTCCGTAGAAGAATCCGTCACCCATCACCCTGTTCCTCATCAGGCCTCTTACTGACTTCGATCCGCCGAGACCCTCCATGGTGGCTCCCAGAAGTACCGATACAATCATCTGCGACTGGTAATAAAAGGGGACTTCGCCGAAAAGTGTCTGCTGGTAACCCAGGCGGTATGCAAAGGTAAGTTTATCAGGAGCTAACGGGAAATATTGCCTGTGAGTGAAATAGAATTTACCGAAACTGGCTTCACTTCCCAGAAATTTTTGCGATGTTTCAATTCCGGCTTCAGTCCAGATACCCTTATTGGGGCTTGGCCTGTTGTCGCGGGAGTCATATGTCAGTCCGAATTTAATTGTGTTTATCAGCCCTCCGTCAGCCTCTTCAGGACTAAGGATACCCCAGTTCTTGTAAAGCTCATAGAGTCCCGGTACATCCGGCAACTGATCTTCAGGGTCTTTACCCTTGTTGAGTTTCTCCAGATCAATTTCTGAAACCCTGAAATTCTGAATGGCAAAACCTGCATTCCATCTCAGGTGCTCACCGGCAAGCTTACCCTGAAAATCATTTTTAAACCTCAGAAGTGTACGCCTCATCATGTAAAACATGCGTGTTTTATAATCATCCGATTCATCATCAGTCCATGATTTATTATACACAGACTCATATCCGTTGAATCCGTAAAAATCATATGCTTCATCAGGCAAATATGCAAGATCCGATGAAATCCTTATGCCGGGAATCAGATACTCTGAGTCGTAATTAAATCTGTAAATACCGCTTCCTTTTGTAAACCTCGATACTTCAAGGTAAAACTTATGATAGTAGCCGGGATAAATGTCGCCGGAACCATAATTGTACAGATCTATAAGGCCTCCGTACTGGAAACCCAGATCGGTGCTGAAAGTAATTGCGGGAAGAATCCCGAAGTTCCATCCTCTTTTAATGTTTTCTTCCTGAGCAGTAAGAGATGTAAGAATGAATGAAACTACGATTACACTAAAGATTTTTTTCATAGGTTTGTCATTTTATGCCGTTAAAGATATATAAAATTGAAAATAAAGGACTATTTTCCTGTTTTGTCCGGAAGCTAATATAATTCTTTAATATAATGGATATTCTGATCAGGGATATAAGCTGTCTCGCAGGTATTGAGGAAGAACCTTTGAAATTCAGGGCTGGGAAGGAGATGTCGGTACTTAACGTCCTGAACGATGCCTTTCTGCTGATAAGCGGCGGACTGATAAGAGATTTCGGCCCGATGAAATCAGTGCCGGCCGTTGATTCCAGACAAGTCAGGATAATAGAGGCAGGGGGGAGGTGTGTTCTCCCGGCTTATTGTGATCCGCATACTCATATTGTTTATGCGGGAAGCAGGGAAAGGGAATTTGTAGACAGGATAAGAGGATTATCTTACGAAGAGATAGCAGCCAGGGGTGGCGGAATCCTGAATTCGGCCAAACAGTTGCATATTACTCCGGAAGATGATCTTTTCACCATGGCTATGGAAAGAATAAATGAAATCATCAGCCAGGGAACCGGTGCGGTGGAGATAAAAAGCGGATACGGACTGAACACTGAAGATGAACTTAAAATGCTCAGGGTTATTAAAAGAATAAAGGAGAACTCTCTTATAGATGTAAAAGCAACCTTTCTCGGAGCTCATTCTGTCCCAGAACCGTTCCGCCATCACCGTGATAAATACATAGATCTGATTATTAGTGAGATGATTCCTGCGATTGCCGCTGAGAAACTTGCCGGTTATATAGATGTTTTCTGTGACAGAGGCTTTTTCAGCGTTGAGGAAACGGAAAAGATACTTCAGGCAGGGCTTAAATACGGCCTTAAAGCAAAACTTCATGCCAATGAGTACGGTCTGACAGGAGGAGTACAGACCGGAGTGAAATTCGGTGCTCTTTCAGTTGATCACCTGGAGCATATGGGGGAGGATGAGATAAAAGTTCTTCACGGAACCGGAACCATGCCAACTCTTCTTCCCGGCTCAGCATTCTTCCTGGGTCTGCCGGATCCTCCTGCAAGAAAGATGATTGACTTGGGTCTGCCTGTAGCTCTCGCATCTGACTATAATCCGGGTTCTTGCCCTTCAGGCAATATGAAACTGGTTTTGTCACTGGCCTGTGTCAGACTGAAAATGACCCCTGCTGAAGCCATCAATGCCGCAACAATAAATGCCGCTTACGCAATGGGACTATCAGAAACTCATGGTACCATTACCCGGGGCAAAACTGCAAACATCCAGATAACAAAACCGGTACCGTCGTACGAGTTTCTGCCATATGCCTTCGGTTCACAACTGACTGAAAAAGTTATATTAAAAGGAGTAGAGGTGGTCAGTCATTTGTAAAACACTATCCTGGTAACTGATTATCATCTTAATAAAAATATATGGAGAAGAAAATAATTGAATGTGTTCCTAATTTCAGCGAAGGAAGAGACTTGGAGGTAATCAGGCAGATAACTGATGTAATAAAATCTGTCGGGAATGTAAAATTGCTTGATGTTGATCCGGGAAGAGATACCAACCGCACGGTTGTGACTTTTGCGGGACAGCCTGAAGAGGTCTGTGAAGCTGCCTTTCTTGCGGTCAAAAAAGCTGCTGAGTTGATAGATATGTCAAAACATCACGGGGCACACCCCCGTATGGGTGCAACAGATGTACTGCCGCTTGTTCCTGTATCGGGAATTACCATGGAAGAGACGGTTGAATATGCAAGAAAGCTTGGCAGACGAATAGGGGAAGAACTCGGTATACCTGTTTACTGTTACGAGAATGCGGCTTTTGAAGAAAAGAGAAGGAATCTTTCAGCTTGCAGGGAGGGAGAGTATGAAGGGTTAAGAAACAAGCTTGCCGACCCTGAATGGAAACCCGATTTCGGGCCTGCCGTTTTAAATGAAAGAGCGGGAGCAACAGCAGTCGGAGCAAGGGATTTCCTGGTAGCTTTCAACATAAATCTGAATACAACCTCGACACGCATTGCCAATGCAATAGCATTTGATGTGCGCGAGAAAGGAAGAACGATAACAGGTGAAAACGGTGAAAAAACTGTTGTTCCCGGCACCCTTAAATCTGTCAAGGCAATAGGCTGGTATATTGAAGAGTACGGAATTGCCCAGATTTCCATGAACCTTACAAATATTTCCGTTACTCCTGTTCATGTTGCCTTTGAGGAAGTATGCTTCAGGGCTGAAGCAAGAGGAGTGAGGGTAACCGGATCCGAGCTGGTAGGTCTTGTTCCTCTGAAGGCTATGCTCGAAGCAGGCAGGTATTTCCTCAGGAAACAGAAACGCTCTTCCGGGGTTTCAGATGGTGAGCTTATTAAAATAGCAGTTAAATCAATGGGTATGAATGAGATTCATGAATTCAGACCCGAAGAAAAAATAATCGAATATGTAATGGAAGGAAAGAATAAAAACAGATTGACTGATTTGAGTCTCAGGCAGTTTATGGAGCTGACTGCCTCGGAAGCACCTGCTCCCGGAGGTGGTTCAGTAGCGGCATATATCGGAGCACTGGGAGCCGCTCTCGGAACAATGGTCGCTAATCTCTCATCTCATAAAAAGGGATGGGATGACAGGTGGGAGGAGTTTTCGGACTGGGCCGAAAAGGGGAAAGAACTTCAGAACAGGCTGCTCGAGCTTACTGACGAGGATACCGAAGCTTTCAACAGGGTTCTTGCTGCAATCAGGATGCCAAAAAATACACCGGAAGAGGCTGAAATGCGCAGAAAAGCTGTTGAATCTGCAACATTATATGCCATGCGTATACCATTAACAGTTATGGAGACAGCGTACGCTGCGCTTGATGTTGTCGAAACAATGGTTGAAAAAGGTAACCCGGGATCGGTAAGCGATGCGGCTGTCGGTGCTCTTTCCCTGCATGCTGCGATACAGGGAGCCGGTCTGAACGTAAAAATAAACGCCGCTGGTCTGACAGGTAACGCTGAAGTTCAACAGATGGTAAGTATGGCTGATTCAATTATGGAATCATCTGCAAACAGGGCAAATGAAATCCTGAATAAAATGGAAAATGTCCTGAAAGGTAATTGACAATTCTTTTCAAGTCATATAGTTTTAATCCTTTTTTAATTTGAATCAAAGGGTTAATGTGGACTTAAGATTCGCAAAGATATTGCAGATTAAAAAAAAATGACTATTTTTTACCGGAATTTTTAAACAGGGAACACTAATTTTAACCTAAAACACTGATTTTATGAAGAAAATCTTGCTGTTTCTAACTGTGGTCATGATCAATGCATCACTGACCCTGGCCCAGACAGTGCAGGTTTCCGGTACAGTGAAGGATGCCCAGGAGGGTACTCCCATGCCCGGAGTCTTTGTATCTGTAAGGGGTACCACCCTCGGCACAATTACGCTGGCGGATGGTAGGTATACTTTAGCTGTTCCGGCCGGCACACAAACTCTTGTTTTCAGTTTTGTGGGCTACCGGACACAGGAGATTCAGATTGCAGGCAGAACTGTAATCGATGTTGCACTTCAACAGGATGTTTTTAATGTTGAGGAGGTTGTTGTGGTGGCGTATGGTACCCAACAGAAAAGGGATGTGGCAGGCGCCATTGCATCAGTCAAAGGCGAGGCTCTCGCCAAGATGCCTGTGCAGAGTTTTGACCAGGCTCTTCAGGGCAAAGCTTCGGGAGTATCAATAACAATACCTAACGGAGTTTTGAATAATCCTCCTGTAATCAGGATCAGGGGTGTAAACTCTATCTCGTCGAGTTCCTACCCGTTAATAGTTGTTGACGGAGTACCGGTATTTACAGGTGATATTGGCAACTCAGCCGCTGCCAATACACTGGCTGACATTAATCCATCTGATATTGCATCAGTGGAGATCCTTAAAGATGCTTCTGCTACGGCAATATATGGTTCACGAGCAGCCAACGGAGTAATAATGATAACCACAAAGAAAGGACAACAGGGACAGGTGAAGGTGACCTACGATGGATCAATCGGTTACATGCAGCCTTATCACATCTTTGAGGTTATGAATACTGAGCAGTATATAGCCCTTAAAAACCTGGCTCAGGAAAACGCAGGTACCCCGGTTGCAAACCGCTTTAAAACCAGCCTTGATGCTAACGGTAAAGTAATAGACACCAACTGGGCTGACTATATTTACCAGACAGGCTTCCAGCAGAACCACGCAATTACAGTGTCCGGGGCGACCAGCAGAACAAGCTATTTTCTCTCGCTTGGTTATTCAGATGTTGAGGGAATGGTGAGACAGAACTATTATACAAGGACCAATGCAAGGCTTAACCTTGAACATAAGGTTAATGATTATGTTACACTGGGAGCTAACATATCATATATAAATAACTACAACTTTGCGCCAAATACAGGTTCACTGCCCGGGCAGGGGTTTAATACTGCCGGTGCAGGCAGACTTGCATTTGTTACTGCCCCCATCGTATCGCCATATAACAATGACGGTACATATAATATAGCCTCCAATAACCAGATTGGGAGAATGGGTAACGTGGAACAGGTTGGCTTCTATAACCCGGTACCCATTTTTGACAAAAACAAAAACTCTGTAGAAAATGACAGGTTGTTGGGAACAGTATTTCTTGCCATAGAACCTATTAAAGGTCTGCAATTGAAATCAGTTTACGGCGTTGACAATATTCTTTCAGAACGAATTGTCTTCCAGACACCGATACATGGAGATGGGTTCTCAAATGGCGGAGGCGCTTATAACGATTTCGATCGAAGAAACCGGTGGAGCTGGACAAATACTGTCAGCTATAATAAATCTCTCTTCGATAAAGTGAATGTCGGTCTTTTATTAGGTTCGGAGGAACAATACACAACCTACGACGGCTGGGGAGGCGACAGGATAGGTGTTACTGATGTCTTTTTTGAAACCTATCAGGGCAGCTGGGCCACCCCTCAGCAACCCACTAACGGAGGTCAGACAGAAAACTACTTTGTTTCATTCTTCGGGCGAATGACCTTAAACTACGATCGCAAATATTTTGTTGAAGTCAGCGGACGCCGTGACGGTTTCTCAGGCCTTGCAGCAGGGAGAAAATACGGTAATTTCGGGGGAGCCTCTGTTATGTGGAATATTTCAAATGAATCATTTGTTAAGAATTCCTCGCTGGCATCCATGATAAGCGACCTCAGGCTGAAAGCAAGCTACGGCCGTGTAGGAAATATCTCCGGAGTCGGTGATTTCGCCTCATTGTTCCTTTATGGAGCCGGTACTTATAATGGTGCCGCAACACTGGCATTCAATCAGGCAGGAAATGCAGACCTCGAATGGGAAGCTTCAGATAAATACGATGTGGGTCTCGCATTCGGAATTCTGAAAGACAGGCTTCAGTTTGATATCAACTATTATTATAACAATGTTAATGGTTTGATTCTGGATGTACCCCAGGCGCCATCGAAAGGTATCCCGGGGAATACAATACCTCAGAATATCGGATCCATGTATAATACCGGATTCGATATCTCACTGACCAGCTATAACATAAGCAAACCAAACTTCCAGTGGTCCACAACCCTTAACTTTAACACGCTGAAGAATGAAGTCACTGCTCTTGCCCCGGGTGTTGATTTTCTGACCGGTGCAACCTCAGGTCTTGAGACCGCAAACAGGACACTGGTAGGATACCAGATTGGTACTATATGGGGCGTTCAGACTGCCGGCGTTGATCCGACTACAGGAAGAAGAATTTTCGTTAAAGCAGACGGGACAAAGGTAACCTACGACCATTCCTCAGCTGTTGCTGACAGATGGAGAAAATTATCGGATGGTACGGTTACCACCGGTATAAGCTACTCTGCCGACAGTAAGGCTCTTGGAAATGCTCTTCCCAAGTTTTATGGCGGTATTGATAATAATTTGTCCTACAGGGGTATAGACCTGAGCCTTGGTCTTACATACGCTATGGGATTTTATGTTTACAACGGCTCCAAGGCAGGATTACGTGACCAGAGATTCTGGAACAACTCCGTGGAAGTTTATAAGAAAGCATGGAGACAACCCGGAGATATTACAGATATTCCAAAACCGGTCTACGGTGATAATGTTTCGAACGGCTCAACCATGCCTGCTTCACAGAATGTCGAGAAAGGCGACTATATGAAGGTCAGGAACATCGCATTAGGGTACACTATTAAACACAAGTACCTTAATACAGTAGGTATCAGGAGTGTTAGACTCTCTGCCCAGGTATTCAACGCCTTCGTAATTACAAAATATACAGGCTCTGATCCTGAGATCTCATCTAACGGAAACAGTAACCTGGCTCCTGGAGTTGACCGTAACTCAGTGCCGCAGGCACGAACATATACTATGGGATTAAATCTGGTATTTTAATTTTAAAACATTGAAATTATGAAAACAATAATCAAATATTTCAGTATAGTCTTAGCTGGATTAATCCTTTTTACATCATGTGAGACAGAAAAACTTAACCCGGTACCTAAGACTTCGATTTCAGACCTTTCGGCATTTGATACCAAAGACAGGATTATAAACCAGGTAAATGGTTTATATACAGGTATCAGGAGCGGAAACTTCCTTGGAGGTCGTTATCACGTTTATAACGATATCAGATCCGATGAGTTTCTGAATGCAACCACCAACGGCGTGACAGGGTATCTTATATGGAATCATACCGTTGACGGCGGCGAGAATAATATAAACAGCTGCTGGAATGCAGCTTACTCAGCTATTAACAGGATAAACGTATTCATTGAAGGGCTTGACGCCAGCGGCGCCGTAACAAAGAACCTGATTACACAGGCTGAGTATGACCAGTTTGTGGGTGAAGCCAGGGCAATGCGTGCAATGACCTATTTTTACCTGTTGCAGATGTGGGGTCAGCCCTATAATAAAAACAACGGGACAAGCCCGGGTGTTCCTTTAAGAATCACTGCCCAGAAATCTTCCCTGAACAATGATCTGGCCAGAAGTACGGTTGCAGAAGTATACGCAAAGATCATTGAAGACCTAGATTTTGCCGAAACCAAGGTTCTGGCAGATTTCCCGACGGATGTACTCGATGTTACACGTGTTCACAGGAATGCTGTAATAGCTTTTAAGACAAGAGTATACCTGCATATGGGTAATTATGCCAAGGTAATCTCTGAAGGGGCCAAGATAGTACCTCAGTCAACGGCACCTTTCTCTGCAACCTCCGGTATTCCTAACGCTCTGGCATCAACTTTCGCATCGGTTTTTAATCCTCCCTACACAACACGGGAATCAATTTTCTCGCTTCCTTTTACTACAACTGAGCTTCCAGGCACCCAGAACGGCTTAGCCAGTTATTATTCTCCAAATATCATCGGAGACTATTATGTGAATGAGGCAGCCGGCTCTCTCTGGGCGGATGATGTAAACTGGCCTGCTTCAGATTCCCGCAGGGCACTGTTTACAGTAGCTGCAGGCAAAAGATACCTCCAGAAATGGACAAGGAGTCCCATGAGCGACTGGGTTCCGATAATCCGTTATGCGGAAGTACTGCTTAATATTGCAGAAGCTGAGGCGATGGTTGCCAACGGTGCCAATGCAAGGGCAGTAGCTCTTCTAAACGCCGTGCGCCAGAGGGCAGACAACACTGTTACGCCATGGGTGACTGGAGATTTTGCAAATGCTGCTGCTTTTGTTAACCAGTGTCTCATCGAGAGGAGAATTGAATTCCTTGGCGAAGGAATGAGAAACATGGATATTCACCGGAAACTGCTGAACATTCCAGGAAAAGGATCCGTCAGCGGTGTTCCCGCCACGGCAGGTGCATACATCTGGCCGATACCAACACAGGAACTTCTCTATAACAAGCTTTGTGTCGATAATCCCCAGTAACAGGAGTTAACAGGAATTATCGTTTATAAGGATTTTCCTGAATAACAGTATACGGGTAAGCTGATTCTTAAGGGATCAGCTTACTTTTTTCCAAGGGCGCTACTGATGATAATTAAGTACATTAATTTTGATTCAGGGAAGGAATCGTTTCATAAATCTGAGGCGGTAAGAGTAGACAGAACTCTCCTTGTAAAATATCCCCTGATGATCAATCATGTCAACTCTGACATACCCGGATGAGTGAATTATCATGTTGCCGGGCAATATCATTCCGACATGCTTAATCCTTCCCCTCTCATCATCAAAAAAAGCCAGATCGCCGGGTATGGCGTCTTTCATGAAGCCGACAAGTTCGCCGGCTTTTGCCTGCTGTCCGGCATCACGGGGAATGCTTACTCCATGAATCTTGTAAACAAGCTGGACTAACCCTGAGCAATCAAGTCCGTGTTCGCTCCTTCCTCCCCAAAGGTAAGGGGTGTTAATGAACCTGATGGCAGTATGGTGAATCTGTCCATACGGTTTTATGTAAGATTCATTATACTCTCCAGTAACACTGTATACATTCTCCCCAAGTCTGAAAATACCTCTCCGGAAGTCTGGTTCATAGATTTCTGAACCCAGGCCAATAATAAGCTTTTTACCATCAGCGGTTGTGCATTCAAGAGATTTACTCAGTACCAAACCCTTTAAACCTTCCGATATCTCAAAACAAACAAGATGCTTTTTATCGGACCATCCGCTGTACCGATCGAACTGAGTCTCAATTTTTACCCACCCCGGCACCTCATCAACCACCTCAATGCTTTCACCGAACAGTACCTGTGAAACCATCTCAGCTTTATGCGAGGGCATATGCCTCATCGGAAGATAAACATTGCCGCAGACAAGTTTGCTCATGGTAAGGTTTATATAAATAGTTAATGATACCTTTCACCGCATATCTATTATTTCCACACCCTTGTAATTTTTCGGATTGAAGGTAAAGAATGAAGCGTCAGGTACAGTTTTGAGGTTGTATTCTGAGACCTTAAGGGTAAGGGTTATTCCATCCTTTCTTTTATATTCTGCATTCAGCAGGTTGTAGTTGTTTTTTCCGATGGTTAACCTGATTCTGATAAGCTCATTCCCTGTATCTTCGGGGTACAGGTCAATTATCCAGGCACTGGCAGTTTCTTCAAGCAACCTGATTTTGTACCCTTTTTTGTAGAGTGTAAAAATTGTTCCGGGACGGCTCATGAACGATTCATCCCTTCGGTCGGGCTTTGTTATGGTAACCTCTTTCTCATTAACCAGGTAATTCCACGACACCGAACCGTTAAACCAGATAATATTTCCCGGCAGTTCGAGCCTGTACTGATCCTTTGATATAACAAGACTTCCGTTTGCTGTATCCTTTTTTGAGTTGGCAATATCATCAGTAATAAGACTGAATTTCATTGAGACCGAGGGTGCGGATAGTGCTGCAGATGAGAATCTGTCCATTATTCTGATTGCCTCAGGGTCTGTTTGTCCCCGTGCATAAGCGGAAACAACCAGTAATATTATCAAAGCTGGAGTATGCTTCATTTCTCTAGTTCTGATCAAGTCTCTGCAAAATCTGTTCCAGAGTTGTGAGGTCGGAGATAAGAACATCCCTTGCCCTGCTACCTTCAAACGGACCAACTATACCTGCTGCCTCAAGCTGATCGATAATTCTGCCGGCCCTGTTATAACCTATGGACAGTTTTCTCTGAATAAGCGATGTTGAACCCTGCTGGTGCTGAACAACAAGCCGGGCGGCATCATCAAACATCGGGTCTCGTCTTCTCAGGTCCACCTCCTGTTCTCCGGCTTCAGTATCTGCAATATACTCCGGAAGGTGCATGGCATCCGCATATCCCTGCTGTGATCCGATAAATTCAGTAAGAGCTTCAATTTCCGGTGTGTCAATAAACGCACACTGGAGTCGCACGGGTTCGCTTCCCGATGAGACAAGCATATCACCTCTTCCAACAAGCCTGTCGGCACCTGTAGCATCAAGTATTGTCCTTGAATCGACGGAAGAAAATACCCTGAATGCGATTCTTGTGGGGAAGTTTGCTTTTATAAACCCGGTAATAATATTTGTAGAGGGTCTTTGAGTACTTATTATAAGGTGAATGCCTGTTGCCCTCGCAAGCTGTGCCAGTCTGCCAATCGGAGGTTCTATCTCCCTTCCGGCCGTCATGATCAGATCCGCAAATTCGTCAATGATAAGAACAATATATGGAAGGTATCTGTGTCCCTTCTCAGGGTTCAGTCTGCGGGCCATAAATTTATCATTGTACTCCCTTATATTTCTTGTCTGGGCCATTTTAAGCAGTTCAAGCCTGCTGTCCATCTCGATGCAGAGAGAATTTAAAGTATTGATTACCTTCTGGGTATCGGTAATTATAGCATCCTCTTCACCTGGCAGTTTAGCCAAAAAATGTCTTTCTATTTTGGCATACAGAGGCAGTTCTACTCTTTTAGGGTCGATCAGAACCAGCTTTACTTCGGCCGGGTGTTTTTTGTAAAGGAGTGAGGTGATAATAGCGTTAATTCCGACCGATTTTCCCTGTCCGGTAGCGCCTGCCACCAGAAGGTGAGGCATTTTTGTCAGATCAGCTATATAAGGTTCATTTGTAATGGTGCGGCCGAGTGCAAGGGCAAGTTCAAACTTCGATTCCTGGAACGACTTTGTGGTGATAAGTGACCTCATTGAAACTGTTTCTGGATTCTTGTTCGGTACTTCTATCCCCACTGTCCCTCTTCCCGGTATCGGCGCTATAATCCTTATTCCCAGAGCTGAAAGGTTAAGTGCAATATCATTCTCCAGCGATTTGATCCTTGCAAGCCTCACACCTCTTTCAGGTACCACCTCGTACAAAGTAACGGTTGGTCCTACTGTGGCCGTAATATGCTGTATCGGAATTTTATGATCGGCAAGTGTTTTAACTATATTCTCCTTGTTCTCAAGGACCTCCTTGTTGTCAAATGATGAGGGACTTTTGTATTCATTAAGCAATGATACAGGAGGGAATTTGTATCGTGGGAGATCAAGGCGCGGATCATAATTCTCCATCAGTTTTTCCACCTCTTCCTCAGTCATCTGGTCTTCTTCTCCTGCTTTTTTTATATCTATCGGAACTTCATCTGTCGGTTGTACCGGAGTCTCCTCTTCTTCACCGATTACCTTTATAATACTGCCCCGGGGATATTCCGGGATATAATCATCAAAATCAACTTGTCTGTTATTGCTGTTCTCTTTTTCACCAGTTTCAACCTCTTCAGTTTCCTCTTCATCCTTAATTGTTTCAGTGATAACCTCACTGGCGGTACTTTCCTTTCCCGTTATTCTGACTGCAGGTTTTAATTTTGCGAGAAGTCCTGTAATAGAGGAGGGATTCACACCGACAATAAGTACAAGATACCCGGTTATAATAAAGAGAAGCAAAATTCCTGTGCCGGGTTTTCCCAGAAAGGCATTCAGCCATCTGGCAACAAAATAACCCTGTGCACCACCTGGTCCGCTTCCGAGAAAACCACTGCCGCTGCCGAAGACATAACCCAGAATCAGAGAACTTAAAACAGCCGAAATGGTGAAAATGAAAATTAATTTTCGTGTTTTTATTTCAGGAAAATTCAGTAGTTTCAGACCCGCGATTCCAATAATAAGAGGAATAAAAAATGCACCCAGTCCGAATCCGTCAGATATCAGAAGTTTAGAAACGGCTACTCCAAGTCTGCCCGACCAGTTTTTTACCTGCACATCTGCCCCGGCAATCAGCTGGCTGGCCGGCAGGCTCTGGTCTGTATCCCACCAGAAAAGGTATGCTGTAAATGCAATAAAAAGATAAACAGCCGTGCCGCTCAGAACAATGCCAGCCAGGAACTTCAGATTCTCGCCGGTTTTTCGCCCGGATTTATTCCTGGTGCCCTTTCTGCTGTTGTCTTTTCTGACGGTTTTTTCTTCAGGACCCTCTTTCATCAGGATGAAATAAAAAATAACAACCTAATTAAATATTAAATTCCAAAAGTAATTAAAATTATAACGAATGGATAAGGAATTGAATTGTCAGGATTATTTCAAAGATTAACCATATCGGTAATTATCTTATCCATATCTTTTTTGTCAATAAGCTTATATTTAGTCCTTCTTTCAAAGGCTTTATCAGGTATCTCCTTTTTATAAACGGCTTCAGCTTCAAACTTAAGTTCGGAACCTCCCATTATATAGTAGAAACTCATAAGCACGCCATCTATTTCACTGAATGGGGTTGAGATATTTGAATCCTTTACTTTTATTTCATCGGTATACCATATATCATAAATTTTATTGGTATCAAAAGGAAATACGGCTTCAGCATGACTGCATTCAAAGCCGCATATTTCCATTTTACGCGTGGTTTTCCTGATTTTGACTCCGACCATTGCACTGAAACCGGGGTGGATCTCTTCAGCAGAACCTTCATAATACAGTTTTGTACCGAGCATATTTACATAGGTATCATATATGCCCTTTTCAGGATTCACAACATTTATGATACCCTGCTTCCCTACAGGTGAAAGTATTTCAAACAGAAATTTGTCACTTTTAAAAGATACCACAAGACTTTTTGGTTTGAAATCGAGAGAGAGGCTACCCTGACTCTTAATATAGTCGATATTGTAGTATATCTCCCCTTCATTCAGATTTTTATAATTGTTGTTCCTGCATGAAAACAAAGCTGAGATAATAATTATTGTAGCTGAGTAAATCCCGAATTGTCTCACATGAAATTATGTTAGTATTGACCAAATGTAGTAATTTTTTCTTATCTCAAAGAGATTTATTTCAATTACAATTAAAACGGATATTTAAAAACAACTCTGCAGCTTTATTATTCCGGCGTTTATTTAATCGTAATGATCTTAATCATTATTTGTTACTTTTGCAGCACTTAAGATAACCCAAAAAACAAATTGCCTGATGGATAGAAAACTTGCGGTTATTGCACTGGGAGGAAACGCTCTGCTCCGGGGTAACCAGGTTGGAACAATCGAAGAACAGGAACAGAATACAACCGATACTCTTGAAAATCTTGTTTTTCTGCTGGAAGAGGGCTATAATCTTATCATTACTCATGGAAACGGACCCCAGGTAGGGAATATACTTATGCGTAATGATGCCGGAGAACACATGTACGGTATTGCACAGATGCCTGTTGATATATGTGTGGCCGATTCTCAGGGAGGTATAGGCTATATGATTGAGCGTATGTTCAGAAATGTACTTAACCGTCATGGTATAAAAAGAAACATAGTATGTATTATTACACAGGTGCTGGTTGACAGAAATGACCCGGCATTCAATGACCCTCAGAAGAGGATTGGTAAAATCTGCAGTCTCGAAGAAGCAGAGAGATTGTCACGGGAAAAAGGCTGGGTATTCAGGGAGGAGATTAAAATTGAGGGAGGTTACCGCAGGGTTGTGCCTTCTCCTGTACCTGTAGGCATAATGAACGACAATGTTATCCGGGATCTCGCACTTAACGGTCATATAGTCATTGCTGCAGGAGGCGGAGGTATACCGGTATATCTCGACGAAAACAATGATGTAAGAACAACCGAAGCGGTGGTCGACAAGGATATGGCTTCATCATTGCTTGCCACATTGACCGGAGCAGATGAATTTTATATACTTACCGATGTGCCTTATGTTTATTTAAATTATAAAAAACCTGACCAGCAGGTAAAGGAGTTCCTTAATTATGCCGATGCCAGAAGATTTCTAGAAGAGGGTCATTTTTCAAAAGGAAGTATGGCCCCTAAGATTGAAGCCTGCCTCAATTTCATAAAAAACGGAGGCAAAATGAGCGTTATTACCGAGGCATTCAAACTCGCCGATAAAAAATACGGTACCAAAATCACAATGGAGTACGAAGACTGATTAAATTTGGAATGATTAAAAAATAACTGTTATGAAAATTAATCTTAAAGGACGTCATTTTCTGAAGCTGCTCGACTTTGAGCCTGCCGAAATCAGCTATCTTATCGACCTTGCCATCAGGCTGAAGGAAGAAAAAAAGGCGGGGAAAGAATTTCAGTATCTGAGAGGTAAGAACATTGCACTTATTTTTGAGAAAGCTTCAACCCGTACAAGATGTGCCTTTGAAGTGGCAGCTTATGATCAGGGTGCCCATGTTACCTATATAGGGCCAACAGGATCACAGATGAAACAGAAAGAATCGATGAAAGATACAGCCCGCGTACTTGGCAGGTTATATGACGGTATAGAATACAGGGGATTCGGACAGGAAATTGTAGAGGAACTGGCTCAGTTTGCCGGGGTACCTGTATGGAACGGACTTACAAATGAATTTCATCCTACCCAGATACTGGCTGATTTTATGACAATGATAGAACATTCAGAAAAGCCCCTGAATAAAATAAGTTTTTGTTACCTGGGTGACGCGAGGTTCAATATGGGAAATTCTCTCATGGTCGGAGCCGCAAAGATGGGAATGGATTTCAGGGCTGCAGCGCCGGTTCAATATCAGCCGGGGCTGGAGCTTGTAAAAACCTGCAGAGAAATAGCCGCCGTCACAGGCGCAAAAATTACTATCACCGAAAATGTTGATGAGGCGGTTAAAGGTGTGGATTTTCTTTATACCGATGTGTGGGTTTCCATGGGTGAACCTGACTCTGTATGGGAAGAAAGGATAAGTCTGCTGAAACCTTTCCAGGTGAACATGGATGTTGTGAGAAAAACCGGTAATCCCGGTGTGAAATTCCTTCATTGCCTGCCGGCATTTCATAACAGGGAAACAAAAGTAGGGGAGGAAATATATCAGAAATACGGCCTCAACGGTATGGAAGTAACAGAGGATGTTTTTGAATCTGAAATGTCGGTTGTTTTTGACGAAGCCGAAAACCGGTTACACACCATAAAAGCTGTGATGGTTGCCACGCTCTCTTAATGAAATCAGAACACTCAGCAAAACGGGTAGCTTTTTAAAAACAGGAGAGTTCACTCTGATGCGAGTGGGATATATCTGTATTATCTGATGAGTTCCTTAACAAAATAGAAAGTGATCACAAATGAGGCAGCCAGCTTCAGTCCCACACCGGTAAGAAATCCCAGCAGACTGCCGAAACCGGCTTTAAGGGCATAGCCCGGGTCGTCCTTAAAGATCATTTCTCCTACAAATGCTCCGATAAACGGGCCAAGGATTATACCTGCAGGTCCCAGAAAAAGACCAATAATCAGGCCTACTGTTGCTCCTCTCATGCCGTATTTCGTGCCGCCAAACTTACGTGTCCCCCATACAGGCACGATATAATCAAGTATTGTTACAACCACAGCCACTGCAGCCAGTATTATCAGAGTGGATTTGCTGAAATTTCCAAACCTGGAGAAGTGTAGAAGAAGAATCCCCACGTAGCTCAGTGGAGGCCCTGGCAGAACAGGAACCAGGCAGCCGACAAGGCCGATCACAATAGCAAAAATTCCTGCACCCAGAAGTAGATAATCAGCCATTCAGAAAAAAATAAATAAACCGGAATGGTAAAGGCCGTTCAGACTTTCCCAAGTTCTTCAAATTCAATGCTGGTGAATTTTTCATCTGCGGGTTCTCCGGTATTCTTTAAGGTATCGTCCGCAATATCTTCACTTTTAATATTTTCCCTGACTGGTTTGCCGTTATTTATAAAACTGACAACTTCATTAAGACCACTGGCAAACTTGTCAAAATCTTCCTTGTAAAGGAAAATCTTGTGTTTTTCGTAGAATACTTTACCTTCCTTGCCCGCACGTTTCTTGCTCTCAGTAATTGTAAGATAATAATCATCACTGCGGGTGGATTTGACATCAAAGAAATATGTCCTTTTACCGGCTCTTACAACTTTTGTATAGATTTCTTCCTTACCGGCTTTACCTTTATTCTCATTGTTTAACCCGGTTTCTTCTTCCATACCTCAAATGATTTAGAATAACCCTGTCAAATGTAGCAATTATTTTGTCAAATCAAAATATTCTGTTTCCGGATGATTAATTACCATGAAGGAATTTTGAGGCTTAATTAAAATGAATATTTTTGCAGCGTCAATTACAGGTTCTTTAGGATGATAAGCAGAAGATTATTGCGTGTCAAAGCTCTTATGTGTCTTTATGCATATAACCGCCGCGACGATGGAGACCTTCCAAAAGCCGAAAAAGAGCTTTTATTGAGTCTTAACAAGACCTATGAACTCTATTTCTACCTTCTGTTGCTTCTGATAGAACTTGCCGATACTGCCTCTGAAAAAATTGCTTTTGCGCTTCAGAAAAAAATGCCTTCACCTGAAGACCTCAGACCAAACCGCAGATTTGCAGATAATATGGTAATTAATCAGTTGAGGGATAACAGTGAACTGAAAAAATACCAGTCATCAACCGGAATTTCATGGGCTCAGTATTCCGGAGTGATCAGAAAATTGTTTTCCGCACTTACCATGTGGGAAGAATACAAAAAATATATGTCGGATGAAAAACAGGGATATGCCGAGGATAAAAAGTTCCTCCTTAAACTGATTGCAGGCTTTATCCCTTCATCAGAAGATCTTTTGTCAGCTTTAGAGGAGATGAGCATCTACTGGAATGATGATATTGACCATATTGTACTGATGGCGGAAAAAACTATACGTGGTTTCAATAAGAACTCCGGCCCCGGAAGTCCGTTAATGCCTTTGTTCAGAAATGATGACGACAAGGAGTTTGTGATTAATTTGTTCCGGAAAGCCATTATGAACACCGAACCGGTTACTGAACTGATAGATAAAAATACCACCAACTGGGAGGTAGAAAGAATTGCGCTTATGGACAGGCTGGTCATGCAACTCGCTGTTACAGAAGTGTTGTTTTTTGAAGAAATACCCGTAAAAGTAACCCTTAATGAATATATTGAGATTGCAAAGAATTATTGTACCGCAAAAAGCAATACTTTTGTAAACGGTATTCTCGACAAGATTGTCAGAGAGATGAGAGAGAAGAAACTCTTCAGAAAGACCGGAAGGGGTTTGCTTGGCGAGACCGACAGTTAATGATAATTATTAATATGAAGCTATTTTCAGGAATTATTTTTTCGTGTGCAGTGATTATTACTGCGGCCTCTTGCAGTAATAATTCAGGCACCCCTAAAAATGAGGCAGGACCGGCTTCTGCATCCGATACTGCAGTAATTGTGTTTTCTGAATATGAACATGATTTCGGAAAAATTACTGCGGGAGAAAAAGTCGCTGCAATATTTACCTTTAAAAATACAGGAAAAGGTCTCCTTATCATTAATTATGTGAGTACAAGCTGCGGCTGCACAGCATCCAGGTACTCGAGAAAACCTGTTGCCCCGGGTGATTCCGGCACCATCGAGATAGTCTTCGATTCATCAGGTTATAACGGTACCCAGAGAAAAACTGCCACAGTACATTCTAATGCTTCCCAACCTTATATTATGCTTCAGATAAAAGCAGAGGTTGTGCCTGTTCCGTAGATTACTAATTATAAATACTTTAAAATGAGCAATTATTATTTATTACTTATGACCCAGCCTGCCGGTGCTTCCGGTTCGGGTAGTGCATGGGTGAGCCTTATGCCACTTATACTTGTTTTTGTGGTATTCTATTTCTTCATGATAAGACCCCAGATGAAGAAACAAAAGGAGCTTTCAAATTACAGGAACTCCCTGAAGAAGGGAGATAAAGTGGTTACAACCGGTGGAATTTACGGAAGAGTGGCGGAAGTGAAAGACAATGTTGTGATTCTTGATGTTGGAGGCGATGTCAAACTTAAAGTTGACAAAAGCGCTCTGCTGAAGGATCCTACCGACATTGAGCAGAAATAATTATGAATTTAAGACAAATTATACAGTTTAAATCCGGTAAGAGAACTCTCCTGGCCTTCCTTAACCGCGAAATCTCTGTGTTCTTTGTCTTTCTTATCATATCATTTACTCTATGGTATCTCAATTCCCTGAGAAAAAACATGGAATATGAGATACCCTTCCGGATTACCATTAAAAATCTGAACACTCCTGCCGGTTTTAAAGAACCTCTCAACAGAAAGGCTTATTTAAAACTTGCAGGAACAGGATTTAGCCTGGTTAAAGCCTCACTGAATTCAGTTTTCTCTCCTTTGGTTATAGATGCCGGGGAATTAAAAGCCGGAAATAAAATCAGTAGCGCGACACAGGAATATTATATTCTTGCTGCCGATCTGAAACCGGAGTTTGAAAAATTCATTAAACCTGATCTTCATCTGATATCATTAAAACCCGATACAATATTTCTGGAAAAGGTTCCTAAAGATTAATAAAAAATGGTACTTGGAATTACCGGTGGTATCGGCAGCGGGAAATCCGTTGTTTGCAGGGTATTCAGTATTCTCGGTGCTCCTGTTTTTTCTGCCGATGATGAAGCCAGGTTCATTATGGAAAGGGATAATAACATAATGAATGAGGTTGAAAAGGTTGCTGGAGAAAAGGTTTATGAAAATGGCATACTTGACCGCAGAAAACTTGCACATATTATTTTCAGAGACAGAAATAAACTTGCAGCTGTAAACAGAATTGTTCACCCTGCTGTATTTGAAAATTTCAGAAGATGGAAGGAAAGAAATAAATCACCTCTTGTAATATTCGAATCAGCCATTCTTTTTGAGAGCGGATCTTATAAGTATACAGACAGGGTGTTGAATCTGAATGCACCTGTGGAAATCAGAATAAAAAGAGTGATGGAGAGAAACCGGCTTTCGGAAGAGGAGGTTGTGGAACGGATTAATAACCAGTGGAGTGATGAACAGAGAACCGAAATGTCGGACTATAACATAAATAACTCGGGTAAAGAAATGATACTTCCTTCCATACTTAGAATATACAGGGAAATGATAAGCTTATCCGGAAGATAATTCTGAAATGGGAAATTTTGCTAAGTGGCTTGGCGGAGGTCTGGGATGGGTCTTCGGAGGACCGATAGGAGGGCTGCTGGGCTTTCTGGTAGGTTCATTCTTTGATGAAGTATCAGGTCCGGGCCGTCAGATACCCGAATCTGCTTCAGGAAACTTCGGAATAAGTCTCCTTGTGCTGACTGCTGCCGTTATGAAAGCAGACAAAAAGGTACTCAAAACAGAACTTGGGTATGTAAAACAGTTTTATATAAGACAGTTCGGCAGGGAATCAACAAGGGAGGCAATGATGATCCTGCGCGACCTGCTTAAACAGGATATTCCGCTCAAAGATGTCTGCCGGCAGATAGCTGCAAACATGGATTATTCATCCCGGTTGCACCTGTTGCATTTTCTCTTCGGAATTGCAGGCTCGGATGACAAATATGATAATGCCGAAGTTGCGGTTATCGGCAAAATAGCCGAATACATGGGAATATCACAAAGTGATTACACCTCGGTAAGAAACATGTTCATACCCGAAACAGATTCAGCCTACAGAATTCTTGAGATTGATACATCAGCCACAGATGAAGAGGTGAAAAAAGCTTACCGCAGAATGGCCCTGAAATATCATCCCGACAGGGTAAGTCATCTCGGAGAAGATTTCCGCAATGCTGCAGATGAAAAATTTAAAAAAGTAAATGAAGCCTACGAACGGATTAAAAAGCAACGGAATATTTCATGATTATTAATTTGAAGCATTTTCAGGAAAATTCACAAACATGATATATTTTTGCAAAAAATCATCATTCTATGATTCTTAAGGATTATTTATCAGTATCAGGTCAGCACGGACTGTTCAGGTTTATTGCTCAGGGCCGTAATGCCATCATAGTGGAACACCTTGAAACAGGAAAAAGGACTTCCGCATTTGCATCATCAAAAATCAGCAAACTCGAAGATATATCAGTATACACCACAGACGGTGAAATGGCACTCTCGGCATTGTTTGATAAAATTCATGAGAAAGAAAACGGAGGACCGGCACCGGATGAAAAATCAGATTCTGATGTTCTTCGAAACTATTTTGAAGAGATACTTCCCGACTACAACAGGCAAAGGGTTTATGCTTCTGACATAAAAAAGATTTTATTATGGTATAACACTCTGCATAAACTTAATCTTCTCGTAAAAGAGGTACCAGTTGAAGAAAAGCCTGAAGAAAAGAGCACGGAACAGGCAAAATCTGAAGAAGCAGTTGCTCCAGCTTCACCTGCAGAGGAAAATGAAATAAAAACAGCAGGAAAACAGGCCAAAAAGAAAACCTCAAAGGATACTGCCGGCACTGCAAAATCAAAAGAAGAAACAACCGGTAAAAAAACTGCCAGGAAAAAAGGCGATACTAAGTAATCTGATATTTCTGTCTATCCTTTATTCATTATTCCTCATTTTTGTATATGTCATTTTTATCAGACATGTTCAAAAAAAAAATCTTTTTTTAAAAAAAACAGATTACAGATTGAAAAAAATATTAATATTGGTTTATATTTGCAACCCAAATTAAAATTAGTATTAACTCAATAGTAATTTATGACGTAGATGCAGAATTTTGTTTTGAGAGAGTTACACCCCGGTAATTCCTTGGAAGGGCTGAATGCCCCACTCAAAGGATTCATCGTCGGAAACCGTATCCCGAAGGATTATTTTGTTACAACGGGTATCGGTCAGAGTGACATCGCAATTCATGCAGGCTCCTACCATCTGGCTCTTAAAGACGCCGGTATCGAAATGGCCAACATCATGACTTATTCATCAATCCTCCCGGGTATGGCCACCCAGATTAACAAACCCGAAAAGATTACACACGGAGAAGTAATGGAATCTATTATGGCTGTTGCCAATGGCCGTAAAGGTGAAAGAATTTCTGCAGGGATAATCTATGGCTGGCTGAATGAGAAAAAGACTGGAGAGAGATATGGTGGTCTTGTCTGCGAACACAACGGAAACTATACTGAAGAGGAACTCGACAGACTTCTTCGTCTCAGTATAAATGAGTTGTATACCAATGGGTTCGATAAAGATTATACTCTTGGTGATCTTAATGTCATTAAAAGATCATTTGTACCTCTCAAGACTTATGGCACCGTCCTGGTAGCACTTTGCTTTACCAGTTATTTCTATCCGATACTGGAGACTATTTAATAATTACTGCCGGTTTCATGTTACCTTTTGCAGGTGTATTACGGGGATTTCCTCTATCCTGCTTGCTGTAACGTGAAACCGGCATTTGAATCTTATCTTATGAACTTCGGAGGACATGAGAATATTTATACTTACGATCAGTCACGTATAGTTCTGCTTCCGGTACCATATGATGAAACAAGTACATGGATAAAGGGTGCCGATAAAGGACCGGACGCTATATTCAGGGCATCGGTTAACCTTGAATTTTACGATATTGAAACCGGTACGGAAGTCCATAAGAAAGGTATCTTTACTCTCGATCCGGTTCACGAAAAAAGATCACCTGAAGCTCTAACGGAAGCCGTCAGAAACAAAGTGAAATGGTTACTGTCCGAACAGAAGTTTCCTGTGATTGTAGGTGGAAATCATACTGTCAGCATAGGGGCATTTTACGCATTCAGCGAAAATTACAGGGATCTATCGATACTTCAGCTCGATGCCCATTCCGACCTGCGCAATGAATATGAGGGATCGGCACTTAACCACGCCTGCGTCATGGCAAGGGCAAAGGAGAAAGCTCATATCGTACAGGTCGGAATCAGAAGCATGTCTGCCGAAGAGGCTGCCGGAGCAGACTGGAAAAATATCTTTCCGGCACATAAGCTTATCAGAGATAATTCTCTCTACTCTGAAGCCTTATCCGCACTGAAAGAGAATGTATATATTACAATAGACCTGGATGTTTTTGATCCGTCTTTAATGCCTTCCACCGGAACACCCGAACCGGGAGGCCCGGATTATTCAGACCTTATGAATTTCCTCAGAAATGTGGCAGCATCAAAGAATATTGTGGGATTCGATGTTGTCGAACTCTGCCCTTCTGAAGTAAATCATACTCCTGATTTTGTAGCAGCAAAAGTGATTTACCAGTTACTGAGCTATATATTTTCTGAAGAGAAGAAATGAGGTCAACCTTCACATATCTTCCCTCGACTTTGCTTCTTCCCATATACGGTTCATCTCATCAAGGGACATTTTATGCAGAGACTTACCTTTAGCTATTGTTTCGTTTTCGAGATAATTGAACCTTGAAATGAATTTCCTGTTGGTTTTTTCGAGTGCAGCCTCCGGGTCAATACCATATAGCCGGCAGGCATTGATGAGGCTGAAGAAAACATCACCTGTTTCAGATTCAATATTCTCGGTATTCCCTTTCATCACTTCCTCTTTCAATTCTCTTATCTCCTCCAGCACCTTATCCCAAATCTGTTCAGGTTTTTCCCAATCGAATCCGACACCTCTTACTTTCTCCTGTATCCTGTTGGCTTTAACAATTGCCGGCAATGATGAAGGCACTCCCGAAAGAACCCTTTTTTCACCGTTCTCAGCATGAAGCTTAAGTGCTTCCCAGTTCTTCTTTACCTCCTCGGGCCCGTTAACTTCAACAGTTCCGAAAACGTGAGGATGACGGTAAATAAGCTTGTTGCAGATATTTTTCAGGACTTCCGCTATATCAAAAGTGCCGTTTTCCCTTCCGATCCTGGAATAAAATACGATATGAAGCATAAGATCACCCAATTCTTCCATTATTCCTTCTTCATCGCGGGAAATAATTGATTCCGCAAGTTCATAAGTCTCTTCAATTGTGAGTTTACGCAGGCTTTCGTAGGTTTGTTCACTGTCCCATGGGCACCTCTCCCTCAGGTTATCCATTATATCAAGCAGCCTTGCGAATTCTTTCAGTGCATTCTCCTTGTAGTCTGTCACTTTGTATGATGTTTAAGTATCTTTTCTTCTCCAGCCAGTTCAATCCTGACAACCGACCCGGTTTCTATCCCGAGAAGTTCCGAAATACTGGCACCGTTAATTGCAACTTCAAGCAGGTCGAGCATATTGAACCTTGTAACCAGTTCACCAACAGGTTCATCACTGTACCTCGTGCTTATACGGTTTGTACTGTATCTGCTGCTCTGAACCAGAATACGGAATTTTCTCCCCGTAAAGACCCTGTTAAAAATATCCCTTGTAATATTTGTTATGGCATTTCCGTAGGAATCTATAAATATTACGCTTCCTGTAATCACCTCCCTTTCAATAGTTGCCCTTAATGGTACTTTCTCACTTGCAGATGTCACCGGGCTGCCAATTTCCCGAAGGCTCTTACCTGATACGAGCGACGAAGCAGCTTCTGCAAAGATACTGATTTCGTCAGAGGCATCGTGGCTTCCTATCTCAACAATCTCATCGGGTGACTGGTTAAGTATGAGGTTAAAAATACCATTATCCGCACCTATAAAGAAATGACCGTTTGCCGCCAGCAGCAGATATCTCATATTCCTTCCGGGGTCGGAATGAACACAGATAATGTGAACTGATCCTGCAGGATAATTCAAATATGTGTTACGGATGACAAATGATGCATGGGTAATGTTAAATACCGGAATGCCTGAAGCATTCTCAATAACCGGAGTTCCTGGACATAGAGAGTATAACTTTCCTTTCAGTATTCCTGAGTAGAAATCATCTGATCGCCATTCAGTGGTAAGGGTAATTACCGGCATTTGAAAATCTTTCAGCAAAGATAATCTTCTAAAGAAAAATAAGCTTATTTTGTACCCTCCTGGATTGATTTTTATTGCCAAAAAATTTTTTGTATTAAACCAGGGCTAAAAAAGAGATAAATGACAGAAAAGACTGTATATCTCGATGATATTGATCCGGTAGTTTTTGCCGGATCAAATAATGCTGTTCTTAACGAAATAAAATCCTATTTTCCTAAAGTAAAGATAATTGCCAGGGGTAATGAAATAAAATGTATCGGCGACAGTTCTGATGTTGAGAACTTTACTTCCAGACTGGAGGAGGTTATTGAATATTACCGCAGGTATAACAGGCTCGACCCGGAAGATATTGAACGTCTTTTTTCAGATGATAATCATGCCAGGAAGGCTGCGGAGGGCGGGCTTGAGGATGTGATTCTTTTTGGTGCCACCGGAAAACCTATAAGAGCCAGAACCATCCATCAGCTTCAGCTCGTAAAAGATTATTATGTGAACGACCTGATAATTACCGACGGGCCTGCAGGTACCGGAAAAACATATACCTCCATTGCCCTGGCTGTAAGAGCGCTGAAAAACAGAGAAGTAAAGAAGATCGTTCTGACAAGGCCGGCCGTAGAGGCAGGTGAAAGGCTTGGCTTCCTGCCGGGCGACATGAAAGATAAACTCGATCCCTACCTGCAACCTCTTTATGATGCTCTGCATGACATGATACCTTTCAGAAAGCTCGAAACATGGATCGAAGAGGGAACAGTGCAAATTGCTCCTCTGGCTTTTATGAGAGGCCGGACGCTGGAAAATGCGTTCGTGATTCTCGATGAGGCCCAGAATGCAACAGTAAGCCAGCTTAAAATGTTCCTTACAAGAATGGGCGTGTGCTCAAAGTTCATAATGACCGGCGATACAACACAGATCGACCTGCCAAGAAAAAATGAATCAGGTCTTCTGCAGGCAATTAGAATTCTTTCCGGTATAGAAGGAATATCCATTATCAGATTCGATGAAAGCGATATCGTTCGCCACCGCCTTGTTAAAAAGATTGTAAAGGCTTACGAGAATGACGAAAACATTAACAACCAGAATCAATAAGAAATAAACCCGGAATAAAAATGAATAAGACAATCTTAAAAACCGACTTCAGATTCAAAAATCTGAAAAGCTTTTATAAAGGAAAAGTAAGGGATGTTTATAACATTGCCGATGAACTCCTTGTAATGATTGTGACCGACAGAATCTCGGCATTTGATGTCGTTCTCCCAAGAGGTATTCCATATAAGGGACAGGTTCTGAATCAGATTGCGTCAAAGTTTCTCGATGCAACATCCGACATCGTTCCGAACTGGAAGATAGCCAGTCCCGATCCGAATGTAACTATAGGAGTTAAATGTGACCCATACCCCGTTGAGATGATAGTCAGGGCTTACCTCACCGGAAGCTCATGGAGAACATATAAGTCGGGCGCAAGAACTATCTGCGGTATACCCATACCTGAAGGAATGAGAGAACACCAGAGATTTGAGAAGCCGATTATAACACCAACAACAAAGGCTGAACAGGGAGCACATGACGAAGATATTTCCGCAGAACAGATAATTGAGAAGGGACTCGTAAAGGAAGAAGAATACCGTCTCCTTGAGAAATATACAATGGAAATCTTTATGAGAGGCTCTGAGATTGCCGCAAAACAGGGACTGATTCTTGTTGATACAAAATACGAGTTCGGCAGAAAGAACGGAAAGATTTACCTTATCGACGAAATTAATACTCCCGATTCTTCAAGATATTTCTATGCTGAAGACTATAATGAAAGGTTCGAGAAAGGATTGCCACCGAGGCAACTGTCGAAAGAATTCGTTAGAGAGTGGCTGATGGCAAATGGATTTCAGGGCAGGGAGGGTCAACAGGTTCCTGAAATGACAGATGATTTCGTGAATGAAGTTTCGGAGAGATATATAGAATTGTATGAAAAAATAACCGGTGAGCAATTTATTAGAGAAAATATAGATAATATTGATGAAAGGATTTTCCGGAACTGCAATAAATTCCTTGAAGAATTTAAGAAATAAGACACTGATAATGAAAAGTTGCCCTGCCGAATCCATCCGGCATGCTGTTTCCGCTAACCTGGTTCGGAAAGCCACGGGGTGTATCATCCTGCTTATAATATTCCTTATTCTGCCATTGGCAGTATCAGGCCAGGTTGTGGTGGAAAAGTCCAGAGACAAGGTCATAATATCCGGCAAACAGTATTATATCCACGTTGTCAGGAAGGGAGAAACAGCTTATTCAATTTCTAGGGCATATGGTGTTACTGTAGATGAGCTTATAAAGAATAATCCGGGAACCGAAACAGGTATAAAAACAGGTCAGGCCCTGAGGATACCCGTAGTTGAAACACCATCTGCAGGTGTTAACCAGAAGGTAGCCGGCCAGACTCCGGCAAAACAGAAAGATGAATCGAAATTCTTTTATCACAGACTGAAACCGGGAGAAACAGTTTACTCACTTGCCCGTAATTACGGGGTTTCAGTACAGGAGATTTCAGACAGCAACCCCGGCGCGGAAATAAATAAACTCCCGGTCGGTTATGAAATAGCTATCCCCAGACGTACAGTAAAGCAAACCACGGAAGAGTTACAGACCCGGGAAAAAGGCTTTCTGGAACACAAAGTGGTTAAAGGAGAAACACTATCTTCTATAGCCGAAAAATACGGCATTTCTGTCAGAGATATAAGGAGGGAAAACAAAGGAGTGATTTTTCCGCATGTAAACGATATTCTGAGGATACCTGTAACCAGAGCACCTGAAGTAAAAGAGGAAATAATTATAAAAGCCGACTCCGTTCTTTCTCCTGAGAAACCTGTTATTGAGATTCCCGGGGGAATAACTCCTGTAAAAAACCTTAAAGGTAAATTCAGTGTTGCAGTCCTGCTGCCTTTTAATACTTATGAGAACTCCGTTAGGACAGAAATAGATTCTTCCCAGATAATTAAGGGAAAGCCTGTTTATAAAACTATCCTCAGACCTGATGAGTGGATATACCCTCAGTCTGTAGGGTTTATTGAACTATATCAGGGAATACTGCTTGCTGCCGATACACTGAGATCTCTGGGTATTGATATCAACATTTTTGTGTATGACACCCAGAATGACGACGAAACACCGGAGAAGCTTATTGAAACAGGGAGACTAAGGAACATGGACCTGATTATAGGTCCCGTTTACTCAAGGAACCTTGTAAAGATTGCTGAATATGCAGCACGGTACGAAATACCTGTTGTATCACCTGTTAATCTTATCAGTAATCAGCCTCTTGCTGGAAATCCAAACCTTTTTATGGCAATACCATCCGTGGAGGTGGCTCAGGATGCAATAATACGGAAAGCAGCCGAATGCAGAAATTCAAATTTTGTTTTTATCCATACCGATTCATCAGGTGAGGATGAGGCAACAATCACTTACAGAAATAAACTCATCAGGGAACTGGACTCCGCACAAGGCAGTGACACGCTACGGTTCAGGGAGCTTCTTTTCATCAGCAGGTCAGCCCTTCCTGCTGATTCAATCAACAGGCTGGAACACACCCTCTCTCCCGGACATGAGAATGTTATTATAATAGCTTCCGAAGACCATCCGGTGCTCAGCGAAATCATAATGTCGTTACATTCCCTTAGCAGGAAATACCAGATTAAACTTATCGGCCTTCCTGCAGTACGGGAACTTGTAAACCTTGACCCAAAACTTTATTTTGACCTTGGCATTGAACTATACTCTAACTACTGGATAGACTATAATAAACCCGACGTAAGGGCATTTCTTAAAAAGTACAGGAATAAATACCTCACCGAACCTGTGGAAACCAGCTACGCATGGATAGGGTATGACATAATGTATTATTTTCTCAGCGGTTTTTCAATTCATGGTAAAGACTTTGTCAGGCATCCCGAAATACATAACCCCGAACTGCTCCAGACAAAGTTTTATTTCGGCCGGAAAAATAAAGATAACGGTTTTGAAAACTATCATCTTTATCTCATTAAATATACAGGTTCGATGGATATTGTGTTGATTGAGGACCATTGATATTAAAATAATAGTAAACCAAATGCACGTAAATCCAATGGATCATCAATATTGTTAATAAAAATTAACAAAGCCGGAATATAAACGTAACCCCGGTTGTCTAATATGCAGAAGCATGTATTAAAATATAAAGAAGCTGACGATTCTGACCTTGTTAAAGCTTCCGTTGAGGGTGACAAAAATGCCTTTGTTGAGATAGTAAACAGGTACAGGCAGATGGTAGCAAGAACGGTAAAAGGCATGCTTGGAGATACGGTCTTTGCAGAGGATCTGGGGCAGGAGGTATTTATAAACCTTTACAATTCATTGTCCGGATTCAGGGGAGATTCAAAATTGTCAACCTATATTCAGAAAATAGCTGTAAATCTCACCCTGAATGAGATCAAGAGAAGAAAAAGATTCTTTTCTATGTTCTCACGGACTGATGATAATGAGGTTGTTGAGTACAATGTTGCCGATGATTCAGACAACGAGGGAAAAAGAGAAGCACGTGAACTGGTAAACATGGCTCTGATGAGACTGGAACCAAAGTTCAGAATAGTGGTTGCCATGCGGTTGCTCCAGGGTTATTCTACCAGGGAAACAGCAGAAATCCTCAACCTTCCGGTAGGTACCGTACTCTCAAGGTTGGCGAGGGGACAGGAACAGTTGAAAAAAATTTTGAAAGCTCAATAATATGAGAACCAGTGAATTAAAAAAAATGATTATCAGGTTAATGGATGGGGAGGAGCCTGACAGGGATCTTCTTCTGAAAATCAGAGAAGCCGGAGCCGATTATTCATTCAGTGATAACTTTACTGAACGTGTGCTGGCATCTGTTAATAAAACATCTGTCGTACTGAACAGGGAGACAGAATTCCTGAGATCTTTCGATAACATATTCTACAGGATTGCCATTACAGGTATTGCTGCTATAGTACTCCTGCTGATTTCAATTTATATTTCCCAGGGAACGATTTCCTTCGATTCATTCCTTGGGCTTACAGATGCAAATTATGAAAGCATTATTTCGGTGTTGACGGAAAATTGACATAAATGAAGATAAGAGCTGTTATTATCATATTCGCCACGCTGGTAATCGGTTTTGTTCTTGGAATGCTGGTTTCGGCCCAGATACGCTATGCAAAGCTGAAACCGGTAAGGATTTTCTTTTCTGAAGAGCGGTTCCGGGAAGGTTTCTTCAGAATTTTACAACCCGATGAGCAGCAGGAAAAGACAATCTCTCAGATCCTTTCAAAATATGCGAAATCAAACTCTGCCATTCAAAGTGATTTCCGGCGAAAGACAGATTCACTTATGAAGGATTTATGGAAGGAAATAGAACCTAATCTCACCAGGGAACAAATCGAGAGGTTAAAGGAAATCGAACAGAAAAGGATGGAAATGATAAAACGAAGCTGGCGACCTCAGGGAGACTCTCTCAGATTCGGCCCTGGTCCGGGTCAGAGACCTGAAGGACCGTGGCAGGGACCCAGACGTAATATGTCTCATCCTCCCGATTTTAACGGCAGGAGGGGACCCGGACGACCGGATGCAGACACTGCCGCTCAGCCTGCAATATAAAAGAGATAGTCAAGTAAAATTGGAAAATCACCGGCATCGGCACCATTCGATGTCAGTATCTCACTGTCTTCGTTAAATATCTTCAGCAATTCCTGCAATGAAATTTTATGCCCTGCAACCGCCTGTCTGTAATAATTTGCAGCTTCCTGCTTTTCTCCCTTGCATAAAGCCAGATGCCCCTTGTTGATGTAATCATACCCGGTAAGCTTGTCGGCAGGAATACGTTCAAGATAACGTTCTGCATCCCCAACCTTTCCTAAAGCAAAATAACACCAGGCAATAGGTCTGAGTACTTTCAGGTTACCAGGTTCGGTATATTCAACCCTGAAGTAATGTCTGAGCGCCTCTTCGTACTCTTTCAGATCGAGACAGCAGTGAGCAATCATTATACCGGTGTGGATATTGTCAGGCTCCATCTCGGCAGCCTGCTGATAGTACTCCAGTGACTCCCTGTACCTGCCAAGCTTTCTGAGACAGTAACCAATTTTCTTTATTGTCCATACTTTTGAACTGATTAGGTCCGCTTTCCTGTAGGCGCTGAGAGCCTCCTCATACATCCCTGCCTGCTGATAACAATATCCTGCCTTTTCGTACAAAAGTGAATCATCGTGCTTTTGTTCAAGCTGCCTTAAGTATATTTCAAGTGCGTCATCAAAATAATCCCTGCTGAAAAGAAAATCGGCAAGGCTTAATTCTGATTCTGATCCCGGACATGCCAGACGGAAGAAATATGAATTGTATATATCGAGCCTCCCGGAAAATACATCTTCAAAGTCTTTTCTGTAGGGCGACAACTTGAAGAACCTGTACATATCCTGAAGGTATTGGGTAACGGTTATCCTGAAATCCTTATACGGATCGGTTCCGGTTTCTTCAGAGCCGATCTGACCAAGACCTTCCAGTTCCATCCTGAAGACTTTAAGCATCATTGATTTTTGTGAAGGTGGCAGATTTTTGAGATTGAGCAGCAGTGAATACTTGTCTGAATTGCAAATAAAGGGTGTTTTATACAGTGCTTCAGCAAGTTCATTAATACCCGGACCAAGAACTTCATCGTTATAAATTATGTCTACTGCTTCATGGTCGGGATAAAACGGAACAAACCAGTTATGCAATTCGCGGAAAAAATCAAAGTGCTTCAGGTTGGCAAAGGCCGACATGTAAACATCGGCACCCTCCATCTGGAGATTTGTAAGCTCCTCCATGGTTTTAAAAATCTCATCCTGCCCTTCAAATATCTTTGACCAGTCGGGATTCCTGTCATCATCCTTTTCCCGCGGGAGAATATTCTCAAGGTCCAGCTTCTCATCAAGTCTTGGTTTCAGACTAGCCACTTTGGGAAGAATCTCTTCGTTTAACCTTCTGCTGAGAGCTTCTGTTTCTCTCGATCTTACAGCCTGAAGAACAATTATCCGGCAATGCTCTCTGAATACTGTTTTACGGCTGAGCTTTCTCACCTTTTCCGTTATTTCAGGATATAATTCAATCCTGCTGTTATAATAATGAAGCCCGAGAACTATACCTGCGAGAGCCCTTCCTTTAATCTGGTCATTACCCTTGTTGTAGAAATCAATAAGTATTGATATTTTTTCAGACTGCCAGAACCGGAACAGACTTAATGTAATGGCACTGACAAAAATACAGGTCTCATGCCATTGAAACTTGCCCGAATCCGTGATGCTTATAAGCAGATTCTCCTCTGCTTCTCCGTATATGTCAGTAAGCCAAAGATGATTGAAGATATTATATATGATTCTTTTATGCTTCTTGAGAGACTCGGATTCCGGATCGGTAACAGCAGAAGACTTTAACCATTCGTCAAGTTCCTGACGGAAAATAAGATCATCAATACTCTCCGGAATACTCTTACCGCTTAACCGGTATTCCTTCTCAATCTGCTGCCTGAGCCAGTAGGTATACCAACCGGAATAATATGACAATATGTCCTGTTTAACACGGTCGGCCAGGTTAAGAATTGATTTCCGGAGATTATTATATATTCTCTCCCTTTCCGGATCCCTGACGCCTTCAATAGTATACTTGACAATATTCCGGTATGTCAGATTAAGGTTTTCATACTCATCCCGGAACTGACCCGATACAGCCATTGATATCATATTTTCAAGAATATCAAGACTTTGCTTGATTCTCTTTTCAGATACCAGCCGGCAGACAGATTTATGCTGATCGTTTATTTGCCTCGTATCCATTTGAAATGACCTGTTCTTATTTTTGACTTCAATATAGTGTTTATCGTTTTTCATACTGTTCTTGCAACAATCGGGCCGGAATAATAATTGTCATATTCATAATCGTTTGTAAATGGTGATGTTTTTATGATCTTTACCGAAAATTTACCCTGATTTTGAAGTCTGAGTCTGATAAATTATTATGGCTGCCTGCTTCTTCCGGGGAGGTTCAGAAAGCGGGCTGGGATCAGCCCGATGTAATTATTTTCACCGGAGACGCTTATATTGATCATCCTTCATTTGGTGCTGCTGTGATTGGCCGGGTAATTGAATCTGAAGGCCTGAAAGTTGCAATTGTACCCCAGCCAAACTGGCGCGACGACCTGCGCGATTTTAAAAAACTGGGCCCGCCAGGGCTGTTTTTCGGAGTAACGGCAGGAAATATGGACTCAATGGTAAACCACTATACAGCTTTCAGACGCCTGAGGTCCGATGATGCCTATACACCTGGAGGAAAGGCAGGTTTCAGACCAGATTATCCAACAATTGTATACACTTCCGTGTTGAAAAATCTGTATCCTGATGTTCCTGTTATCATAGGAGGTATAGAGGCCTCAATGCGCCGGCTTACACATTACGATTACTGGAAGGATAAACTGCAGCCATCAATATTGATTTCGAGCGGAGCCGATATGCTTGTATACGGTATGGGTGAGCAGCCGGTGCGTGAAATATGCCGTCTTCTCAAAAAAGGGGTTCCGTTTGATTCACTGAAAACCATTCCCCGGACGGTTATTAAACAAAAGAGCGGAATGAGAATTCCGGTTAACAGGAACTGGACTGACAGGCACCTTCATTCATTCGAAAAATGCCTTGAAAGCAAAAAAGCATTCTCCGAAAATTTTGTCATCTTTGAAAAAGAATCAAACAGGATTAATGCAGCACGGCTGATAGAGCCATCAGGCGAATACAACGTCATAGTCAATCCTCCCTTTCCTCCGATGACAACACCTGAGCTTGACAATATATATGACCTGCCTTTCACCTATCTGCCTCATCCGAGATATTTTAATAAGGGAGCCATCCCGGCATGGGAAATGATAAAGTTCTCAGTAAACATTCACAGAGGTTGCTTCGGGGGGTGCAGCTTCTGTGCCATCGCGGCTCATCAGGGGAAGTTTGTTTCCTCAAGGTCGGAAGAATCAGTAATGAGGGAAATAGACAGGATATCAGCCCTGCCTGATTTCAGAGGGTACATTTCGGACCTGGGCGGACCCTCGGCAAATATGTACATGATGACAGGAAAAGATATGGAAAAGTGTGCCAGATGTATCCGCCCGTCGTGTATATGGCCTTCTGTATGCAGTAACCTCAACACTTCACATAAGCGGCTCACCCAACTGTATCGCCTTGTAAATGCAAGAAATGATATTAAAAAGGCTTTTATCGGAAGCGGGATAAGATATGACCTTCTTTTCAGGGAGTGGAATAAGAGGGCGGGCGAGGATGAAAAGGAATATCTCAACGAACTGATTATCAACCATATTTCGGGCCGGTTAAAGGTTGCACCGGAGCATTCCGTCCGGCACGTGGTAGAGATGATGCGTAAAGTACCTTTCAGCCTCTTTATGAAACTCAAAAAAGAGTTTGATAAACTTAATGAAACATATTCACTTAACTACCAGCTTATTCCTTATTTCATTTCTTCACATCCCGGCTGCACCGAAAAAGATATGTCAGAGCTTGCCGGAACAATAAAATATCTTGGCATAAAACCTGAACAGGTACAGGATTTCACTCCCACACCCATGACTCTGTCGGCCATTATCTATTATACCGGATATGATCCTTATACCGGTAAGAAGGTATTCGTGGAGAGAACAATAGAAGGAAAGCGAAGACAGAAGGACTATTTCTTTATGAAAAAAGACGGGAGGAAACAGCCTCTGAAATATAAAGGGAAATGATAAGATCTTATTTATCCCCGTATTCCTTCAGGATATTTCTTACATCATCCGGAGCTACCCTGCCATAGGTTTTTTCGCCAACCAGAACCACCGGTGCGAGTCCGCAGGCTCCCACACATCTCAGGCTTGAGAGCGAGAACTTACCATCTTTCGTGGTCTGTCCAACCTGTATTCCCAGCTCTTTCTTGAATTCTTCGAGAACCTTTTCGGCACCCCTTACATAACATGCAGTACCCATGCAGATACTAACGGGATATTTGCCTTTAGGTGTCATGGTAAAGAAGGAGTAGAAAGTTACCACCCCGTAGATTTTGGCAGCAGGTACCCCCAGGCAATCTGAAATCACCTCCTGAACCTCAGCCGGCAGATATCCGAAATGTTCCTGACATTTATGGAGAACATTTATAAGTTCCTGTTCATCGTTATTGAATGAAGCACATATTTCCTTTATTTTTAATATGTCTTCCTGTCTGAGTTCTATTTTGATGCTTGACATAAGCTTATATTTTAGTTAACACATTACGGTTTAACATAGATTTTCTTTTTTCTATCGAAATAATGGGTATGCAACAGATGGTGGGCCTTCTCACTGTCAGGTTCTCCCAGATACTCTTTGTAGAGTTCTATTATAAATGGGTTTTCATGTGATTTTCTGAGAGGTTTGTTTTTATCTTCACGGTAAATGGCAGCTGCCCTTGCCTTAAGGATCTCTGATTTACCATGATGCAGTGGCTGACCTCCTCCTCCGATGCATCCTCCCGGGCATGCCATTATTTCGATGGCATGAAACTGTGACTTACCCGATTTAACATCATCCAGAAGTTTACGTGCATTACCCAGTCCGTGAGCAATACCGATATTAAGTTTTATACCTTCAAAATCGATAGTGGCACTTCTTACACCTTCAAATCCACGCAGTTCTGTAAAATCGATTCTGTCCAGTTTCTTCCCGGTATAGAGTTCATAAGCCGTTCTTACTGCTGCTTCAATGACACCTCCGGTTGTGCCGAAAATTACACCGGCTCCGGTTGACTCGCCTAACGGATTGTCGAACTCTTCTTCCGGAAGGTTATTGAAATCTATGTTGGCCTGCTTTATGAAAGCTGCAAGCTCTCTGGTTGAGATTGAGTAGTCGACATCAGGATTACCGTCTACAGAGAATTCTCCGCGCTGGCATTCGTATTTTTTTGCCAGGCAAGGCATAATGGAAACGACTACCATATCCTTTCTGTCAATGCCCTTCTTCGAGGCGAAGTATGATTTGGCTATGGCGCCAAACATCTGCTGCGGCGATTTTGCCGTGGAAGGTACATCTTTCAGTTCCGGATAGTAGTATTCAAAGAAGTTAACCCATCCCGGGCAGCATGAGGTAAGTATCGGCAGGCGGGCAGTCTTATCGCCGCTGAGATGTCTTTTAAGCCTGTTAAGCAGTTCGGTGCCCTCTTCCATTATTGTAAGGTCTGCAGCAAAATCGGTATCAAATACATAATCGAATCCGAGTGCCCGGAGTGCTGCAACCATTTTACCTGTAACAAGAGTACCCGGCTCAAGTCCGAACTCTTCACCCAGTGCTGCCCTTACAGCGGGTGCAGTCTGGACAACCACAGTCTTTGTGGGGTCGGCAAGAGCTCTAAGTACCTCAGGAGTATGATTGACCTCGGTAAGTGCACCTGTGGGGCACACAGCAACACACTGTCCGCAGTAGGTACAGGGTGAGTATTCAAGGTTCTGTTCAAAGGCTGGAGCTACAGCCGCCATAAAACCCCTGTTGATTGCAGAGAGAGCCCCGACAGTCTGTACCTCATTACACATCATCTCACAGCGGCGGCACATGATGCATTTGTCGAGGTCTCTTATTATTGAAGGAGACGTGTCTTTTCTGTAGGTTGACATGGCGGCTATCTCCTGCCCGGGAATCTCCCTTATACCCAGCCTGATTGCCATATCCTGAAGTTCGCAGTGACCCGATTTGGGACAAATAAGACAATCTTTGGGATGATCGGAAAGGATAAATTCCATAACAGTACGTCGTGCATTGAGTACCCTTGTAGTGTGGGTTTTAACAACCATTCCTTCCTCACAGGTTGTAACACATGAGGGTGCCAGGTTACGTCTTCCTTCCACTTCCACAACACAGATCCTGCAGCCGGCCGGCTTATTTTCAATACCCAGGTCATGAAGTTCCATATGGCAGAGCAGCGGAATATCTATTCCCATCATCCTGGCAGCCTTGCTTAGCGTGGTGCCTTTGGGTACTTCAATTACTTTGCTATCTATGGTAAGTCTTACAGTTTCCATCTGTTAATAATGATATTTTTATTGAATAATAATAGCGTCAAATTTGCATTTCTCATAACAGGCGCCACATTTGATGCATACAGACTGATTAATAATATGGGGCTCTTTTCTTTCGCCTGAGATTGCGTTTACGGGGCAGACTCTTGCACATGCAGTGCATCCCACGCAGTTTTCCTTGACGATTATATACTGCATCAGGTCGCGGCATTTGCCGGCAGGGCATTTTTTTGCATCGACATGTGCAATATATTCATCCATAAAGTTATCGAGTGTTGACAGGACGGGATTAGGGGAGCTTTGCCCCAGCCCGCATAGTGATGTATCCTTTATCACAACACTCATGTTTCTCAATCTGTCGAGATCTGCTCTTGTTCCGTGCCCCTTGGTGATATGTTCAAGAAGCTCATGGAGTCTTTTGTTTCCTATCCTGCACGGGGCGCATTTTCCGCATGATTCTTCAACGGTAAAATCGAGATAATACTTGGCTACGGCAACCATACAGTCATCTTCGTCCATTACAATCATACCTCCCGAACCCATCATTGAACCGGCAGCTACGAGATTGTCGAAGTCGATGGGAGTATCGAGGTGTTTTTCTGTGAGACAGCCGCCTGAGGGCCCGCCTGTTTGTACAGCCTTGAATTTCTTATTATTCGGCAGTCCGCCTCCTATTTCAAAAATTACTTCCCTGAGGGTTGTACCCATCGGAACTTCGATAAGGCCGACATTATTTACTTTTCCTGCCAGGGCAAATACCTTGGTTCCTTTCGATTTCTGAGTGCCGATGCTGCTGAACCATTCAGCTCCTTTAAGAATTATTGGTGATACGCAGGCAAAAGTTTCGACATTGTTTACGTTTGTGGGTTTGCCTCTGAAACCAGACTGGGCAGGGTAGGGGGGTTTTACTGTAGGTTCTCCCCTGAGGCCTTCCATGGAATGGATAAGAGCAGTCTCTTCACCGCAGACAAAAGCGCCTGCCCCGTAACGGATTTCGATATCGAAGCTGAAACCTGTTCCCATTATATTTTTGCCCAGCAGTCCGTATTCCCGGGCCTGTTGAATGGCAATCTTCAGTCGCTGAACTGCCAGCGGATATTCGGCACGTATATAGATCAGTCCGTTTGAGGAACCGATGCAGTAGCCGCATATGGCCATTGCCTCAAGTACAGCATGGGGGTCACCTTCAAGAACGGAGCGGTCCATAAAGGCACCAGGATCCCCTTCATCGGCATTACAGACAACATATTTCTCATCCGACTGGTTTTTACGGGCTATTTCCCATTTTAAGCCGGTGGGGAAACCGCCTCCGCCACGCCCCCTCAGTCCTGAATCCTTTATAATCTTAATTGCATCCTCAGGCTGCATTTCATTCAATACCTTTGCGAGGGCGAGATAGGCGCCATGCGCAATCGCATCTTCAACATTTTCCGGATCTGTTATCCCGCAGTTACGGAGTACGATCCTGAGCTGTTTTTTGAAAACTGACAGAGAATTTTCATCCGGAATCTTTTTGCCTGAGACAGGATCAGAATATAAAAGTCTTTCAACCTTACGGCCTTTAAGAATGTGTTCATTAATTATTTCAGTAGTATCATCGGGTGATACGCCGGTATAAATAGTGCCTTCTGGCCAGACCTTCACCACAGGCCCTGCATTGCAAATACCGAAACAGGCGGTTTTTACAACCTGAACTTTATTTTCAAGGGAAACAGCTTCCAGTTCAAGTTTCAGAGCGTCGATAATATCATCGCTTTGCCTGTCACTGCAGTTTTTACCGCTGCAAACCATTAATTTTATAATTTTTTCTGCCATTGTATTTCCTCCCCCCGGTTAGATTGAGATGGTTCTGAAATTTGCAGGGATGATTCCGTCGGTAAGGTCACCGTTCTTAATGAATTTCTCGATTATTTCATCAGCCCTGAAAGTATCGACATTACCGAATACGACGGGTTCTTCACCGGCCCTTGTAACCTCTACGGTTGGTTCGGCAAAGCTGTAACCCAGATCACCGGTCCGGATAACTTTTCCGCTGATATTCCTTTTTTCCAGTTCGGTAACAAAGAAGTTATACACGTTCAAGGCCCCTGAAGCAATTCCGCTGGTCCCCATATGAACACGTATTCTTACATGTCCCGGTGCCGGATCGCTGTTATCTGAAGGTCTTTTGCCTGAGAGAATATCTTCTCTGAGTTTTAGCAGTTCATCGGTTGATTTTAATGTCTTCATACAGGTAGTCTGTTTTTATAAAGGTATTAACCCTGGTTTTATTTTGCAAAATTATAAAATAATTGTTAATAAAATAACAATGTTAATAAAATAACACATAATATTTAATAATTAATTGTCGGAAAGGTGTTAAATTTTTATGATTTGTCTGTTATTTCAACGACAGAACAAAAAGAATTTTATTAACTGTGAAAGTGCATCAGCGAAAGATAGTATTTGCCAGCAGTACCCTTCCGCTCTTCCAGAATGCCCTGAAATAAGGATTGTCTGTTATGTAAATAATCTCCCCGCTGCCCAGGTTTTCTGAACCTGCAACTATTGTATTTCTGACCTTATCTTTGAATTTAAAGCCCGCAAAACCTGCAACAGGTTCTTTTTCGGTAATATATCCGATATTATATCCCGACTGAAGGAAAGGGTATCCTGCCGATCGTTTCATTATAAACCACTCTTTTCCGAGTCCGAAAGCGTATGGATTTGTGTCATCAACTTTAACCCGGTAGATACTTCCTGCCGATCGTTCTGATATCATATACCTCCTTTCATCACCAAATTTTCTTAGGAAAGTGGTATCGGTACTTTTAAGTTTCTTCTCAGAGGCCTTTTCCTCTGCGGTCCGTGCTTCAACTGCCTTGTTCAGGGCAGTACTTTTTTCATCGGAAAAGATCTGAATTGCGTTTTCAAAAGCAACTATTCTGCCGCCTTTCCTGACAAACTCAAGGAGTTTATCCTTGATCCTTGCATAGTTGCCGGAAGGGAGCATTATCACATCGTATTTCGAAAAATCAACTCTGTCTGTTCCTGAGATATTCAGTAGTGTAACCGGGTATTCCAGTTCTCTTTCAAAGAAATACCATAATTCCCCGACTCCTGAAGATGATGTACCCTCTCCGCACAGAATGGCAACAGCGGGTTTTTTCTTAAGTTCCGAGTATCCAGATCCCAGGTCCTTACCTGTGTCGGTAATTCCTGTTCTTGTTTTTTCAAGCATCACCATGTTACGGTTGGCAATCTCATTTACTTTGCGGTCAAAATCATCACCGATTCTCTTGTTATCTCCCCTTGCGATTATTATCGTTCCGGCATTGTAATTCCTGCCATTTATCCCGAAAGGTTTCATCATATACCTGATTCTCAGGTCATTCTTAAAGAGGTCAGCCATAAGCTTCATTTCCCTGAAACCGTAAAAAGGAGCTATATAAGCATAAGGTTTCTCACCAGGGGCAGTTATATTGACTGTTTCGGCGATCTCTTCTTTAATCTGTTCTGCTTCAAGTTTTTCTTTCAGTGCATAAGCTTTCAGGTTGTATACATATGGCAGAGACCATGCTGTTAGGTCGTAACTTATTGAGTCGGTCGACCTGCTGTCGGGTTCAAACAGCACTCTCAGCAGACGTGACTGCGGCTGGTAGGCCGATATCAGTATATCGCCCTTCTCGGGAACAACCTCCCCCTCCTTATTGGCAAGGTAATCGAATCCCTTAAGTTTACGGGATGAGGGTTTGGCATAAGAATATCTGATCTGGTTCTGCCTGAGCAGGCTAAGCATAGATTCAACTGCTGATTTATCGTTTGTTCCCTTGATAATTATGGATTTATAAACAAAATCAGGGTTTTTTGAGCCTTCTTCAAAGTATTTATTATAACCATTAATAAGTCTTTCCCTGTTCTCGTACGAAACCATTATGGTGGCAATAGAGGCAAGGTAATGTCCCTCAATCCTTATCCTCAGGGTCAGGGTATCATCGCTGCTTAGTTTTATGGCCAGGCCCGATACTCCTCCGCCACCCTGTTCGTATGTAAATCCCATTGCTCCGTTAAACAGGGGCCAGGTATCTCCGTAGTTAGGAGCGAACAGGTCGTATGTTTCTTTTGTGAAGTATAATCTGAATTTTTCATCAAACAGTTTAGAATTACCTGTGCCCATCAGTTTGTGGAACTCGCGCTGCCATGGGGTAATAACTTCATGGAGTGGATTTGCTCCGGGAGGGAAGAAGAATGTTGATTCAGCTCCCATCTCATGGAAATCGGCATGCACCTGTGGCATGTACCGGTTGTAAAAAGCGATTCTCTGCCTGGTTTCCTCCTGGGTCTGCCAGAGCCAGTCGCGGTTCAGGTCGAACATATAATGGTTTGTTCTTGCACCGGGCCATCCCTGGTTATGTTCCCATGCATCAGGATCAGGATTAATGATAAGGCTTTGCGATTGTCTGTATCGTGTGGCGTAAAGCTCCCGTCCGTCGGGGTTCTGGCAGGGATCGATTACAATAATACAGTTATCCAGCCACTCTTTTACTCCCGGATATGATCCTGTAACGAGGGTATACAGCACCTTCATTGCTGTCTCCATTCCTGCCGATTCATTTCCGTGAACGTTGTAGGCTAACCATATAAATGGTATCTGCCTTCCGGTAAAAGTGCCTTCAAGCAGTCCGGTTTTTATCAGGTTGTTTTTTCTGTATTCTTCAATTTTTTCGAGGTTTTCCGGTGAAGAGACAAAACATACACCCAGGGGACGACCTTCACAGGTAGTCCCGTAACCGCTGTATTCTGCAGAGGGGGAGACTTCGGCAACATACCTGAAGTATTCAACGGCCTGGTGGTGGTAAGTGAACCGGGTTCCCGTTTCATACCCGAGAAATTCATCAGGTGATTTAATCTGCTGGCTGTATACACCGGAAGCAGTCAGGAATGAAAGTGAAAGATAAAAAACAAATATCCTCATGATCGCTGTATTTGGAAGCCAAATATATATCTTTTTGGTATCACCTTACTTCAAAATTCTGTTTAAGAGGAAACCAATTAAACTAAATAATTATTTTTGCCTTTTCCGGAAAACCAATTTAACCTCGGTACAGCTATGAAACATTTATCCAGTCTGAGATATTTTTTAATGCTGATATTTTTTTCAGCGCTTATACTGAAACTATATTCACAACCTCAGCGCAGTGGCAGCGGCACTCATCGTGTAACCGGCTGGGTTGACGATACTCATTTCATCTACCAGACTACTGATGAAGGCAACCGCCTGGTAACCCTCAGTGTGGATGTACGCACCGGCAAAAGCATGCCTTACAAACAGCCCAAATCAGCACGTGAGTTATTCATTGAATCCCTTCCTGCAGGAATTAACCTTGGGCCTGGTGATATCCTGAGTCCCGATTCCAGAAGTGCAGTGTTTGTCAGGGAAAATGACCTGTGGTATTTTAAAACCGGCGACAGGGAGCTGCGTCGTCTGACCTCCGATATAGATGAAGAGGTAAATACAAGGTTTTCGCCCGATGGTCTTAAGCTTGCCTATACCAAAAACAGGGATCTCTATGTTTATGATCTTGTAAATTCAAAGGAATCAAGGCTCACTTTCGATGCGACAGACAAAATATATAACGGATATGCATCGTGGGTTTATATGGAGGAGATTCTTGGCAGGGCAAGCCGGTATGCCGCTTTCTGGTGGTCGCCCGACAGCCGTCGAATTGCCTTTCTGCGAACCGACGAAACTGAAGTGCCGGTTTTCACCCTTAACCGTCTCGATGAACCCGACGGCATCCATGGAAAACTTGAAGTTACTCCTTATCCTAAGGCCGGCGACCCCAATCCAAAAGTGAAAATGGGAATTGCTGACGTGATAAACGCTTCAATTGTATGGGTGAAGACAGATTATAGTGTTGACCAGTACCTTGCATGGCCCTTCTGGAAACCTGATGGCTCAAAACTGGCTATACAGGTTTTGAACCGCGACCAGAACGACATGAGATTCATCCTGGCCGATGTGGCAACCGGCGATTTTACTCAGATATATTCCGAGTCGAGGAAGAGCTGGGTTGACTTTTATGAGGATATATATGTTTTAAAAAACGGTACAGGCTTCATTGTTAGAAGTTACCGGAACGACTGGGAGAACCTTTATTATTATGGATGGGACGGAAAACTGATTTCACAGATCACCGATGTCCAGTGGAGGGTAAACAGTATTGCAAGGGTTGATGAAGACACTAAGATGGTCTATTTTACAGGTACCGGACCGGAATCAACAGATAATCATTTCTTCAGGGCATCGATCGACGGAAAAACCATGTTGCAGATTACAGCCGGACCCGGCTCGCATTCAGTTATTGTTTCTCCAAAGGGCAGTTATTTTATAGATACATGGAACAGCATCACTTCACCTGGAGCAATAGTGGCTTATGACAGCAGAGGCAAACAGGTGAGGGAGATTTATAAGTTTGAACAACCGGCTTTTGATCCCTCAAAACATGCCCGTTCTGAGATGCTTAAAATTTCTACATCCGACGCTCTTTTTAACATGCCTGCGATAATAACATATCCGATTGATTTTGACGAATCAAAGAAATATCCTGTTGTATTCACAATTTATGGGGGTCCCGATTCAAAAAACGTCAGCAACAGGTGGCAGGGTACCACTCCGTCCTGGTATGCACAGAACGGAATTATTACCTTCACGGTTGATCATCGGGGGTCGGGACACTTCGGGAAAAAAGGACTCGACTATTTACACAGGAACCTTGGCAAATGGGAGATACTTGATTACGCCGATGCAGTCAGGTGGCTCAGGGAGAAACCTTTTATAGATGCTTCAAAAGTGGGCATCACCGGCAGTTCATACGGTGGTTATATGACCTGCCTTGCTCTTACAAAGGGGGCTGATTACTGGACTCATGGCTTCGCCGGTTCTTCCGTCACCGACTGGAGGCTATACGATGATATTTATACCGAAAGATATATGGACACCCCCCAGGATAACCCTGAAGGTTACAGGGAAAGTTCAGCACTTTCGTTTGTTAAGAATTACAAAGGGAAACTCTACATGACGCATGGTGATCTGGATGACAATGTGCATATGCAAAACTCAATCTGGCTTATTTCAAGGCTTCAGGATGAAGGCAAATCATTCAGGTTCATGATCTATCCTAATGGAAGACATGGATGGAGCGGTGCAAAAGCAACGCACTCCACGAACGAACGTAACAGATTCTGGATTGAGTCTTTCTTCGGTAAATAATATAAGGTACTATTTAAAGCGTCAGACTGACAATGGTACAGACACTATGTATTCAGATAACAAAGGAAAAATCAGGTTAAATTAATGCTTTTCTGATGGTATTAGGAATTCTTAAAGAAAATGACGGCGAGAACCGGGTTGCAATGCTTCCCGGAGAAGTTAACGCGGCAAAAAAAACCGGAATAGAAATAATAATTGAAAAAGGTGCAGGCGAAAGATCTTTTGCCTTTGACTGTGATTACATTGCAGCCGGTGCCTCAACAGGAGACAGGAAATCGGTAATTGAGAAATCTGATTTTCTGCTTTCTGTCAACCTTCCTGAAGGTGATTTCCGTAAAGGACAGGTGATTTGTTCTGTGGTTAATCCGGTGGAAAACAGAGAATGGCTTGAAAAGGCAATTGTAAACGAATTCACTGTTCTGGCTCTCGATCTTATTCCCCGCACAACCAGAGCCCAGTCGATGGATATTTTGTCCTCCATGGCCACGGTTTCGGGCTATAAAGCTGTTCTGCATGCTGCATCCCTTCTCCCCCGTTTCTTCCCTATGTTCATGTCTGCAGCCGGTACAATACGCCCTGCAAGAGTTTTGATTCTGGGCGCAGGGGTGGCAGGTCTGCAGGCCATTGCTGTAGCCCGTAAACTTGGAGCTTCAGTAGAGGTATTTGATGTAAGGTCGGCTGTTAAGGAGGAAGTTAAAAGCCTCGGTGCCAGGTTTATTGAGGTCGAGGGAGCAAAGGAAGATGCTTCAGCAGGAGGATATGCCGTTGAACAGACAGATGAATTTAAAAGAAAGCAGCAGGAACTGATACAGCAGAGAGCAGAAGCTTCTGATGTGATCATAGCCACAGCACAGATACCCGGAAAGAAAGCCCCGCTGCTGATTGTTAAGGAAACTGTAGGGAAAATGAAACCGGGATCTGTTATAATTGACCTGGCAGCCTCTTCAGGCGGCAATTGTGAGCTGACACGCAATGGCGAAACCATTGTTTACAGGAATATAACTATAGTCGGAAAATCAGATTATCCATCTGACATGCCTTCGGATGCCAGCAAAATGTTCGGATCAAATGTCCTTAATCTCTTAAAAATACTCATTGACAAAGAAGGAAGGCTTACAATAAACCTTGATGATGAGATCATAGCCGGCACAACGGCAGTACATAAAGGAAATTTCGTTAGCCCGCGTCTGAAACAAATGCTTAATATTCAATAACAGATATATGGAAAAAGCCTTTTCATTCTTCCTTGAACACCGTGAAGCAATCTTTCTTGTAATTCTTTCAATTTTCCTGGGTATTGAGGTGATCAGCCACGTCCCGGCAATTCTGCATACACCTCTTATGTCGGGTGCAAACGCTATCCATGGTGTAGTGATTATAGGTGCAATAATCGTAATGGGTCATGCTGAAACCACCGGTTCAATGGTGCTTGGATTCCTGGCAGTTGTACTTGGCACACTTAACGTGGTAGGCGGGTTTGTTGTTACAGACCGTATGCTTGAAATGTTCAGAAAAAAGAAAAAGTAACCTGAAAAAGTCTGTCTATGGATCACACAATAACTATCGGAATACTCGAAGTATCATATATCATTGCTTCTGTACTGTTCGTCTTTGGTTTAAAAATGCTCAGTCATCCCGAGACAGCCAGAAGGGGAAATTTTCTTGCAGCTTTTGGGATGGGTCTTGCAATAATAGCTACGATTCTTTTCCATGAAAAGGACGGAAAACATATCGGCAACATTGGATGGATTATCGGAGCCATGGCAATAGGAACTGCTATCGGCTGGATAATAGCAAAGAAGGTGAAGATGACCGCTATGCCGCAACTTGTCTCCTTTTTCAACGGAATGGGTGGTGCTGCGGCAGCTCTTATATCAATGATGGAATTTCCTCATGTGAGCCCTGACCTGATAGCAGAGAGCGGAATGGCTAACGGACATGTTCTGGCAATACTGCTGGGACTTGTAATCGGAACAGTATCCTGGGCAGGCAGCATGATAGCCTTCGGCAAGCTTGACGGATGGATAGGTGATCTGAGGATCAAATGGATGAAGTATGTTAATATATCACTGCTGGTTGTAATTATTGCATTTATTGTCTTTGTAATGACCAGAAGTACGGATACAAGTTCTGAAATGATGCCTCTTATATATATAATATTTGGTATATCTGTCATTTACGGTGTGCTTTTTGTAATGCCTATAGGTGGAGCAGATATGCCGGTGGTGATTTCCCTGCTTAACTCTTTCACCGGAGTGGCAGCTGCAATGGGCGGATTCCTTTACAACAACCAGGCAATGCTTACAGGTGGTATACTGGTCGGTTCAGCCGGTACCATACTTACAATTCTTATGTGCAATGCAATGAACAGATCGCTTCTTAATGTCATTGCAGGCGTTTTCGGTGGCGGAGGTAAACAGGAACAGGTTGCAGGGGTTGTAAAGGAGATAACCCTTGCCGATGCTGCTGTTTTACTGAGTTATTCCAAAAAAGTTGTCATTGTGCCCGGTTACGGTCTTGCTGTCGCACAGGCACAGCATATATGTCATGAACTTGACAAACTGCTCGAGGAAAAAGGGGTTGAGGTCAGGTATGCTATTCACCCTGTAGCCGGAAGGATGCCCGGTCACATGAATGTGCTGTTGGCTGAAGCAGACGTACCTTATGATAAACTTATCGAAAGCGATGAAATAAATCCCGATCTTCCTAATACCGATGTGCTGGTTGTGATCGGGGCAAATGATGTTGTCAATCCTGCTGCTGAGGATGACCCGTCAAGCCCGATTTACGGAATGCCTATTATAAGGGCGCGTGAGGCAAAAAATGTTATAGTTATGAAACGCGGGATGGGAAAGGGATATGCTGCCATAGAAAACCCGCTTTTCTTCCACGACAGGACAAGAATGCTTTTCGGAGATGCAAAGAAAACCCTGCAGGGACTGGTAGAGGAGGTAAAGAACCTGTGAGAAGCTGGTAATCTATCCTTACTTCGAATACATCTCCCCGATCTTTTTAAAGGATGTAATGATTCCGTGAATCACTGCCGAGCTCATTCCCTGGTGTTCCATATCATTCAGTCCCGATATAGTTATTCCCTGAGGCGTGGTTACCTTATCAATCTCAGATTCTGGATGATTCGAAGTTGCAAGTATTATTCCGGCGGCTCCCTTCATTGTCTGTGCAGTAATTATCTGGGAGATTTCGGAGTTGAATCCTATTTCAATACCTCCCTGCGACATTGCACGCATAAACCTGAGACAAAAAGCAATTCCGCATGCTCCTATAACTGTGGCCGCGCTCATCAGATCCTCCCGGATCACCAGGGTTGACCCCATTCTGTCAAGCATCGATAATATTTTCTTTTCATCGGAAGGTTTAGTACTGCTGAAGGAGAGGCATGTCATTGATTCACATATCTCAAGAGCAATATTTGGCATGATACGTACATTCGGAACCGCTCCGAATATTGCCTCTATATCATTATGTGTAATACCGGTTATTGTTGAGAGTATTATCTTTTCCCGGAATGACACACCATGTATTTCGTCACATAAACTGCCAAACTGCTGGGGCTTCACGGCAAATACTACTGTTCCGGCATTCTTTGCAGCCTCCGCATTGTCTTCCGTTACAATAAATCCTCGCTTTCCGAGGACTTCAAGCCTCGGACTCCTCTTATCGGTAAGGATTATCTCATCAATTTTATATTGTCCTGATTTAATGAGACCTGAAGCCAGTGCAGTTCCAATATTGCCGGCTCCAAGTATGGCAACAGCATATTTCACCATATCGTTTAAATTTTGCCGAAAGATAGAATTATTAAACATTTCTTGCACGTTCAAATAATAAAAAGAAATAATAAGGTTGAATAGTACAATCTGTTAATAAATTTTATCTGCTCCCTGGTTTGAATTACAATTAAACACTGTGAATATAGGATAGGAAATAGTATAAGCAAGAAGATTGATGGGTTTAGAAACTTTTTCTTGCTGACCAGAATATTATTTGTCTGCGATTTCATATTAATGTAAATTTGTATGTAACATTATCTTCTGATCCGAACAAAATGGTTGTTTATATGTTTAATCTTCAGTTAACCAATTTTAATTTCAGATGAATATTTTTGTGGCCAGACTCAGCTCAAAGACGAGGAGCGAGGATCTTCAGCAACTTTTCAGCAAATTCGGTGAAGTGACTTCCTCAAAAGTTATCATCGACAAAAACACCGGATTCTCAAAACGTTATGGTTTTGTCGAGATGCCTGACGAAAGAGCAGCTTACGAAGCCATCGAGAAACTCAATAATACCGAGCTCGACGGCAGCCAGATAGTTGTTAAAATCTCAGCACCCTCAGCCCCTAAAAACGAAAAACGTGAAAGGAGACCTTTACGAAGGGATGCATAGAGGCCTTCTTAAAAAGACTCCATTATTTTCATCTCAACAAACGGAAACTCGGTAATCCTTAGTCTGGCCGATCCGTATGGTACAAGTATTATTGATTCAGGCTGATCATAGCTTGTAACCGGCGATAAGGGAGGGGGTGAGGCTGAATTGTTCAACATACCCCAACCGGGCAGTTTAACAGCATGTGTCTTTATAACCACTGCCGGTTCGCCTGTAAAGAGAATATATTTTGATGAGTCGGCTGACCAGATCATATCCCCGGCATCGGAAAAAGGAAAGGCACTGACAGTGTTCTCGGTTACTTCAAATGACTTACCGGGATTTTCAGGATCAGCAAAGAGGGCATAATTCCAGTCGCTTCGAGGATATATCTCCCAGTCGTTACTTCCCAGATATCCAAAGTTGTCGTAATTCAGTCTGACGCTTTTATATTCTTTTTCGATTCTCAGAGCAAAATATAAGGGACCCCTCAGAACAGACATGGAATTGTTGTATCTTCTTTCTGTCCTTACATTCATAGGTATCCGGAGAAGTATTTCATCACCCGGATTCCATTTTTCATTTAAAGTGTATGTGCCTCCGGGGTTATTAATGTTTATGGTTTTTTCTTTGCAGATTAAAGTACATGATTCAGCCCAGCCTGGTATTCTAAGATGTAGCGGAAATCGGACTTTATTCTCTGCATTTATGACGAATCTTATGTCACCCCTGAACGGATAGCCGGTATCTTCGATTATGGTTACGACCTTTCCTTTCCTGCCGGTTTTCGCTTTTACAACTGAAGGACCGTATGCAACGGCAGCCAAGCCATTGTCGTTGGTGGCCATCCAGAGGTTTTGCACAAATTTCGGCCATCCCTGGTGCATATTGGCAAGGCAGCATGCGAAGTTAGGCATCAATCCGTAAATGTTCGACTGGTCACGGTTCGTGCTCCAGTCTCTTTTTGCCACTGAAACGAGTACCTGATTTGACTGCTGGTCGTACTGGTGAGCCCACATATCGGCAGTTGTAGTACCGGGCAGGGCATTATATGCAAGCATTTCAAGGCGGTCGGCAAGTGAATTATCACCAAATACCTGGTACAGTTCGCCAAGGGAGAACATATATTCCACCACTGCGCAGAGCTCTGTACCCCTGTCAGGACTTTTACCAGACAGGTGCTCATCGCCCGAGAACCTGCCACCTGCCTGTCCGTGGTTGACGTCGTATTTTCTTATTCCGTCAAACACCGCCTTTCTGTACCTTTCATGGCCCGACTGCTGATACCACAGCCCAGGGTATTTGATGGCCATGGCATTGTTTACAACATGTGCGGTAAGCCCCTCCGGACCCCAGTTAAGAGGAATTCTTTTTTCACTCCATGCGGCCGAATCCCAGGGAAAGTTTTCGTAATAGCTTGTCCAGTCGCTGCTGTTTTTCTGTATTGATTCGATTGTTTCAGGAATCCATTTTTCGCCGGTCTGCCTGTAGAGCCAGTAGCCGGTGACAGCATTCTCCATGGCCCTGACGCCTCGCCACTCCTTATCGGGCCAGTCGGGAGGGGTGTCGTGAAGGTACCTGAAATATTTCAGCAAAACATCAAGTGCACGTTTATCGGAGGTTGCCTCATAATACTGCATGAGGACTTTGCCGGCAACAGCAAGAGGCCACCTGTCTTTATTTTTTGCCGGTCCGTACCAGCCCGAATCATTACTGCTTGCGATAATCTTTTCAATCCATCCTTTTGCTTTTGCAATTAGTTTTTCATCGTCAAGCAGATAAGCCAGGGGAACGAGCCCGTCGAGGTAATATGGACCGCGTTCCCATGCCTCTCCGTCGCCTCCACGCCAGGCCGAATTAACAAGGTCGGGCCAGAAATCATCGAGGTGGCCGGTTAGCCCTTTGGCCTGTATTTCAAGCTGCCGCTTCAGCCAGCCTTCAGGCTTAACAGCGCCGAGAGGAAGTTTTATGTAAGCATTCTGAAGCAGAGGTTGAGGATTATTTTTGTAAAACCTGTTCTCATTTTTGACTGTGCATGAAGTCAGAGCAAAAAGGATTAAGGTCAGGAATAATACAGATTTTGTGTTCATGGGTATTTAAGTAATATCGTTAAGTCGTTGAGTTGTTGAGTCGTTAAGTCGTTAAGTTGTTATGTCATAAAGTTACTGAAAAAACATGCCCCATGCCCCATGCTCCATGCCCCATGCCATTTACTTTTCAACCGGATCTTCAATCATCTGCAGCATATCAAACCATGCCACCCCTTGTCCTGGCATACGCAGGAATACATTTGTTTTAAATTCAGGGAGAGTATCCAGGGGGATTGTAACAAATGTTATGTATTGTTTCCATTCATTTCCGGGAACAAATCTTGCTCTGTGGAAATCGCCCACTACAACTTCCACGTATTGAGGAGGTTTATCTTTGTCACCTGAATCCGGGGTAAACCTTTGTCCGGCATCAGCCTTTGCCCATAAGGAAACGATGTAAGATTTTCCGGCTTCCACTTTCACCGGGAAAAATCTGAGTGTGGCACCTGAGTTCTCCTGTGGAGTAATAAGCCTCAGGGAATAATTTCCCTCAAATCTTACCCGCGGATCAGTAAAATATGTTGATCCCCTGTCAGAACCCGGACGTGCGTAACATGCTGAAGGAATACCGGGACTGGATAAATCCTCAAATCCAGGGTCTGTTATAATGTTTTTTCTCCACGGTATCACTGTTTCTATCGGGGGATTAATATCAATTTTGTACGACTGAGAACCATAAGGCTGAATAAAGTCGCTTATGAATCCTGAGTTGACGGAGACAATCCTGTTTTCAAAAAGCACTTTTGCCTTGCCGTTATAATTTTGAGCTAGTGACAGTTGTACGGGCAGAGAAACGTTTGTTTTGTTTACAATCAGAATGAGCAATTGTCCATTAAACATTCTTGAGGCCACTGATATGTCCTTTGAGGAAGATATAACAGGAATAGTTTTTTCATCTGACAGCAGCCAAGGTACAATTGATTGTACTTCCATGGCCATCCGGCCGCATTCGTTCCATGTTGCGGTTGATTTTGGAAAAGCATTGAGCCCCTGTCTTATAAAATATTGTATTCCAGTGGCTCCTTCGATGATTGCCTGCCACGTCATTGACCTTATCTCCTGAATGGTGGGTTCGCGGAGCCAGTTCTCGCCTCCTCCGAAAGCCTGCGGAACAATCCACACCGGCATTCTTCCTGTAAACTCTTTTTTCAATAACCGTGTGGCATTGCCGGCCATGGTTACCGGGTAAACCGGAACAGGGTAGGGGTCGGCCATGGCAATATCCATTGAAGTGGCATAGTCCTTTGCTTTTTTGAACGGGGTCATGAAGACCATTGTTACCGGATGCCAGGGGTCGGTTTCCTTAACTACCCGGTATATCTCTTCAAGGAATGAAGGCGCAATATTGTTACCGTCGGGTTCGTCGGCAATATACCAGGCAAGCAGGGCAGGGTGATCCATGAAAAATTTTACCTCGTCAATCAGCAAACGGCGTTTCTCTTCATCGCTGAGCCCGTTATTATTTCTGTTCACACCTCCGCCGCCAGCCACCGAGACAAGGTTATAGTTCACCTTCATTCCGAGTTGTGCACAACGGTCCATATATTTTTTTCTCTCGCTTATTGTCTCAGGTACAATTCTCTGATAAGGTGAAATAAGATTAAATCCTTTGACAACCTCCTCTTCCGGCAGTGTCGGATAAACGGGAGAATAAGTATAAAAGCCGAAGGGGAAAAAAGGGAGTCCGTTGACAATCAATCCACCGGTAAGTCTGTCAATTTTTACCTCATTTGGTTTATAACGGATGAAAAATGCCTCTGATGAGCAGAAGTATTTTGTACTGCTTCCGGCGGCTTTTATTTCTGCCTGAAGTAAGCCTGTTCTGAAAGATGAATCTATGTCAAATGTAATTCTGGTAATATTACCTCCCGGTATGCCACTCCAGTCGCATATCGTTGAACCGGATAGTTTCACAGATGCGCTGATACGTGAAGCTGAAAAACGGGAAGGAACATGAAGAAGAATTTCGCCTTTCTTTTCGCATGACCAGAAACTGTAGCGAGGCACGATGCTGAAAGAGACAGAGTCAACCTGGCATGATGAATAACGGGCTGATATCAGATACAGGATAATGCCTAATACCGGAGTAATTCTCATGGTCAAAAATTAGTGCTGAATATAACAACTTAATCTGAAAAAAAACAAAGATCCCTGTCTTGATAAGTATGTCTGTTATGAAGGCTATCGGAAAATAATTGTGATTTTTACCGGCTCATCGGATGGTTTACCATTAATTGTTGCCGGTTTCCATTTAGGTCCTTCCTTTATCAGTCTGATTGCCTCATCGGCAAAAGCTTTTCCGGGAGTGCTTATAATCCTTATTTTACCGGGAGTGCCATCCGGCAGGATGTTGAAAGACAGTTCAACGTTATAAACATTACCTTCCCTGAAACCGGCAGGTTTTCGCTGGTTTTCCGTGATATATTTCCGGAATTCTTCAATTCCTGTATCAGGCTCAGGAGGTGCAGAGGGGAATTCTTCTTTTTCAGACAATGCTTTTCCTGCAACTCCTCCGGCGGCAGCATCAGCGGCAACTGCCTTTCTTGTATCTGTTATCTCCTGTACCCTTGCAGCCTGCATATACGCCTGTGGTTGTTCTGCTTTTGCCTCTCCGGTTATATCCGTTCCGGTTGTTTTTGCCAGTCCGGGCTCATTTACCTTTTCATTCTGTTCAGTGGCAGGAGCATCGTCTGTTTTTTCCGGGGGTGATGTTGGCAGGTTCATTCCTTTTTTTTCCGGTACCTGAGAAACTGTTTCAGAAGCGATCTTCTCTTTTTTCCTGGTGAGAGGCTCAGACAGATGGATGTTAAGCGCAACTGTTCCGGGTTCGGAAGTCTTTTTGTTTTCACCTGTTGACCGGCTGATGTAAATCAGCAATACTGTAAGTCCGGTAAAAATTGCCAGAGATGCTGCGGCACGGTAAAAAATGAAAGATTTTTTTACGCCGGAACCTGTTCTTAGCTCAAGTCTTTTCTGAAGGGCATTCAGGTCGTTTTCAAGAGTGTCACTGTCAAGCGAAGAGAATCCTTCTTCGGCTTCCATGGAAAAGGGATCATTCTGCATCTCTCTTTCAAGGGCATTCTTTTCCTTTCCCGAAAGGTTGTTTCTCCTGTATCTCAGGAACTCTTCAGGTCCTGGTATCCGGTTATGTTTCTTTTCTGACATTTTTCTCCTCCAGGCAGATTTTCAGATTTCTTTTTCCGTTCTGAAGGTGGCTTTTCACCGCCTTCTCGTCAATTCCAAGACTGGCAGCTATCTCGCTGTAGCATTTATTCCGGTAATAGAACAGTTCAATGCATTCTTTCTGTTCATTTTTCAGTCTGCTTACACAGTCTTTCAGTGCCATTTCGATGTTGTAATTTCTTTCTTCATCTATAGGATGCGGGTTTTCGTATGATTCCATAAGAACAAGCGGGTCGTTTAACCACTCTTTCATTTTAGTAGTTTGGGATTTACCGGCCCGAAGCTGCATCAGGCAGAAGTTTCTTGTGACGATATGAAGCCAGTTGCGGAAAATATCGATTTTATGGCGGGGTATTTCGGTTATCAGTTTTTCAAATATCTGCATCACTGCATCCTTGGCCTCATCGCGGTTTTTCAGGTATTTAAGGCACACTCCGTAAACGAGGTGCATATAACGGGAATAGAGTTCACCGAGGATATCAAGGTCATTTGTCCTGCAGAATTTCCTTATCAAATCCTCGTCGGTAAGACTGCTATTGTGTCTTATGCCGGCCCTGAATTGCATTGGAAAATAGTTATACGAATATATTAAAAATTATGGGGAATATGTTGTCTTAACGCTTCTCTGCCTTGACGCCCTTCGGGCTGTCCTTATGCTACGATGTCTTTACGTTTCGCTGCTTCGCCTGCCGGAAGCTTGCTAAAGGCGTGGCCTGACACTAGACAGCTCTGTTACCGGAAGACGGCTGCTGATCGAAGTCAAAATCTGACTCAACCAGGTCAAATGATTTTACTTTGCTGGATAAGTGGCAGACAGAGTAATAATGGTAACTCAGAGAAAAGTCTATCTTCCTGCAGCAGCTTCGAGGGCACCAAGTCTTTGTTTCAATTCGGCCAGTTCCGATTTAAGCTCAGCATTTTCATTCAGAATGCTCCGGATAGTTTCCTGTTGCTGCTGTATTGCTTTTGTCAGGACAGGTATGAAGTCATTATATCTTAATTCCAGGTAACCGTCAGTACCTTTATTTAAGAATCCATATTTTTCCTTATCATTATCACTCAGCATCTGCTCTATATCCTGGGCAATGAAACCAAATTCCAGCCTGCCTGAGGGGTTGTTATTCCTTGTATATTGAACCGGTTTAAGACCATTAACGAAATCCAGTCCAAGATCCAGGTTGTTTATATTATTCTTCCATCTGGCATCAGAGCTGACTGTAAGCGATACCTGAACCCCGAAATAAGTAATGAATTCATTTCCAAGCTTAATCTGATTGCCTGTGGCACCATTTGGCACCTGTGCATTGTAGCCTATAGCAATATTGTTTAGTCCCGAAGTGTTACCGGAGCCTGCACTCCGGCCAATGAAAACATTATTGCCCCCGGTTGTGTTATTTTCGCCACTGTTAGGTCCTATGCACACATTACTATTTCCGGTTGAATTGTAATATCCGCTTCCATAGCCAATAAAAACATTCTGACCTCCTCCGGAATTACTGTATCCGCTTATATAACCTAGAAAAACATTTCCTGCTCCTGCTGAATTTGTCCTTCCTGCTGATTCCCCGATAAATACATTCTGTAATCCTGATTTATTTGAATATCCCGAGTTCCATCCAATAAATACGTTTCTTTCTCCATCTTCATTGCTGTAGCCTGAACTGTGGCCGACAAAAACGTTCATTATACCGGTTGTGTTATTGTAGCCGCTCTTGTACCCTATGAAGGTATTATAATTTCCGGAAGAGAGTGTTTTTTTCCCGCTTTCGTAACCAATAAAGGTATTATACTGTCCTTTGTTAGAGGATAGAGGTGTCATATTCAGGAATCCGTAAGGGTTGACAGATTTTGACCCGTCGAAGCTTCCGATAGCAAAACCTCCCTTTACCCCTTTGGCGGGATTGTTGTCAATATTAAACCTTATACTGTCGGACGATACCATCATCAGGTTGACAGTTTCATCACCCGGCCCTTTTGTCGGGTCAAATCCGCCTATTGCAAAGCCTCCTTTGACACCCTTTCCGTCGGTGTCCTCAACCAGTATCCTGACCCCGTTATTGTAAACGGCGAGAACAGGCACACCAAGCTTGTTCTTTACCTCGAAGATCGGAATATTGTCGTCCCAAAGGGAGGAGGTCTGTATGGATAATCTTCCTCCAGGGCTTGAAGTCCCGATACCTACATTGCCGGCACTACGGTACAGATTTATACCGCTTGCAGTCCATTGTTCAGAATCTTTTGAACGTATTGCATACGGAACTGACCACAGCTTGGCCGATCCCAGCACTTTATAAACATATGCCGGCGATTGGGCAACTTTTGTCCCGACAAATAAATTTGCAGGTGACCAGTCTATTTCACTGAAACTTGCGGCAGACCCCTGAACTTTTGTTGCGGTGGGGCTGCCCAGGACTACGGTAAACATTCCAAACGAGTTGGTTATAACATTGGTATGTTCCTCTTCCCAGATGTATGTTCCGCCTGTTCCTCCATGGAAGCCGGTGGTATCGGAAAGTACTGAAAGCTTCACCTTAAGTGTCGCACCCGTAATAGGATTGCCCGAGCCGTCGCGGGCGATGGCCTGGTAGTTGAAGCCTTGAGGCACCTGTGCCTCAAGGCTGCTAAGGGCACAGAGCAGAGGGCAAAGGGATAGAAACTTTAAGAGAGTAAGACTTGTTTTCATGACTGTGAGATTCATGAGTTTGTTATAGTTATTTAATTATTTGCGGGATCTGGCAAAGGACAAAGAGCTAAGGGCGAAAGGAAAAAGGCAAAAGGAAAAAGGCAAAAGACAAAAGACAAAAGACAAAAGAGAAAAGGAAAAAGATAAAATGAGAAATGAAAAAAAGGCGAAAGTAGAAGTACGATGAGTAATTGGTGTGTTTTCATGGCATGTACTTTCATCAGACTTTTTGGCTCCGGATATCGGAGGATGAAAAGACCAGGGGTCAGAAGGCCTGGGTTAAACATTGGTTATAAGGTTAATCAGATTTGCAAATTAGAATTAAAATCAATACCAGTCAAGTTTTTTTGATGAACGGCTATTTCGAGTAGATAAACATCGAATAATAGTATTTATTTAGTACCAAACCTGTATGGGGGTTGACATTTCAGAATGCATGAAGCAAATGGCGAAAGGCGGAGTTAAAGGTTTAATGTTCCATGTTCCAGGATCCAGGCGGGCAGCTTTTTGCCGGTAGTCGTAAACCGGAATTCAGTCAGACATTATTGAATAAGACATTAAGACAGCGTAGCATCAAGACAGCGAAGCGTCAGGACAGCCCGAAGGGCGTTAAGACCCGCCTTCAGCAAGTTTCCGGCGGGCGAAGCAGCGCACCGTTGAGACAACACGACCATATTCATAATCATAAATGTAATCAGGAAAGAGAATAACAGGATTATTAATTTTTTATGGAATTATTATTTGTCACGCATCATGTATATGGAGTTTAACCAAAAACATAATGTTATGAAAAGCATTTTAAAAATTTTCGGGATATTGATTCTGGCAGGTGTCATACTGTCAGCAACAGAATCAGGAACTGTGACCGGGAAGGTTACAGACGAATACGGAAACCCCCTTTACGGTGTGCTAGTTACCAACAAAGCTTCCGGTGTAAAGGTCTACACATCTTCAGATGGTTCATACAGAATAACGATAATTTCTGAAAACGATGTACTGAGGTTTTCTTTGCCGGGTTATATCACATCAGAGGTGAAAGCAGGAACAGGAAGTGTAATAAACATAATGCTTAGCCTGAAAGTTCCTCCCGTACGGGATGAAGAGAAGCAACGGAAAACACTTCCTGAAACAAAAACAGATACGAGAATTGCAGCAGAGTATTCGTCACTACCTGCTGTAGCCGGTTACAATCTTAATGGCAGCGGAGCAATAAACCGTTATAATTTTAATTTCAACACCGAGGGATACTCACCTGTTAATGAGAATGGTTTCAGAGATGTCAGGCATAATCCGCTTTCAACATTTTCAATAGATGTTGACAATGCCTCGTATTCAAACATCCGCAGGTTTATTAATATGGGACAGCTTCCGCCTGCTGATGCAGTAAGGATTGAGGAGATGATCAATTACTTCAGATACTCTTATCCTGAGCCTTCGGGGAGGCATCCTTTTTCAGTTTATACTGAACTGGCGGTATGCCCATGGAATAGAAAGCATCTGCTTTTTCAGGTTGGTCTGAAAGGTAAGAGCATTGAAAAGGCGACCCTTCCACCGTCTAACCTCGTTTTTCTGATTGATGTGTCGGGTTCCATGGATGAACCCAATAAGCTTCCCCTGCTGAAATCGGCCTTCGGTCTGCTTGTAAACGAACTCAGGCCAAAGGACATGGTTGCCATAGTTGTGTATGCCGGCGCAGCAGGACTTGTGCTTGATTCTACCCCGGGCGACCAGAAGGATAAAATTATGAAGGCCATTGACAATCTTTATGCAGGTGGGTCCACCGCAGGAGGTGCCGGACTCAGGCTTGCTTATTCGGTTGCTGAAAAGAATTACATTGCCGGAGGAAATAACCGTGTTATCCTTGCCACCGATGGCGATTTCAATGTAGGTGAATCGAGTAACGGAGGGATCGAGAGACTTGTTGAAGAGAAGAGGAAAACCGGCGTTTATATTACAGTTCTCGGCTTCGGAATGGGTAATTACAAGGATGACAAGATGGAGATAATTGCCGACAAGGGCAACGGCAACTACGCATATATTGACAACCTTCAGGAAGCAAGGCGGGTACTTGTACGCGAATTCGGAGGGACTCTTTTTACGATTGCAAAAGATGTCAAGTTTCAGATAGAGTTTAATCCTGCAATAGTGAAATCCTACAGACTGATTGGTTATGAAAACAGGCTGCTGAATGATGAAGATTTCAATAATGATAATAAAGATGCCGGGGAGATGGGAGCGGGGCATACCGTAACTGCTCTGTATGAAATTATACCTGCAGGTTCCTCTGAGGGAGTGCCTTCGGTCGATCCTCTTAAATACCAGAAAGTTATACAGCTTCAGGATAACAGTCCCGTTAATGAGTTGCTAACTGTTAAGGTGCGTTACAAGGTGCCTGGAAACGAAACAAGTATTCTGATGGAGAAACCTGTTCCGGGTAATGAAAAACCGATTGAAAAGGCATCGGAGAATATCAGGTTTGCTGCCGCTGTGGCTGAATTTGGCATGCTTTTACGTGATTCTGAATTTAAAGGGAGTTCCGATTATGAGAAAGTAATTGAACTGGCCGGTTCGGCGAGGGGTGATGATGATGAAGGTTACAGGGCTGAATTTATCAGGCTTGTAAAGAGTGTTATAGGGATGAAGAGAACGGATTAGCCCGAGTAAATATGGGAAAGTTTTTAGCGAAAGTGCCGCCGGAAGGGCGGCTTTTTTTATTCTTTAAGAAATCTGTCTATTTCTGCAGCTGCTTTTCTGCCAGATGCAATGGCATTTACTACCAGGCTCGCCCCTGAGACCGAATCACCTGCCGCAAACACTTTTGGTACATTCGTGCGGCATTTTTCGTCAGTTTTGATATTATTACGGGCATCAAGTTCAAGTCCCAGTTCACTCACCAGGCCTTCTGTTACCGGGTGGACAAATCCCATAGCCAGCAGTACCATATCGGCAGGCATTACTCTTCGTGTATCCGGCAGCGGTTTCATTGATAGTTTACCATTGTCGCTATTCCATTCAACATCTTCAACTTCCAGTCCGGTCAGAATCCCATTATTGCCAATAAACCTCACGGTAGAGACGCTCCATAGCCGTTGGCAGCCTTCTTCGTGAGAGGTGCTTGTTTTAAGCGTTTTTGCCACGAAGGGCCATGGGTTTGAGAGGGTTCTTTTCTCAGGGGGACGGGGCATGATTTCTATCTGGGTAACACTTTCAGCTCTTTGTCTTATAGCTGTACCCACACAGTCAGATCCGGTATCGCCTCCTCCCAGAACAACCACATTCAGACCTTCTGCTGATATTCTTTCGGAAGGAGGTAAAATTTCACCGTCGTTTATTCTGTTTTGTCTGGTAAGGAAATCCATGGCAAAATGTATTCCGGCAAGATTTCTGCCTTCAATATTCAGATCTCTTGGTTTCATGGCGCCGATGGCAATGCATACAGCATCATACATATTGAGCAGGACTTTGCCTGGAATATCTTTACCGATTTCGGTACCTGTTCTTAATTCAAGGCCTTCGAAGGTCATTATGTTAAGGCGTCTGTCGATGGTAGTTTTACTGAGTTTGAAATCGGGAATACCATATCTGAGCAGGCCTCCTGCTTTCCGGTCTTTTTCAAATAAAGTGACAGTATGGCCCCATTTATTCAGAAGGTCGGCGGCAGCCATACCGGCCGGACCGCTGCCGATGACTGCAATTTTTTTCCCGGTTTTTTTGCGGGCGGGTCTTGGTTTAATATATCCTTCGGTGAAAGCTTTTTCTGTGATAGCGACCTCATTTTCACGTATAGTGACAGGTTCTTCTCCTATATTAAGTACACAGGCATGTTCACATGGTGCAGGGCATATCCTTCCTGTGAATTCAGGGAAATTATTGGTCTGGCTTAGCCTGTCATAAGCTTTTTTCCAGTCGCCTTTGTAAAGCAGGTCGTTCCATTCCGGAATGAGGTTATCCACAGGGCATGCCCAGTGGCAGTATGGTATCCCGCAGTCCATGCATCTTGAAGCCTGTAACATCCTGTCATCGCTGTTCAGTACCTGTTCGATTTCACTGAAATCATATATTCTTTCATGTATTGGTCTGTTTCCAGCCTCTTTACGTTTTACTTTAAGAAATCCGGTAGGGTCAGCCATTTTGTTTCTTTATTTTAAAATTTTTATCACCTTGTATTTTTTCTTATTTTGTAATTATTACAATCTGATATTTTTCTCATTTAATATTTCCTTTCGCTTAAGTATTTCCGCGAATTATTATCTGACGGCCTTCTGTCTGTGCCTGCTGCCTTTTACGGCTGTTTATTTTACCGGCAAATGCCCGCCTGAAATAAACTCCACGTCCATCTCGACTCCCGCAATTTTCTTCTTTATTTCTTCCAGTTTCTGTTCCTGGAGAACCTTTTTATAATCATACGGAATGACCTTGATGAACATACCCAGTTGATTGTCAAAATCTTTCAGAATCATCTCAGCCTTTCTGCTTCCCGTGTAATAGTGATGCATTGAGATAAGCCTGCGCAGTTCATGAGCTTCGCTTATTTCCTCGACAAGCGATAACTCAACCATGCTCATGTTACAGAAATAGTCAAATTTTCCTGTTTCATTATAAACATATGCTATTCCTCCGCTCATACCTGCTGCAAAATTGTTGCCTGTTGTCCCAAGCACCACAACCCTTCCGCCTGTCATGTACTCGCAACAGTGATTACCGACACCTTCAATGACTGCAATAGCCCCGCTGTTCCTTACCGCGAACCTTTCACCCGCCATACCCGATATAAATACTTCACCTGCTGTGGCACCGTACAAAACGGTATTACCAATGATAATATTTTTATCAGGTTCAAACAATGAGCCCTCAGGAGGCACCACAATAATTCTACCGCCCGAAAGCCCCTTGCCCAGGTAATCATTTGAATCACCCTCAAGCCTGAACTCAACTCCTTTAACAAGGAATGCACCAAAACTCTGTCCGGCCGAACCTCTGAAATGACATTTAATTGTACCGTCGGGCAGTCCCTCATTTCCATATTTTTTTGCTATCCTGCCGGAGAGCATCGCACCGACAGCCCTGTCGGTATTCTTAATCTCTTTCTCAATATTTACGGGTTTCTTCTCTTCTATTGCTTCGGCGCACAGGCTTATAAGATCCCTGTCAAGTACTTCGTCAACAGGGTGCTTCTGTTTTTCAACGCATCTGATAGGATTAACTGCTGACCCTTCGGGCATTATTGTGAATGCTGACAGATCCAGCTTCCTTGTTTTCCAGTTGTCAACTTCATGATTTCTTTCAAGAAGATCAAATCTTCCGATTATCTCATTGAGCGACCTGAAACCAGCCGATGCAAGAATTTCCCTTACTTCCTCTGCAAGGAAAGTGAAATAATTTACAAGGTAATCAGCCCTGCCAAGGAACCTTTTTCTCAGGACCTCATTCTGGGTGGCTATTCCGACAGGGCAGGTGTTAAGATGACATTTCCGCATCATTACACAACCAAGTACAATCAGAGCGGCAGTTGAAAAGCCATATTCCTCGGCTCCCATTATTGCCGACATGACGATATCAAAGCCGGTTTTAAGCTGACCGTCGGCCTGAAGTACTACCCTCTTTCTGAGATTATTCATTACCAGGGTCTGCTGTGTTTCGGCAAGTCCAATTTCAAGAGGTAATCCTGCATGTTTAATAGAGGAGGCAGGACTGGCACCGGTACCTCCTTCATAACCGCTTATAGTTATAATATCGGCTTTGGCTTTTACCACGCCGGCCGCAATAGTACCTACACCGCTCTCGGAAACCAGTTTGACGCTTATTCTGGCTTCAGGGTTGACATTTTTCAGATCAAATATAAGTTGCGCAAGATCCTCTATTGAATAAATATCATGATGAGGTGGCGGAGAAATCAGTGTTATCCCGGGGATGGAATATCTTGTACGTGCGATTATCTTATCAATTTTATGACCGGGTAGCTGTCCGCCTTCACCGGGTTTAGCCCCCTGGGCAATTTTAATCTGTATTTCATCGGCATTCATCAGATATTCGGTTGTAACTCCGAACCGGCCGCTGGCCACCTGCTTTATAGCACTTCTTGTGCTAAGTCCGTCTTCACGCGGACGGAAACGCGCAGGGTCTTCACCGCCTTCACCTGTATTGCTTCTGCCACCTATTTTGTTCATTGCAATAGCAAGGGTTTCATGCGCTTCACGGCTGATAGATCCGAATGACATTGCACCTGTAACAAATCTCTTCATGATTTCAGATGCGGGTTCAACTTCGTCGAGGGAAACAGGATTGCCTTTCTTTATCCTGAACATGCCCCTCAGAAATGATGGTTTTGCAGTGTCGGCATTTACTTTCGCAGAAAATTCCTTGAATTTACTGAAGTCATTTGTTCTCGTACTCATCTGCAACAGGGCAATAGTCTCCGGATTCCACGCATGATGTTCCCCGTATTTGCGGTATGAGTACACTCCTTCTGTCAGAATTTCAGGCAAAGGTTCTTCACTGAAGGCCTTTTCGTGAGGAATAATTACTTCACGGGCAATTTCCTCAAAACCAATACCCTCAATTCTTGAAGGGGTACCGGCAAAATATTTTTCAGTCACTTCCCTGCTGATACCCACAGCTTCAAAAATCTGAGATGATCTGTAACTTCTGAGAGTGCTTATACCCATTTTGGACATGATCTTCAGTAGACCCTTGCTGATTGAATTAATGTAATTCTCCTCAGCCGTTTTGTAGTTCAATTGTATGGCTTTCTCCTTAACAAGTTTTTCAATTATTGCAAAACTCATATAAGGATTGATGACACTTGCTCCGTATCCGAAAAGCAGCGCAAAATGCATTACTTCTCTGGGTTCTGCCGACTCAACAATAATGTCGATCTGCATCCTTTTGCGTTTTGCCACAAGGTGATGATGAACGGCAGATACTGCCAGAAGTGAAGGAATTGGAGCATGATCTCTGTCTATTCCGCGGTCAGACAGGATTATATAGTTTTTACCGTTGTCAACTGCCTGTTCGGCTTCATGGCAGAGTCTTTCAACAGCATCGGAGAGAGCCTTTGCTCCGCCTGAAGTTTCAAAATGCATTTGGAGTGTTTCGCAGGAAAAACCTTTGTATCTCAGGTTTTTAATTACGTTGAAACTTGTATTGTTTATGACAGGTATTTTGAATTTTACCATTTTTACATGGTCGGGTGTGGTATCAAGCAGATTCTGCTGAAGCGACCCGAGGTAACCCGATAATGTCATTACCATCTCTTCCCTGATAGGATCTATCGGTGGATTAGTAACCTGAGCAAAGAGCTGTTTAAAATAATTGAATAGTCTGTAGGGCTTCTGCGAAAGAACTGCAACAGGAACATCATTTCCCATACTCGAAAGAGGTTCTTTACCTGAGGCAGCCATTTCAAGGATGATTTTCTCGATATCTTCTTTCGAAAAGTTGAACGATACAAGGTATCTGTTGTAATCTTCACCCATATCGGGGGAAACTTCCTGGCCTGTCTCAATATCTTCCAGGTTAACCTGATTCTGCTCAATCCATTTACCGTATGGCTGCTCAGCAGCAAGTTTACACTTTATCTCATCATCATACATTATTTTACCCTCTTCGGTATCGATCAGGATAATCTTTCCCGGTTTCAGCCGGCCTTTCGCAATTACCTCTGAAGGTTCAAATTTCTGGACGCCGGTTTCGGAACTCATTACCACAAGATCTCCTGATGTGATAACATACCTTGATGGTCTCAGCCCGTTGCGGTCGAGCATGCCACCGATATACCTGCCGTCAGAAAAGATGAGTGATGCCGGACCATCCCATGGTTCCATAAATGTTGCATGATAATGGTAGAAATCCCTCAGGGCCTGGGGCATGGGATTACGGGGGTTTATTGATTCGGGGATTAGAATCGACATTGCATATGGCAGCGATTTACCGCTCATAACAAGAAATTCAAGCACATTGTCGAGTGATGCTGAATCGCTTTTACCGGGCTCTATTACAGGATAAATTTTTGAAAGATCCCCGAGCACATCCGATTTGAGTATGGATTCACGTGCTTCCATCCATATTCTGTTGCCCTTTATGGTGTTAATCTCACCGTTATGTCCGAGAAACCTGAACGGCTGGGCCAGATCCCAGCTGGGAAAAGTGTTTGTGCTGAATCTGGAGTGAACCAGGGCAATTGCACTCTGCATCCTCTCATCCTGAAGGTCGGGATAATAATCCCTTAACTGATGAGAGGTTAACATACCCTTGTAAATAAGCACCCGGGTTGACAGACTTGGTATGTAGAAGTAATTCTTCTGTTTGATTTCAGATTCCCTGATTCTTTTTTCTGATCTTTTGCGAACAATATAGAGCCTGCGTTCAAGGTCAGTATCCTGAATGTCTCCCTCAATAAAGATCTGCTTCATAAAAGGTTCGGTTGACAGCGCTACTTCTCCAAGTACCGAATTGTTTCTTGGAATGTCGCGGTAAGCCGTCACTTTAAGACCTTCTTCAATAATAATATCCTTCAGTATCTTTTCACATTTACCTGCATCTGCCGGATCGGCAGGAAGAAATAATATCCCTGTTCCAAAACATCCTGCAGGTGGTAAGGGATAGCCCTGAATGAGATAGAAATCCCTGGGTACCTGTATCATTATTCCTGCGCCGTCTCCGGTTTTGCTGTCAGCCCCTTCAGCTCCCCTGTGACTCATGTTGCACAGGATTTCCAGTCCCTTCGAAATAATGGAATGCGATTTTTTCCCTTTGATGTGGGCGACAAAACCTATTCCGCAGCTGTCATGTTCAGCTTCACTCAGGTAAAATCCTTTGTTTTCAGGTCTCATATTCCTTTACGTTGTTATATGTTAACATCTGAGATTGAAATTCAAAAAAAAAACCGTTCCCACTGGCTGAGAACGGTTTTTAAAACAATCATGAAACTACCATTCTCAGCCTGAAAAGTACTTCCTGAGAATAATAAGGTATGAAAAGTTAAATGAATTCAATCTCATCTCACTTATAAATTTCGACAAAAATAATAATTGTACTTTAAAAACAAAAGAAAAAAACAAAAAATACTTATTAACATATTTATTTTGTTGCTAACATACCATTTAGAGATTGATCTATCCCCTCCTTGTAGGACAAATTATTTATATATACAGATACAAACACACAAATAAAAGTTCTTTAAAATTTAAAAGACTGTTAGTTTTAAAGCCATAACTTTATTATTGTTTATTACATTTGTTATATGGATAATCATGAAAAAAATGTCCTTGTGATTTTCGGGGCAACAGGTGACCTGACCTACAGGAAACTGGTGCCTGCCCTCTATTCCCTGTATATTCATAAACTCATTCCTGAGAACCTCAAAATTATCGGAACAGGAAGAAAGAAAATGTCGCAGGAGGATTTCAATGCCAGGATGAAGGAAGGTATTGTCCGCTTCACAGAAGGTATTGTTCCCGATGAAGAAATTGTTGCCAGGTTTATCTCGATGTTCACTTACTTCGTTTCGGATATGAGTTCCGGGGAGGATTTTAATTTACTGAAAAGGCTTATCCTGGAGACGGAAGATAATGAAGTGTCTCAACTTAATTGTATATTTTATCTCGCAGTTCCTCCCGGAATGTATACAACAATATCTGAACGACTTTACGAATCCGGATTAAGCAGGGATGACAACGGCTACAGAAGATTCGTGTATGAAAAACCTTTTGGCTATGACCTGTGGTCGTGCAGGGAATTGAATAATAAGCTTCACTCCCTGTTTAAAGAAAACCAGATTTACAGGATAGATCACTACCTGGGCAAAGAAACAGTTCAGAACATTCTGGTCACAAGATTTTCGAACGGAATGTTCGAGCCTTTATGGAACAGGAACTACATTCATCATGTAGAGATTACTTCTGCAGAGAGCATAGGTGTTGAAAACAGGGGAAGTTATTACGATACTGCCGGGGCTTTGAGGGATATGGTTCAGAACCACATGCTTCAGATAGTTGGCCTCGCAGCAATGGAACCACCTTCATCTCTGAACGCGGATGCTGTAAGAAATGAGGTTCTCAAGGTTTTCCAGTCACTTCATCCGGTTAAAGAGGAAGAAGTTGCAACCAAAGTGATCAGGGGGCAATACAGTGCATCGATTGTAAGAGGTCAGTGTCTGCCTTCGTACCGGCAGGAACCCGGGGTTGATCCGAATTCAAGAACCGAAACCTACGTGGCCATGAAGTTCTTTATCGACAACTGGCGCTGGGGAGGTGTACCTTTTTATATTCGTACAGGTAAACGTCTTCCGACGAAAGTTACTGAAATAGTGATTCACTTCAAACCGACTCCACACTTCCTTTTTCATATAAACGACATTAATAAGGCTGTCAATCAAATGATTATAAGAATTCAGCCTGATGAGGGTATACTTCTTAAGTTTGGCATCAAAAAACCAGGAGGAGGCTACAGCATCGAAAATGTGAACATGGACTTTCATTATTCGAGCCTCAGCAATGTAAGAGTTCCGGAAGCTTATGAACGATTGCTGGGGGATGTATTTAACGGAGATTCAACACTCTATGCACGGGACGATATTGTTGAGACTGCCTGGAGCTTTCTTGAACCTGTCCAGACCGCCTGGTCAACAAATCTGGATATTAAGATATTCGGATACCCGGCGGGAACCTGGGGACCTGAAAATGCCGACAGGCTTATTGAGGGTGAGGGACTTACCTGGAGATACCCGTGCAGAAACCTTGCAGATGACGGCCTTTATTGTGAGCTTTAATACTGTATGGAACAGATAATCAAAGTCTCGAAGGATATTTATGAAATGGCACAGGACCTTGCCGTGGACCTTGTACAAACAATAGACATGGTGCGGTCTGAAGGCAGAAAGGCTACCGTGGCATTATCAGGAGGTAATACACCAAGACATTTCTTTTCAGTCCTTGGTAATAAGTACAGAGACTTTAAAGGCTGGCACGATACTCTTTTCTTCTGGAGTGACGAGAGATGCGTACCTCCAGGCAGTAAAGAAAGCAATTACGGAACAGTGCGCGAAGCATTTTTTGATAAAGCAGACATACCATCTGAAAATATACACAGGATAATGGGTGAGGCAGATCCGGAACTGGAAACAGGAAGATACTCCTCGGAAATACTTGAAAATGTTGCACTTAGAAATGGAATTCCGAGGTTTGATATTATTTATCTGGGACTGGGAAATGACGGGCATACAGCTTCTATCTTTCCCGGTAACCTGCATCTGTTTAATTCGTCTCATATATGTGAAGTTGCGGTTCATCCTGCTACCGGGCAAAAAAGAATTACTCTTACCGGACCTGTGATTAACAATGCTTCAAGAGTGATCCTGGCAGTAGCCGGCAGGGATAAGGCAGAAATAGTAGCTGAGATACTTGAGAACCAGACATTACGGATATTTCCGGCCTCTTTCGTCAAACCTTCATCGGGCAGGCTGTTCTGGCATCTCGACCTGGATGCTGCCTCATTGCTTACACAATTTGCTTAAAAAATTACACAATTGTTTATAATTCTTCATTTTTCAACTTTATTGTTGGATTGATTAATAATAATTTTGCAACAGGTTAACCTTAAAAATAACAGCTATGTCACACGAGAAAGCAAAAGCCCAGGTTCAGAACAAAAAAGAACCGACAAGGAGCCTGAAAGAGAAAAGGGCTGCTAAAAAAGCCAAAAAGGAGGAAAAGAAATACAAATAATACCGGGTCCTGACATATCCTGGTCAGCGTCTTGTAAACTTATCAAACACGGTGATGACCGGTAGTACATTTCCGGATTCATCAAAGTAGTCTCTTGCCGACCTGCCGCCATAAATTGCAGGCTCCCACCAGAATATACCTGCCCCTATTAAATTGATGAATATAACATCACTATTTTTTGTAAAATTAAACTTTCTTGTTATTTTTAAAACTCCTTTGCTTTTTATTCTGCATGAAATAAAAAATATGAATTGCAGGGCATCGATAAATCATAATTGTACTTAATGTCAAACCCAAATACATAAGAAAATGAGCAACGGAACATTTGATTTAAACTTATTCCTTAAGGAATCAAAAGAGACTCTTCTGAATCCCAAAAGTTATTTTTCTGCCATGAAAACTGCAGGAGGCATGGTCGAACCTCTTATTAAAGCAGTTATCTATGGTGCTCTGGCAGGTTTTATATACATGCTTTGGGGTTTTCTCAAGATTGGCGCTGCAGGATTTGGATTTTTCGGCGGAGCCGTAGGAATTATGGCGTTGATAGGCACACTGATTGGTGCGGTTATCGGATTGTTTATCGGTGCAGTTATCATGCTTGTAATTTCAGCAATATGCAAGGGAAATACAGATTTTGAGGCCAACCTGAGAGTTACAGCATCAGTAATGGTTATCATGCCGGTATCTGCTCTTCTGAGTTTTATGATGGGGATTAATCTCACACTCGGAATTGTTGTAAGCATTCTTGTTTCACTCTATTCACTCTGGCTTATTTATAACGGGTTAACTGCTTCACTTAAAGCTTCTGAAAGCACAGCAAAAATTGTCGTAATCGTCCTCGCTGTTATAATTGTTCTCTTCAGTATTACCTCAATTACAGCATCAAGGAAAGCTTCAAAATTCCTGAAAGAATATAACAAGGATGCCAGGGAGCTACTGAAGGATCTTCAGCAATGATCAGTACCAGCATGGAGCCTGAAATTATATTAAAAAAATAATGCAGGTTTAATTGAAAATAGGGAATAATTTACAGTACCGAAATGTCTTTAAGTTAACGGTAATAAAGATTACCGGGGTTGAAAAATGAAATACAGAACAGTTTAACTTTACTTAAGACATAAAAATGAATTCCATGAGAACACTTCTATTAGTTCTTCTTTCTGGTATTGCTTTGAATAGTCAGGCGCAGAAAGGTTATCAATGCAAATGGCAGGGAGATCTGACCGGTAAGGAAATCCCCGGTGACTGGTACACAACAGTGAAAAAAGGTGGGATAAATTACTGCTTTTCCAATGATAATTCATGCCTGTTCCTCAATATGAAGATCACGGAAAGTGAGGAGCAGTCAAGAATACTGAAATCAGGTCTTACGCTCTGGATTGATAATGAAGGGAAATCAAAAAAGAAGACCGGAGTCAGGTTTCCTGTGGGATCTGATTATTCGGGCGTGAGAAAAAGTTCATTTGGTACTCCGCAGCCGACACCCCTCTCACTGGCAAACACTATCCAACTGGTAGGTTTTAATATTGGCGGTCAAGCAAGAATTCCTTCAGACAACCCTGACGGTCTGCGTGGAAAGGTCTTTTATGATGAGGGAGGTGACCTGATTTACAGCCTTGTTATACCGTTTGAAACGATGCCGGATCTGCAAAATTCAGGCGGGAAACCCCTGTCATTAGGGATTGAAATAGGAGCTCCTCCTCAGATGCCTGCCGGAAGACCCCAGGGATTTCCTCAGGGCGGTGGCGGCGGGATTCCGGCCGGAGGAGGGAGACCTGGAGGAGGTGGAGGTGGACGTGGTATGCCACCTTCCGGTGGAGGAATGCCACCCTCTTCCCAGGGGGCAGCTGCTCCGGCCCCTCTTATGATATGGGTTAAAGATGCCAGATTATCTGCCGGTAAATGAACCCTGAAGAATAAATTAAATGATGAGAATGATAAAGACATTCACGGGAAAAAAAACAATTTTAGCAGCAGTGCCTTTCGCACTGCTTTTTCTGTTTCTTTTTTTGGCATCTGCATATAAAGGAATAGTTGAAAACAAAAACCTTAAGGGAGCTTATCCATACAGTAAATTTGAAAGCTCATCAAAATGCAAAACCTGTCACCCTGGAATCTATGAACAATGGTCGCAGGCAATGATGTCCCAGGCCTATACCCATCACTGGGATGAAATTGAATATTTTGATCTTGCCGAGGCCCATGCTGAGGCCGTTCCTGCAATAAGAGATGTTATTGACGGCTGTAACGGGTGTCATTCCCCACTGGCATTTATGAACGGAAAATTTCCGCCGGCGAGGCCATCTGAGAAAACAATGGCTAATGAGTCTGTCTCATGCGAGGTATGTCACCTGATACAATCGGCCACTGAGAACCCTCCGTATAATTTCAGCTATTTTATTGAGCCCGGAATAACCAAGTATTCAGGCAGAAATCCATCCGTGGAATCACCTGCACATAAAATTATCGTGAAGGATATTTTCACTACCACGGAGTTTTGCGGTATTTGTCACAATGAAAAAAATCCCTTCGGGGTCTGGGTGAAAAGCACGCAGATTGAGTGGAAGGAGGGTCCCTATGCTGCTCAGGGAGTACCGTGCCAGGATTGCCACATGCCAAGAGGCCAGTATCTTACTGCCATCATGAGCAAACCCTATAATGATGCCAGGCTCCACCTTTTTCACGGAGCCCACGACCCCGGCAAGGTGAGGGGGACGGTCGAAATCAGAATAGAGCCCGATATAAGGGAAGCCGAACCGGGAGAAACGGTTAAGTTTACGGTTGCTCTTTACAATGCCAAGACAGGTCATAAATTTCCCACCGGATCCGTTGAAGACAGAATACTATGGCTGAATGTGGAAGCAACAGACTCCAGGGGAAATAAATATCACCTCAGCGTTGATAAAAAGGGATTTGAGGGAGAAGAATATACCATCTCTGGCGATTATCTTGCCTATCAGGATATGGGTATTCCAAAGAAAATAAATGATTTCAAAGGTGTTCAGCGGGACGGTATTCCTGCCGGCAACAGAATATTCAGAATGCCCTATTTTGATCCTGAAGGAAGAATGACAATCATGCAGTGGAACACTGCCAAACTGGGAGTCGATTACCGTATTGGTCCACGGGAAACTAAGACAGAGAAGTTCACTTTCAGACTGCCGGCCAATGTTTCTCCCGGAACCATGAAAGTGACCGCAACACTTAATTACCAGCTGCTTGTAAAACCGGTTGCCGAATTTCTGAAAGTTCCCGATGAGGAATCTGCAATTATGGTCGTAAACGATCACTCAACTTATATTACAATACTTCCATAACCATTCAACTCTGATCTGAATGAAAAAGAACTATATTGTACTGTCGGCAGTTGCATTAATTCTGCTTTTTGTTTCAGATACCGGAATATGGGCTATTCCGGCTTTCGCCCGCAAATACCAGATAAGCTGTCAGGTGTGTCATAACCCTTTCCCCTCACTTAAACCCTTCGGTGAAGATTTTGCGGGTAACGGTTTCAGAATGACTGAATATGAAGCTCCGAGATATTTCATTCAAACCGGTGACGATAAACTTTCTTTACTTAGGGAACTGCCTCTGGCTATAAGAATCGAAGGCATTGCAACAATCAATTCCGCAAACAGTGGAATACTTGATATCAGTTCGCCTTCAGGCATTAAAATACTTTCTGGAGGGGAGCTTTCGGACAAACTCTCGTACTATTTCTATTTTTATATGAGCGAGTGGGGCAATGTTGCCGGGGTGGAGGATGCTTTTATAACTTATTCTGACCTGTTTGGAACAGGCATTAATATTTCTGCAGGACAGTTCCAGGCCTGTGATCCATTCTACAAACGGGAATTAAGGCTTACTGTGGAAGATATCGAAATTATAAAGGCAGTGCCGGGTACTTCCCAGGTTTCGCTTAAGTATGAAAGGGGTTTAATATTCGATTACGAAATACCTAAACTTGGAACAGGGATAGTTGCTGAGCTACTTAACGGAAACGGACTAAATCATGGTGGAGATGAATCCCTTTTCGATAAGGATAAACATAAAAATCTCCTTGTTTATCTGGCTCAGCCTGTCGGGAAAGTGCTTACAATAGGAATGCTTGCTTATACCGGCAGGGAAATTGTATCAGATGCTCCGGAAAAACTCTCCTGCGGAGTAAGGATGCTGGGGCCTGCAGTAAACCTTGATTTTAATGAACGTCTCAGAATAAATGCACAGTATATTTTCAGGACCGACAGCAGGATTTATGATCCCGAAAATATGGAATGGCGGACACCTGTTAAAACAAGTGGCGGGTATTTTGAAATGATTCTTACCCCCAGAGGTGATCAGAGTAAATGGTATATGGCAGGTTTGCTTAACTATGTAGAGTCGGATTACTCTCCGCTTAACTATAAGTCAGCAACAATCAACGCCGGTCACCTGCTCAGACGTAATATCAGACTCTTTTCCGAATTTACCCTGGCAGATGACGGTGATAAGTACGGAAAGTTCAGCCTTGGCTTTACGGCTGCCTTTTAAGATTATTCTTATTTCCTGAGCAGATCTCTAATTTCTGCAAGAAGTCTCTCCTGTGCTGTAGGTTCCGGAGGTGCCGGGGGGGCAGCAGGTTTAGCTTCTTCTTTTTTCCTTGCAGCATTAATACCCTTGATTAGAAGGAAAATAGCAAATGCCACAATCAGAAAGTCAAAGCATACCTGAATAAAATTGCCATAATTCCATGTCACCGCAGGGTTGCCGTCGGCTGCAGCCTTCATCACAAGCTTAAGATCGGTAAAATTTACACCACCTATCAGAAGACCAAGGGGAGGCATAATTATGTCGCTTACCATCGAAGATACAATCTTCCCGAAAGCAGCACCAATGATAATACCGACAGCCATGTCGATAACATTGCCCTTCATTGCGAAGGCTTTGAATTCATCAATAATTTTCATAGGTAAAGATTTGATTAAAAGTGAATATCAGGATTTATTTGTAAAACCAGCACCGATTATTTCCTTGTACTGAATTCTTTTACCCGGAGCTTTTCCAGTGTCAACGGTTTGGTTTTTGTCACATTCGACAGGCATCAAAATATTATCGTCATAGAACAGAAATGTGTTCGGACTTGACCGGAATACTGTTTCATGCTTCCATCCCTGTGTTGTATCAGATGCCTGGGTCCTGAGAACTTTTTCGCCTTCTGTAACCTGGGCTGAGATTATACATACAGGAAGTAGCAGCACTGAATAAAATAAAACCGATTTTATTTTCATGGTTAATGAATTGAAAAACAACTCAAGATACTGAAATAATCTGGCAAAAAAAACTATAATTTAAGTCTGCTCAGATTTATGTTAAACCATGGGGAATTGTAATTGTAATCGAATGCGGGATTCGGAAATATTTCGCCTGTGGAATAGTTTATGAAACCCTTTATATACTGAGAGGGAAGGGTGTAAATGGTATCGGAATTATCGTTTAAAATGGCAGGACGTTCAGTAAGTATGTTCTCGAAATGGCAGTTTTTTACACCGGACTTAATAATCTCATCATTATAAAACCTTATAATATTTTCCGAAATGCATATTACAACAATATACTCTCCAAAATACTTTTTGCTGTTATGTTTAACAACAAGTTCAAGCCGGTCGCCTGTAACCTGAAAGGCCGTTTTGTAGAATGAATCTGCAAACCTGAAACCTTCCCTCAGAATATTTACGGCATCTTCCTGTCTTTTTGTGTAATGCAGGTAGACCCTGGCTGCCTTTATATCTCCCAGAATAAAACTTAGGACCTTTTCATCAAGCAGTTTTTCTTCACTTACAGAAAAATTGCCGTCATTCCGGTTATACTCCCGGATAGTGTTCAGAAGCTTTCCGATCAGGAGATCTCTTTTGGCAAGCCTGACGTGGAGGAAAACTATATAAACGGCCAGTATAACTAATATAATAAGCAGTAATGCATCCATGGCATCTTAAAGCATATACTATAACGGATAACAATTAAATTAGTATTTCAGCATGGCAGAAGTTTTCAGAACCATCTTTTTCTTCTGAGAAAAAGCATTCCAATAAATGAGAATCCCATGGATATCAGGAACACCAGCCAGAAGCCCAGAGGAAATTCTTCCAGTCCGTTTGGAACGTTCATACCGTAAAGGCTGGCTATAAGAGTGGGGATCATCAGGATCACCGAGATGGAGGTGAGCCTTTTCATGATGATGTTCAGATTATTTGAAATTACTGAGGCATATGCGTCCATCATCCCGCTGAGAATGTCGCTGTACACACTGGTTGTTTCCTGTGCCTGTTTGGTTTCTATTTCAACATCTTCAAGCAATTCCTCGTCATAATTTTCTCTCTGGTTCTTAATATTCTTCAGCCGGTTTATCAGCACATCATTTCCTTTAAGAGAGGTCGTGAAATAAACAAGACACTTCTCTATCTGGAGAAGACGCTGAAGATCCTCGTTCCTGACCGATTTTTCAAGTTCCGATTCTGCCGTTTTAATATGCAGGTTAATCTGCTTGAGGTATTTGAGGAACCAGACCGATGAGTTGAGAATCAGGCGCAGAACAAGGTCGAAGTAATCCTTGTACCTGATATTCTTTCTGCCGGAATAATTAATAAAATCAGGAATAAGTTCCGTTTTAACATGGCAGATTGAAATGAAGACATCCCCTTTGAAAATCAATCCCAGAGGGGCAGTTGAAAAAGGCAGTTTAGGATTTCCGTTACGGTAGGGTATCCTGAGCAGGATAAAATACCAGCCGTCTTCAAATTCAATTCGCGGACGTTCATCAATATCCTCAAGATCATTAAGGAATGAAACGGGGAAGTCAAATGTCTCGAGGTATTCTCTGTCGTCTGCCAACGGGCATTCAATGTGTATCCAGCACCCTGGTTCCCACTCGGCACATGGAACAATTCCGGTTGAGTTTTTGTAGAAAGTCCGCATATTACAATCCTCCAGTAATTTTCAACAGAGGCTGATAATGCAGACCTCTGTCAGGTTCAACGGCATAAATAATAATCGTCCATGCTATGGAATTAAATTCGCCAGCAAATTAAAGAAATAATTCTAAAGGTTGTTTCAGCATATTGAAAAAGTTTTTGAAATATATTGAAAAAAAAAGAGCGGCCGCCAGCCGCTCTTTTTTTTTATTGTTGCCTCAGGCATTTTTGAATGCTTTCTTTCCTGCAAATTTTGCCGATTTCCCGAGCTCACGTTCGATACGCATGAGTTGGTTGAATTTTTCTATTCTTTCACCCCTGCAGCCGCTTCCGGTTTTCAGATGGCCGGCGTTTACAGCAACAGTAAGATCGGCTATAAAACTGTCGGGAGTTTCACCGCTGCGATGCGATACAAAGGCATTATAATTATTTCTGTAGGCCAGTTCAATGGTTTCGAGTGTCTCGGTTACGGACCCGATCTGGTTTAATTTTATAAGGATGGAATTGGCTGCTTTCTTCTGGATTCCTTCAGCAAGTATTGCTTTATTGGTGCAAAAAAGGTCGTCACCAACGATTTCAATTTTGCCGCCAAGGACTTTAGTAATATTCTGCCATCCTGTCCAGTCGTTTTCGGCAATTCCATCTTCAATGAGGACAATAGGATACTGATTTACCCAGCTTTCCCATAGTTTAACCATTTCGTCACTTGAGATAAGCTTTCCGGTGCTTTTGAACAGTTTATACTTACCGTCTTCCCACATCTCGCTTGCTGCGGGGTCGAGGCAGATGCTGACATCGGTTCCGGGTTTATATCCGGCTTTTGTGATGGCTTCAAGAATAACTTCAACGGCTTCGTCATTTGATTTAAGGTCAGGAGCAAAACCTCCTTCATCGCCAACACCTGTGCTATAGCCTTTCCCTTTGAGAACAGATTTCAGGGAATGGAAAACCTCAACTCCCATTCTGATAGATTCGGCGAATGACGGGGCATTATGCGGGGCTATCATAAATTCCTGGAAATCAACATTATTGTCGGCATGTTTTCCGCCATTGATTATATTGAGACAAGGTACCGGAAGGAGGTGTGAATTTGCGCCTCCCAGATACTGATAAAGCGGTATGCCTGCGCTTTCAGCCTCGGCACGGGCATAGGCCATAGAAACGGAAAGGATTGCGTTAGCCCCAAGCTTTGACTTGTTTGGCGTGCCGTCAAGTTCAATCATTGTATAGTCAAGTTCGCGCTGATTTTGGAATTCTTTTCCGGTGATTGCCTGTGCAATAATGGTATTTACATTTTCCACAGCTTTAAGTACTCCCTTGCCGCCATACCTCTTTTTATCACCGTCGCGCAGTTCGCATGCCTCACGTTCACCTGTGGAGGCACCACTTGGTACCATGGCCCTCGCCCGGGTACCATCTTCAAGCGTAACATTTGCTTCAACTGTCGGATTGCCTCTTGAATCGAGAATCTCCAGAGCAGAAACTTCAATAATCTTCATAGTCAGTCTTTTTAGTTAATGATATTTTGTTTCAGTAAAAATCTTGAATGAATTATTAGCCGTCAAATATAGTTTATTTTAAGTAAATGAAAAAAACAGCTAATTCTCAGTATCGTATGTCATGCTACCCTCCCTGTTTTATCCGCTTTCAGGACAGATATCAGAACCATTACGGCAATGAACTGTGTCAGGACTGAAAATACAACCAGTCCGGTGATTGATGTATCGTACAAAATCCCCATCAGGGCACTTCCTGCAAACCAGAAGAAGCCGTATGCTGCATTGAAAGTCCCGAATGCCCTGCCCCGTTTTTCCTGCGGTACCATTAGCGCTATCTCAGCCTTCAGGACCGATTCCTGGGCCCCCATACCAATGCCCCATAAAATCATTCCCGTAAGGGCAAAGCCGAACCCTCCCAGGAACACCATAGGGGCGAAAAGTGAAGAAATAAGGATGGCAGCAATTATTACCCTGATTCCCAGTTTGTCGAACAGTCGCCCGAAAGCCAGAGCAGCCATAGCATCGGCAGCCATAGCGGCTGAATACAGGATCGGTATTAAAGAGTCGCTCATCAGTGATTCCGACTTAAAATGAAATGCAATGAGAGGGAAATCTGCAAAGCCGGCAGCTATAAATATAACGGCAATAAGGTAAATCCGGTATCTTTTTGAAAGCCCCTCAGTTGATACCCCGGTCCTTTTAATTTCAAGTTCTCCCGGTCTCGGATATAAATATCTGCTGTAAATAAGTACGCTTATCGCGATTATAGCGGGAATAGCCAGAATACCATATGCCATACTATAGTTCTGGTTTCTGAAGAACAGAACAGAGCTCACAAGCAGAGGGCCGACCGTAGCACCTATCTGATCCATCGCCTCATGAAGGCCGTAACCCCATCCCCTTCCTGTCTCTTTTGTGCCAAATGAAAGAAGTGCATCCCTGGACGGAGTCCTTATGGCTTTCCCAATTCGTTCACCAATCATCAGAATAACAGCCACCTGCCAGTATCCTGCCAGGGCAAGTAACGGGACAGAAATCAGATTTATCAGATAACCGGCAATGAGTATTGTCCAGTATTTCTTTGTCCTGTCGGCCAGGTAACCCGAGAAGAAACGGAGACCATAACCGATCAGTTCACCGATACCCGCTACCAGCCCCACGGTTGTGCCGGAAGCGCCAAGTTTCTGCAGAAATGACCCGTTTATGCCGCGTGCCGCCTCGTATGTCATGTCAGAGAAGAGGCTTATAAGGCCGAGCATAATGACAAATTTCAGTGCTCTTTTATAGCCTGAATCCATTTCGCTGTCTCTGTTTACCAATTACTAATGTAAAAGTATTGTTTTATCCCATGCTACAAATAAAACAATAAAAAAACCTGTACTAAATAATCATATTGATAAAGGTTATGCGGAGGTAAACCCGGGTATTTATTGAGAACCATATCCTGATATTATGATAGAATGGCGAAAATCTTCAATATTACCAGGTGATCCCTTATATTACCGTGAAATGGATAATACGGGTAAACTGGTTATAACCTGACAAACCGGCCGGAGATAATGAAAATTAATCTCTTGTGAAATAAACATAAAACAAATCCTGCGATTCTTTCTTTATCCAGTGTTGTAAACGAAGGCTTGCAGCTTTCTCAATCAAAGGGGCAGGAATGAATGGTGCTATAACCTCGTAAATACCTCCGGCGCTGAGATTGTTAAGATCTGACAATGCCTGGTTAACCGGTTGTTCACCGGCACATTATACATTATGTTTTTTGTTATGTTTGGTTAATTGTTTTTTCTAGATTGATTTCGCCTGTCTTCTTAAATATAACAAAATTTATCTGTATAATGTTCCATTAAGTAAATTCATTTGCCTGTTTACGAGCATGTCATTGCAAATTATTATTTCCTGAGGGTAAGAATCAGAAACCGGAAACATAATGATCATTTTAAACTTAGTTGAGGTTGTATTAAAATCAAAAACCATAAATTTGACAGATATTTATGCCAGCCGGGAAATTAATAAATATTGCACCTTTTTTATCTCCTTGGTTTCTGTCAGTGTTGTTACTGATTCTATATGATTATCAGTCTGAAACAGTAACCAGGGATTCTGAAAAACATGTTAACGTAAGTAACTTTCCGGGGAATAAAAATACTTTTAACTTACCTTTTAAAAGTGCCGGCCGGCTTTTTATTACTGATGCAGTTATAGACGGAGTTGCCGGCAACCTTGTTTTCGATTCCGGTACTACAGAGATTGTCCTCAACAGAACCTATTTCAGGAATTATGCAAGGACAGAAACTACGGGACAAAAAGGTATAACAGGTAACGTGAACGACGTGGAAAAAATCAATATCGGTGAAATAAATATATCAGGGCTAAGATTCAGGAGAATTGAAGCTTCTCTCAGCGATCTGAGTCATATTGAGAACAGGAGGGGTGTTAAAATTCTCGGCATATTCGGTTTTGAACTTCTGAAAGATTTTGAAATAACAATTGATGCAGTAAATAATCAGATGGAACTCTCAGGTACAACCTCTGAAGAGAGGGTCCGTAAAATGGAATGGAATAAAAAGGTTCCTGATGTAGTACTGAAAACAGAAATAAGAAAAAATATAGTCTTTCTGCAAGGAGAGGTGGCAGGCCTGCCACTTAAATTCTGCCTCGATACAGGCGCCGAAATCAGTGTGATATCCAGCCGCTGTCCGAAGCAGGTACTGAATACGTTTAGTGTAGATCGCAAGGTAACACTTAAAGGAGCCGGAACCGCAACCAATGAAGTATTATATGGTAAACTGAAGGAATTACGTTTTGGAAAACACTCAGTTAATTCTTTTGAAACTATCGTTGCAGGTCTGGATGGACTTGGTGAGGCTTACGGGATGAAGATAGACGGAATGCTTGGTTATAATTTTCTGAAGGAAGCGGTGATAAGAATTAATTTTGCAGAGGGTCGTACAAGCCTTTGGTTCAATAAAAACCTTCAATGAGGACAGTAATAAAAAATATCGGAATATTACTTTTTACCTGTCTTGCATTTTCATGCGGAAGAGAAAAAATTACCACTGTTGCCAGAATGGATGAAGGAAAAATTATTGTAAGAATTGACAGCAGATGGAACGATTCGGTCAAAAAAGATTTTATGCTTAGATTCGGACTCGATTCCCTTCTGTTCAACGCAGTTGATTCCGGTAAAAACTCAGTTACCGCAGGGAACAGATCGTGGAAGCTTTCCAGGATTGACCAGTATATAACTGAGGCAGTCGCATCTGTAACATCAGACCTTAATATCAGCCGGAAAGATGTCCTTATGTTTGATGAACCTGAAGATACTATCCTCCGGAATGATATCAGGACTGAAGATACATTTGGAGTAAATAACCTTAGAAACCCGGATTCATTCTCATTCAGAGGCGATACAGCAATATTCATCCTCGAAGGTCATAAGGGTGCTTCACAGGTGTTTTTGGCCGGGTCATTCAATAACTGGAACGCAATGAAAACACCTTTGACCAGAACAGTAGATGGCTGGAGGGCTGAACTGAAACTGGAACCCGGCAAATATCATTATAAATATATTATTGATGGCAGATGGATAACGGATCCGGGGAACAATTTGAGAATGCGTAACAAAAATATAGGCCTTGTTTCGGTAATTTATATGCCTGATTTTGTTTTTGAACTGAATGACCAACAGGATGCCTCGGCAGTGGTGGTTACAGGCAATTTTATTCAGTGGAACCGGAAAGGAATACCTATGCTGAAAGAAAACGGCAGATGGTATCTTCCGGTTTATCTTCGCGACGGCACCTATGCGTATAAATTCATTGCCGATGGTAAATGGTTAACTGACCCTGCAAACCCGGATATCAGGTATGACACTAACGGCAACCTGAATTCATTTATCGGTATCGGAAATGCGGTTATTTTTAATCTGACCGGGTACTCCGGGGCTGACAAGGTTGTCCTGACCGGTTCTTTCAACAACTGGGACAGGAATGAACTCTTAATGAATAAAACATCAACCGGCTGGAGTCTGAAGTACCATATAATGCCCGGGATATATGAATATAAATTTATTGCTGACGGACAATGGCTTATTGACTCTGATAATCCCTTTACTGCAGGAAAAGGCAGTTTTACAAATTCTGTAATATCTGTTAAGCCTAACCACACATTTATTCTGAAGGGTTATGAAAATGCCCGCGAGGTAATTGTTACAGGGACCTTTACAGGATGGAATCATGAAAAATACAGAATGGTCAAACAGGATGGATCATGGATCTTCAATGCTTACTTGAGACCAGGCAAATATCTTTATAAGTTCATCGTAGAAGGTGAATGGATACTGGACCCTTCAAACAATTTATGGGAGGAAAATGAGTGGGGAACAGGTAACTCTGTTTTATGGATTGAAAACAGTAATGAATAAGAAAGTTACATTTACAATTAGGAGCATTCATGCGGTTCTGATTTACCGTTTTATACTTCTGTTGCTTTTGCTCTCTCTGTCACGCTTAGGATTTTATGTTTTTAACCGTTCCATGTTTCCCGGGATGGATGCTGCCGAACTAATAAAGGCACTCAGGGGAGGTATTGTATTCGACCTTTCAGCATCAGTATATTACGGAATGTTATTCATTCTGCTCCACAGTGTGCCTTTTGATTTCAGATATTCCCGTATTTATGATCGCATTGCAAAATGGATATTCTTCATTACCGGTTTCGTAATGCTTGCCATGAACGGATGCGATTATGTTTATTACAGGTTTCTGGGAAAAAGAGCAACTGCAGATGTTTTCGGGACATTCAGAAATGAGTCAAACCTTGCGAAGCTTTTTGTGAGGTTTATGGCTGATTACTGGCAGGTAACGCTGTTTACAATCTTTCTTTTTTTACTCCTTGTCTGGCTCGGCAACAGGGTGAGGCCTGAAAAACCCCGTCATGGTAACAAAATAGCGTACCATACTTTTAATCTGCTCATGTTGCCGGTGATTGTTTTCCTTGTGATCGGCGCCGCAAGAGGAGGTTATAAACATTCCACACGTCCGATAACCATCAGTAATGCTGCAAGATATGTTTCAGATCCAGGGAATGTGGGAGTAGTTCTCAATACACCCTTCAGCATTTTGAGAACCTGGGGTAAGAAAGAACTTGTCCGGTACGAATTCTTCAATGAGGAACAACTTGAAAAAATATATAATCCGCACTATAAACCTGAACCTTCCGGCGCTTTCAGGAGACTGAATGTGGTAATTCTGATACTTGAAAGTTTCGGCAGGGAATACATAGGTTTCTACAATTCGAATAATCTAAACGGTGAATATAAGAGCTATACACCTTTTCTCGATTCACTTCTGTCGGAGAGCCTGACATTTGATGTCAGCCTTGCCAACGGTAATAAGTCGATCGATGCAATGCCTTCAATAATAGCTTCGCTGCCGTCACTTCAGACACCTTATATTATTTCCCACTATGCCAATAATGCAATAAACGGACTTCCTTCACTGCTTAAGAAAAAAGGATATTATACGGCTTTCTTCCACGGAGCTCCCAACGGATCCATGGGATTTGATGCTTTTGCACGAATGGCCGGTTTTGATGATTATTACGGAAAGAATGAGTACCCCGGAGGCAAAGAGGACTTTGACGGTATGTGGGGTCTGTGGGATGAACCTTTTCTTCAGTTTTTCGCAGAGAGGCTAAATCATTTCCCTCAGCCCTTTCTTGCTTCTGTATTTACTATATCTTCACATCATCCTTTCGAGGTACCCCGTGAATACAGAGACAGGTTCCCCGAAGGACCGGTTCCGATCTGCAAAACAATCAGCTATAGTGATTTTGCCCTGAAACGGTTTTTTAATGCGGTGAAAGACAAACCATGGTTCGACAGCACTCTCTTTGTAATTACTGCCGATCATACAAATGAGATTATTTCAAAAGAATACCAGAATACACTCGGACATTTCAGTGTCCCTGTTGCCTTTTTTATGAATAAAAGCAATCTGAGAGGAAAAAAGGCAGGAATCGCACAGCAAATAGATATTATGCCATCTGTCCTCAGTTTTCTGAATTACGATGGGGAATTTATTGCATTTGGAAACGATCTCTTCAGAAGCAATACAGAGCCGTTTGCATTCAATACAATTGGAAATAATTATTATCTGTATATGGATAATTTCCTTCTGGAAATGATTGATAACAGAAGCAAAAGATTGATTAATTTTAAAACTGACCGTTATTTTGATAACAACCTGGTTGAACAGATGCCTGAACTGAGAAAAAAAATGGAAGATAAGCTAAGAGCTGTAATTCAGGTATATAACAGGAGACTTCTGGATAATGATCTGGTTGTGAGATAACATGTATGAATAAAGCCTGATTTTAACTGTAAATACTGAATTTTACTGATAAACTATAATTATCAGTTTTTATTAACTTTATCTTTAAATTAAAAAGTACTCTATCATGGTTAAACGTCGTCATTTTATGAAGCTTGCAGGTGCAGGTGTCCTCTATTCAGGGATATCGCCTGTTTTAGGACAGGAGACAATAAGTTCTGTACCGTCCACCCAGTCAGAGAAGAAAAAAGATCTCTTCGGCATTGGAATGGCCGGATATACATTTGCGCGTATCCCAATTGAGAAGGCAATCGAGATAATGAAAAGGGTAAATGTTCTCAATCTGTCTCTTAAGGATGTATATCTTCCCATGAACAGTGACGAGGCTACAATAAAATCAGTAATTGAAAGGTTCAGAACGGAAGGTATAACTGTTTACACAGTGGGTGTTATCTATATGAAGAGTGAGCAGGCCGTTGACCAGGCGTTTGAGTATACGAAAATGGCCGGACTTAAAATGATGGTAGGTGCGCCTAATTATGAACTTCTGCCTTATGTTGAGAAGAAGGTTAAGGAATATGATATCAGGATTGCAATACATAATCACGGGCCCGACAACACTCTGTTTCCTAATGCAACCGATATCTGGAACAATATAAAAGACAGGGATTCACGAATGGGTATATGTCTCGATATAGGCCATACTGTACGCGACGGAGCAGATCCTTCAGTTGATGCCGAGCGTTACAGAAACAGGCTGTTTGATGTACATATAAAGGATGTTACGGCTGCATCAAAGGCCGGAAGAACAGTTGAGATGGGAAGAGGAATAATAGACATTCCGAAATTTATTACAACTCTGAGGAGAATAAAATATGAAGGGATGTGCAGCCTGGAGTTTGAAAAGGATATGAATGATCCTCTTGCGGGGATAGCTGAATCGATAGGCTATTTTAAGGGAGCGATGGCTGTATAGATAACTGTCATGGGAGTGACGGATCAGTCCTGATAGCAGTTTTTTCATTAATGATTGAATTTTTTATTTGGTGCAAAAGAAAAATCAATTATTTTTGCAACGCTTTTGAGCAGGGTGCGGTAGTTCAGTTTGGTTAGAATACCGGCCTGTCACGCCGGGGGTCGCGGGTTCGAGTCCCGTCCGCACCGCAAGAGAAAACAAAAGGCTACGGGAAGGCGTGGCCTTAGTATTTTAATCGGACAGCGTTGATCCCGCAGGGAGCATAAGCGAACCGATTAAAATGCGTTAAATGCTGCATCGCAGCATTTTTGTTTTCTCTTGCAGGGTAACCTCAGGATGAAAGGGTCCGACTGAACGAAGAGAGGTCAGTCCCGTCCGCACCGCAAGAGAGGGGGAAATAAGTTCCCCTTTTATTATAATCTATAGTGTCCGACTAAAATAATAAAAAGAGGGGTACTCCCCAAAGGTTTTCCCCAATGTTGTACTTTGGTTTTTGCAAGAAACAAATAAACAAGGGTAAAATTAATGAAATAAAATCAGTAGTGTCCGACTAAAATAATAAAAAAAGGGGTACTCCCAAAAGGTTTCCCCCAAAATGTTGTACTTTGGTTTTTGCGAAAAAACAAATACAACATGGGTAAAATTACAGAAATAAAATTTGTCGGACAGCCGATTTTTAAACAAATAATGAATTTGGTGGAAAAAGTGGATAATAATGGGGTGATACGCAGGCATGAGTGATGAAAAAAATTAGCAGTAAAGATTGAATAGCTGCCAGAAATCTTATTACAGTGAGAGTTTAGCAAAAAACTCACCCTTACTCCGGTTTACCCCTGTTGTCGTTATAATAATCAGCTCTAATGAGAATGACTTTTGCAGTTTCAGAAACTTATACCTACCATAAAAGTATTCAGGAGTGAAATTTGTTTATCAATGTCATAATGCTTATTCGGTGCTCTTAATAATCCTGTTTCTGCTTCTATCCTTCCTGTAAATTGTAGTTTTCCGGTACCAGGTAAATTGATACTAAATCCTGCTCCAATACCAGGTGAGATCATTAGCCTTGATATCTTCGCTATATTGTCCTCACTTGTAAAAATCTTTGTCTGATAATTTGAAATATAGGCTGTTTCTCTTCTATGATAATAACCTGTTTTCAGGGTGTTTGTAAAAGCCACTCCACCTGTAATGAACGGAGTAATGTAATTGTCAGGTTTATATGTATATTTTATCATAACCGGAACCTTTATGCCTGTAAACTCAAATAACCAGTCATCGTAATTCATTATATTTCCTGATCCCAGTTCTGATAATGATTCACCGAAGGAATAGAAATTTTGTTTCAGAAATAGCATCTCAGTTCTGAGTGCAAGGGTATTATTCTTTCGGGATAGAACCCTTTCGTATGTTATCCCTCCGATTGCAGCATACTCCGTCTCCTGGGGACCTGTGGGATAGAGTTTGTTTAATGATTTGATAATGAGCTTATATCCATTTATTCCTCCCGCGATCCCAAACTTGTTTCTGACTTTACCCGGAGAGAAAAAATCATAATTATCTGGTTCGGGTTTATTATTTTTAGATTGAACCTTATAATCGCTGCCAACACTTTTGTTGTACGCAATAACGACAGGAACAATGTCCTGGCTTTTTTTTATGACAGAAGGCAAATCTTCTATTTTTCCATCAGTAAGATCTTTCAGAAGCTCAGTGATATTGTTGTAAATTTTACCGCTATCGTCAGACCGGAGCCTCATGGGAAAATCATTAAGCGGAATAATTCCCGAGTTGTTCTTCCCAAGATAGTAGTTTTCACCATCACTGTATAGTGATAATATACCCCTGACAATTGACTCAATAAAAATATTTCCTTTTTCTGTCTTATATGATAGATAACTGCTACCGTTTTTAAAACCAAATTCTTTAATATCTGACGGTCTGTATTTTATTTCGGCAGCAATCTGAAATCTTTTAAAAACGCAGTATGAAGGTATCTTTTGACCCGGGACATAAGCGACCAGTCCGTTAAGTTTTTCACCTCCGTGTTTAATAATGTAGGCCTCCCTGAATATTTTCTGACCAAATACGGTTGAGCCTGACAATAAAAATGTAATAATAAAAGATATCCAATATCTCATATGTATTTCTTTAAACAAATTTACGAAAATAAGAAAAAGAATATTTCAGATTTTGAATAAGAATTGTAGATTTGTATACCTGTTCTCAATAGTCAAGGTCAATGAAACTGATTAACCGGCTTAATCTAGAAGACATTTCAGGGGTCATATTAATTGTTCTGTGCTGCATATTTATAACAGGGTGCGAGGATGAAAAAACCCGTACAATGGATTACCCGAGGGTAAAGACTCTTCCGGTTTCCGAAATAACTAAGGAGGGAGCCAGATACAATGCATTAATACAATCTCCTGGAAATGAAGAAATTATTGAATATGGTTTTGTTTGGGGGTCAAAACCCGGGCAAACTGGAAATTCAGACAGGGTTATTATGACCGGAAAAATTGAAGGGAACACTTTCTCTTCCGTTATAAGGTCTACCCTGACGGCTTATATGCCGTACTATGTAAGTTGTTATGTTAAGACAAAAAATTATTTAGTATACGGGAATGAGGTAACATTTAAAAGCCTGGGCAGCATGGGGCCTGTAATAAAAGGTTTCACTCCGGAGAGTGCAGGATGGGGAGATACGGTGACAATATACGGACGTCATTTTTCTTATGTCTATTCTCAAAACAAAGTTATGTTTGGAGATATTAGCTGTGACAAGATAATAAGTGTATCCGATACTACAATTAAGGTTCTGGTACCTGAGACTATTAAAAATCCTGATTGTACTATTTCAGTGGAGGTTATTGGAAACATTTCAACCTATAATCAAAAAAAATTCGCCCTTGTTTTACCTGTAATTAATGATTTTTTTCCAAAGACAGCATGCTGGGGAGATACTATCATTATTACTGGCAGATATTTGAAAATTGTCAGTCGTACAGGTAATTATGTCAGGCTCGGAGGATTTAACTGTCCTGTTCTGGCTGCTCGGAATGATTCTTTAAAGATTAGGGTTCCTTCAGAACTGAATAGTATTATAAATCAATTGAGTATAAAGTTGAATGACTTTGTACTGACTGCTCAGTCAGGTTTTGAACTTATTCAGCCCGAAATAACGGATTTTTTACCGAAGAAAGGTTACTGGGGAGATACCCTGATAATTTCCGGTAAAAACCTGGACATAATAAGTCTTACAGGTAACTATGTTAAATTAGGCGGATTTGCCTGCCTTATTATTAATTTAAACAGAGACTTTGTTAAGGTAAGAGTGCCTCATGAGCTTGTTAATGTGGAAAACCGGATTGATATTAAGCTGAACACTTTTATTGTGTCGCATCCTCTTAATTATGAACTTCTTCCGCCATTTTTCACTTTCTCTCCGAAGGAAGGTACCTTTAAATCAATACTCACATTAAGGGGGAGATTTAATATTATTGGCTCCCGAAATAAGGTTTTCTTTAACTCCACCCAGGCAGTAATAAAATCAACAACATACAATACAATGACTGTTGAGGTTCCGGATGGTCTTGGAGTGCCGGAATCCAATCTGATTTATTCTGTAACCCCTTTTGAAGTAACTTCATCAGATGTTTTTCGGCTTAAACCTCCGTTAATCAGCTCATTCAGTCCTGCTACAGGGGGCACAGGCACACCGGTAACTATTAAAGGTAAGTATTTTGGAACAACTAATATAGTTAAGTTCGGTACGGCTACGGGAACAATAACAGAATACACTGATACCACTATTGTTGCAACAGTTCCTGCAGGAGTAAACGGACCAGTGAAGATATCTGTCACAACTGCAGGACAAACTGTTATTTCGGAGACAGATTTCTTAATAACCAACCCTTTTATTAATGATTTTTATCCGAAATCGGGAACATATAATCAGGAAATAACAGTCACAGGAGAGAATTTTACAGCCCCTGGTCTAATCACTTCTGTTAATATCAGGGGTTATGGAGCGCCAATTAAGATTTTAACGAATAACCTTATAGTCTTTACCGTTCCGGAGGTAATTGACAGTATACCGGGTCTTGTTGAAGTAAAAGTCGGAACATTGACTGCCAAATCTGCTGAGTCTTTCAACTTATTACCGCCTGAAATTGAATCAATTTCTTCTCCGGAGGTTACGCCGGGAGGTGAAATTGTGATTTCGGGTAAAAACTTTAATCCCCGGGCCGATTTAAATAAACTTCCCTGGGATATATATGATTTGAAGGTGGTACAGGCAACCGGCAATACGATAATTGCTGTCTGGCCTGTATCGCTTCCAAGAGGTACCAACAGTATTAAACTCTCATTATCAGGATATACAAGATATTCCCAGCCAATAAATTATGCTTCCTCGCCCTGGAGACGAATTAATTCTCCACAGCTTAGATCTAACTGTAATACTTCTTCATATTGTTATAATAATATGTTTATTGCCGGAATATCAATTGGTGGAGAAGGTTATTTATGTTCTCCTGTTTCTGAAAAGATGTTTAGATTTTCACCGGCCACAGAGTCCTGGACCGAAATTGTAACAAACATTCCCTTCTATCTGATTGCAGGTTTAACCCTGGCCACCTGCAAGGATACAATTTATTCAATATGGGGCAACAGGACTTTTTATTCAGGTCCGGGAATATATATGTACGATAAATCTGTTAATAAATGGAATGAGGTTTCAAGATATCTGGTGGATGTTAACGGAATAAGCGGAGCCGTGTTCTCGCTAAATGATAAAATTTATGCTGCCAGGTCAATAATTAAGGGTTTGAATACCTTTTATGAGTTGGACCCGCAAAATAACTATACATGGACGGCAAAAGCGCCAGTTCCATACATTTACGGATATCCGGCTTCATTTACTGTGGCCGGGAAATGCTATTTACTGTACGCCGATAAACAGTTCTGGATGTACGATCCGGACATGGATCAATGGTTCAGAAAGAATGATTTCCCTGGTACCGGAGGAGCTGCAGCACCCTCATTTTCAATTGGGAACTACGGTTACTTTCTTGGTCTGGTGGTTAGTGGAAGCGACAATAATTACCTGTGGAGATATGATCCGGAGACCGATACATGGACAAATATCGGAGGAATGCCAGGAAAACGTGCTTATGCCACTTCTCTGGTGATCAACGGTAAAGCGTACATAGGATATGGATATTATGGTACAGTTTCCAACCAGTTATATGATTTCTATGAGTTTGATCCTTCCCTTCTGAAATAACCTAAATAATATCGAAATTGTGAACAGGTATATACGATCAGTTGGTTTTTCTGTCTTTCTGAATTTAATCTGCCATTTGACGTTAGCACAGAACACCATTCCTTTCGGCGATTTTCCGATCGACGAGCTCAGAAATAAGGTTTATGCTTCTGATCCGGGAGCCGATGCTATCATACTTTCAGATAAAGCAATTGCCTCCGTGAACTTCGACGGTAAGGATTTCTTTGTGGAACTGGTAAGAAATACCCGGATCAGGATTGTAAACAGAAGAGCTTTTGATCTGGCAAATGTTACCCTGTCATTTTATACAGATGATATAGTAAGCAAATACAGGGCATCAACATTCAATCTGCAGGATGGAAAAAAGATTGAAACCCCTGTTCCTAAAAAAAGCTTTATCAGGGAAAAAACAAGTAACTACAGATATTCACTGAAATTCAGCTTCCCCAATGTAAATGAAGGCTCAATAATTGAATATTCTTACACGGTAAGACTCTCGGAGAATGCATTATATACGCTATATCCATGGAGGTTTCAGTCAGGAATTCCCGTGGTTGAAAGCATATTTACAGTTGTTTATCCGGAATATTTTAACTATAAATCAGTAATATCAGGTTCTGCAACATCGGTAAAAAGAACTCACAGGGAATCGGATGGTATGTTTTTCGGAAACAGGATGAATATTTACATTGAAACATGGTCGGCAAACAATCTTCCGGCATTCAGAGATGAACCATATATCACAAGCAGGCAGATAAACCTAACCGGAGTCAGATTTGAACTTGCTTCAGTAAACTTCCCGAGTTCGAGCAGGCAGGATATATCCGCCACATACGAAAAGCTTACAGAGAAACTGCTTGACAGGACTGATTTCGGCAGGGCCATTGCAAATGCCGGTTTTCTTGCAAAATACGCTGAAAATGTGACACACGGATGCAAAAATGACCTTGAAAAACTTAAGAAAATACATGAATACGTTTCGACAAAGATACTCTGGAACGGTCTTGAGGATTTTACAGCATCAGCAAGTCTTGCAAAAGTTTTCAGGGAAGAAAGGGGAAACTCAGCCGATATCAATTTTATTCTTATTGCAATGCTGAGGTCCCAGAAAATAAAAGCCGATCCGGTAATTCTGAGTACCCGGTCAAATGGACCCATTAATCAGCTTCAGGCTATGGAGCAGCAGTTTAATTATGTTGTAGCCTATGTAATGGCCGATGGTAATTTTTACCTTGTTGATGCAACGGATCCGTTGCGCCCGTTCAATCTTCTTCCATCTGAATGTGTGAACGGCTATGGCAGACAGATAAGCAAATATGAATCAAATTTTGTGGAACTTAAAAATGATGAGAAATATTCAGTTTCCAGGAACCTTAACCTTGTACTGGACAGAAACGGAGAACTTTCAGGTACTCTTAAGACCACATATTCAGGGTTAAGTGCATACGATTTCAGAAGTCAGATAAGGTTTGCCGGTGAATATGCATATCATGCAGCAACTAAGTTTAATGCTGCTGATCTCTCAATTTCTGAAATTAATCTCGGGAATCTTCATCTCAGGGATTCAGCCGTGGTGGAAATATTAAAATTCAAAGTTAAGGATAGAGCACAGCATGCCGGTAATAAAATGATTGTCAATCCTTTTTTGACATTTTTTATTGAGAGAAACCCTTTTTACCAGGAAGAAAGGTTCTATCCTGTAGATTTCAGGCATCCTAAAGAAGTCTTTCTTACAATTACACTGACTTTACCCGAAGGAGTGGAAGTATTGGAGATACCGCAGAATGCATCCTATATTCTGGGTAAAAATGACGGAAGTTACAGGTACACTTGTTCATGGAACGGTAAAGAAATAACTGTAACCACCATGATGAAAATAACCAGGACTACCTACCCGACCGAAGAATACAGGATGATACAGGATTTCTTTTCAAAGATTATGAAAAAACAGTCTGATCTGATAGTTCTCAAATCATTATAATGTATCAATAGAAAATGAGAGTTGCTGCTTTATTTATTTTTCTTTTCAGCTTTGCGGTAAATGCCTTTCCGCAATTCTATGTTTTCGACTCAATTCCTGACAATCTTAAAAATAACGCATCTGCGGTTATCAGATCCGAGGAGTGTCTTTATACAGTTACCAAACCCGGAATAGCTGAAGTGAGGGTAAAGACGGTAGTTACAATACTTAACGAAAGGGGAGATCGGTACAGGCTTCTTGAGATACCTTATGATAAGTATTCAAGAGTAGGCAAAATTTCAGGACTGGTTTACAACGAAAAAGGTCAGGTAACCGATGCCATAGGCCCTTCAGATGTAATTGACATGAGTGCAGCAAGCAGCGGGACATTTTATTCGGATGACAGAATGAAAGTAGTTTATTTTCCCGAAAATAAATATCCCTATACTATTGAATATGAGTATAATATAAGTTATTCCAGTCTAATAAGTTATTATGACTGGGAATTCCAGGATTCACCAGATGTTTCAGTGGAAAAGTCAGGAATACAATATGTCCTGCCGGAAAACATGCATCTCAGGTTTTACGAAGAGGATCTGAAAAATAAAGTTGATTCGGTTATAACCGACGGAAAAAAGATTTATACATGGCAGGAAGAAAACATACCTGCTTTCAATCAGGAGGAGACTGATTTCAGGAGATTTTATCCGACTCCAAAATTATATACAGCACCTCTCGATTTCGAATATGGGGGTTATAAGGGTTCAATGAGGTCGTGGAAGGAATTCGGAACATGGTTATATACAATTAACCAGGGCCGTGACAAGCTTCCAGACGAGGAGGTGTCGAAAATACGGGAACTCACCTCCCGGTACGAAAGCAGAAGTGAGAAGGTGCAAAGAGTTTACGAATATATGCAGTCACGGACGAGGTATCTTTCTGTTCAGATCGGCATTGGAGGGTACAGGACTGCAGAGGCTGCGGAAGTGTCAGGAAGCGGGTACGGTGACTGCAAGGCACTGGTAAACTATACCCACTCTCTTCTGAAAGCAATTGGAATTGACTCCTACTTCGCCCTTATAAGGGCAGAGTTGTTTTCTGATATCAATCCGGAGTTTGTTGACAACAGTTTTGACCATGTAATTCTATGCGTACCCGACGGCAATGATACAATATGGCTGGAATGCACAGATCAGAGAAGACCTTTTAATCTCCTTAGTCTATCAACCTCAGCAAAGAGAGTGCTGTTATTAACTCCCCAGGGAGGAATCCTGGCAAGGACGCCCAAATTAGACCAGCGTGACAATAAAAATATTCGCAGCGGTTTGCTATATCTTACATTACAGGGGAGTATTAACGGTTACCTCACCGAGAAATATTACGGTGTTAATTTCGGAATTGCCAGCAATAAGTATGATCTGCAGTCGGAGGATGAATTGAAAAGGTCACTCTATGAAAGTCTGAGATTTTACGATCTGTCAGTTATTTCTCCCAGGTATTCTGAAGAAAGGAAAGGAAATCCTGAGGGTATTCTGGAATATCAGATCAGTGTGCGTGATTTTGCATCAGTATCCGGTGATGGTATTTATTTTTGTCCTGCAATAAGCATCGGGAAGTACCTTCCAGACTTAAAGATGCATATGAAGGTTCCGGCAACAGTCAGAAATAACGACTCAATCAGTTATTTGATTCCTGCCGGATATATAGCTGAATTTATGCCGCCGGCTGAAAATATTCAGAGTGAATTTGGAGAATTCAGGCGTACCATAGAGGTAAAGACCGGAAATATTGTATTTAAAAGAACTTTTATCCTTTACGAGGCTGATATTCCTGAGGATAAATATGACAGTTTCAGGACTTTCATAGACTCAGTTGCAAGGGCCGACAGGCAGAAAATTGTAATAGCAAAGTCGGTTTCGGGTACGGAATAATTACCTGCAAATTCAGCATTGCGGGCTATCATTTATATTGAAATTTTTTAAAGGGTAAAGATCCCTATATCTTCGGCTTCGGATGTATGTACAGCACGTCCTCTTTCATCTGCACTTTCTTCTGCCTTTCCTTGCAGCGCGAGATATATACTCCTGAAAAGATGAATGCCACAAGGAAGACAAGAACCTTGAAAGGGAAACTTCTTATTAATTCCAGTATAAACCAGTCCTTCTTCATAGGCCGGAATTTTTGCCGGTATTACTATTGACTGTTATTACCGTAAAAAGGTTGCCCCGATTACCTAACCTTTACTGAACCAGTTAGTTCAAAGATAATAAAAAAGAAATAAAATCAAAAGGAAAGTTAAAATTATAATAATTACAACCCGGCTGGTGCCGTGAAGAAAGTGAAGTTTACCCTGCCGTATTTTCTCTGTTCCTTAAAGCACGGATGACCTGTAAAAGAATATTCAGCAGGATGTTCTAGTATCATTTTCCCGTTTTCCTTTAAAATATTGACATTCAGTACCATGTCGGGGATATCTTTCAACCAGCCAAGATCATACGGGGGATCTGCGAATACTATATCATACTTGTGTCTGCATGTCTTCAGAAAATCCCTCACATCAATATGTAATGCCTTAATATTGTTAATCTTAAGTTCTCTTATGATCTTCCTGATAAATACAGTATTTCTCTTTTCTATATCTACCTGGTGGACCAACCTGGCACCTCTCGAAATAAATTCAATTCCTATACTTCCTGTGCCGGCAAAAAGATCGAGTACTTCCAGCCCTGCAAAATCCACTCTGTTTGACAGGATGTTGAAAAGACTCTCTCTGGCAAAGTCGGTTGTGGGCCTCGCCCTGAAACCTGCAGGGGGATTGATGTGCCTGCCTCTGTATTTTCCTCCTACGATTCGCAATTTACAGCACTGAAAAGTGATAGCATCCTGTGAAGTCCGGTATCGTTGAAAATATAACTGAACGAGAAATTACCTGATGGTTCTGCAAACAGTACACTCTTCAGGTACAGAGAAAGCAAAGAAGTAAGCTCATCAAACCTGTCGGTATTTCCACTCAGATGGATACTCTGAATATTGGCTGCACCGTAACTTCTTATAATATTGAGAATGTAATATACTATATCCTGGCAGTTCCTGTATTGAAAGGAATTAAGATACAGAAGTGAGTAGTTGCTGAACAGGGATATACTGAAAGATTCATTCTCAACATTAATATGCATGTATGGTCCGCTTAGCTTCCTCATCTCCTTATCCATATAACAGAAAAGAGGTTTGAGCTGATGATAAAGGATTGCTGACGGAAAATGATTCTTAATTATTTCATAAAGAGGCGTGGATATTCCGTACAGCAGACAGGAATCTGCTTCAGGAATCATGTTGTTAAGAACGGTGTGGTTTTCAATCTTTCCGTGGTTCAGTTCAAAGTATATGTCCTTCTTTCCCGGATCATAAAGCGAAGCCGGTACCATAGTGAATAATCCTGAAGTAGTTAGAATGATGGATTTCTTATACTTTTTAAGAAGGAAATCATCCTTTTCGATTATTTCTGCAATCTCATCCGGGCTATACCTGCTTTTTTCATCGGGTGTATATGATCTCAGAAAAACATATTTATTTCTTACAGCATCCAGAATTGTAAATGTAAGTTCTTCATAACCAACCTGCAGTATTAAGATATAATCCGCTGTCGAATTAATGTCAAGCGTCTCGTCAAATATATCCTTAAGAGGCATAAAGTGTCTTGCTTCAGCGTTTGCAGTACCAGAAAGCTGCGAATCTGTTTCTGTTGTACTCTGATTACAAATATAAGTCAAAGATTGTTTATGTTTACACTTAAAAAAACTTTGAGTCAGTTATTGATGCGCGAAAACCTTATATATAATTATCTGGTTCGTCACCTTGACAATACTCCGACAGCCGATCAGGATTCGGCGCTTAAGCGGATAGCCACCTTCCTGAGCCTGCAGGAGGGTGATAAAGTATTTCAGCTTACGGGGTATGCCGGAACCGGAAAGACAACCCTGATTAGTTCAGTAGTTAAAACCCTTGAGCTTCTCAGACGCAAGAGTGTGCTTTTGGCTCCGACTGGCCGTAGCGCAAAGGTTCTTACCTCAGTCACAGGCCGTCAGGCTTATACTGTTCATAAGAAAATTTACAGGCAGAAAAATTCAAAAGACCCGTTTGGCAGGTTCATTCTCGACCGCAATCTGGCCAGAGACACAATCTTCATTGTGGATGAGGCCTCGATGGTCTCAAATACGCCGGGGGAAATTTCACTTTTCGGAAGCGGCCGCCTGCTTGAGGATCTCTTGGAATATGTATATACCGGGCAGAACTGCCGCCTCATACTTGTAGGCGACACCGCCCAGTTGCCTCCTGTGGGTTCAGCAGTCAGCCCTGCCCTTGATCCGGAGGTAATAAGAGGTTTCGGCTTCGGTGCCCAGACTGCGGAACTCAGGGAAGTGCTGCGTCAGAGCCTCTCTTCCGGAATACTGGTTAATGCAACCAGGATAAGGGAGCAGATAAACTCAGGAGATCTCTCCCGTCCTTATCTCGACTGCTCAGGATTTAATGATATAGTAAGACTATCCGGTAACGATCTTCTTGATGAGCTTGCATTGGCGTATGACAGGTGCGGTCAGGACGGGACAATAATAGTGGTTAACTCAAACAAACAGGCCAACAGGTATAACCAGGGAATAAGGAACAGGATTTTTATGAGGGAGGAGGAGATAGGCCCCGGTGATATGGTAATGGTGGTGAAGAACAATTATTCTCTTGCTGATGAGGATGATCCATACAGGTTTATAGCTAACGGAGATATTGCTGAGGTACTTAAAGTAAGGAAATATGAGGAGCGTTACGGATTCAGGTTTGGAGTTATGGAACTCAGGTTTCCGGATTACGATATGGAGGTTGAAGCTCTGGTGATGCTTGATGTTCTGCACCTCGACTCGCCCGCTTTGCCTTCTGAGAAAAGCACGGAACTCTTTAACGCACTCCAGGAAGAGTACAGTAATATCAGGATTAAAAGAAAAAGATATGAGGCAATCCGCGAAGATCCCTACTTTAATGCTTTACAGATAAAGTTCGCATATGCCGTGACATGTCACAAAGCCCAGGGCGGTCAGTGGGAGAGGGTCTTTATTGATCAGGGTATGTTTAACCGTGCAGAAATAACAATCGATTACCTGAGGTGGTTTTATACTGCCCTTACAAGGGCGACCGGCAGGGTCTATCTGGTAAATTTCAGTGAGGATTTTTTTACTCCCCGATAATTTTTACGAGGACTCTTTTTCGTCTTTTCCCGTCAAACTCGCCATAAAAGATCTGCTCCCATGGTCCGAAGTCCAATCGTCCTCCTGTAACGGCAACAACAACTTCACGACCCATTATCTGGCGTTTAAGATGAGCATCGGCATTGTCCTCATAACCATTATGCATATACTGGCTGTGAGGTTTTTCCGGGGCCAGTTTTTCAAGCCACACTTCGAAATCATGATGCAGTCCGCTCTCATCATCGTTTATAAAAACGCTTGCTGTGATATGCATCGCATTAACAAGGCATAAGCCATCCTTAATGCCGCTTTCGGCAAGACACTTTTCCACCTGCGGGGTGATATTTATAAAAGCCCTCCGCGAAGGGGCTTCAAACCAGAGCTCTTTCCTGTAAGATTTCATCATCAGATCAGATTAAGATCATTGATTATTCCGTCAATTCTTTCATTCAGCATTTTCAGTGTTTCTTCGTATGCCATTGGTGAAGGGAGAATTGTATTGACACTGAAATAAAATTTTATTTTAGGTTCGGTTCCTGAGGGTCTCACGGAAATTTTTGATCCGTTTTCGAGGAAAAACTGCAGTACATCTGATTTCACCAGGTCTATTTTTGTACTGGCACCCGTCAGCAGGTTATGTGATGTAAGAGTTTCATAATCATCAATTTTTACAACCCGGCTGTTGTAAACTGATGAAGGAGGATTGTTTCTGAAGGCTTTCATCATGGCTTTTATTTCATCGGCGCCCTCTTTCCCCTTGCGAACGATGTTGATAAGCCTTTCATGGTAAAGACCGAATTTCAGGTAAATGTCTGTAAGCAGGTCGAAGAGAGACATTCCCTGATTTTTTGCCCATGCAGCTGCTTCGGCAGTGAGGGCGCAGGAACCGACTGCATCCTTATCTCTTACATAATCACCTGGCAGGTAACCGTAACTCTCTTCCCCTCCGCCGATATATTTTTTAACACCCTCAAGTTTCCTGATTAGTTCTGCAAAATATTTGAACCCGGTAAGGACGTTAAAACACTCAACCCCGTATCCTTTTGCAATATTATCCAGCAGGTCGGAAGTGACAATGGTTTTGATCACATATTCATTTCCTTTTAACAGGCCTTTGGATTTGTACTGCGACAGGGTGTAATACATCAGCAGTGCACATGTCTGGTTGCCGTTGAGGAGACGGAACTCACCCGACGGAAGTTTTACAGCAAGACCGAGCCTGTCGGCATCAGGATCGGTCGCCATTACAAGTTCAGCTCCTTTTTTACCGGCAACTTCTATTGCCATTCTGAGTGCATCGGCTTCTTCGGGGTTTGGTGATTTTACAGTGGGAAAGTTGCCATCAGGAATATCCTGCACGGGCACATTTATAATATTTGTAAAGCCGAAAAGCCTGAGAGCCTCTGGAATCAGCTTTATGCCTGTGCCATGGATCGGTGTATAAACTATTCCCAGGTTATGCTGTTTCTTGATGACATCACTGTTGATTCTCATTTTCAGAACCTCTTCAAGGAAAAGGTTATCGGTTTCTTTTCCGATAATTTTGATATGGCTTTTATCACCCCCGAACTTAATTTCCCTTACAGATTTTATTTTTCTCACTTCGCTGATAATGCCTTTGTCATGCGGAGGAACAACCTGTCCGCCATCGTCCCAATAGGCTTTATAACCGTTATATTCAGGAGGATTATGTGATGCTGTAATAACAACACCGCTCTGGCATCTGTAGTGTCTTATGGCAAATGAGAGTTCGGGTGTGGGTCTGAGGGATTCGAAAAGGTAAACCGTAAAACCGTTTGCGGCAAAAATATCTGCAGTTGTTTCGGCAAAATACCTGCTGTTGTTACGGCAGTCGTAGGCAATTGCCACTTTAATCTCCGTACCCGGAAAATTCTTTAAAAGGTAATTAGAGAGGCCCTGAGTTGCCATTCCCAGAGTATAAATATTCATCCTGTTGGTTCCCGCACCCATAATGCCCCGCAAACCGCCGGTACCGAATTCCAGGTCCTGATAAAAAGCATCCACAAGTTTATTCTCATCACCTTCAAGCATCTCCATCACCTCTTTCCTGGTCTCTTCATTAAAATCTTCACTCAGCCAACCGGCTGCCTTTTTCTTTATTTCTTCTATATTTATCATCTTTTTGAATTTTTCAGATTAATTTGTTTCTCTTCATAAGTTTTATACATCTTTCAAGGCTGTTTTCCCATGAAGGTATAACGATTCCGTAATTTTCAGTTATTTTTTTTGTTGAAAGAACGGAATAGTTTGGCCTGAGTGCTGCAGATCCATAACGGGCTGATTCAACAGGCTCAATTTTGCACTCAATACCTGCAAGAGATATTATTGACTTTGCAAAATCAAACCAGCTGCATTCTCCTTTATTTGAATAATGATAAACACCTCCGTTGAATGCTGCATTCTGTGTATCAACAGATGAAATAACTGCCATAAGGGCTGAAGCCAGGTCGGCAGCCCAGGTGGGTGAGCCAACCTGATCATTGACCACCTTCAGCGACCCTTCCTCTTTTGCCTTTCTGATAATGGTTTTTACAAAATTGCTGCCCGTTTCTGAATACAGCCATGAAGTCCGTATAACCATGCTCCATGGATGTTTCAGTGCATATTTCTCACCTTCCAGTTTTGATTCACCATAGATTGAAAGAGGAGAAGGCTTATCTGTCTCAGAATAGGGGGAATTCTTTTTGCCGTCGAATACATAATCAGTCGAGAAATGAATCAGTCTGCACAGAGAATCGCCGATAGCATCTGTAATATTTCTTACACCACCGCTGTTGACGCTGAATGCTTTTTCATGTTCGGTTTCTGCTTTGTCGACAAAATTATATGCAGCACAGTTAACAATCCATCCGGGCTTATGGGTATTAAGGTATTTCTTTACTGAATCAGGATCTGTAATGTCAAGATCATGGTAATCAGTAAAGATAAATTTGTATCCGAGAAAGTTTCCCGATAATTTTTTAAGCTCTTTTCCAAGCTGCCCGTTCGCTCCGGTAATAAGAATTACAGACATAAATATAATTTCAGAAATTCAATTCGGCATTTCTCAGATATGGGTTTTTCTGATCCTTTTCGCTGATTACGGCATCTTCAATGTTGATCTGCCAGTTAATGCCTAACGTCGGGTCAGTTACCAGTATCCCTCTTTCAGAAGCGGGTCTGTAAAAATTGTCGCATTTGTACTGCACGGTTGCAGAATCGCTTAAAACAGAAAATCCGTGTGCAAATCCCCTCGGTATGAAGAGCAGTTTCATAGATTCAGCATCCAGTTCGGTTCCGAACCATTTCCCGAATGTTCCGGAGTTTCTCCTTAGATCAAGTGCCACATCAAAGATTCTTCCTTCAGTTACCCTAATCAGTTTTGCCTGTTCAAATGGCCTCATCTGATAATGCAATCCCCTTATTACTCCCTTAACCGATCTGGATTCATTATCCTGAACAGGATTAAACAGAATACCTGCCTTTTTGAATATTTCATGGTTAAAAGTTTCGGTAAAATATCCTCTCTCATCCCTGAAGATTGTGGGTTCAATCAGGATCAATCCGGCAAAGCCTGTCAGTTTGAACTGCATAAGTGGTTTTATTTTAAGTCTCCGATAACATTAATTTCCTCGTAAGCAATTTTTCTTAGATAATCACCATAATGGCTGTTCGGGTATTTTGCGGCAAGCTCCTCAAGGTGATCTCTGGTAATGAAACCCCGCTTATATGCAATCTCCTCTATGCAGGAAGCTTTCAACCCCTGCCTCTGTTCAAGTGTGGCAATGAAGTTCGATGCCTGCAGAAGGCTATCGTGTGTACCGGTATCGAGCCATGCCATGCCCCGTCCCATTAACCTGACCTGAAGGTTCTTTTCGCTGAGATATAATCTGTTTAGATCAGTAATCTCAAGTTCACCACGGGAAGAGGGTTTCAGAGATTTTGCCTTTGCCGTAACAGTATTGTCGTAAAAATAGAGGCCGGTAACGGCATAATTTGATTTAGGTCGTGCAGGTTTTTCCTCGATACTGACAGGCTCTCTTTTTTCATTAAATTCAACCACCCCGTAACGTTCAGGATCGTTAACATAATATCCGAATATGCAGGCACCTTTTTTTAGTTTTGCTGTCTCAATAAGTATATCACCGAATCCATGACCATAGAATATATTATCACCGAGGATCATACATACGGTATCTGATCCGATAAAATCTTCGCCTATAATAAAGGCCTGGGCAAGGCCTCCGGGGTGAGGCTGTTCGGTATAGTTTAATATCAGTCCCAGTGAAGATCCATCCCCCAGCAATGACCTGAAAACCGGAAGATCGCGGGGGGTTGAGATTATAAGTATTTCCCTGATCCCTGCCAGCATAAGAACCGATAAGGGATAATAAATCATTGGTTTGTCATAAACGGGAAGTATCTGTTTGCTTATGACACTTGTTATAGGATATAGTCTCGTTCCTGACCCTCCTGCGAGTATTATTCCTTTCATATTGTGCCAGTTTTTGAATCCGGTTTAACCTTATAATTATTTTATTCTTAAATCCTCACATCTTCACATCTTCACATCTTCACATCCTCACATCCTCACATCTTCACATCCTCACATCTTCACATCCTCACATCTTCACATCCTCACATCTTTACATCTTCTCATCTTCTTCCTATACCATAATAAATAAATCCCGCATTTTTAATATCCTCCGGCTCATAAATGTTACGCGCATCAAAAATTACCTTTCTGTTCATTATTGCCGACAATAATTTCAGGTCCGGTATCCTGAACTCGGGCCATTCTGTTACAACAGCCAGGGCATCGGCTCCGCGGGCTGCTTCGTAAAGATTTACCGCATAGGAAATATTGTTTCCCAGAATTTTTTCAGTCTCCTTCATGGCAGCCGGATCATATGCGCAGACGGAAACGTTTTGGTCTAATAATTTTTTAACCAGGTGTATAGATGATGATTCACGTATATCATCAGTATGTGGTTTAAAGGAGAGTCCCCAGACTGCAATTTTTATTCCTTTAATATTATTACTGAAATGCCTCAGTATTTTATTGTACAGTACATCTTTCTGATATTCATTGGCTCTTTCCACTGCCTCGATCACCTTCATATTGTACCCGTGTTCTTTTGCGGTATGTAGAAGGGCCTTTACATCTTTCGGGAAGCAGGATCCTCCGTAACCCGGTCCGGGATAAAGAAATTTACTGCCTATTCTTGAGTCACTACCGATACCTCTTCTAACCTGGTTAATATCGGCACCAAGGAGGTCGCACAGATTTGCTATCTCATTGATAAAACTTATTCTTGTTGCAAGCATTGAGTTTGCTGCATATTTGGTCAGCTCCGCGGATGCTATGTCCATAAAAAGGATCGGGTGGTTGTTCAGCAGGAAAGGCTTATAGATCCGGCTCATTATCTCCGCTGCCCTTTTTGTGGATGTTCCGATGACAATTCTTTCTGGTTTAAGGAAATCCTCAACCGCTGAACCCTCTTTGAGGAACTCCGGATTGGAAGCCATATCGAAGGGGATATCGGCTTTTCTTTTACGGAGTTCATCCTCAATAACTTTTTTTACCTTATCTGAAGTCCCTACCGGAACAGTGCTTTTAACAACTACCACCAGATATGATTTAACTGATTTACCTATCTCCGAAGCGACCTCCAGCACATGGCCAAGGTCGGCACTTCCGTCTTCTCCCGGGGGTGTACCCACAGCTATAAACACTGCCTCTGCCCCGTCCAGGCTCTCTTCCAGGCTGGTGGTAAATGTAAGTCTTCCTTTTTCGATATTTCTCCTCATCATACTCTCCAGACCTGGTTCATAGAGAGTGGCATGTCCGTTCTTCAGACTTTCAACCTTAGATGCATCAACATCCACACATGTAACATTGATGCCTGTTTCCGAAAAACAGGTTCCGGTTACCAGCCCGACGTAGCCCGTACCGATAACAACAATTTTCATCAGTCTTTACCTTTAAGTTATCTAAGTAATGCAAAGATAACATAAGAGTTCAATAACAGAAATCAGGTCTTTCTTTACTGTTTAATACCTGGACTAACCCCTGGCAGGTCTGTGGCCGGAGATTATCTGCCATACTGATTATTGTAACGGATATATGTGAAAATCTGAATGATATTTTACGCTCAATTAAAAAAATAAATTATCTTTGCACACTTGTTTTTAATTAACATAATGTCTAACTTATTAATTATTAGTTTTTTAAAATTGTTTTATGACAAAAAAGGAAGAAAAAACGGAAGGCATTGAAAAGGCCGGAATTAAAGAAAAAAAGGTGATCGTTGAAAAACAATCCTCAGATGTTACCAAAGATGTTAATGACGGGTCAGTTGAAAAGACTGAAAGTGCTGCATCAGAAGTAGATGAACTTACCGGTGGTGACCATCAGGAACAGGAGACAAAGAAATCGGGCACGGAGAAAAAAGTTGCTGCAAGAAAAAGCAAAAATAGTGCCGGCGAAAATGATGAGAAAGAATTAAAACCTGATGATGTTGCCAGGCCAGATACAGGGGTTGCAGTAAAAGCGGAGGAATTCAACTGGGATGAATTTGAGGCAGAAGAAAAACGTACCTCTCCCAAATTTGCTGAATACGAGGCAATATACGACAAAACTCTCTCCACAATTGCCGTCGACCAGGTAGTAAAAGGGACAGTGATACAGATGACCAACCGTGAGGTTGTGATAAACATCGGATATAAATCGGAAGGAGTTGTCAGCCTGAACGAATTCCGGTATAATCCCAATCTCAAGGTAGGGGATACTGTTGAGGTATATGTTGAAAGTCAGGAAGACAAGAAAGGACAGCTGGTCCTTTCACATAAGAAGGCAAGGGCACTCTATTCATGGGAAAGAGTAAATGCAGCCCTTGAAAACGATGAAATAATTACAGGATATATCAAATGCCGTACAAAAGGCGGAATGATAGTCGATGTATTCGGTATCGAGGCATTTCTGCCCGGTTCACAGATCGACGTGAAACCGATACGGGACTATGATGTATTTGTCGGAAAGACCATGGAATTCAAGGTTGTTAAGATAAACCAGGAATTCAAGAACGTGGTTGTTTCCCATAAGGCTCTTATTGAAGCCGAACTTGAACTGCAGAAGAAGGAAATTATTGCCCGCCTCGAAAAAGGACAGGTACTCGAAGGTATTGTTAAGAATATAACTTCATACGGTGTCTTCATGGATCTTGGTGGCGTGGACGGACTTATTCATATTACCGATCTTTCGTGGGGCAGAATAAACCACCCTGAGGAGATCGTTCAACTAGACCAGAAACTCAATGTTGTTATTCTCGATTTTGACGATGAAAAGAAAAGAATAGCCCTTGGACTGAAACAGCTGACACCTCATCCGTGGGATTCACTAAATACCGATCTCAAAGTTGGTGATAAAGTAAAAGGAAAGGTTGTCGTACTGGCTGATTACGGTGCATTCGTTGAGATCGCACCCGGAGTTGAGGGTCTTATTCACGTATCCGAAATGTCATGGTCGCAGCATCTGCGCAGCGCCCAGGAATTTCTGAAAGTAGGACAGGAAGTTGAAGCAGTAATTCTTTCTCTCGACAGGGAAGAAAGGAAGATGTCTCTCGGTATGAAACAGCTCAAACCGGATCCATGGCAGAATATTGAAGAAAAATACGCTGTGGGAACCAGACATACTGCAAGAGTCAGAAACTTCACCAATTTCGGCGTATTCGTTGAAATAGAAGAAGGTGTTGACGGACTGATACACATTTCTGACCTGTCGTGGACAAGAAAAATCAAACATCCGGCTGAGTTTACTGCAATAGATTCCGATATTGAAGTTATTGTACTGGAGATTGATAAGGAGAACCGCAGACTGAGCCTGGGACACAAGCAACTGGAGGAGAACCCGTGGGATGTATTTGAAACAATTTTTACACCTGAATCGGTACATGAGGGTACAATAATCGAAATATTCGAGAAAGGTGCAATTATTGCGCTGCCTTATGGTGTGGAAGGTTTTGCAACACCCAAAAACCTTGTCAAAGAAGACGGCTCCATGGCCAAAGCCGATGAAAAACTTCTGTTCAAGGTTATAGAATTCAATAAGTCAGCCAAGAAAATTATCGTATCCCATAGCCGTGTTTACGAAGAGGAAAAGAAACCTGCCGAAACTGCGGCCAGGAAATCGGCCTCCGAATCAAAAAAGAAATCGGAAAAGAAATCAAGAAGCGGAATTGAAAAAACAACACTTGGAGATATAACTGATCTGGCGGCCATAAAAGAAGAAATGGAAGAAAAACAGAAAAAAAGTTCCAAGAAATAGAAAAAAGCTTTAAATTTAAGCTTTAAAATTCTGCCTATGGATTTCAATATTGAAAGCCGCAACAAAGGTACATTAATACAGGTTCAGTCGGAAAAGCTTGATACTCACATAGCTCCGGCTCTGAAATCTGAACTTGTGCTGGTATCCGGAAAAGGAGAAAAGAATATTATCCTGGATCTCGGAAAATGCACGTACTGCGACTCTTCCGGTTTAAGTGCAATACTTGTTGCAAACAGGTTATGCAAAAACGCAGGTGGTACATTCGTCTTATGCGGCCTTAATGAGGCTGTGGAACGCCTGATTACCATCTCACAGCTCGACACTGTGCTCACCATTACAGATACAGTGGACGAAGCTGAGAAAATAATATCATAATGCCGGCCTCTCAGGAAAGTGATGAAACTTACCATCCTGGGTAGCAGTTCTGCATTACCGACATCTGCAAGAAATCCTTCCGCTCATGTGCTTAATGCCCATGAGCGGTTGTATTTAATAGACTGTGGTGAAGGAACCCAGATGCAGATGAGAAAATTCAGAATCAGGTTCGGAAAGATAAACCACATTTTTATAAGCCATATACATGGTGACCATGTTTTCGGCCTTTACGGTCTCATATCAACTTTCAGCCTGATGGGACGGCAAATGCCGCTTAACATCTATGCTCCCGGTAACTATGAGAAAACTCTTATATCACATCTTAATGATTTTGATATCTACCCCGGCTTCGACATAAACTTCAAGGCCCTGGAAGTAAATAAAAAACAGATAATCCATGAAGATAAATACATTACTGTTACTGCTTTCCCTCTTAAACACAGGATTCCGGCCTTTGGATTTCTGTTCCGTGAAAATGAGCAACCGCGCCGGATTATAAGAGAAATGATTAATAAATACAATATTCCCGTATCTAAAATTCCCGGTATTAAAAATGGTAATGACTTTGTACTGGAGGACGGATCTGTAATACGTAACGAAGACATAACTATACCGCCCCCGAAACCTCGTTCCTTTGCTTATTGCAGTGATACAAGGTATTTCAGGGGGCTGACTTCTTATCTTAAAGATGTGGATTTACTGTATCATGAAGCAACCTTTGGCGACGATCATGCCGACCTCGCTGAAATGACAGGTCATTCAACTGCCTCCCAGGCTGCAAAGGTAGCTGCCGGGGCAGGAGTAAAAACTCTTATAATAGGGCATTTCTCTTCCAGATATAAAGATACCGGAGTGCTTCTGGACCAGGCCAGAAGAATCTTTCCTGAAACATTTATTGCCGAAGAGGGTATATCATATGATATCTAGGTATCAAAACCACACCAAACTTGGTTATATTTACAGCGTCGTTGGTAAATACTTTATCTGTGAATGAGAAAATCCTTATACTCGACTTTGGTTCACAATATACTCAGTTGATAGCCAGAAAAATAAGGGAACTGAATGTCTACTGCGAGATTGTGCCTTTTAACATATCGCTGCCTGCAGATGACACGGTAAAGGGTGTAATACTTTCCGGCAGCCCGTTTTCCGTTCGTGATAAGAATGCTCCTTTTCCCGACCTTAAAGGTATAAAAGGCAGAATACCTTTGCTCGGTATATGTTATGGTGCCCAGTATCTTGCTCATTCCTCAGGAGGTGAAGTCCTTCCGTCAGATACACGGGAGTACGGAAGAGCCTATCTGAAGATCTGCGACAATCAGGATCCGCTTTTCAGGAATGTAAAGGATGGAGCACAGGTCTGGATGTCGCACGGCGATACGATAGTAAAAGTTCCCTCTGACTTTATTGTAACTGGTTCAACATCGGATGTGCAAAACGGGTCGTTCAGGATTAAAAATGAAAAGACATGGGGTATTCAGTTTCACCCTGAGGTATATCATACAACCGAGGGAAAGAGGATACTTGCTAATTTCGTTCTCAATATATGCGGATGCCGGGGCGACTGGACCCCTGAATCATTTATCGAATCGACTGTGGCTGAAATAAGACAGAAAACCGCCGGATCGGGTAAGATTATACTTGGTCTGTCGGGAGGTGTCGACTCAACAGTTGCAGCCTCAATACTTAACAGGGCTGTAGGAAATGAACTGGTTTGCATTTTTGTCGATAACGGCCTTCTGAGGAAAAATGAATTCAGAAAAGTGCTCGATTCATACCTTGGCATGGGGCTGAATGTCAGAGGAATTGATGCCTCAGATCTTTTCCTTGGGCGCCTTAGGGGTGTAACAGATCCTGAGGCCAAGAGAAAAGCTATCGGATCAGCTTTTATTGAAGTCTTCGAAGCTGAAGCCTTAAAAATAAATGGTGCTGAATGGCTGGCCCAGGGTACCATCTATCCGGATGTGATCGAATCTATGTCTGTCAACGGTCCTTCCGCAACAATAAAATCACATCATAATGTCGGGGGACTTCCCGAAAAAATGAACCTGAAAGTCATTGAACCGCTACGACTGCTTTTTAAGGATGAGGTAAGAAGGGTGGGGCATGCTCTGGGTATTTCTGAAACAATCCTTAACCGCCACCCCTTTCCCGGACCAGGCCTTGCCATAAGAATAATCGGAGAAGTTACACCCGAAAGACTCTCAGTTCTGAAGGAGGCCGATGAAATCTTTATCGAGAACCTAAGGAAACACTCACTTTACGACCAGGTATGGCAGGCCGGAGTTATTTTACTACCGGTGCAGAGTGTAGGTGTAATGGGCGACGAGAGAACCTATGAGAATGCCGTGGTTCTAAGAGCCGTCACATCAACTGATGGCATGACTGCCGATTTTGCACGTCTTCCTCATGAGTTTCTTGGTCTTGTCGCAAATGAGATAATTAACAGGGTAAAAGGAATTAACCGTGTCGTCTTCGATATAAGTTCCAAACCTCCCTCAACAATTGAATGGGAATAAACGTTTTAATATTTAATAATACCGCCTTATTTAAGGCATAATAACATTAATAAAGAAATGAGAAGAACAATCCGAATAGCCGTGTTCCTTTTGGTCTGCGGATCTGTCCAAATAACAGGGAACGCTCAGATGCTTAATGAGAATACTTTCAAAATTGCAAGAACACTCACACTTATAGATGCTTTCTATGTCGATACAATTAACATGAACAGGATCACCGAGCAGGCTATTGTTGAAGTACTTAAAGCTCTCGACCCTCATTCATCATATATTTCGGCAAAGGATGTAAAGGAAATGAATGAGCCTCTGCTGGGTAATTTCGAAGGAATAGGAATACAGTTTAATATCCTGCACGATTCCATTGTTGTGATTGAACCGGTTAAAAACGGACCCTCCGAGAAGGCAGGACTGCTTGCCGGGGACAGGATAGTCAAAATAAACAACGAAAACGTAGCAGGCATAGGAATTTCAACAACGGGTGTGAGAACCAGACTTATGGGACCGAAAGGCACTAAGGTTAATGTAACTATTTTCCGGCCTGGATTTAAAAATTTATATGAATTTGTAATTACACGCGACAAAATACCTATAAACAGCCTTGATGCTGCATATATGCTGAATAATGAAACTGCATATTTCAAGTTCAATAAGTTTGCCGCCACAACCGAAAAGGAGTTTCTTGATGCTCTGACAGCGATGAATGTTAAAAACATCAGAAATGTTGTTATCGACCTCAGAAGTAACCCCGGCGGGTATATGCTGGCAGCCGTCGCCCTTGCCAACCATTTCCTTGAGGGAGAAAAACTTGTTGTCTATATGCAGGGAAGAAAGACCCCGAGAGAGGATTTCAGGTCAAACGGAAGAGGATTGCTGACATCGGCAAAAGTTGTAGTCCTGACAAATGAAGGTTCAGCATCGGCAAGTGAAATATTTGCAGGCGCTATCCAGGATTGGGACAGAGGTGTGATAGTTGGCAGAAGATCGTTCGGTAAAGGCCTGGTCCAGAACGGATTTACCCTTAATGACGGATCACAGATAAGACTTACTATTGCAAGATACTATACTCCCACGGGAAGGTCAATACAGAGTCCGTACAAAGACGGTTATGACAAATATTACGAAAACTTCAGGGAACGGTTGAGGAACGGGGAAAGATTCAGCGCCGACAGTGTTAAACTTCCCGATTCCCTCAGATTTAATACTCTTGTCACAAAAAGGCCTGTGTACGGAGGTGGCGGTATTATGCCTGATATTTTTGTTGCCATAGATACATCGTGGTATACTAATTATTACGGGGAACTTTCACGAAAGGGAATCTTTAATTCATTTACTCTTGAATATGCTGATAAAAACAGAAAAAAAATTCTTTCTGATTATAAAAACTTCGACGATTTTAAGAGAGGATTTAAATTTTCAGAGGAGGATATTTCTGCTTTTATCAGGGCAGGAGAGGAGGCAGGCATAAAATTTGACAAACAACAGTTTGATATCTCAAAAAATGAAATATTGAAGATTCTCAAGGCACTGGTCGCCAATAACTACTGGCAGACAACCGAATATTTCCGGATAGTGAATGAGGATGACTATGAAATCGAAAGAGCTCTTAAACTTCTTGCAGATCCTCAGGAATACCGGAGGGTACTGGGATTAAAATAATCATTAAACTGCCTTACTGTAGAAAGGCTCACAAAATGTTATAATGGAGTTTATCTCAAAGACATTTGCAGGGCTGGAGGAGATGCTGGCAGAAGAGCTCCGCACAATGGGAGCTGAAAATGTTAAGACAGCCAGGCGGGCAGTATATTTTACGGGAGATATGTTTACCCTTTACAGGGCAAATTACCTTTCAGCTCTCTCTGTTTCATTACTCCGTAAGATAGCCGGCTTCTCAATAAAAGATTCCGGCGACCTGTACAGAAAAGCAATGGACATAGACTGGGATTCATATATGTCGCCTTCCGACACCTTCTCAGTTTCAGCTGTGGCTGATTCAGGCATTTTCAGACATTCCGGTTTTGCAGGACTGACACTTAAGGATTCCATAGCCGATTACTTCCGGAAAAGGAGAGGCAAAAGACCTTCAGTTGATAAAAACTCCCCGTCTGTAACAGTAAACCTTCACATAAGCGGGAACAATGTTACTGTTTCACTTGATTCATCCGGAGAACCACTGTTCAAAAGAGGGTACAGGGCCGGCACCGGATCAGCTCCCCTGAATGAGGTTCTTGCAGCAGCACTGATAAGACTATCAGGCTGGAAATCTGAAAGTATCCTGATTGACCCGATGTGCGGGTCAGGTACTATACTTATAGAGGCAGTTATGCATGCAGCTTCAATACCGGCAGGTTATTTCAGGAAATCATTTGGTTTTACCGGATGGAAAGACTACGATGAGAAACTTTTTAATGATATTAAACAGAAAAGCAACAGTGTAATACATATACCCGGCAATATTTCCGTGAAGGGGTATGATATTTCGCGCGATGCAGTATTAACGGCCCGAAAAAATATAAAAGCTGCGGGAATGGATAATATCATTCAGACAGAAGTGAAGGACTTCTTTGAACTCAGACCTGAAGTTCCGTCAGGGTTTCTGATATTCAATCCGCCGTACGGGGAGAGATTGAACATGACAGACATAACAATGTTTTATGAGCAAACCGGACAGCACCTGAAGTATTTCTTCAGAGATTACAAAGCTTGTATTTTATCCCCCGCTGAAGGCCCTGTAAAGAGAATCGGACTGAAACCATCTGCAAAATACCGGTTGTATAATGGCCCTATTGAATGCTATTTTCTCACATTTGAACTTTATGAGGGAAGTAAAAAACTGAAAAACAGAAATATTACCTCCTGAAAAGTGATACTGAAATACAATTTTTATAATTTCGTCAAATTATTTGAAATTATTGGTTGGGGATAAAGTAATTTTAGTTACTTTGGAATTTTATTATATTTGTTACCGCAAATAACATTTTTTTCAAAAGGAAGCTTAAATGGGCTTTGATGTAGAGAGTTACCTTTCTGAGCACAGCAACGGGGATGTTATTCTTTATTATAAAGGTAACATCGATTCCGATGTTATAAATCATGTGCTTGATACGGTTGAGGACAAACTTGTTGAGGGTAACGAACAGCCCAAACTGAGAAAAAAGGTCTATAATGTACTTGTAGAGAGCCTTCAGAATCTCTATCACCATGTAGATAAGGTACCGGGCGATTTTGAGGACCAGTCATCCGAGAGATATGGCATTCTTCAGATTGTTAAAATAAAGGACGGCTATAACATTATAACCGGTAATTTTATCAGGAAAGACAATATTGAGAGGCTTGAAGAGAAGATAAAGCGCATCAACAGGTCGAGTCAGGAAGAGATTAAGGAACTCTATAAGTTTATTCTTAATCATCAGAGAATTACAAACAAGGGAGGAGGCGGTCTCGGGCTTGTTGACATTGCAAGAAAGACCGGAAACAAGCTTGAGTACGCTTTCAGGGAATACAACTCTGATTATTCTTTTTTCTATCTGAATATTCATGTAAACGATACTGATAATAACTGAAAAACTTTATAAAATGGAACCGATCATCATTGAAGGAACAGCGAAAACACCAAGCGTAAGATTTGATGCCAACGCAAAGATTTTTGAAATAAAAGGGCGTTCAATTCCCGAAAATTCAGTCGAATTCTATAAACCTCTGGTCGACTGGCTTGAAAAGTACAAAGAGAATCCGCTCGAAAAAACCGAGGTAAACATTAAGCTTGAGTATTTCAATACAAGTTCTTCCAAATGTATCCTCGATGTTTTCAAGAAGCTGGAATCGATTCACAAGACCAATAATGAAGTACAGATTAACTGGTATTACGAGGAGGACGATGAGGACATGCTCGAAGCCGGGGAAGACTATGAATCAATAATCAGGGTACCTTTCAAGATGATTGTTACGGAATAACAGATTGCTTAACATAATGGATCGGTCGTAAAATGAGGCTTCAGTGAAGCCTCATTTCATTTTTCATTCGGAGGAATTTCCGAATCTCTTCATCAGAATCTCTCCCGAATCGAGCAGTTTCTTCAGGAGCCTGAAATACAGTGCAAAATAAAAGAATGCAGTTATTACCCACAGCACTATAACATTGACCACCAGTGTCCTGACCGGCTTGCCGAATATATTTTTATATGGAGCATAGAAATGTGCCCTGATAAATTTCCCTGAAGGCTCCATAAATATCGGTTCTGTCTTCTGATATATCCTGTTTTTGTAAACAATGACTTTCTTCAGATCATTTCTGTTTTTTACAAATTCATCCAGCTTGTCATTAAAGTACTTATTCTTCAGATCCATAAAGCCTTCCTTGTCGCGGGCCTGCTCCTCCATCACAATTTTATCCTTTGCCCTGTAAGCCCTGTTCCACAGATCAATATAATACTGTCTGGTACGGTCAACATATTTTTTCGTCTCTTCAAGAACCTCCCTGGTGAATTTTTCCGGAGTAAGATATTCAGCGTACCTGTATTCCGGGTCATTCAGCCTAATAAGCTGTTTATTTATTTCATAATTAAGGAGTTCAATATCTTCCCTGAAAACCTCATCCTTTATGCCTTCCGACAGGGCAGCATCGAGACTTGTGATTCTTTCATTTATCTTCTCGTTCCAGTACTGCTTCATGAAGTTGGCATTGCTCATTATCTGATCGTAGGTGTAGAACTTCCTCTCGTACTTGTTGTTAATATACTGTTCAACGGCCAGTGCTTCATATCCCCAGCGCGCAGTAATCAGCTCGCCGTAGAAAGGGATAGCTACAGGTGATGAAAAGTTGGGATTGAGCTTTTCATATTTTACCATCACGCCGCTGAGAATAATCTGGGGAATAACAAGAAATGGTATAAGAATATAGATGGTAACCACAGCCTTGAAACTGTCTGAAATCACAAGTCCGAGCATATTCGCTGATGCCCAGCAGGAAAACAGTACCAGCCAGTATTGGAACCACATTCCCCTTACCTCGGTTATCAGGTTGCCCACAATAACAAATGTCATGGCCTGTATTGCGGAAATGAGAAACTGAACCCCGACTTTTGACATCAGGTAGCTGTTCCAGCTTAGATTCAGAAAAGCCTCCCGCTTTAGTATCTTTCTGTCTTTGATTATTTCTTCGGCACTGACAGTCAGTCCCATAAAAATTGAAACAATTACCGACATGAAAATATATACCGGGAGGTTCTCATTGTCGAAGAAGGTGTAATGTGCATCAATGGCACTTGCATCAAAGTATTTAATAAGAACGGCAAGGAAGAATGCAAGTACCGGTGCTTCAAGGAGTGTGATAATAAGATATTGTGTATCTGCCAGTTTTGACAGAATATCCCGCTTGGTAAATACAATATACTGCTTTAATTTACCTGGTGTCCGGAAATTGATCTCAGGGATCCCTTTTCCCTCTTCAAGGGGAGCCTCTCTGCCGGCCAGTTCCTTCTTATAAAATTCTCCCCACTCCTTCGGGGATATCTTACGTGTGTCGGTAGGTTTTCCATATTCGTCGAGCACCCTGGCCTCAACAATGTTAAAGACCTGTTCGGGATTTACATTTCCGCAGACATGGCATTCACTTTCGTTGTAGTTGGCATGATGGATAAGCCTTTTAAAATATACAATCGAGTCGACAGGATTACCGTTGTAGATAAGATAACCGCCTGTGTCAAGGATAAGTAACCTGTCGAACATTTTGAATATATCGGAAGAGGGCTGGTGGATTACAACAAAAAGTAGTTTGCCTTTCAGTGCAAGTTCCTTAAGCAGGTCAAGAATATTTTCAGAGTCTCTTGATGAGAGACCGGAAGTAGGCTCATCAAGAAACATTATTGCCGGTTCCCGGATAAGCTCAAGAGAGATATTCAGCCTTTTCCTCTGCCCGCCGCTGATCTTTTTGTTAAGGGGACTTCCGACTTTCATGTCTCGTATTTCATACAAGCCAAGGTTACGGAGAGTATTGTCAACTTTCTTTTTTATCTCTTCCTCGGACAGATTATCAAAGCAGAGTTTGGCGTTATAATATAGGTTCTCAAAAACTGTCAGTTCTTCGATAAGCAGGTCATCCTGTGAAACAAAGCCGATAAGTCCCTTTGTTCTCTCATCTCCGGCATGGATACTTACGCCGTTAATCGTAACACTGCCTGCATACGGATGATTTAAGCCGTTAAGCACACTCAGCAAGGTGGATTTCCCAGCTCCGCTGGCACCCATAATACCTACCATCCTTCCTGATTCTTCCTCAAAACTCATAGGGTGTATACCTACTTTCCCACCCTTGAAACGGTACTCAAGATCTGTTACCTTATATACTACTCTCGATTCCTGTAGTTCATCCCTGAAAAACTGCTTTATTACGTCGCTGTAGTAAATTGGAGAAGATTTTGGATCCCTTAATGAAGATCCAGGGTTGAAGGGATATACTTTATCCTCCTGAAGGAGTTGCCCGTTCATGTAAAGTTCACCGGTCTGGGTAAACCTTACAAAATACATCTGTGCCGAATGGACATACAACACCCATATCTGACCCTTTACATCCCTGTTGAAGAGATGCTTATATTCTGTCTCCCTTCCGGGTTCGCGGTTGTCTATCAGAAGAATACCAGGTTTATCCGGTACATCGGAAAAGGGATTCAAAATAAAACTCCTGATAAGATCATACTCTTCAGGTTCGACGTTGAACGATTCGCTCACTGCCTGGATGAATTCGAGTTCCAGCTGACTTACTTCGGCTCCTTCAGATTTACAGAACTCAAGCAACTGAACCAGTACAATAATCTTCTGATCCTGAGTAAGCTGGTCGTTTATATCGTTACAGATCTTAAGCACTCTTACCGCAATGGCTGAGGTACGTCTGTTCTGAGTACTCTTTTTCTGTTTTTCCTGTGCCTCGAGGTAATATTCATCGAAAAAGCCCAGATATGTTTTAACAAGTTCCTGGTTTAACTGCCTTTTAAGAAAGGCTTCCACAACACTTCGCCTGTCGCTGTCATTACTCTGCGGCCTTGCAATAATTGCAAAAAGCTGCATCAGGGCTTTCAGAATTTTTTCACTCATAGTGTAATGTAGTCAAAATACCGGCTGAAATTAATAATTTGATACAAATAAACCTAATTTTAATTACCCTGTTGTCCGGCTCTTCTTTCTTTTCTTCTTTTCAACAGAAAACCCGAACTTGCCGGCAAATTTTCCTGTAATGTAATACCTGCCATGGAGATAGCATAGCGGCCTTGCATCATTTAATCTGAAAACACCTGATTCACTGTCAAAAAGTTCTTCATCGGCATTAACTGCAACTACTTCGGAAATAAACATATGATGCGTGCCAAGCTCTTTTATTTCCTTAACAATACACTCAATGTTTGCAGGTGATTCCTTTACAAGAGGAGATTTTACAACCGTGGCGGGAAGAGGCGTAAGCCCTGTAGCCCTGAACTTGTCATGTTTTGATCCGGAATTCACTCCGCACCAGTCTGTAGCCCGGGCAAGAGCCTCCGTGGTCAGGTTGATCACGAAATCCATGTTCTTCCTGATAATTCCGTATGAATATCTTTCCGGCCTTAAAGAAATATAGCACATCGGTGGTGATGTGCATATTGTGCCTGTCCATGAAACAGTTACAAGATTATATTCTTCACGCGCCGAGCCGCAGCTTACAAGCACTGCTGGCAGCGGATAAATCATTGTGCCTGGTTTCCATACTATTTTTCCCATAGACGGAAGAATTATTTATTGTTTGAAAACTGATCCGTAAAAATAAAAAGATATTCAATTTAAATTTTATAAATGTCAGAATGACACTTTCTTCGGGCAAATACCTGCCAAAAAGTGGTGCATTTTGAGGTAAGGTGTTATTGGCAGCAAAATTGTACAGCAGGTTGAGATTAAATTATACATGCAATGAATCTTAATAATTTCACAATAAAAGCTCAGGAATCGGTGCAGCAGGCATTCACGATTGCTGCTTCAAAGAACCACCAGGCTGTGGAGTGTGCCCATATTATGAAAGGCATTTTAACCGAAGCGGAAAAGAGTGTTGAATATCTCTTTGGCAAGAGCGGTGTCGATATACGCACTTTCAGCAAGGCACTCGACAGGATAATAGATTCTTTCCCTAAAGTCACAGGCGGGGAAACCTATCTTTCTTCCGCATCTGCTGATGTGCTCCGCAAAGCTTCCGCAATAGCTTCAAAAATGAAGGACCAGTTTGTGGCAGTTGAACACATCCTGCTTGCTTTACTTGAATCGGACGACCAGGTGGCAAGGCTCATGAAGGATGGGGGAATGAATATGAAGTCGTTGCAGGCAGCAATAAACGATCTCAGAAAAGGAGCTTCTGTCAGGAGTCAGACCGCAGATGATACTTACAACGCGCTTAACAGGTATGCAAATAACCTTAACGAAATGGCAGCTTCCGGAAAACTTGATCCGGTTATCGGGAGAGATGATGAAATCAGACGCCTCCTTCAGATAATCTCCCGCAGGTCAAAAAATAACCCTCTTCTGATCGGTGAACCCGGAGTCGGTAAGACAGCCATTGCTGAAGGACTGGCGCACAGGATTGTAAGAGGGGATGTGCCTGAAGACTTAAAATCGAAAGTTATTTATTCCCTCGATATGGGTGCACTCATTGCAGGGGCAAAATACAAAGGTGAATTTGAAGAGAGACTTAAATCGGTTATAAATGAGGTTGTTTCCTCAAACGGTGAGATAATACTTTTTATCGATGAGATTCATACACTTGTAGGTGCCGGTAAATCGGAAGGAGCAATGGATGCTGCAAATATAATGAAACCGGCACTGGCCAGAGGTGAACTCAGGGCAATAGGAGCAACAACCCTCAATGAATACCAGAAATACTTTGAAAAGGATAAAGCACTTGAAAGAAGATTTCAGGTTGTACATATCGACGAACCCGACAGGGCTGATGCAATCTCCATCCTCAGAGGGCTCCGTGAAAGGTACGAAGCCCATCATAAGGTTATAATAAGGGATGAGGCAATTATTGCCGCAGTAGACCTGTCATACCGCTACATCACCGACAGGTTCCTTCCCGATAAGGCAATTGACCTCATGGATGAGGCGGCTTCACGACTAAGACTGCAAATGAATTCCCTCCCTGAGGAACTGGATGAGATTCAGCGTACTATCGCAAGACTTGAAATAGAAAGAGAGGCACTTCGCAGGGATCAGGATAAGAGAAAAGCAGATGAAATATCACGTGAACTCTCCTCCCTGAATGAGAAAAAGAACGAACAGATGGCAGCCTGGAAGTCGGAAAAAGAACTGATCGAGAAAATGCAGGAGAAGAAGGAGGAGGCAGAGAGGATCAGAATGGATGCTGAACAGGCCGAGAGGTCCGGAGATTACGGAAGAGTGGCAGAACTGCGGTATGGAAGACTTCCCGAGACAGAAAGGGAGATAGCCGCAATCAAGAAAAAAATTGATCAGAGCAGGACAAAGGGATCAATGGTCAGGGAGGAAGTAAGGGCTGAAGATATAGCTGAGGTTGTAGCCAGGTGGACCGGTATCCCGGTTTCAAAAATGCTCGAGAGTGAACGCGAAAAACTGTTAAGACTCGAAGAAGAACTTCATAAAAGAGTAGTCGGGCAGGACGAGGCAATAAGTGCCGTGGCAGATGCCGTAAGAAGAAGTCGTGCAGGTCTTCAGGATGAAAAGAGACCCGTTGGCTCATTCATCTTCCTCGGAACAACAGGAGTCGGTAAAACTGAACTGGCAAGAGCACTTGCCGATTTTCTCTTTAATGATGAAAACCTGCTTACACGTATCGATATGTCGGAATACCAGGAAAGACATTCCGTCTCCAGACTTATCGGCGCCCCTCCGGGATATATAGGGTATGACGAAGGCGGACAGCTTACCGAGGCTGTAAGACATAAACCATATTCGGTGGTGCTTCTCGATGAAGTAGAGAAGGCCCATCCCGATGTATTCAACCTTCTTCTGCAGGTGCTCGACGAAGGACGGCTTACCGATAATAAGGGCAGAACAGTTAACTTCAGAAACGTAATTATAATCATGACTTCAAACCTTGGTTCCGATATTATCAGGGAAAGAATGGAGGAATGGAAAAACAACATGCCTCCAAAAGAAGAGGAGAAGCTCAGAAATGAAGTTTTATCAATGCTGAGAAGGTTCATGCGGCCGGAGTTTCTTAACAGAATAGATGAAATTGTTTTGTTCAGGCCGCTTACGGCAGAACAGATAAAGGAAATAGTTAAGATACAGCTTTCCTATCTCAGGGAAATACTAAAATCAAGGAATATATCCCTTGAAGTTTCGGAAAAGGCAATTGACTGGATTGCACTGAACGGATTTGACCCTCAGCTTGGTGCAAGGCCGGTGAAAAGACTGATTCAGAAAGAGGTTGTCAACAATCTGTCAAAAGAAATCATCGCCGGAAATATCCTGCAGGATGATAAAGTGTATATGGACGTGAAAAACGAAACCCTTGTTTTCGGAAAAATCTGAAGATCAGGTAAATGACTTTACACAATCCTCAATGTTTTCATATATTTCGAAAACAGTGTCAAGGTGAAGGGTGCTGAAAAGCTTTTTAACCGGCTCCTCCGGAGAGCATATCTTCATCGTGCCGTAATTGTTTCTTGCTATCCTGAGAAGAGTTAGAAAAGCCCCGAAACCGGTACTGTCGACATATTCCACACCCTTCAGGTTAATTATTACCAGTGCATGGTTATCCGAAAACAATGTTGATACCTTTTCCCTGAATGTCTCTGCAGTCAGGGCATTAAGTTTGCTTTCGGTAAGCGATACTATTTCTATGTTTCCCCTCTTTTCTGTTTTAATCATACCCGGTATCATTTTACGATAACCCAAGATAATGTTCCATCTCTTTTACTGCTTCGGCAGTGTCGTGATCATATTTATCTATATACCATGAATATTTATCAGGCTCCTCATTGTTTTTTGCCTGCAGTTCAAAAGTTTTAAGCATTGCAGCAAGTTCTTCCATGCCAAGTATCGCCACAGATGATTTTGCCTTGTGAGCCAGGAGACCAAGATTATAATAGTCTTTTTCACCAAGCAGCCTCCTCATTTCATCCGAAATTTCCTTTGCCTGGTCTCTGAAAAGTACATATAGCTCCTTAATGGTATCCTTATCACCGGAAGCCACAGATTCAAGGTATTCAAGTTTTATTAATTTGTAATTCATCTCTTCAGGTATATGTTTTGGAATTTAACTTTTCCGGATAAAGGTCACTATAAATGTAAAAATAAATTTATTATTACTATTTGCAGGTATTCTGAAATAAAAATGTTTATCCGGTATTATTTTACAATATAATCATAAAAACATGGTTTATAAAAAAAGGTTAATTTTATCCTGAAAATTCTTCTGTTATGAGAGTATCCCGTTTTACAGTATTAATTGTCATATTATTAATTAAAAGCCTCATTTTTAATAATGTGTATTCCCAGGCTGGTCCTGAAATCAGAAAAAGCAATTTTAAGACTGTGAAAGATGGTTTTAAGGTTGCATGGGATCACGTAAAAGAGGGAGATGCTTACTTCAGCGAAATGGGGAAATCGTACCTTGATGCCTACGGGGAATACAAAAAAGCACTGATGTATAACAGTAATAATGCGGCTCTTAACTATAAAACAGGGGTGGCCGCATTTTATTCCGGAAAAAGGGATGAAGCTGCTCCTTACTTTCTTAAGGCATGGGAGCTTGATAATCATATTGCGGAAGATGTACTTCTGCTGGCGGGAAGAGCCCTGGCTTTCCAGGGAAAATTTGACGAAGCGGTAGAAAAGCTGGAAGCCTTTAAAAATACAACTGATCCGAAGAATAAAGTTGCCGCCGATCTGGCAGACAGATATATTTCAGAATGCAGGGCAGCAAAGGAACTTACAAAAGATACTTTGAGAATTGAGATCATGAACGCAGGGGTAAATATAAACTCCGGTTATGATGATTACAGTATTGTATTTTCACCTTCAGGCAGCAGGATTTATTTCGGATCGAGAAGACCCATTCATCAGAAAACCGAGAACCGTTATTCAGATATAAAACCTGATGAGAATATTTTTATGAGTGACTACCGTGAAGGTGGATGGAGCACTTCAACTCCGGCAGTAAATACACTCAATACAGAATACTGTGAAGTACCCCTTTATCTCAACAAATCTGAGGATCGTCTTTTTATCTATGCCGGATACCTGGGAAACGGTGACATACTGGTTTCATCGCTTAAAAAAGGAAAATGGAAGAAACCGGAAAAGGAACAGATCGGCATCACGAGTAATCTTCCGGAGACATCCATAAGCTTCTCCCCGTCGGGTGAAGAGGCCGCTTTCATCAGGGATTCTGATAAAAAAGGTTTTGGGGGAAAAGATATTTATATTGTAAAAAAGACAGACAACAGGAAGTGGTCCAAACCTGTTAATGCCGGTATTACTGTTAACAGCCGGTATGATGAGGAATCGGTTATGTATTCAGGAGGTGGCGATACTCTCTGGTTCAGTTCGGCAGGGCACAACACCATGGGAGGTTTTGATATCTTCTATAGTGTCAGGAGTACTGATGGATCATGGGGCCCTGCAGTAAATGCCGGATTTCCTGTCAACACTCCCTGGAATGAGCTGTTTTACACTCCTGTACCCGGTAAAGACAGTCTCTTTTATTTTGTGTCGGACCGAAGCGGAGGAATAGGAGGGCTTGACATATACTCCGCCAGAATATTACCTCCTCCGGTTGTCATTGAACCCAAACCCGAACCCGCTCCGCCTCCTCCACCGCCGGCACCTGTTATTGTCAGGGATACGGTAATAATAATAAAAGAGATTATTCAGGCTCCTCAGCCTGCCGATCCTTCAGTATATCTTACGGGAAGAATAAGTGATTCAGAAACCGGAGAATCTGTTATGGCCCGCATAGAAATAATCGATTTTGAGACTGATGCGCTGGTAACCACAACAGCCAGCTCCGATATCGACGGAAACTACCGTGTAAGGCTGCCCGAAAAGAAAACCTATATAGTAAATATAAGAGCAACAGGCTTCCTCTCAGACATGAAGAAGATATCAGTTGGCTCAGACTATAAAAAAGATTTTATCCAGCTCGATGTTCCCCTTATTAAAGTCAAAGTCGGAAAGAAAGTTGTCCTGAACAATATCTTTTTCGAACTCGGTAAGGCAGTACTTACAAAAGAATCGTTTGAGGAACTCAATAAACTGGCAGGTATCATGAACGATAATCCGACAATGAAAATAGAGATATCGGGACATACCGATAATACAGGCAGTGCAGTAATTAATGCCAGACTCTCCACCGAGAGGGCAAGAGCAGTGATGGATTATCTTGTTAACAAGGGAATAGATAAATCAAGAATGACCTATATGGGGTACGGTTCTGATCAGCCTGTGGCCGATAATGCCACGCCTGAGGGAAGAGCAAGGAACCGGAGGGTGGAGTTTAAAATCCTGGAAATGTGAGATCTGCAAAAAGATGATTTAAAGCATTTTTCAGGATAATCCTGTTTGCTAATTTCGGTACTTTAATTTTAAAATTCATTTATATGAAAACTACTCCTTTTACCACATTTCATATAGAGATGGGAGCAAAAATGGTTCCCTTTGCAGGTTTTAATATGCCGGTGGAATATTCGGGTATTAATGATGAACACATCACGGTAAGGGAAAAACTGGGGGTTTTTGACGTATCACATATGGGAGAATTCAGGGTTTCAGGTTCGCATGCCCTTGATTACCTGCAGTATATAACATCAAATGATGTATCGGCTCTTTACGACGGAAAGGTACAATATTCATGTTTCCCGAATGGAAGAGGAGGGATTGTCGACGACCTGCTGGTTTACCGCTTTTCTGATTCTGATTACCTGCTTGTGGTAAATGCTGCTAATATTGAGAAAGACTGGAACTGGTGTGTAAGTCACGCCGGAAGATTCAACATTAAACCCGGAAAGGATCTTGTAAATATCTCTGATGAAACTGCCCAACTGGCTGTCCAGGGCCCTCTGGCACTTAAGGCTATGCAGAAACTGACAGGTGAGAGAATAGAAGATATGGAATATTACACATTCAAAACCATTGAATTTGCAGGCATAAGGAATGTAATTTTCTCTTCAACAGGTTATACAGGATCAGGAGGATGCGAAATTTACGTCAGGAATGAAGATGGTCCTGCATTATGGAAAGCAGTTTTTGAGGCAGGAAGGGAATATGGAATCAAACCGGCCGGACTCGGCGCCAGGGACACTCTGAGGCTGGAAATGGGATTCTGCCTTTATGGCAACGACATTGATGATACCACATCACCTATTGAAGCAGGACTCGGATGGATAACAAAGTTTGCCGATCATAAGGATTTTATTGACAAGGAATTGCTTCTCCGGCAGAAAATTGAAGGTACTTCGAGAAGACTTAAGGGATTTGTAATGGCTGAAAGGGCAATCCCGCGCCAGCATTATGAAGTTGCAGATGCTGGCGGCAGTATTATCGGTGAAGTAACCTCAGGAACGATGTCACCGATGCTTAAACAGGGAATCGGCATGGCATATCTGCCTCCGGAATACTGGAAAGCCGGATCTGAAATTTTTATCCGAATCAGAAACAGGGATACAAAGGCAGTCGTCGTAAATCTGCCTTTCTATAATAATGGCTGATAAGAAGCATCTTTAGTGCGTATACCCGGATAAATAATAATTCACTATTTTTCGGCCTTAATCTGTAATCTGTTTATGGAAAAACCTTATCTGGAAGCATGCTTTTCTCCTGCCATATTCAGCCGGCACGACTGCAGGGGCGTAAACGTTGTTGTAATAGACATTTTCAGGGCAAGCTCAGCGATATGCACGGCATTTGAAAACGGTGCAGCTATGATAATTCCGGTAAGGGAAGTGGAGGATGCCAGGCAATACAAGGAAAAAGGTTTTCTGGTGGCAGCCGAAAGAGATGGCATTGTACTCGACTTTGCCGATTTCGGAAATTCACCATTCAATTTTACTTCAGAAAGAGTAAAGAATCGTACAATTGCCTATTCCACAACTAACGGTACAAAAATCATCGAAATGACCTCCGGATCCCGCAATACCGCTATCGGCTCCTTCCTCAATATCTCTGCACTTACTACCTGGCTGATAAAGGAGAAACGGGATGTGCTTCTATTCTGTGCCGGATGGAAGGATAAATTCAATCTTGAAGATACTGTCTGCGCCGGTGCAATAGCTTCCCGTCTTATGGAAAGCGGGGAGTTCAGAACTATCTGTGATTCGGTACATGCCGCTATCGACCTGTGGAAACTGGCAGAGCCTGATCCGCTTGAATACCTCCAGAAAGCTGCTCACCGGAGCCGCCTGAGAGACAAAGGTCTGGATGATTGCATAGAGTTTTGCCTTAAACCCGATTTTACAGGGATTATACCGGTTATAAAGGACGGAAACCTGGTACCTTTGAGGCCGGCCTGATAAGGCCGTCGGTTTTGGTAATGCTCATTTTTATTAATTTTGCAACAGATTCAATTATTAAAATATCAACATAATAAACTCACAACAAAATGAAAAAACATAACTTTTATGCCGGCCCTTCAATATTACCACAGTATACACTCGACAAAACTGTTGAAGGGATAAGGGACTTTGCAGGTTCAGGACTATCTGTACTGGAGATTTCACACAGGAGCAAGGAATTTATTGCCTGTATGAATGATACAATCGCACTGGTAAAGGAGCTTCTTGCAGTTCCTGCGGGATATCAGGTAATTTTTCTGGGTGGTGGTGCAAGCCTTCAGTTCTGCATGGTACCCATGAATCTCATGGAAAAAAAGTCTGCTTACCTGGTAACAGGCGAATGGGCTTCTAAAGCCTTCAAGGAAGCAAAACTCTTCGGCGAAGCTGTTGAGGTGGCCTCATCAAAAGATAAAAATTTCAGTTATATACCTAAAAATTACACAGTTCCGGCAGATGCCGACTATTTTCATATTACAACCAACAATACCATATTCGGGACAGAACTCAAAAAAGATCCTGATTCACCTGTGCCTATGGTAGCAGATATGTCATCAGATATTTTCAGTCGTCCGGTTGATGTATCGAAATATGCATTGATATATGCCGGCGCCCAGAAGAATCTGGCACCTGCAGGTGTTACATTGGTTATAATAAGGGAGGACGCCCTGGGTAAAGTTCAGCGCCAGCTGCCTACAATGCTTGATTACCGCACTCATATAAAGGCTGAATCAATGTTCAACACTCCTCCTGTCTTTGCTGTCTATGCAGCCCAGCAGACACTTATCTGGCTCAGGGATAAAGGCGGTGTAAAAGCCATGCAGAAGATAAATCAGGAAAAAGCTGCTATACTTTACGATGAAATAGAAAGAAATAAATTGTTTATACCTACCGTAACAGACCCTGAAGACAGGTCGGTAATGAATATCTGCTTTGTGATGGCACCTGAATATAAGGAACTGGAAAAGGAATTTTCGGAATTTGCCAGATCAAGAGGGATGATAGGAATTGAAGGACACAGGTCTGTAGGCGGCTTCAGGGCCTCGACCTATAATGCACTTCCTGTCGAAAGCGTTAAAGCCCTTGTTGATGTAATGAGGGAATTTGAGTCGAAAAAATAAATATATGAAAATACTTGTTGCAACAGAAAAACCTTTCGCCCCGGTTGCTGTCAGTATGATCCGGGATGTGTCAGAGCAGGCAGGTCATCAGGTATATCTGCTCGAAAACTACCGCAGTAAAACCGAACTTCTTGCAGCAGTGGCTGATGCCGATGCACTGATAGTAAGAAGTGACAATGTTACGGCAGAGGTTCTGGATGCAGCGCCAAAACTTAAAATAGTGGTCAGGGCAGGAGCCGGATACGACAATATCGATATAAAGGCATGTACGGCCAGGAATATTGTGGCAATGAATACGCCCGGGCAGAATTCGAATGCTGTTGCTGAACTTGCTTTCCTGATGATGCTCTATCATGCCCGTTCAGGCTTTTCAGGAAGTTCTGGAACGGAACTGAGAGGTAAGTCTCTCGGCCTTCACGCATTCGGATTTGTAGGGAAATGTATGGCAGAAATTGCCAGGGGATTCTCCATGAAAATATTTTCCTACGATCCGTTTGTTAATGAAGATGTTATGTTGTCCGCCGGGGTTACTCCCGTCAGAACTGCTGAAGAACTGTATGGCAGTTGCAGGTATGTCTCTATACATATTCCTGCCACGGATCAAACAAAAAAATCGATAGGTTTCAGCCTTATTAACCTTCTTCCCGAAAACGGTGTGCTTGTAAATACCGCCAGGAAAGAAGTTATTGATGAGGAAGGTCTTATAATGGCTTTCTTGAAAAGAGATGATATAAGCTACCTGGCTGATGTGGAACCCGATTGCAGGGCAGTTTTTGAAGAAAAATTTAAGGGCAGATACATCTTTACGGCAAAAAAGATGGGAGCACAAACCGAAGAGGCAAACACCAATGCCGGTATCGCCGCAGCAAAACAAATAGTCGATTTTTTTCTTACCGGCAATACAAAATACAAGGTCAATTAATTTCTTAAACCGATATCTGATTAATAAAAATGGCTATAGTTAAACCCTTCAGGGGGCTCAGGCCTCCTGCTTCAATAGCAAAAGAACTTTCATGCCTTCCTTACGATGTTATGAATACTGATGAAGCCAGGGTAATGGCCGAGGGGAAGGAATGTTCATTGCTTCATATTACCAGGTCAGAGATTGACCTGCCTGAAGGTACAGATATTCATTCTGAAGAAGTCTATAAGAAATCGGCAGAAAACTTCAAACTCTGGCAGAAAAAAGGATGGCTGGTACAGGATAAGGAGCCTCATTTTTATATCTATGCACAGACAATGGAGGGCCGCACCCAATACGGAATTGCCGGATGTGCTTCAGTGGATGATTATCTGAACGGAATAATTAAAAAACATGAACTAACCAGACCCGATAAGGAACAGGACAGAATGATCCATGTAAGGGTCAATAACGCAAATATTGAACCGGTATTTTTTGCATATCCTGCAGTAAAACAGATAGATGAAATTGTCGAAAAAGTTACTTCCGAAAATAAACCGGAATATGATTTTGTTACTGAAGATGGTTTCGGTCACCATTTCTGGGTCATTAAGGACCAGAAACTGAATGCCAGGATTGAAAAACTTTTCAGGGAAAAGGTCCCTTATACATATGTTGCAGACGGCCATCACCGAACTGCCGCTGCTGCCCTTGTGGGAAAGGAGAAAAGGGAAAATAATCCGGAACATAAAGGTGATGAGGAATATAACTATTTCCTTGCCGTTCATTTTCCCGATAACCAGCTTAAGATTCTTGATTATAACAGACTTGTCAAGGATTTAAACGGCCTCTCACCAAAAGAGTTTATTAACAAACTTGAAGATTCATTTATAATTGAGGATAAAGGCAAAAACATTTACCGGCCCGACAGACTGCATAATTTTTCAATGTACCTCGAAGGCAGGTGGTACAGCCTTACGGCAAGGAAAGGAACATACGATAACAATGATCCTGTCGGAGTACTTGATGTAAATATTCTTACCAGCAGGGTTCTCGCTCCTGTTCTCGATATTCAGGATCTCAGAAGGTCGCGCAGGATAGATTTCGTAGGAGGTATCCGCGGACTGGGGGAACTTAAGAAAAGAGTGGACTGCGGGGAAATGAAAATTGCATTTGCCCTTTATCCCGTGTCAATGAAACAGCTTATTGCAATTGCTGATACCGGTAATATTATGCCCCCCAAGACAACATGGTTCGAACCAAAACTAAGAAGCGGACTTGTAATTCATCTTCTCTATTAAGCCAGAAATATTTATGGATCCCGCCGGTAATATTATCAGCCTGAGAAAACAGATTCCCGACAGGGTGAAAATCGTAGTGGTATCCAAAACACGGACGGTGGAGGAGATGCTGAAAGTATACGGTACCGGCCATAAAATTTTTGGCGAAAACAGGGTACAGGAATTCCTGGCAAAAAAAGATAGCCTTCCACCCGACATTGAGTGGCATTTTATAGGCCACCTTCAGACAAACAAGGTAAAATCTCTTATTCCCCATACGGCAATGATTCATTCGGCCGACAGCTTCAGGCTTATTGCCAATATTAACCGTGAGGCCGAAAAACTTAATATGGTGGTTAAATGCCTTATTCAATTCCATATAGCACAGGAAGAAACAAAATCAGGCTTTACACGCGATGAGGCCGAGGCAATGATATTATCACCTGATTTCGCCAGAATGAAAAATATCCTCTTTTGCGGAGTAATGGGAATGGCAACACTTACTGATGATATGAACCAGGTAAGAAATGAATTCAGAACACTGAGGGAGTATTTTACATTTTTCAGGCAGAAATATTTCAGCAATAATCAGTATTTCAGGGAAATATCAATGGGAATGTCAGGCGATTATATGGTCGCCGTTGAGGAAGGCAGTACGATTATAAGAGTCGGGACACTGATTTTCGGTGAAAGAAAAGTATAATGAAAATAAAAACGATATGAGTAATCTTAATGTAAGATACCTGGGACTTAACCTTAAAAGTCCGGTAATAGCCGGAAGCAGCAGTCATACTTCCACTACCGCCCGAATAATTGAGGCAGAGGAGAGTGGTGCCGGAGCAGTAGTGCTGAAATCACTTTTCGAAGAACAGATTAATTCAGTAATTGCGGCATCAGGCCAGCCGGTGTCCTATCCTGAAGCCGATGATTACATGGCATACTATATTAAATCCAACGAGGTTGACAGTTATCTGAAACTTATCTCAGATACCAGAAAAGCTGTGAGCATCCCTGTTATACCAAGTATAAACTGTATCTCTTCAGGTTCATGGATTGAATTTGCCACCCGAATACAGGATGCAGGCGCGGATGCCCTGGAAGTAAATATGTTTTTTCTTCCTACAGATAGCAGAAAATCAGCAGGGGAAGCTGAAGAAGAGTATCTTGAACTGATTGAGAAACTTAAGACCGTAATTAAGATACCGGTTGCAATAAAAATAGGCTTCAGATTCTCCAATATACTTAATCTTGTGGAGAAGTTTCATTTCAGAGGTGTCAGGGGTATTGTAATGTTTAACAGGTTTTACGAACCCGATATTGATATCGAAAAAATGACAATAACAACAACAGCGGTACTGAGTGCACCGGAAGAGAGGCGTTATGTTCTGAGATGGATCGCGATGGCAAGTGCGCTTGGTTATGATATAGATATTTCCGCCTCCACCGGTGTAAGGAGCGGTGAGGATGCAGTAAGATACATTCTTGCAGGGGCCAAAACCGTCCAGGTATGTTCTGCTCTATATGAAAAGGGAATATCCTTCATAAAAACAATCAACGGTCAGATTGTAGAATGGATGAACAGAAAAGGTCTTAAATCGATTGATGAATTCTCAGGTAAACTCAATTATTCATCGGTTGAAAAACCTGCAATATTCGAGAGAACCCAGTTTATGAAATATTTCTCCTCTCATGAATGAAGAGTCAGGAAATATAAATGGCACTCTTTTTGAAAAATAAAAATATTGTTCTAATTTAGGCGTTAAATTAATTAAGTAGGAAACTTAAATTCTTTTATCATGAATAGATTTTACCCGACTTTTTCGAAATTATCAGCGATAGCTCTTTTCTCTTTGCTTTTGCTTCAGGGATGTGGCTCCGGAGGTGAAAAAAAACAGCAAAATGAAAAACAGCAGCTTTCGCAGCAGGATATGGCCCGTATTCAGCAGGACATCAAGCAGGCTGAAAAAATATTCAATGCCCTCCCGACACCCCTTGAGTCGGCAATGCTTATAAAATCAGCAGGCGCTCCTTTCGACAGAAAATACCTCAATCCGATTGAAAATGCCAAACTCTATACAACAACCCGCAGCATGGCACTCAACCTCGGAATTTATACCTGCGATCTGAGCTTTGCCAGCCTGTATGATCAGACACAGCTTATTATCGATTATATGAATGCTGCCAAGAAAATGGCTGACGGACTGGGTATTCTTGATGCTATAAACCAGGAAACAATCTCAACCCTTGAGCAGAATATCAATAATAAGGAAGCAATAATGGAAACCATTTCCGAAACCTTCCTTAACTCAAACTCTTACCTGGCTGATAATGACCAGACAGCCGTTGCCGCAATAATGCTCGTAGGGGGATGGATCGAAGGTCTTTATATCTCTACCCAACTGGTTGATCTCAAAGACTTCAACGGAAATAAACTGGTTGCGACAATTATTGATCAGAAACTCTCTATTGATATACTGATCAGTCTGCTCGACAGCAATAAAGGCAATCCTGCGGTTGACGAAATGATTGGTCAGATGGCCAGGCTGAAAGAAGTTTTTGATAAAATAAACATTAAAACCACACCTATAAAGACTGAAATTGACCAGACTACAAATGTAACTATCCTGAGGTCACAGGTCACCACCGATATGTCGGTCGAGACTTTCAAGGAACTTACCGCTGTGGTAAAGCAAATCAGAGATTCATTTGTAAAATAGCAATACTATGAAGACATTCAGGATATTATCAGTACTGACATTGTTATTTTTCTTTTTCACAATACCTGTGCATTCCCAGTGCAAGGCTTTCGCGAAGAAGGAAGTACTGCCTGTGCTGGCGCCTTACACACACGACGGCAACTATCATGCCGCAATACTCGTGGAAGGTGAAGAAGCAGAACTTTACAAAACCTTTTATTCCGATATGGAGTACAGGGTTACTGTAATAGGCGAGGGAAAATTACCCGCTGTTGAATTCAGGATACTCGACGAAAACAAAAATGTCCTCTACTCAAATAAGGAAAATAATTACGCCAAAACGTGGGATTTCAAGCTCGAATCGAGTAAACAGCTGAAACTTGTGGTAAAAGTAGCCCCTTTCAATAAACCGGGCGATATACCGGCTAGCGGGTGCGTTGCTATAATGTTCGGATTTAAAGTAAAAAAATAGGAAAAATTTGAGTCTGATAAATAAGGAGCTCTCTTACGGGGGCTCTTTTTTTAATCTGTTTTACCTGCCAGGTACCTGCCGGTATGAGATTCTTTACACTTTATAATCTCTTCAGGTCTACCCGCAAATATTACATGCCCTCCCTCATTACCGCCTTCAGGGCCGAGATCAATAATCCAGTCGGCCGATTTTATCATCTCAGGATTGTGTTCAATCAGGATAACAGAGTGGCCGTGTTCAACAAGTGCGTTGAGAGAGTTAAGGAGTTTGCCGATATCATGAAAATGAAGTCCGGTTGTCGGTTCATCAAAGATAAATAGAATATGACCGTTGTTTCTTTCCTGGCTCAGGAAGTATGCAAGTTTTACTCTCTGGCTTTCTCCGCCTGAAAGGGTACTTGATGACTGCCCCAGCTTTACATAACCGAGACCGGTGTCTGCCAGTGGTTTAAGCCTGGCAACAATCCTCTTTTCTGTTTTGCCGTTACCTGAGTCGAAAAATTCTATTGCCTCATCTACAGTCATTTCCAGAACATCAGAAATATTCTTTCCACGGTACATTACTTCCAGAACTTCCCTTTTGAATCTTTTACCCTTGCAGGAATCGCAAACCAGTTCCACATCAGCCATGAACTGCATTTCGACTTTTATAATTCCTTCACCCTGGCATTCATCGCATCTGCCGCCATCGATATTGAATGAAAAATGGGAAGCCTTGAAATTATTCTGTATTGAAGCCTGCTGGTCGGCGAAGAGTTTACGGATCTCGTCATATGCTTTCAGATAGGTGACAGGGTTTGACCGGCTCGACTTTCCGATAGGAAACTGATCGACCATCTCTATGCCGGTTATTGAATTCAGATCACCGGAAATCTCCCTGAACTGGCCAGGTTTGGGTCCGGATCCGTTAATCCTGATATTCAGGGCCCTGAATAATATATCATTAACGAGTGTGGATTTTCCGCTTCCGCTTACTCCGGTTACAACCGTTATAGTGTGAAGGGGGAATTTAACATCTATTGATTTCAGATTATTCTCCCTTGCACCTTTTATTTCTATATAGCTGTTCCATGGTCTTCTGACTGCCGGGACAGGTATTTGAAGTCTGCCCGACAGATAACATGCCGTCAGGGAGGATGCAGTATAAGCCTCGGAAGGTTTACCCTGAAATACTATCTCTCCGCCGTTAATACCTGCTCCGGGCCCGAGGTCTGTAATTTCATCGGCAGCTCTCATTATCTCTTCATCGTGCTCAACTACCACAACCGTATTACCTGAATCACGCAGTTGTTTCAGAATATTTATCAGCAGGCCGGTATCGCGGGGATGAAGTCCTATACTGGGTTCATCAAGAATATACAAAGAACCCGTCAGGTTGCTGCCAAGTGAGGTTGCAAGGTTTATCCGCTGCGATTCTCCTCCCGATAATGTTGAAGACAGCCGGTCGAGGGTCAGATACGGCAATCCTACATTAACCAAATAACTTAACCTTGATGTTATCTCTTTCAGAAGTCTGTCTGCTGCCTTCATCTCACGGGAGTCTGGTTCCATCCGGTTGAAGAAATCGAGAAGATCACCGCAGGGCATGGCAGCAAGTTCGGTAATGGATTTTCCTGCAATCTTCACGTATCCTGCCTCCTTTCTAAGCCTTGTTCCGTTGCAGGCCGGACAGATTGTTTTACCCCTGTACCTGCTTAGCAGAACCCGATACTGAATTTTATACTTTTTTTCCTCCAGATGGGCGAAAAAAGCATTTAACCCGAAAAAGTAACGGTTTCCCTCCCAGAGAACTCTTTTTTGTTCGGGAGAGAGCTGATAATACGGTTTATGAACAGGAAAATCGAACAGGTGAGCATTTGATATCAGCCTCTCCTTCCATTTACCCATCTGCTCACCTTTCCAGCAAACAATGGCATCTTCATATACGGAGAGATTCTGATCAGGCACCACCAGGTTTTCATCGATCCCCATTACTTTACCGTATCCTTCGCATACCGGGCATGCACCTATCGGATTATTATAGCTGAAAAGATACTCCGAAGGTTCGATAAAACTTACACCGTTCTCTTCAAAACGGTCGGAGAAGCTTTCTCTTATGGTTTTTCCGTTTCTGTTAACTACCAGCTCACAATAACCCTTACCGGAACTGAAAGCGGTCTGTACCGAGTCGGCCGCCCTGCTTAAAGTCTCCCCGGTACCGTCTGCATTAATGCGGTCTATCACAATATTTATTTTCTGGCCGGGTTCACAGCACAACGGAGACTTCTCATCGTCGAGCCTCAGCAGTTCTCCGTCTCTTTCAATTCTGTTATAACCCTGACTTACCAGAAATGCAAAATATTCTGCTGTCGGAATCCGGGCAGGTATTTCACCAGGGGCAGTAATTATTATCACACTGCCATTCTTTAGCGAACTTATGTACTTAACCACGTCATCCACGCTGTGTTTCTTTACTTCCTTGCCGGTGACGGGAGAAATTGTTTTACCGGTTCTCGCATAAAGAAGCCTCAGGTAATCATATATCTCTGTGGCAGTACCTACTGTGGATCGCGGATTACGTGTATTAACTTTCTGCTCAATGGCGATAGCCGGGGGAATACCGTCAATAAAATCAACCTCAGGTTTATTCATTCTTCCGAGGAACTGCCTGGCATACGAAGAGAGACTCTCCACATACCTCCTCTGGCCTTCGGCATATAATGTATCGAATGCAAGTGATGATTTCCCGGAACCTGAAACACCGGTTATAACAACAAACCTGCCTCTCGGAATCTTCAGGCTGATGTTTTTGAGGTTATTTACCCTCGCACCCCTGATATCTATACTCCCCTCCATTTATCATCTGCTTGCCTACAATTCCAGGCCGTTCGTCAAAAAAAACTGTTAAAAGGCAAAAGTAATACTTTTCATATTAAAAAATTTTACTTTATTTGTGTTAATAATAATAATAAAAGGAGGACTGCCTATTAAAAATCTCTGCTCTTGTTATTTTAAAGAGTGAGTTATGAAAAAGATCCTTTCAGATTATGAACTTCTTCAAAAGTTCATAAATGGCGAGCAGTCCTGTTTCGGCGAATTAATACACCGTCATAAAAACAAGGTTTACGCGTATATCGCAATGTATATACGCGATCAGGCTCTTGCCGAAGACATCTTCCAGGACACATTTCTTAAAGTGATTCAGTCTGTCAGGACCGGAAGATACTCGGATAACGGAAGATTCCTACCATGGGTTATGCGTATTGCCCATAACCTTATTATTGATCACTTCCGTAAACAAAGGCAGATGAATGTCCTGTTGAACGATGACTATGATAGCGACCTGTTCAATACAAAATCACTTGCCGACAGAAATATTGAGGATATTATGGTCAGGTCGCAGATACGCAGGGATGTCAGGAAACTGATCAGCAGTCTTCCGGATGATCAGAAAGAAGTTGTGATTCTCAGGCATTATACCGGGCTGAGCTTCAAGGAAATAGCTGATATCACCGGAGTCAGCATAAATACTGCACTTGGCAGGATGCGATATGCTCTGATTAACATGAGAAAACTGATGCAGGAGAAACAGATCATCCTGAACTGATTTATCCTGCCTGATATATAATAAATCCCCTGGCAGTCCGTTTTTACTTAAAAGTAAAATGGAGTTGCCTATGGATTTAACCTCTGCCCGCTTTATTAAATATTCTGAAATTAACACCGATGAAACGGACATCTATGATGATGCCTGGGGTTTTTCATCAGAATTCAGCGATGTGTTTTCCTGCCTGGAGCTCATTGATATGATTCCCTCAAAGGAAATTTCCGACAGACTTTCCGGTCTTATTGATCGTATGGTGTAGTATGGAGAGAATCTGAAGAATTCAGGTATAGCCCTGATAATTAATAATTGTTCAGGAAGTATATTGAATGGCAGGCTGCAATACCTGCCGTTTCTGTTCTGAGCCTGCTTTTACCGAGAGTTACAGGAATGTATCCTTCCCTGAGGGCAGCTTTGATTTCCCCGGCAGTGAAGTCTCCTTCCGGTCCAATCATGAAAATAATATTTCTTTCATTATTGTATGCTTCCTTCACCTGTATTTTATCGTAAGATTCAGAGCAATGGGCAATAAGTTTTATTTCGGAACCTGATGACTTAATAAATTCCATAAAACCGGCCGGTCTGTTAAGAATGGTTTTCCGCGATTTAAGCGACTGCTTCATTGCTGAGATGATTATCACTTCGGCCCGGTCCATTCTTACCCTTTTTTTTTCTGTATTACTGCAAAGAACAGGGGTAATTTCATCTACACCAATCTCTACGCTTTTCTCTAAAAACCATTCAAACCTTTCCGGATTTTTCAGAGGTGATACTGCCATATGGAGGTAATAATTACGTGCCTGTTTATCTTCAAGAGTGCAGGTTATCCTTACGCGGCAGGCCTTTGGATCAGGGTCCTCTATCACTGCTTCAAACAGACCTCCCTGTCCGTCACTTATAATTATCTTATCCGATTTTCTGTGTCTTAAAACCTTTATGCAATGGTGAGATTCTCTCTCATCCAGGACAGATGTTTCATTCGGGTGATGAGGTGCATAGAAAATATTCATATGATTTCAGACCGGTTATCGGGTTTATTGTTCTTCAATCGATTCATCTGAGCTCATTCTCCTGAGAAACCTTGGCAGTCTGTCCTCTACCGCTATCATGTAGGTATATGGCATTCTGTTTGATGATTCTGGATGACGTCTGTCTTTGATCTTTATGGATGATATGAGTGTATTGTAATCCAGGTTACCCGCCTGGGTCATCAAAACTCCTCTGAAGTACGAGAAGTAATACCAGGTGGAATTATCTGCCTTCAGGTAAATATCGAGCAGATCTCCTGATCTTCTTCTCTGTATTTCTATAAAGCCGTCGACATAAATATTAACTGCCTGTGATCCGACAAGGCCGATCCCTATTTTACCTTTCGACCTGAAAGATGATGTGAGAGGATTCCATTGCAGTTTAACATCATTAAGGAGCAGTTCGTAAGTATACTCTTTGGGTATATTTCTGGTAGTTCCGTAGAGTCCTGTTTCCTCTATGATTCTGTTCGCCGTCTGCTCTCCGAGGAGATCCCTCATACTTTTTCTGTACTGGTCGGTAGTAATGTTTACGGGTGTAAGGGCAGGGACTCTCTTTATTTCATCGCTCATCATTGCAAGCGCTTCGTTGGAGAAGTGAAAATCGAATGCCAGGGAAGCTTCAAAGGTTACCTTTCCTGAATCAATGTTGTGGATTACCTTTCCTGCCGCTTTCATCTTCAGGAAGTCGTAATTGGCTCCGAAATAAAGTTCACCCTCCCCTGACAGGATACAGAAATTTCTGTCGAAAGTAATTATGTTGCCGGGTATACTCAGATCTGCCAGTTTTTCAAGGGAAGCAATTCTGTAAAAAGCCTTTTCCTTGTCGTACCATATAAACCCCTGTGCTTTAACAATCTGGGCATCACTCCATGATCTTCTTTCAGAAAGGAAAGCAGGATAGATATGGGATGAATCAACTGCTATGAATGAACCTGAATAGACGGGATTGTCGTTAATGTCACGGGGTTTATCGCCATAAGGTATCATAACCATTTTCGGGTCTATGGCCGCCTTGAATTTTACATTATAACTTTTAAGAGCACAATTGTGTACAACCCCTGCAGCGCCTGTGAAAATAAGATTTTCATTACGGGCTGAAAGCTGTACATCTCCTGTAAATGTAAATGCCGGGCTGAGCCTGAAATTCTGGTTAACAGGAATATAACCCTCAGCTATTGTCACTGACTTTTCAGTGGTTATTTTCGGAAAGTTTATCTCCTGTTTATCATTGTTTTCGTCAATGTAGTCATATATTCCGTTTCCGTTATAGGAGTTTTTATTTTCGATGTTTATGGATGCCGAGTGAAGAAGATACCTGTTATTGACCGCCACGACAGCGTTGCTGAGAGGCCTTATTCTTGCTCCTCTTTCTATGATCACCCTGCCTTTCTCAGGTTGTATAAGAGCATCCGCAATACGAATGTAATTTGTATTATCTGCCTCAACTATTTCCTGGTTCATTATATATCGCCCTTTCCGGGATGTGAATGCTATCGTGTCTTTTATTATGTTAGTAGCCAGGAAGGTAGGTGTTTCAGGTTTATTAAGGTCGATTTTCAGCAATTCCTCAGGGGCCGAAAGGGGCTCGGAGGCATGACCTCTCTGTTCCATTCCCAGGGTTCTTTCCTTCATATCGTAGTCAAAATCTGTCATCTTACAGATATATTGTATCTCAGGAAATTTTACCAGGGAACTGCCCGTATTAAGGCTGAATCTTGATCTGGAAGCTTTAAAGTCAATAGTTGTATAAACGTTTTCTGCAATGAAGGAGAAATTCCCGCCGCCCCTGGGGGAAATCAGCCTGTAATCGGCAGTGTCGGATTGTATAGTATGTGTGGTGAAAGTAAACCGGTCTGAGGCAATCCACGAGTCTGCGTATTCAATATTTCCTGACCCCTCAAGGGTTTTCGGGATCAGTTTTATTGAACCATCCAGTCTGGTGCCGTTACCAAACATCTCAAATTTTTCACCGGTTTTATTATAGGCAAGCCATTCATCTTTCCCGGTAAGCCATTTGATATTTACATTATTACTTCTGAGTTCCGGGTATATTCCTGATTCATCAGGAGATATTGTGAACAGGCGTGCCTCCGTAACCATCGAATCGGGATAAAAACTATAAGTATCAGATTGGGTTTCCGAGGTCAGTCTGCGCAGGGTGCCGGAGCCTTCGAGGCCTTTATTGCTCATTGACAGTGAATTGTATAACCGGCCTTTTCCGCCGTACACTTCAATACCCTTTTCAGGGATATTCATTGAAAAACCGAGAGAATTGTCAGGTTGTATAATAAGGTTTTGCCTTACCGGCTCAATTATATTTCCACCGTAAAAAGTACCTGGCAGACTCATCATTTCATTTGTATAATGATCTATGTTTTCGTAGGTGAAAGGATCAATTTTAAAATAGACATCCTGTTTTTTATAGATATTCTCAAGGTTAGGAAGTTTATCGAAGAATATGTAGGAATATGTTGTGGCATTTATTATTGGATACTGTGCCAGGCTTCTGAGACCCGATTTATTGTTTGGATGGTCGATATACAGTTCTGCTGAGGTAAGCTGGATGAGGTTATCCACAACCTCTATTACCGGTCTTCCCATATTGTCTCTCCGTTCTGTTTCAACGGCTATCATTATTGAATCAATCTTCTGGAGTCTTATTTTAAATGTATCGTAGCTGAAACTGAATTCGTGTCCGAAAATTGTAAACAGCCCTGCCTCCACAACACCGTCAAAGAAGATGTCCCTGTTTTTTCCGACAACTATTCTGTTATTATACGGATATATTGCTACCTGCTGGGAATCACTCAGGAACACTCCCGGAACGCCGTTAACAGTAAGACGGTAGTTATTCATGTCAAGTATTGCGTTATCATCCGGTGCATTGACCTCGCTGGAGAATGTAATTACATCGTAATCTTTCTTACGGGCGTAGGATGCAATAAAATCATCGGTTTTTTTCTTGATGGTCACTTCATTGTTCATCCTGTCGTAGAATAGAAATCCTCTGTTTGCAAGGTCTATGCATAGGCCGGCGACAGATTCTGACGGTAATTTGAGCCATCCTGCAAAATCATTTACCGGAAATGTCTCCGAATAATACCAGTTTGCAAACTGCCTTAACCTGGCCAGAGGATGGTATTCGTCAATACCTGCCAGACGTTCGTAGTAGTTTGCATTAAAGAATGAAAGAGATTCAAATCTTGCCTGACCGAGCGATGCTCCCCTTGCCCTGGATAGTGTCATTCTGGATTCATTCATTTTCCAGTTAAGAGTCTCAAAATACATGTCGAGGCCGTGAAAAGAATCGTACCACGGACTTTTTGAAACAGGATTATTGTTCCGGAAGAGGTTCACTTCCCTGGTATCGGCGTTATATGAGAATCCGATGCTTGAATGGAACAGGGAATCCTTGTCCAGGTAAAGAGTTGCTGACGATTCCTGGGTATTTATACCAGATTTTGTAAGTATGCAGGCGTTTGTTGTCAATTTCAGGTAAAGGGTGTCATTCCTGAATATTTCAACTTTTGCAGGAGTAAAAACATCGCCTGTTCCGAGCAGTGTGTTTCCTTCGAGCTTAAGTCCTCCTTCATAATTCACATCAGCGAAAATGTTTTTTATGGAGAAACTCTTCGTGTAGGTCTCAAACTGCGGGTATAAAATCCTGTTAGCCGATTTGTAACTTGCCTGATCAGTCAACTGTCCGTATTCGGGAGTCCTGAAATATGATTTGTGTGTCAGGAGGGCAGAGTCTATGGTGAAAGCGGCACGTGAGAAATTCAAAGAATATTTTTCAATCTCTGCAAATACCTCGTCTCTTCCGTAGCCGGCTTTTTCGAAATATACAATACCCTTGGTGCCTCTGAAAGTTATTATTTCAGGATAATATTTTCCTTCAACATTATGGATCTCTGTACTGTCTTTCTGTGAGAAAGCTTTCAGAATACCGTTACGGACTTTTATACAGAAAGCGGTGTCAAAATCAAAGGCAACATCATTTCCCTCAATTTTCCATTTTATGTTTCCCGACTCTGTGGCAATATGGTCGGATATAAATGAGGCCGTATTTCTGAAGAACCTGTCAAGTATATCATTAGTAATTGTTTGTTTCCCGCACATATCGGCCAGGCCTTTAAGCCATGTATTGAAATAACCCTGGTTTCCGCTGTAACCTGACAAGGCCGTAAGCGCCCGCAGGTAATTGAGAAAATGAGGAGTTGCCCTCATGTTTCTTGCTGAAAGCATTGAACTGAGTTCAATAATGCTGAGTGAGATGTCGGGATTAAAAGCTGAGCTGTCCCATTTTGCCTTAAAGGCATTAAAAATGGTTGTCTGCTCTGTGTTCAGGTTGGGCCCCATGTAAGCGGTAAGTTCCTGGGTGAATTTTTCTTTTTCACCGGAGAAGCTTTTTCTTGTCTGGGATAATACCGGCAGGCATAACAATGCCGTAACAAGGAAGGCAATGGTAGTTTTTCTGGGCATAATACTTTATTAATTACCTGAAAACCTTGTTTATCAAAAGAATAATTAAAAATACAGACTCTCCGCTTATTTAACCTTTCCTGCCGGGAAAGTTTTTAACCGGCCTCCACAATTAATGAACAGCTTCGACGATTGCACAGAATTCATCCTTCTTAAGAGAGGCACCTCCGATCAAACCTCCGTCAACATCAGGCATGCTGAAAAGCTCTTCTGCATTAGAGGCTTTACAGCTACCGCCGTAAAGGATTGTGGTATCCATGGCAGTTTCTTTACCATATTTTCCGGCAAGATTTTCCCTGATAAACTGATGCATCTCCTGTGCCTGGGCGGGAGTTGCTGTCAGTCCGGTCCCTATTGCCCACACAGGTTCGTAGGCAATAACAATATTTCTGATCTGCTCTTCTGTCAGGTTAAATAGTCCGTCGGTAAGCTGCCTTTTAACTACTTTAAAATGAATTTCTTTCTCCCTTTCTGCCAGAACTTCCCCGCAGCAGAATATTACTTTAAGCCCTGATGCAAGGGCAGCTTTGGTTTTCCTGTTAAGAAGGTTATCGTCTTCCCCGAAGTAAGTTCTTCTTTCGGAATGACCGATTATAACATATTCTGCACCGGTGCTTCTGATCATTGCAGAAGATATTTCACCGGTATATGCCCCTGACTGCTCCTGGTGACAGTTCTGGGCTCCATATTTTACTATGCTTTCTTTCAGAATGTTTTTCAATGATGGAAGATGTATAAAAGGAGAGCAGATGACTACTTCGCAGGAAGGAACCTTGTTTTTAAAATAGTCTCTTATTCCTTCAGCCAGGGTGATTCCTGAACTGTAATCCATGTTCATTTTCCAGTTTCCTGCAACGATTTTCTTTCTCATAGTGATAGTTTTAACGTATTTTTAATTAATTATATTATTTATGTCGGAGGGCAGGCTGGCCCACGACCACTTTCCCTCCACTTTACCATTTTTCAGAAGAAGATATCCGGGGTTCGTTCTTACCATTGTCTGCAGTGTAACTTCGTCAGCAATGCAGAATGTAAGGCCATTCTCATATTCTTTTACTATACCGGAGCCAGAGGAAGTGAGTATATAAAATTCCATGCCTGATTCCAGAAATTTTCTTCCTGCAGCAAATCCCTTTTCAAGCTTCATACGATCAGCTTTCTCCAGCTTATGTGACACCATCAGAAGTGTGTATCCTTTGTTGTTGAGAACGTGGTCTGTCAGATTAATTCCGCCTGTAGTGGTTATTGTGAAATCATGAATGGGTGGTTCATAGCCTTTTTTTATCATCACAGATTTCTGGTCTACAAAATTCCAGGTAGTGTCATCAGCAGGATAATCTTCAAGGGTAAACTCTTTTCTGATACCGTTTTTCTCATATATAAAGGTTGTCCGGAAAACAGGTGCCGGTGCATTTTCAGGAATAATCATAAGCTCCCTTAAATTATTGCCTTTTTTGTAGGGAAGGAAATCTATCACCGGAAGAAAAATGAGGTTATAAAAAGTAAAGGAGACAAAAATGAGAGAGGCAGACAATATAATTAACCAGCCTTTAACAGGCATTAAATACTCTGATGGTTTGTTTTTCCGCGTAATAAGAATTACGACAAAAGCAGAGAGAATCAAATTCTTTCCGAATGTTTCCCAGTTAGTCATTTTTATTGCGTCTCCGAAGCAGCCGCAGTCGCTTACCGGATTAAATATTGCCAGTATAAGGGTAAGAGGAGTAAATATTGTCATAAGAGCTGTCACGCCGGTAAGGCCTTCACGGTATCTTATTCCTGTCAGCACTGCAAATCCTGAAAGGAACTCGGCCAGGCATAAAAGGAAAGCGAGAGTCAGACTTAATGGTATCAGGAATTCAAAGCCGAATGCCTTAAAATAATCTGTGAACTTGATCGCAGATCCGACGGGGTCGATAGCTTTTACGGTGCCTGAGAATATAAATGCGGCACCGGTTAAAAGCCGGGCTGAATTATACACTACTCTCATTCCAGAAGCCTTTTTCTGTTTAATTTTTCCAATACAAGTCCGAATACTTTTCCGGGAGCAAGAATGTTGCCGTTTTTATCTGCACAGTTAATAACTTCCAGGGAGGGGTCAGTTGCCGCAACCCTGAGGTACATATTCCTTACCCGTATCTGGAAATTTATATTGCTTTCATGAATATCAGGCTTCCCGTTAAGATACTTTCTGTCATCACCTTCTCTTTCTGACATCAGCCTGCCCTCGATAAATGAGACAGGTACATCGAGGAAAATATTAACCGAAGGACGGGGAATCATGAAATGCTCAAATTCAAGTCTCAGAATCCACTCCTTCAGTTCGTCCTGTCTTTTACTGTCCTCATATTTTGCACACTGATAGGCAATATTTGAGTAAGTGTAGCGGTCGAGGAGTACAACATTGCCTTCATCAAACCACTTTCTGATGAGGGCAGCTGCATCACGCCGGTCTCCTGCATACAACATGGCGACAAGATAAGGATCTACTTTGTCAAGTGACCCGAATTCACCTCTCAGGAATCTTGCTATAAGTTCCCCGAACCACGGAGCTTCTGTCCTTGGAAAATGAAGATATTCATATTTAAAACCCGACTTCTTCAGATAATCACCCAGTAATTTTATCTGGGTCGATTTACCGGAACCGTCAAGGCCTTCAATCACAAATAACTTCATAACCGTGCTGCTGTGATAAATATATTACTGCAGGGCAAAAGTAAGAATATCAAATTGAATTTTTACAATCCGGTCACGATAAGCAGTCCGGGAAAAGATATGTTTACTATTCCTGAACCAATTTGATTATCTTTGGTTGATTAAAATGTTCAGGAAGTCTTTATATTTAAATATAAGAGGCCGGCTTAGCGGTTTTTACCCTCCAAAGGTGATGGGTGTGGTGAATGTTACTCCCGACTCATTCTATGCAGGCAGCAGAAAAACGGACGGGAAACAGATATTAAATACCGTTGCTGAAATGCTGAAATCGGGTGCCGACTTTATTGATGTGGGAGGGTATTCATCACGTCCGGGAGCTCCTGATATTCCGGCCGATGAGGAAAAGAGACGTGTACTTCCTGCCATCAGTCTTATATCCGAAAACTTTCCCGATGCAATAATATCGGTCGATACATTCAGGTCGGAAATAGCCCGTGAGGCTGTTGTTTCATGCGGTGCCCATATAATTAACGATATCTCAGGCGGCGAAATGGACCCGCAAATGCTTCAGTTGGTCAGGGAACTGAAGGTGCCGTATATTCTGATGCATATGAAAGGAACACCCGCAACAATGCAGAATAATCCTGAATATGAAGATGTGGTGGCAGATATACTCAGATGGATGGGCGCAAAGATAAACCGTTTAAACAGTGAAGGTGTGAGTGATATCATTATCGATCCGGGCATTGGTTTCGGTAAAACGGCAGAGCAGAACTTTGAGATTCTCCGCAGGCTTGAGGAGTTTTCCGTTACCGGACTTCCTTTAATGGTTGGCCTTTCACGTAAATCATTAATCTGGAGAACTCTGGGCATTTCACCCGAAGAAGCACTCAACGGAACAACAGTACTGAATACCGTGGCATTGCTCAAAGGAGCTGATATACTGAGAGTGCATGATATAAGGGAAGCAGTTGAAGCCCGTACACTGATTAGCAGAATTAAACCGCAGCATAAAAAGGAATATATTTGAAAACCAGTATCTGATAAATGCCGTTCAGAATTAACATATTTGACGTTATTGATGTTTTTCTGGTTGCTTTTATGCTCTACCAGTTTTACCGGATTATCAGAGGCACTCCGGCTATGAGTATTTTTGTAACGGTATTCCTTATTTATCTTTTCTGGCTGCTGGTCAAGGCATTGAACCTCGACCTGATGAGTACCCTTCTCGGCCAGGTGATAGGAGTGGGGCTGATTGTCCTGATTGTTGTATTTCAGCAGGAAATAAGAAGATTTCTGATTGTTACAGGTAACAGGTATGTGTCAAATAAATTTATAAGAAATCTTAATTTCTTCTCCGACAAAAACAATAAGCAGGTAAATCCAAGGAATATTGAAGAGATAATAAGGGCAGTAGAGGCAATGTCGAGGACAAAGACAGGTGCGCTGATTGTAATAGGACGGAAAAGTTCTCTCGAACCATGGTCGGAGGGAGGTGAAAAAATCAATTCTTATATAAGTTCATCCCTTATTGAGACAATATTTTACAAGAACACCCCTTTGCATGACGGAGCAATCCTTATTCAAAACGGACGCCTTATAGCAGCACGCTGTCCTTTGCCTATCAGTGATCAGACTAACATACCATCCGGTTATGGTATGCGGCACAGGGCTGCAACAGGAATGTCGGAAAGCACAGATGCCCTGGTAATTGTTGTATCTGAGGAAACAGGTGAGATAAGTCTGGCAGATAACGGCATATTAACTGCCAATATCACATCGGGAGAACTGAGAAAGAGACTTGCGGGTGAGAAAATCTGAGGATAGGAGTATTCTGATGTCTGAATTACAGTACCTCTGATAATTTTTCCTGATTCAGCGTCGATATTTAATTACAAGATTCACGACCCTGTCATATACATACCAGCATGGGTCTTCACACTGTGATTTTTCATATTTCAGCCTTGGAAAAGCACTGTCCACTGCAATGTATGTTTTCCCTTTATTGTCAGTGTATGATGCAGTAACCGTGTATTTCCTGTTGAGTGTTACATCAGGTTCAAAGCTTCTGCCGGGTACATAGTATGTTCCTATAAGATTATTGTCCTCAAGCCTGCCTTCATATATCTTTACAATGGCAGAGGGAGATAACCCCTCGTTAATATCAGGATCAAGCTTTATCAGCAATGAAGTATAAGCAGGCTCTTCGCTTACACAGTCGCGGCAGTCGACAAGAAAGGGATTATCATCACATGAAAAAACTGCTGCAAAAATAATCATTATGTACTTAATATATCTTTTCATATTTTTCAATACCACCTGATTATTTTTCCGGGAGCTTTATATCTGTTGAAAAAAATATTATATCCGGCACCTGCTCTTAACCATACCGGACCTACCCTGTAAAAAGGTGTTTTTATATACTCAATTTCTGCCTTAAGGGTAAACTTATCATTTGTCCGGCAAATACCTGCTGCAGGAATGATTTTGAAATTTTTTCCGGGAGCAAGATCGGTTCCCTTAAGCTTATCGGGGAGGTACCATCCTGCAGAAAGCGATAATTCCAGTCGCCAGTTTGCACCGATAACTTTATCGGTAACCGGGAGATTATAAAAATACCCTGCATAAGCGATTGAGCTTTTATCATAATACTGGTAGAAAAGTATGTCGCTTTTCTTCATCATAACCCTGGTATAGGATGGTTTAAAATCGTACCCAATCATTATACCTGATTTTCCTGAAAAGTTCGCAAGATGTACAGAAAAGGAAGCGAAATAGTCATGGAGTGTAAACCTTGAACCGGCATAAAAACTTACCTGGTTAATTCCTTCTATTTTTCCGGGAGGTATGCCACTGTTAACGAGCATTCTTGCAATATCATTTCTGTTATATGATAGTGCTACAATATATGGATTTACTGCATTTTCCCAGCTGTTTGCCCATTTGTCTCCTTTTTTCAGGAGATACTTGACTGCTTCGGTATGATTAGATTTGGTTGCAAGAGCCAGGGCATCATAGTTATATATATTCCTCTCATAGATATTCACAAAACGCTTTATCAGCAGATCCATTATCAGTGTATCACCGTTCTGTGCGGCAATCATGAAAGGTGTAAAACCGTTTTTGTCCTTTTCTGACGGATTTGCACCATTCTGCATCAGAAGGTCGGCAATATTTGCGTGTCCGGCCCATATTGCTGCCATCAGTGGTGTTGTGCCGTCATTATCCTGAGCGTATACAGCTGCATCATAGTAAAGAAGCAGATCGGCAAGTTCAAAGTAACCGTATGCCGATGCATAATGGAGAGGTGTGGCCCCAAACCTGTCAGTCTTATTGACGTCAGCGCCATATCTGGCAAGTATCTCCGCTACTGACAGATAATTGTTCTTTGCAGCTATATGCAAGGGAGTCTCCGAATAACCCGACAAAACATCTGCATCTGCCCCTGCTTCCAGGAGTATTTTTACAACCTCACTCCTGTTGTTGCCCGCAGCATAGTGAAGTGCTGTGACCCCCTCGGATATGGATGCATCAGGATCTGCTCCATGATTAATAAGCCACTTAACAATAAAGGTATTACCATTGGCCGAGGCTGTCAGAAGACTGAAATTTATCTGGTAATCAGCATCAAAACTATTAAGCATTTCATAATACCTCGTAGTATCTGTCTCGCTGGTTTTCTTTTCCTGTGGCAAGACCTGAAGCATCAAACCCAAAGCACACACTAAAACAGCAAACCTCTTCATTCAATACTTTCATAACAGGCTAAACACAAAGATATTATTTTAGTTCAATTCCGGATGGAGTAATTTTTTTATTTTTGCGGAAGTAAAATCCGGGCGTGAGGAGGTTAGCGAAAATATTATTTATTTTTCTGTTTATTATTATCGGAGGATTTGGCCCTGAAGCCACTGAGAACGGTAACAATATTTCGGATAAGCTTATCCCGGCAAATCTCCGGCTTACTAACGTGATGTCTGACATCCACGAGTTTGAAGGATTTGAAAGGGTATTTAAATATTTTCTGAAGCGCTGGGATATCGTTGGAGCATCTGTGGCGGTTGCAAAAGAAGGGAGGCTGATCTATGCGAAAGGCTTCGGTTACACTGACAGCACCCTTCATCAGCCTGTTGAACCGTACCACAGGTTCCGCATCGCAAGCATCTCGAAACTCATTACTGCAGTTGCAGTTATGAAGTTGAATGAGGAGGGAAAACTGTCGGTATCTGACAGGGTTTTTGGGGTTGACGGAATCCTTAATGACCCCTTTTACGCCAATCCCAGGGATAAAAGAGTATTTGGAATAACAGTTGCCCATCTCCTTTCCCATGAAGGAGGTTGGACAACCAGATGGGGCGATCAGATGTTTATGCCCCATATTGTTGCTGCATCTCTGGGAGTCTCTCTGCCTGTAGACACAAAAAGCATAGTACGTTTTGCCCTCAACAGAAACCTGCATTTTACCCCCGGTACCGGTCGATCATATTCCAACCTTGGCTATGCAATACTCGGTCTTGTTGTTGAGAAGGTAACAGGTATGTCATATTCCGATTATTGCAGAAAACATATTCTTGAACCCTGCGGTATTTATGATATGCAACTTGCTAAAAATATGCCTGAGGATAAAGCTCCGTGGGAAGTTACCTATTACGAACCTCCGGATGCTGTAATGAAGCCATCAATATACGGTTCCGGTGATACTCTCCTTGCCTCATACGGAGGAAATGATATTGAGGCTCTCGGGGCAGCAGGTGCATGGATCGCAACAACACCCGACCTTGTGAAACTTGTTCTGATGATTGACGGGGATGATAATTTTAAAGATATTCTCAGTGAAGAGTCAGTTGACTTCATGACTAATCCGGAGCGCAGATATGCCCCGGTAGGATGGAAGGCGACACTTGAAAATTCCACATGGTGGAGAACAGGTTCATTTCCGGGCACGGCAGGCATGATTAAAAAAGAACCTGACGGAACAGTATGGGCAGTACTCCTTAATACCAGTTCGTGGAACGGGCCTGAAATATCAACAGAGATTCATTATTTTATGGCAAGAGCACTTGCACAGGTAAAAAAGTGGCCCGACCGCGATCTTTTTGCCTTACAGATACAGGCTCCGCTTTCCGTCGATCTCCATCTAAATTAATATTTTTATAAATGTGCTTTTCCGTCAACCTCAACATTGTAAAAGAGGAGCTTGAAAACCGTTACGGGGCAAAACTTATTGACCCCGATAAATACCGCCCCAGCTACTATTACCATGCCTTTTCCCTTCCTGCAATGCCGGTTCTCGGCGCAGAGAACCGCAGGTCAATATCCCTGATGACGTGGGGACTTATACCCTCGTGGGTGAAAAGTGAAAGAGACGCAGCCACCATCAGAATGAAAACTTTTAATGCAAGGTCGGAAAGTATAGACAACAAACCATCATTCTCAGGATCATTCCTGAGCGGAAGATGCATTATTCCCGTAAGGGGATTTTATGAATGGCAGCATGCAGGTACAAAAAAGATATCATGGTATATCTACCGGACTGATAACGATATAATGTCGCTTGCAGGTCTGTGGTCGGAATGGGTAAACCATAGTACGCATGAGCACCTCAGAACATTTACCATTATTACCACAGGTGCAAACAGTATGATGGAGGTGATACACAACTCAAAGAAAAGGATGCCGGTGATTCTGGAAAAAGAGTCAGAGGACTTATGGCTGGATAAAAGTACAGAAAAGGAAAAACTGTTTGGTTTATTAAACCCATCGCAGGAGGGTGTACTGGAAGCCTATACAATAAGCCCGCTGATAGGAAGGAGGGATGCTGAAAAAAATCATCCCGACATAATAAAACCTTTTGATTATAACAGCCGGAATACACTGTTCTGATTCCTTACATTTATCTTTCAGCCTGCGGTACGAAATGAAAAGTGATCGTACCAGTCTGATTTCTGGTTAAGGATGCATCCGGGCTGAATCTGGAAGCCAGGGAAGAGGAGACAGCCGTTTCGGTAAGACATGGATCTGAGGTTGTACTTTCCCCTGCAATTACTGAAGCTCTGGCAACAATTCCTTTGGGCGTAACTTCTATTGCAACTGTCACCTTGCCGCCTCCTTCACATTTATAGACTGGAATACTCAGATAGACATGAATCCTTCCCGGCAGGTTATAATAAATCCTGGTTGGTCCGCTGTACCTTGAAGCCATTTCATTTGCTTCAGAAACCTTTTCTTCTTCAGTTTTATTCTGTTTGTCAGGCAGGTCAACACCCTCAGTCTTCCTTTCACTTCTGATACGTTTCTGTTCGTCAATATAATTATCAGCTCCGAGCTGGCCGCTTTTAATCATTTCTTCCTTAACCTTGTCGAGGTAATCATCAGGGTTAATCGAAGGATCGGGACGGGTGGCCAGATTTCTTGCAATATTCAGCATCTCGCGGTCGTCGGCCAGAACCTGTTCAAGAACATTTCCTCCTGAAGGGGCAGGTTTACTCTCAGAAATCTCCTCTGCCATTAATTTGTCCTGAAGAATGACCTCATATTCACGGGAAATTTTTTTTATATCGAGTGAACCAATCTTAACACTCATAAAAATAATTCCTGCTGCAAGGTGCACTATAAGTGCCCCAAGTAATCCTGCAAGTCTTTCCCTCTTCATTGCCATTGCGCGAAGTTATAAATTATTACTTTTGACCCGTAATTAACATGCACAAACCAGTCTGATGCCGGTTGAGGTTTTTATTAAACAGATTGCCATTCTTGCCCTTGTGGCAATGTCGGGCGTAGCAGGATCATGGACTAAGGTTATTACCCCGGAAGTAAGAGATTTTATAGCCAGACTGATTTTTAACATTACACTCCCTGCATTGCTGTTCGGTAATTTCAGTACTCTCGATCTCACTCCAAGGCTTTTATCCAACAGTCTGCAGATAATTGGCCTTGCGGTTTTTGTCCTTGCTTTTATGCTCTCAGTCGGATGGCTTGTTTCTTCGGTTATCGGTTTAAGTGACGATGAAAAACCGGTTTTCAGGCTTCACAGTATGCTGGGAAATACCATTTATCTGGGATTTCCTGTTATTTTCACATTGTTCGGAAGGGAAGGATTGCTTTATGCCAGTCTTTTTACCCTGGTGTCGAATATTTCGATGTGGATTATCGGAGTAATGATCCTTACAACCGGGAAGAGTCTCTCCTTAAAGGATAGGATAAAACATATACTGAACCCCAACACAATAGCCATAGTGTCAGGTTTTCTTCTTTTTCTTGCAGGTTTTAAGCTTCCTTCCATACTGAAGGAAGCAATAACAGGCCTGGGAGGTACAACAACATATCTATCAATGATTTATATCGGAGCCGTTTTATGGCATGCAGGTGTCAGAACCTTTTTAACCAGAAAAAGCCTTTATATTCTGGCCCTTAACAGGCTCATACTGGTGCCCCTTATTCTGATAGCTATCTTTTACCTGCTGATAAACCATACACCTGTAAGATTTGATAACCTTGTTCTATCGGTGGTGGTACTCGAGGCTGCCATGCCCTGTATGGTGAATGTGGTTATCATGGTAAAGATTCTTGGCAGGGATGACACACCGGCTGTAGCGAATGTTTTCTTAACAACCCTGTTAAGTATTATTACCATGCCGCTGATCATTATCTGCCTTGGATTGTTAACAGGGTATAAATAGCGATTTATGATCCGGTTAAGAATTAAAGAAAGATGAAAAAAATACCTGTTATCACGCCTATCTCTGAAAGATGGAGTCCCTATTCATTATCTTCCAGACCGGTAGAGGAAGAAAAACTGATATCTGTCTTCAGGGCAGCAGGGCTTGCTCCATCTTCAATGAATGAACAGCCCTGGCGTTTTGTATTTACGGAAAGAAATCAGCCGGAAGTTTTCGGGAAATTTGTTGATTACCTGTACGAAGGCAACAAGGAGTGGGCGGTAAATGCTCCTGTTCTGATAATAATTCTGGCAGTAAAGATTTTTAAAAGAAACGGTAAACCAAACCGTCATGCATTTTATGATACCGGAATGGCTGTAGCCAATATGCTTGCGCAGGCGACATCACTCGGACTCTTTGCCCACCAGATGGGTGGTTTTGATGCTGATAAGGTAAAGCTGCACCTTGAACTTGACGAAAGTGTGGATCCTGTGGCAATGATGGCACTTGGTTACCGGGGTGACGGAAGTGAACTCAGTGAGGTACTCAGGAACAGGGATACAGCACGCAGGCCGAGGAAAGACTTAAGTGAATATGTTTTCCGTGGGGCTATGGAAATACCCGCTTTCCGAGAAGATCAGAAATAGGCTGCCAACCTGATGTTAAGACTTCTGCCGGTAAGGTAGTCGGGGATAGCAAACTGTCTTGAATTACCACTGTAGTTGTTGACGGTCTTTACCCAGAAGTAGGATACAGTATTGTTAATATCCAGAAGATTGAACACTTCTATTCCTGCAACAATCTCTCTGAATATGCGTGAGCGTTCTGTTCCTGAGCGGGGGGACGGCCTGAAGACCCTGGTCATTCCGAGATCTACCCTCCTGTAAGCCGGCATCCTGTGATACTGGTCGTACCTGTTGTTAAACGGGGATGTTACCGGCAGTCCCGATGCGAAGGAGATATTTACATGGGCACGGTAAGCAGGATTACCGGGCATATAGTCCTGAAAATAGATATTGAGAATGACCGTTTGTTCCGAAGGTGAAGGGAACATTCTGTCGATAGAACCCGGTATCCGGAGTTTTGAATCCATGAGAGAAAGGGCGAACCACGATTCAGCCCCTTCAACAAATTCACCGTTGAGCCTGAGCTCTATCCCCCTGCTGTAGCCTGAAGCACTGTTTTGTCCGTCATAAACAATCCTTACATTATCGAGCCGGTAGGGAATTATGTCTGACAGAATCTTGTTGTATATTTCAGCAGTGAATTTAAATGGACGTTCTCCTGCTTTGAAAGTACGGGATATACCGGCTACTGTATGAAACGATTTCTGCGACCTGATACTGTTATTTATAGTACCATCGGGATAACGCATCTCCCGGTAAAACGGGGGCTGAAAATAAAATCCAGTAGCCAGCCACAGGGAGTAATTATCCTTGAAATCAAGCTTAATTGATAATCTGGGGGCAGCCAGAATCTCGCCGGTAAAGCTGTTGTATATTCCTCTTACACCGGAATTTATGGTATATTTTCTTGTGTTGTTGCCGAAATTTATTTCTGAGAGTCCGTAAATTTCAGTAATCCATTTGGTTGTATGATTAACGGCAGAAATAAAAGAACTCAGGTATAATTCCTCCCCTGTTTTATATGGTAAAGAAAACCCGGCAGAGTCGACCATCTTCCATTCTCTTAAACGGTCGTTTATTGTTTCACTGCGGCTTTTTATACCCCAACCCAGAACAAAATTATGTGCCCTTAAAGTGCCGGAATAATTTGCTGAAAATACATTTGCGGATAGTCTGTTTCTGGCATGTGAGAGAAAACTTCCGGTCCCGATATTAAGAAGCGTGTCGGTAAAATTCTCAGATCCCGTGTTTTTATCCAGTACATTAAGGCTGTAGTAGCCCCTTATGTCAAAAGTTTCCCTTTCGGCAGCACCAAACCATGAAACAATAAACTTATGTGATGTTATTCCCGGATTATTATATTCCCATGTAAATGCCGCATTACGGCTTACATACCTGTTCCGTTCTATTCCTTCAAAAAGCACAAAAAGTCTGTATGCTTCAGCTTCTGTACCGAACCGGCTCTCCCTGCTGCCCGGCAGAAAATTATATATGTTTGACGAATTTGAACCGAGCAGAGAAAGCTCTGATCTGTTGCCTGTCTTGACAGATATAACACTTTGAATATCAATAAAAACAGGCTCATAATCCCCTTTGGAGTCAAGAGTTTTTAACATAAGCCTGTTCGATTTATATCTTATGCCGCCAAGAAATGAAATCTTCCTGTTTCCTGTTATGCCTTCGAAGTGTGCAGAGTTATATAGTAAGCCGGCTGATGCCGACCCACTGTTCCGGTCAGGTTTTCGGTATTTAATATCCAGAACAGAGGACATCTTATCGCCATATGAAGCATTGAAGCCGCCTGTCGAAAACAGAACCGATTCAACAAGATCCGGATTTATGAAACTGAGACCTTCCTGTTGTCCTGACCGTATCAGAAAAGGTCTGTATACTTCAATACCGTTTACATAAACCAGATTCTCGTCATAATTACCTCCTCTGACAGAGTAGTTGCTTGAAAGTTCGTTGTTTGATGAGACTCCCGGAAGAGTTCTGATAACGGCTTCAATGCTGAAAGAGGGGGACGGAATGAAAGCGAATTCCCTGACAGGCAGGCTTACCATCCCCGCTCCGGCTTTATCTGACACAGCTGTAATTGTTATCTCATTCAGTGAAACAGTTTTTTCATGCAATTCTATTTCTCCCAGTGGATAATCTTTGTCGCAGGTGACAGTTATCTGCCTCAACTCATAACCGGTAAGAGAGAAGGAGAGAACGCGTAATGCACTGTCGCATGGGAGTTTTAAACCAAAAACTCCATCCTTGTCAGAATAGGTGCCAGCCTTAAAATCATCGGTTGTAACCGCAACATTCTCAAGAGGCTTACCCGAACCTTCCCTGATGATTCCGCTTATATGCACATAACTTCTCTGTTGTGACAGACTTACAACTGAGAAGCAAAGGGTAATAACAGTTATTAATTCTATTTTTAGCAGAGGGATCATTTAATCCGTGCATCAGTTTTTCTGTTTCTTTCTGGCTTTTTGCTGCGACTTTTCATTTTTAAGGAGCCCTTCTTTAACCCCGCTGAAAAATTTTGCCCATGCAAAAGGATTGAGAAGATTATTGTAAGGAGCCTGATTGCGTGTCATTGTGGCATTGGTTTGCTGCTGCATGGCCATTCTGAAACCTGCTTCAGGAGTTGTGGTCATTTCCATGTTTTCTATGCTTCTCTGTATGTAAGCCAGGTTTTCATACATATAAAGCACCTCCGGCCTGGAACGGGGAAGTGTGGAAAGGAATTCCCTTTTGAATTCATCATATGAACGCCATGGCAGAACTGTAATTCCTTCAATTGAAATTGTATCGGAAATAAGTTTAACGTCCATCTTGAATATCTTCTCGTTGAAATTTCCGGGTATACTGAACATGTATCTTTTATAGCCAAGTGCACTGATAAAGATTGTATCACCCGGCATCGATACTATTGAATAAATACCCGTCATTTCACTGCTGGTACCGCGGCTGAGCTTCTTTGAAATCACAGAAGCATGATGAACCGGCCTGTTGTCGGCATCAGTAATAAAGCCTGTTGCCTGTATCAGCCTTTTTTTCTCTTCAACCTGCCCTGTTACAGAGGTAATTGCAAGCATCAGAAGCAATCCTGTATATGCGAATCTCTTCAAAAAAGTATTTCTTTATAAACGTAATAACGCATAAAAGAGTTTGTAAAGTAAACAATAATGATTCTTTTGCTGAAACTTTTAACCAAATTTTAAGATTAATAGTTCAGACCTTTGTTAACTGAACAATTACCATGATTAAAATATTTCCCGGGATAAGTTTAATTTATTATAATTACGGAATAAAATACCGGATTACATGCAGAAGCTTTTGTTGCTCGGAGATGAAGCTATTGCCCGGGCGGCAATAGATGCCGGAATAAGTGGTATATATGCCTATCCCGGTACTCCGTCTACCGAAATAATGGAGTATGTCCAGTTGCAGAAAAATAAAGGAACAGCAAGTGTATGTTGTGAATGGTCGGCCAATGAAAAGACAGCAGTTGAGACGGCATTGGGAATGTCTTACGCAGGGAAAAGGGCAATAGCAGCAATGAAACATGTGGGATTGAATGTTGCTGCCGATCCGTTTATCAATTCTGCTGTAACAGGGGTTAACGGGGGATTAATAATCGCAGCTGCTGACGATCCCTCAATGCATTCCTCACAGAACGAGCAGGATTCAAGGTTTTACGGAAAATTTGCACTCATTCCGGTGTTCGAACCGGCAAGCCAGCAGGAAGCCTATGATATGGTTTTTGATGCATTCGAAATATCCGAAAAATATTCTGTTCCTGTGTTGATGAGGATTACAACCCGTCTGGCACATTCAAGAGCAGAAGTGACTACACGGAAACCTGTTCCTCAAAAACCGGTAAGGCTTCCCGATGATTCGGAAAGATTCATTCTGATGCCTGCCATAGCACGCAAACGTTACAAAACACTACTGCATAACTATGAAAAACTTAAACTGGATAACAGGCTCACGAAATACAATGTTTTCAGAGACGGAACCGACCGTAATCTCGGTATCATAGCCTGCGGGCTCGCCTGGAATTATCTGATGGAGAACTTCTCCGGTAAGAAAATCCCTTACCCTGTACTGAAGATCTCAACCCTTCCTTTCGAAAAGGATATTATTAAGGATATTACAGGGCGTTGTAAAGAAATCCTTGTTCTCGAAGAAGGTTATCCGCTGATTGAAGAGCTTCTCCGCGGTATCCTTGATGAAGGTATACGGATTTACGGCAGAATGAACGGTGCAATACCACGCGACGGTGAACTGAATCCGGATATTGTTGCGAAAGCAATCGGTATAAAGACATACCGTGGACCAACTGTTCCGGAGCTTGTGGTACCCCGGCCACCATCATTCTGCAAAGGCTGCGGACATGCCGATATGTTTAATGCGATAACTGAGGCCATGAAGCCGTTTCAGTTCAAGGGTGTCTTCTCAGATATTGGTTGTTACACCCTTGCAGCACTGCCACCTTTCAGCGCAATCAATTCCTGTGTCGATATGGGAGCATCAGTGACCATGGCCATAGGCGCTGCAGATGCAGGTCTGCACCCTGCCGTTGCAGTAATCGGCGATTCAACATTTACTCATTCGGGAATGACAGGATTGCTGGATGCAGTTGTCAGGAATTCAGATGTGACTGTAATAATTGCCGATAACCAGACAACCGGAATGACCGGCGGACAGAAATCTTCAGGGACCGGAAAACTTCAGGGCATTTGTGCCGGACTGGGGATTGAACCTGAACATATAAGGACAATAATACCTTTGCGGAAAAATCATGAAGATAATGTACGTATAATCAGGGAGGAAATTGACTTTAAGGGCCCGTCAGTCATAATTGCCTCCAGGGAATGTATCCAGACTGCTTCCAGACGCAGAAAAAACGAAAACAAAACTGAAACAGAAAAGAACAGTCATGAAGTGTGATATAATACTGGCCGGTGTCGGCGGTCAGGGTATATTGTCAATTGCTGCTGCTATCGGACTGGCTGCAGTTTCAAACAAACTTTATGTTAAACAGTCTGAAGTTCATGGAATGAGCCAGCGGGGAGGGGATGTGCAGTCTCACCTGAGAATCTCTGATAAACCGGTATATTCAGATCTTATACCGTATGGAAAAGCCGATATTATCATATCAGTTGAACCCATGGAAACACTGCGTTATCTGCCATGGCTGGCAGAATCAGGGTGGATCATTTCAAATTCAGTACCGTTTATAAATATTCCTTCTTACCCCCCTGCCGAGAAAATTTATGAAGAAATAAAAAAGATCAGAAACAGTATTCTTTTTGATGCTGAATCGGTCGCAAAAGACTGTGGTTCAGTAAAGTCGGCAAATATGGTGATTCTTGGTGCAGCAGCTCCTTTTACAGGATTGCCTGTGGCAAGCCTCGAGAAAGCTGTTACAGGTCTCTTTTCCTCAAAAGGAGAGGAAACCGTTGAGATTAATCTGAAAGCGTTCAGGGCAGGGCTGTCGGTTGAGGGGCATAAATAAATGCATACCGGAAAAAGACCTCCAAAGATTTTTTGTTAATATATTTTTTAATCTCTTCCCGGAGAAGATTCGTTTCTTCATTTTCAGATATTATCTGCAGGCTCGCATTGTTGCTGACATTGAAGAAAATAGTGATATTTACATATTCCTGCAGATATGCCTTTAATTATTTTATATTTTCGCACGGAAAGAATTTTAAAACCTTATTACTGATAATCACATAAAACATATAACACCATGAAAAATTATCTGTCGCGTATTTCTGTTGTAGTTGCAGTATTTCTGTATACAGTTGCTCATGTCAGCGGACAAAATAACGTAAAATTATATGACCCGTCGCTTGACGGAATGAAGCAGATAAAGGAGGCTATATCGCAGGCAAAGAATTCCGGGAAGCATGTATTTATTCAGTATGGAGGTAACTGGTGTAGCTGGTGCATCAGGTTTGACGGTTTTGTTAAAGCTGATACAGGACTTATGAGGATTATCAACCAGAGTTATATTCCTGTAAAACTGAACTACGATCAGACCAACCGCAATGATGCTGCGAATGAATTTCTTGGAAATCCGTCCCGTTTCGGTTTTCCTGTGTTTATCATAATCAATGGCGAAGGAAGAGTCATACATATTCAGGACAGCGGCCTGCTTGAAGAGGGACAGGGTTACAGCAGGCAGAAAGTGTTTGGTTTTTTAAGGAACTGGACTCCCCAGGCAGTCATACCCCGGAAGGTTGAAAACAAATAATGAAAAAGGGACTGTCATCCGGCAGTCCCTTTTTCGTAGAAAATGCAGCAGGATATCCGTATCAGGCCTCTGTTACTGTTTCGCTTGATTTCATCCGGCTCAGACTCAGAAGTTCGTTTGCAACAATCTCAGTTACATACTTCGTAACACCTTTCTTGTCTTCGTAACTTCTGTAAACGATCCTTCCTTCAACGCATACATGGCCGCCTTTTCTCAGGTATTTACCTGCAAAATCTGCAAGGCCGTTCCAGGCAACCACATTATGCCAGGTGGTCTCAGTCACTTTCTGGCCTTCACCGTTTTTAAACGCATCATTGGTGGCGATGGTGAAACGTGCAAATTTCTTGCCGCTCTCAAGCGTTCTTGTCTCCGGATCCTGTCCCAGGTTTCCGATCAGCTGCACTCTGTTCTTAAGCTTGTTCATGACACAAATTTTTTAGTTTGACATAATTTGTTTTTACTCACAGCAAACTTAAGAAGGGTTTAGCAGGTGTATCGGTTAATAATTGATTAGATACGTTTAATATATATTTATTGTCGGTTCTATCCGTTTGTAAACGTTTTTTATTATCTTTATCAAAACTTTACGGTGGTGGAACGTAAGTGTCTCGATTGTGGTGAAGTCATTCGCGGACGATCCGACAAAAAGTTTTGTTCCGACCAGTGCAGGAACAATTACAATAACCGTTTAAACCGCGACAGTAATAATTATGTCCGCAATGTTCATGGTCTCCTCAGAAAGAACAGGAGAATCCTCAGCGATCTTTACAATGAAGGGAAGAGGGTATTACACAGGGATGCTCTTTTTGCACTGGGGTACAACTTTAGTTTTTTTACCCACGTGATAGAAACAAAACAGGGGGAGAAGTATCATTTCTGCTTCGAGTACGGGTATTGTGAAAAGGACGATGATTACATAGAACTGAAAGAAAACACCCGGTATCTCAATTATCTTCTTTAGAGGAAGATTATATAATCTACATTTTAGTACCTGTTGCCTTTGCCCTTACAGGTTTCTCAGCCAGTGGTTCAATAGTGCCGCTGTAACGCATGGTTTCTATATATGAGTTATTAATTGAAAAGGAGCAATACCCTTCGGTTCCAAGAGTAAGATATAAGTCGAACTTATCGTTATCTCTCAGAACTTCCACATAAATGTCGTAGGTACCTTTTGCTTCGTTGGATTTCATCTGGTATTTTCCGGTCCGGCCGTTGAAGTTTATTCCTGTAATCTGCCTTACTCCGAATGAACGGCCCAGGTAGGCAAGGCTTACCGACGCCAGTTCACCGTTAATAATTATGAAATTATGTCTTGGTACCAGATCGACAGGTAACCCTCCTGACGGTTGGATCTTGTCGGCCCTTATCACATACTTTCTTGATTCAATTGCCTTTTTTATAGCCATCTGTTCAGCGGCTTTTTTCTCAGCTGATGAAAGTTTATCTGTCGAAGATACCTCTTTTGTGGCGGTGCAGGCAGTTAACAACCCGGCCAGTACAACCGGAACAAACACTGTTTTTAACATGGCATTCTTTTTTAAGAAGAATGCAAATATTATGCCGGAACGGCTTCAGATTATTTAATATCTCCGTTTGCTGCCTCCCATATCTGCAGATATGCAAGTTTTATGATGTTCAGCATTTTGTTCCAGTTTACAAGATTCACCTCATCCGACGGCTGATGATAATCGGGATGCATTGCAGCCATCCATGCCATAACGGGTATCTTATTATTGGTGAAGGCAGTATAGTCACTTCCTCCTGTAGGTGCTTCGGCACTTCTTATATTAAGCTTCAGGTTAAGCTTGTATTCATCAATATATTTTTTAGTTATTTCTTCAAGTTTTGGATAGGCTTTGGTATATGTTATGCCTGCCATATTCTTTAGTGTGTCGTTGGCAGCATCGCGTGCAATCATATCAAAGTTGAGATAGAACTTGTAATTGCTTATATTACCAACTGTCGGGTAGAGAGTGAAATATTCAGAGCCGAGAAGTCCCTTTTCCTCACCCGTCCATGCACAGAACACGATTGTTCTTTTAGGTTTGACACCGCTCTCTGCAAAAGCTTTTGCAAGGGTCATCACCCCGACGGTACCCGATGCATTGTCATCGGCTCCATTCCATATCTTTCCGTTATCCATACCCATGTGGTCCATATGGGCACCAACTGCAACTATTTCGTCTTTGTTTTCACCCTCGACCATGGCAATAATATTTCTTACATTCACTCTCCTTGTTTTAACCTCAGCATTGAACGACAGCTTTAATCCCGGAATCAGAACAGGTCTGAATTTTACTGTTCCTGCGGCAGCATCCTTTTCGTACTTTGCCAGGTCAATACCACTCTCTTTCAGAATAAGGTTAATCACCCTTTCTGTAACTGTAAGTGAAACGGGGGCAGCAGAAATCTCCTTTCCTTCAAGAGCCATCCGGTTCCAGTTGGTTCTGGTACCTGATTCTGCATAAGCGGGGTTAAAATCGAACATATAGGTTCCCCATCTTTTTGCAATGTCGGTACCTGTGGAAATGTCTATAACGGCTGCAGCGCCGAGGTTTGTCACGATTTCATTTTTTCTTCTGGTCATTTCGAAAGTAGTCTGCAGATTGCCAGAAGTCAGTTTTTTATACATAGGGGAGTTCTGATCGTTTGAACCCGGGAAACCGGGCAGTCGCAGGATAACTTTACCTTTGACGTCAATACCCGCATAATCATCAATTCCATTGGCTTTATCCACTATACCGTATCCTACAAAAACCACCTGTGCGTCAAATTTTGTGCTCAGGCTCAGCCTTCCTGTCGTAAAATCAACATTTTCCTGGAAAGTATATTCTTTCCCGTTTTTATTTACCGAGAGGGTTGCCTGACCACCCGGAAGTGTTTCAATAAGAGTGAAATTCTGAAAGTATGAAGCGATCCCCCCTGATGATGCGGGCCTGAGTGTTGACCTTGCCTGCTGTTGTCTTCCTCCCTGGCCTCCTGCTGAAACATCACCAGCGGGAGCTGCTCCGAAGACTTTAAACATGCTTGCAATATAGGATGCGGCAAGAAAAGAGCCTTTTTCCCCGGTTGCCCTTCCTTCCATCCAGTCGGAGGAAAGAAATTCAAGCTGCCCCCTGATGGCATCCATTGTGATAGCATCGAGTCCTTTGTCCTTGGGACTTTTCTGAGAATAAACATTTATTATGCAGATAACCAACAGCATGAAGAGGATAAGGAATGTCTTTTTCATTTTTCTTAATGTTTGAGCAGGTAAATTTATATTTAAATCAATTTCCATGAATTATAATTGTTTTAATAATAGTTAAAATCATAAACCTTTTCAGAAACATTCATGTAATTGTTTGCGGATGAATCATATACAGGCATGTTTTTCATTTGATTCCTGTAATTTTTATAAATAAAGAAGCCTGTAAATGCAACCTTTCCATATATTTTTACGTTATATAACTGTTTTGATAAACATAAATTAATATTTAAGATTATGAAAAAAGTTATTATTCTGTTGTTAATCAGTGTTATGTCAATCCCGGCTTTCAGCCAGATCAAATTCGGATTAAAAGCCGGTGCAGCCACGGCAACCGTCCCGACTTACGACCTGTCAACCGGTACTAATAATATCCAGGCCTTAAAAGATGCTGCCTGGGGTTTCCACGCAGGGCTTTTTATCAGGCTCTCATTGCTGGGAATATACCTTCAGCCCGAAGCAGTTTTTGCCACAAATACTTATGAATACAATGTTACAACGGTTTCGGGCACCGATCTGATGAAACAGACCTTCAACAAACTTGAGGTGCCTGTTCTTCTGGGCTTTAAATTAGGGCCTATCCGTCTCAATGCCGGTCCTGCGGCAGCAATACAGATAGGTTCTCCCAAAGCACTTATCGATGATCCTAACTTTGAGGAAATGTACAGGGGAGCTACATTCGGCTACCAGGCAGGTGTTGGTATCGACCTTTTCAAGAAACTCACTCTTGATGCAAGATACGGAGGCAGCCTGAGCGGCAAATTCGGTGATGCAGTGACCATAGGCGGCCAGACATTCCAGCTCGACCAGCGTCAGCCTTCCTTTATTTTAAGTGTTGGGCTCATGTTCTGATTGAACCTTTAATATAAAAACGGTAAAACTCTCCCCCTTTGTGGGAGAGTTTTTTTATTTTTACAGATTGTAACCATTAACATGAAAAAGTGACGGCCCTGCTTATATATGGGTTATTTACCGGTCTGCAGTACATAATCACAGGCCTTTACCTGGTTACAGTGATTTTCGTTTGCTTCATGATCATCTTTGAGAACAGAGCCCCTGTGAAAACGCTTGCATGGGTAATGGTTGTTCTGCTTGTTCCTGTGGCCGGTATAGTATTTTATCTTTTTTTCGGACAGAACTACCGTAAGCAGAAGATATTTTCACGCAAAAGTGTTCTCGATGCAGAGCAACTCAGCAATATAGCAGCTTTCCAGGAAAGGACTCTTCCTGAAAGACTCTCAAGCTCCAGCCCCGCAGTGAGGGAAAAGGAACATCTTATCCGTCTGATGTTAAGCAATAATAAATCGGCTCTGACGGAATTTAATACAGTAGAAATACTTCTTGACGGTGTCGAAACTTTTCCCTCAATGTTCGAGGCTATTGCCGAAGCCAGGGAATATATCAACCTTGAGTTTTACAGACTTGAATCCGATATTCTCGGCATGAAATTCTGTGATGCCCTGGTTGAAAAAGCAAAGGAAGGTGTCAAGGTGAGGGTTATATTCGACGATGTGGGAAGCTGGAGCCTGAGCAACAAGACAATAAAGCACATGTGGCAGAACGGCGTTGAGATTTACCCTTTTATGCCTGTAAGGTTTCCGTGGCTTACCAACAAGATCAATTACCGTAATCACAGGAAGATACTGGTTGTGGATGGAAAAAAGGGGTACCTAGGCGGTCTCAATATTGCCGATAAGTATCTGCATGGTCACCGCGAAATTGGTAACTGGCGCGATACACACCTCCTTGTCCGTGGCGAGGCAGTGGCAGCGCTGAACAATGTGTTTATGGTCGACTGGTACTTTGTAAGTGATATTCTGCTGACAGATGAAAGCCAGGAAAAAAAGGAGTATCAAACCGGAAACAGATGCTGGATACAGATTGCGTTCAGCGGGCCCGATTCCGACTGGGCCAATATTATGCAGGTCTACTTCTCGGCAATAGCAACAGCCAAAAAATATATATATCTCTGTACACCGTATTTTTCGCCCGATGAAAGTATTCTCAATGCTTTGCTTACAGCATCACTTGCCGGCGTGGATGTACGACTTATACTTCCCGGAAAATCCGATTCACCAGTAGCCTATTGGAATACGCGTTCCTATATAGAGGAAATGCTTGAAACCGGAATTAAAGTCTACCTGTATAAGGAAGGCTTCAACCATTCAAAATATCTTATTGTGGACGATGTCTTTTCTTCAGTCGGATCTGCAAATATGGATATGAGAAGCTTCGACCTGAATTTCGAGATTGCGGCAATGATCTATGATGAGGATTTTGCTTCACGACTGCTTAAGGTGTTCGAAATGGACGTCAAAAGAAGCAATTTAATTAATTTTGATGAGTGGAAAAAGAGAAAAAGGACCGAGAGATACAAGGAATCACTTGCACGTATATTCGGACCTCTTTACTGAAGGCGGGTAAAACTTATGGTGGAAGAAGGAAAAGAGTATCTATTCAGAATAGAAAAAGAAACAACAACTCCGGATAATAAGACATTCTGGGTACTTTCAGGACCCGGTGAGAAAAGGTTCCTGCTGCCTTCCGGATTCTATAAGGAGTACGGTTTTGAACCGGGTAAAGAGATAACCTGCAGGATTGACAGAATAAACTGCAGCGGGCAGGTGTTTCTCGAGCCAAAGCATCCTTATTATGAGGAGGGAAAAAAATATCCTTTCAGGGTAATTTCCGCCGGAGAAACAAACAAGGAAAATGGTAACGGGACTGTAAATGTTTTGGTGGAGGATATCCTGGGCAATAAAATTACCGTAGAACAGTCATATATAGGAGAATCACCGGTTACCGGTAAAGAGATCTTTCTGCGCATCGAACGGATTTACAAGGGTAAACCGGTCTTTGTACCGAAGAATAAAACCCGATTATCAGGAAGATACCGGACAGGAAAATATTACGATTTTACCGTCCTCCGAACAAGAAGAGGACCAGATAATGAACTTTATTATATTGTATCAGACAGCAAAGGAGCCATTCATTCAATACCTGTAAGATACTATGAACATTATAATATTAAAGACGGAACAATTTTCAGAGGCAGGATAATAAAATATTCCTCAGGCGGTGTCCGGATCATTGAGCCTAAAAGCCCCTTTTACAAGCCCGGCACATTTATAAGACTTAAAGTTTTAAATGTCTTCGCTGAACCGGGCCATGGTGAGGTTACCCTTGAGCTCAGAGATAAACATGGATTCATTCACTTCATTAAATGCAACAAACCTCCAATGAAGGAATACATCAGGGGAAAGATTATAAGAATAAAAAAAGGAAAGCCTGAAATAAACCTTTTGTAAATTATCATTAACCATTCTCTGTAAAACCTGCAGATTTTTTAACCTTTCATTAACAACAGTCTTCTTTTGTGAGGTTTAAATTTGCTTTTGTATGCCAATCAATTAACCACCATGAAAAGTATTACCTCAATCAAAGGTTTTAAAACCGGGAAAAGACCGGTTGTAAAACTCATACCCCTTGTCCTGGCGTTCTTATCTGCCATATCATATGCGGCAGGCCAGCATACAAGGCAGGATAAAACCGACAGAAGATCTGAACTTCTGGACAGACTTGAAAAAGGTGAGATGATTTCACCGGCTGATATTAAGACATGCCTCAGTAATTACCGGCAGAATGAAGGAGCAGATGCTTTGAATGAAGCGGATTCATTCTCAGACATTTACAGTATAATTGACGATCTGCCGCCTTTACAGGAATTTCCCGGTATGCAAATGCTGCCTGGAATGGAATCATTAATATCTGAAATTATTGAATATGATAATGGTAATAAATGCATTCCTGAGAGTATTACTGGTAACAGCGAATCCCTTAAAGGTATAAAGGAACAGATTGCTGATGCGATTGAAGAAGCCAGGGTAATGACCGAACAGTTCAGCAGAAAGAACCTGGAGCTTGTCCTGGATGAAATCAGAAGGGTTAATGAAGAGATGATAAGGGAATCTGAAAAGATCCGTGAGGAGATCAGGAAGCGGAAAAAAGAAATAAGAGCAGAAATTATAACTGATTGCAGGGCATACTGAGATTAACTTCAGGTTTTAGCAGTTATGCTTTTTTGTTTCAGGTTTGATGCTTCAGCATCGAACCTTTTTTTAACTCTTACTCATATTACAGGCAATCCAGAACCAGATTACCGTATAGCCCATAAAATACGGAAAGAATCTTACCAGACTGATGAACAGTGAGTTGTAGTAAGAGTCAATCCATACCAGTGTGGCGAGTGAGATTCCTGTGTAAGCCAGGGTTATTATCCACCCTGCAACAGACACCGGCAGAAAAATCCATCCTGCTTTTCTGAAATGTGTTTTCATGCCATCTTTGGTAACTGTGGTATTATCTATTTCCAGAGAAGCATTTTCAAGGCCACGAGAATCAGAAATACGCTGAAAATCTTTTTAAGTAGATTCTCAGACATTCCTATTGCAAGCTTTGATCCGAAGAGTGACCCAATGATAAATGCAACAGCAAGAATAAGGGCAAATTTGATATCTACATGCCCCGCCTTGTAATAGTTCCAGGCTGCAACAATGCCTATTGGAGGCAGCATCATCGCCAGGCTTGTCCCCTGTGCCTCATGCTGTGAAAACCCCATAAAAAGCATCAGGGCCGGGATTACAACGAGTCCTCCTCCGATACCGAGCATGCCTGCCAGCATACCTGTGAAAAGACCTATGATAACCAGAATTACAATTGTTGAGAGTGACATAGTATAAATTTTAATTTTCATTAGTTTTTCAATGATTCAAATATAGAAAATACCATAGGTTTTCTGCAGAACAGGGGGTAACATTTTAAACTTCCTTTGATTCTCCCGTAATTTTATGTGATTATCTTTGCAGTCTGTTGTCAGTATGAAGGGTAAATTCATAAGATTACTGTTTATGGCAGGAGGATTCATTATTATAATGGTCCTCTATTCAGTTTCGAGGTTGTTTATGCCGGGAGGCATATCGCCTAAGGAAGGTCATCAGTTTTTTTACATACCTGACGGATCCTCATGGCAGCAGGTTCTTGATACTCTCAGACGGAATGTGAATATTAGAAATCAAAGCATATTTGAATGGACAGCCGTAAAGAAGAATTATCCCGGCAGAATAAAACCGGGACGTTATTCAGTTGAGAAATCAATGAGTTATGTTGCATTTACCGATATGCTAAGGTCGGGCCGGCAGATACCGGTAAAGGTGACATTCAACAATATTCGTAATATATATGAACTTGCGGGCAAAGCGGGTCGTCAGATAGAAGCTGACTCTTCCTCAATTGCCGCCTTTCTGGAAGATCCTTCAAACTATAGAAGTGACGGATTCACCAGGGAAAATGTTATAGCTGTCTTTATACCTGACACCTATGAATTCTATTGGAACACCTCTGCAGAGGGTTTTTTTCGCCGGATGTTGAAGGAATATCACCGCTTCTGGAATGATGAGAGAAAGACAAAAGCTGAAGCAGTTAAGCTAACTCCCGTTGAGGTTTCAATACTTGCATCTATAGTAGATGATGAAGTGGCAAAGCCGGAAGAAAAACCCAGGATTGCCGGGGTTTATCTCAACAGGCTCAGGCGGGGGATGCCTCTCCAGGCTTGTCCGACCATAAAATTTGCACTTAACGATTTCACAATTACAAGGGTTCTCAATAAACATATAGAAGTTGATTCTCCATACAATACCTACAGGTATAAGGGATTCCCTCCAGGCCCGATAGGCTGCCCTTCAAAAGAGGGTATAGATGCTGTGCTCAATGCTGAAAAGCATGACTATCTCTTCTTTGCAGCAAAAGCTGATTTCTCCGGGTATCATAATTTCTCCAGGACACTTGCCGAGCATAACAGGTATGCCAACGAATATCAGAGGGAGCTTGACAGGAGAAGGATCTTTAAGTAGATTCTGAAAAAGGTATTACTCAACTATCTCCACCTCACGCTCAAGCATTATACCGAACTTTTCATAAACCGACTTCCTGATTGTCTCAGAGAGCTCCAGTATCTCTCTGCCTGAAGCGTTACCATAGTTAACAAGCACCAGTGCCTGTTTTTCCCAGACTCCTGCATTGCCGGTTTTAATGCCTTTCCATCCGCATTTCTCAATCAGCCACCCTGCAGGCACCTTGATTCCTCCTGAGGGATCACGATATAATGTAACTTCAGGATACCGGATCCTGATCTTTTCAGCCTCCTCTTCCTTTATAACAGGATTTTTGAAAAAACTCCCGGCATTACCTGTTTTTTTTTGATCAGGAAGTTTTTCTGCCCTTATTTTAATTACAGCCTGCCTGATATTTCTGAGTGTGACTCCTCCCAGTCTCTCAGCCTCTTCCTTTAGTCCCCTGTAGCCAAGATTAAAAACAGGTTCTTTTCTTAACCTGAACGATACACCGGTGATAAACCATTTTCCCTTCTCCTCATTCTTGAAGATACTGTCGCGGTAACCGAAACGGCAGCCGGAAGGAGAAAATTCTTTTATCTCTCCGTAGCGGAGTGATACAGCATGAACTTTTTCTATCACATCTTTTACCTCCGACCCGTATGCCCCGATATTCTGAACAGGAGCTGCTCCGACACTCCCCGGGATGGCTGAAAGATTTTCCAGGCCTCCGTATCCGCGAATGACACACCATTCAACCAGAGTATCCCATTCAACACCCGAACCGGAAGTGATGATAACTGAATCATCATCCAGGGTTTCAGTTTCTATTCCTTCAATGGAGGATTTGATAATAGTTCCCCTGAAATCGGACAGGAAGAGGATATTACTTCCCTTGCCGGTAATCAGATATTTACTTTCTTCAATAAACCTGCTGCCGGCAAGGTATGCAGCCTCTTCAGGTTTATGAATAATAACCAGTTTATCTGCTTTTACGTCAATGCCGAATGTATTGTGCTCCCTAAGTGATATATTTTCGTGGATTTCCATAATTAAATTACCTCAAAAGTAAAAATATTCGGGTTAATATCTGTGTTGCACGGATGCAATCCGCATGATGCGTGTTTCTTCCTCTTTTAACAGACCTGATTGTTGCCGATCAAATTAATCTGTGTGATAAGCCATGTTCTGCTAATAGGATGAAAGCAGAGTATAGAATCGATAACCATGAGTTTCCTGGAATAAAACCCACATGAAATCAATCCGGAACCGCTGATATTAAAACTTTAACAATAAATTAAAAAATCTATGATATAACCAATCCGATTTTTATATTAATTTTGATGTTTATGGCTAATTTCTCTGTAAAGGTTTAAACTGAAATCCAGGAAATATGAAAAAACTCTGCTCTCTTTTGTTAACGGTAATATTCATTACATCTGCTTCTGCACAATGGGAACAGATAAAAAGTACCAATGTTAAAGGCACTTATAAGTATGATGCACTGATTTATACAGGAACTTCAGTGATAATGGTAAGTGATGGCGGTGTTCAGAGATCAACCGACAACGGTGTGACATGGGCATTATCGGTAAACGGGCTCGACACAACCGACATCTCGGTTAATAATATCGCATATATACAATCCAGAAATGAACTCTGGCTACTTTCAAAAGGCACCGTTTATAAATCAACTAATGACGGTCTTTCATGGAACAGGGTATCTCTGACCGGACCCGTTTCTCCCTTCCTGTGGCCAAACCGGCTTGGAAGAGTAAACAACAGATTACTTGTTGTTGCTTCGGAATACGACAGCGGACTTGGCACTTCTGTTAACCGTTTCATTTATTCTGACGATGGAACAACATGGAATTATGGCTCTTATGTAACATATACCGATTCATGGTTTGATCTGGTAAATGAATTTAACAACAAATTACTGGTCTTCACCAATAACAATGAAAGTCCGAAAAAATTCTGGTATACATACGATGGCATAACTGTAGCTCAGTTGCCAATGAGCGGTATTTCCGGAGATCCTGAGATAGATACAGAAAATATGTCAATAGACCCTCAGGGTAACAATATGTTTTTCCGCGACCGTAATGGTAAAAAGATTTACTGGTTCAATTTTGTCACAAGTACCTGGGAAGAGAGAATGACCGGTATCAGTCTTCCGGGTTACATTCTTGGTGAATTATTTGCAGCCCATACCCTGGGTAGCCACTCCTTTGCATCGGCACTCTTTGTTAAAGCATTTCCTCCCGTACTACCCGACGACCTGGTTCTGAAACTGTTCTATTCATCTGATAATGGTCAGAACTGGACTGCAGTAAGCGACCCTGGTCTCGATTTTCCTGTTTTTGAAAGAATGATGGTAAGTGCAGGAAGCGGACGTATTATTGGTTCATACTTTGAAAACCTGATGGCTTACTCCGATAATACAGGTCAGACATGGACTAAGATAAACGAGGTTTATGGTGGTGATTTTGATTATTTGATCTCTCTTGCCGACGGCTCCGTGCTGGCGGTATCACCCGATCAGATGAAAGGTATAATCAAATCATCCGACAATGGTGTTACATGGGATCTTCATAACGGTGATTTGCCCGATTTCATGGGTATTCACCTTGTGGATGCAATCTGGCCCGGCGGCCCGAATGTAAACTATTGTACAAGTGCAAAAGATCCTTTTTCTGAGAAACTCTACCTCTTTAAAACGTTAAACGGTGGCCTGAACTGGACTGAAGTAACCACAGCCCCTGACACAAAAGCCAAGATATTTGTTGGCCGGCACGGAAACACAAATCCCATAATGTATTTCGGTGACGGGGAGGGTAACGGAACATACCAGTTCACCACCGATCAGGGTGCCACATGGACAGACCTTACCCCGGCAATCAATGCCCTGAGTGTGGAAAAAGTGCTTGGGATAAAAGGAAACGGCACACTGATGATACTTTTTGCACAGAAGAATCAACGCATAAGAATTTATAAATCAACTGATCAGGGTTCCTCTTTTACCGATATAACATCGAACCTCGACAAACCCCAGTATGAAATGGAAATACTTGTAGCCGACAGGTGGGACTGGAGAAGAGGTCCTTCGGCGGTGGCAGGCTTTTCAGGAGACTGGTCATCATTTATTCTGGCAGCAATAGACTATACTGTGTCTCCATACCAGGTTTTCTTTTATTCACTTAACGGTACTCAGGATGGATGGAACAAAGTCAGTTCGGCAGGGATTAAATTCCCGCATTACATAGAATGTCATGCCCTGAGACAGATTGGAGGCGTCTGGTATTTCGTTACACCTGTTGGAGTTTATGCAAGTGTCAACAACTGTGTAACCTGGCAGAGGGTTTGGAATAATGATGGTTTTGAAAATGGTATCAGGCCCCGTTCATTTGTCGGCAACGCAAATGCCCTTTTCATGGGAACAGAAGATAACGGTTTATGGAAAGCTCTTATCTCTGCACCAACAATCACTACCAATGCTGCTACTGAGATTACGGATATTTCTGCAAAAAGCGGAGGCACTATAGTATCAACGGGAGGCCTGCCTTTTGCGGGTAAAGGTATATGCTGGGCAACACATACAAATCCGACTACTTCCGATAATGTTTTACTGACCGGGAATTCATGGGACAGCTTTACTGCAACAATGTCGTCACTTACTCCGGCCACACCATATTACGTAAGGGCCTTTGTACAGAGCGCAAAAGGACTGGTTTATGGCAACGAGGTGTCTTTTACCACAGATAATCCTACCGGAATAATTACCGGCAGGGCAGGAGAGGTTCAACTCTATCCCAACCCGTCAGACGGCAGATTCGCTGTTGTAAGCGATGCTGAAATGACCATGACAGTTATGAATGTCATAGGGAAAGTGGTGCTTTCAGCTCCTGTGTACAGCGGAATGAACTCATTTGAACTGTTGCAGCAGCCCGCAGGTATTTATTTTGTCAGACTTTCATGTGGAGGGAAAACTGAAAAGACAATCAGGCTTATAATAAAATAAATATCTCTGCTGTTTACATGCAGAGATTAAGGTTAAATACCTTTCAGAAATATAGTACGGATACCTGGCTGCTCATGGCAGGTTCTCCCCGGATTTATTAAGTTTATACCATGCCATACTCAGGTAGAATGAGAGTATTGTTTTCAGTAACCAACTGTATCTGCTTCGACCAGAGAGTCCAGAAAATGGCCGGAGTACTTGAAGATATGGGCATGGACATCACCATTGCAGGTCGCCGGAAAGGGGAATGCTGCAAAAAGTATCCGGTTCCGTTCAGGACGGTTCGCTTCCGCATGCTCTTCAATAAAGGATTTCTGTTTTATAAGTTTTTCAATGTCAGGTTGTTATTTTATATTCTCTTTCGCAGGTTCGACCTTTTGGTTGCCAACGACCTCGATACCCTGCCTGCTTCTTACCTTGGTTCAGTTCTGAAAGGAATTCCTCTGGTTTACGATTCGCACGAATATTTTACGGGAGTGCCGGAACTTAACAATCGCAGATTTGTGAGATCAGTCTGGAAAGCTTTTGAGAAGATTATTTTTCCACGCCTGAAATATATTATAACAGTAAGTGATTCAATCGCTGATATCTATGATAGAGAGTATGGGAAGAGACCTGTAGTAATCCGTAATCTCTCACCTTCTTCCGGGCATATTGCTCCTTTTGACAGGGCGGAACTGAAAATCCCGGAAGATGACTTTGTGATGATAATTCAGGGTACAGGAATAAATATTGATAAAGGATGCGAGGAGGCCGTTGAGGCAGTTGCCCGTGCCGGGAACATTTCCCTTATTATTGCCGGAAGCGGCGATATTCTTGGATATGTTAAAGATACAATCGCAATACATAAAGCTGAGGATAAAATAATAATTGTACCTCCGCAGCCATGGCCGGTTCTTATGAAGTACACAAGGATGGCCGACGCCGGACTGGTACTTGAAAAAAATACGAACCTTAATTACCGCTTCAGCCTTCCGAATAAGCTGTTTGATTATATTTCAGCCGGAATTCCCGTGATTGCATCAGACCTTCCTGAAATTTCAGCCCTGGTTACAAAATACAATTGCGGAATAATCATTCCTGTGGTAACACCGGGCGAGATCACCGAAGCCGTTGAAATATTAAGGCAAAACAGAAGTCTGAGACAGGAACTGAAACATAATTCCATCACTGCATCACGGGAGCTTAACTGGGAAAATGAAACCCAGAAGGTCAGGGAGTTTTACAAAGGTGTCATAAATAACGAGCCAAAACTGAAATCAAAAGCAATAGTGTATGGAAAATAACGTGAGCAACCGACTTGCCGGCATCTTTCCATTCTTCGAAAAAAGCTTTATAAAGGAAATGAGCCGGAGTGGTACTCTCTGTATACTTCAACAAGGAGAAAAGATATTCGGGGAAGGTGATTATATAAAATCATTCCCCCTGGTTCTGAGCGGATGCCTGAGGGTTTCGAGGTTTTCAGATGACGGAGCAGAGCTTCTGCTTTATTACCTGAGACAGGGGGAAATCTGTGCCATGACCCTGACATGTTGTATAGGACTGCAGAAAAGTAATATTATCATGGTCGCCGAGGAAGCTTCCGAAATACTCAGGATACCGGTCGAAAAACCTGAAAAGTGGATGTCGGAATACCGCTCATGGAAAGAGTTTATGATGTATTCATATCGCAAACGTTTTGAAGAATTGCTCGACACTATAGACGCAATTGCCTTTATGAGACTTGATGAAAGACTTATACGCTTTTTCAGGGAGAAATACCGTTCGTCGGGTAAAACCGTTTTTTCGGGAACACACAACGATATTGCCATCCAGATGAATACCTCGCGTGAAGTGGTTTCACGTCTTCTGAGCAGACTTGAGAAAGACGGGTTGCTTGTAATGAAAAGAAATTTAATCGATTACACTGACCTCGTCAGGAGTCAGACCTCTATGTGACCAAAATCACTGACAAACCTGCCTGATAACTGCAATTTTGCAGAAAATTTATTCATGAAGAATTTCCTAAGAAATAACATTATAACAATTTCATTTACAATTGCCGGAGCCGTTGCAGGTTTCCTCTACTGGAGATATATAGGTTGTGTTTCGGGCACATGTTTTATTAAATCGGTCTGGTATATGAGCACTCTCTACGGCGTGGCTGCAGGATATGTCGCCGGTTCACTGACCACCGACCTTGTGAGAAGTTTCAGAAGGGATAAAAAAGTATGATGGGGAATTTTGATGATATTATTAAAAGCAGCAAACCTGTGCTGGTTGACTTTTCAGCCGCATGGTGCGGCCCGTGTAAAATGATGAGGCCGGTTCTTGAGAAGCTTAAAAAGAAGATGGGGGACAGAGTCCGTATTCTTAAAGTGGATGTGGATAAAAACCCTTCACTGTCGCAAAAATATAACATCCGGAGTGTGCCTGCACTGATACTTTTCATAAACGGACAGAACAAATGGACGGGTTCGGGTGTTATGTCTTCAGATTATCTTGAGAATGTCATTAATAGTTTTAGCAATATTATCACTTATCGTTAGAAAAGTTTATGTCAAAAGTAAACATGATACCCGAAAGGTGTCCTCAGAATCATTATTGTCCCGTAATAAGTGTTTGTCCCGCTGGCGCAATTTCGCAGCAAGGGCCTTTCGGTGCACCTGAGATTAATTATTCGAAATGTACCTCCTGCGGTAAATGTGCCCGGTTTTGCGGATATGGCGCCTTCAGCATAAGTAAAGAATAGTTATTATTCTTCCACTGTTAAACACTGACATTTTACCCTTTTCCGACATCATGGTTTATCAGACTATTTAAATCAAAATAAATTAATTATTTTGCTTTAAAATTCTGCCGCCATGAAAACTAACCGTCGAAATTTTCTAAGATCAGCAGCCTTTGCGGGAGCCGGAGCAATGACCGGAGGATTAATCCAGGGCTGTACGCATGAAGAACCACAATCGAACCTTCCTGAAATAATTGCCGCAGCAAAGAAGAAGCACTCTCAGCGGTTTAATATGTCGGGCTATGCCGCACCGCCTCTTCCTGTGGTTCGCGTGGGTTTAATAGGACTTGGTGACAGGGGAAGCGGAGCCGTTCAGCGCCTGTCACGGATTGAGGGTGTTGAGATAAAGGCTCTGGCCGACCTCCGCGAAGCTGCCGTGAAAGGTTCACAGCGGTATCTTGAAAGAATAGGAAGAGAACCTGCAAAAGAGTTTTACGGGGATGAGGTTATATGGAAGAAAATGGTTGAACTGCCCGATCTCGACCTTATTTATATATGTACACCATGGGTATGGCATGCACCAATGGCTGCCTATGCAATGGAAAACGGCAAACATGCAGCATGCGAGGTCCCGCTTATCAGAACAATAGATGAAGCCTGGTTGCTTGTCGAAACATCTGAAAGGACTAAAAAACACTGCATGATGCTCGAAAACTGCTGCTATGATTTCTTCGAACTGCTGACGCTGAACATGGCACGCCAGGGATTGTTTGGAGATATTATTCACTGTGAAGGGGCTTACATTCACAACCTCCTGGAAATGAATTTTAAAAAGCCTGATGACAACAGACAGTCAGACGGCGCATATACCGGAATGTGGAGACTTAAGGAAAATGCAACAAGAAACGGCAGTCTTTATCCGACTCATGGTCTGGGCCCTGTAGCGCAGGTGTTAAATATTAACCGCGGTGACAGAATGGATTATCTTACTTCAATGTCAACCGATGATTTTACAATGTTTTTGAAAGAACAGGAACTGGTTGCAGAGGATGTTTTCTATCAACCCTGGAAAGATGCAAACTTCAGGGGGAATTTCAACACCACTCTTATAAGAACCGCACTGGGAAAAACCATTAAAATACAACACGATGTCTCTTCAGCCCAGCCATATTCAAGGATCCATCTCGTGAAGGGAGTTAAAGGAATGGCAGTTAAATATCCACAGCAGCGTATTGCAATTGAGGAAGAGTGGATCAACGCTGACCAGATGAAAGAGATGACGGAGAAATATACACCCGAGATAATAAAAAGAATAGGCGAAATGGCAAAGAAGGTGGGTGGCCACGGCGGTATGGATTTTATTATGGACTGGCGCCTGATCGACTGCCTGAGAAATGGTTTGCCTCTCGATCAGGATGTTTATGACGGCGTTGCGTGGAGCGCTGTTGCACCTCTTAGTGAATGGTCTGTTGCTAACAGGTCGCAATCGATAGATATACCCGATTTTACATGCGGGGCATGGAAAACCAACCTTCCTCACGGCATAAATCTTGAAACCGGAGGGACAACACAGGTGCTTGAATTAAAAAGAGCAACAGAAAACGTACAATTAAACGTGAAATAGGATTAATAAATCAGGAGATTTACTGACATGCCGACAATACTGATCGGGCATTTATAAAATGTAAAAGATTAATCCGTGATCATCCGTCTGATCCGTGTCATTTGTGTGCCATTTACTTCTTCAACCAGAGAATGACTCTTTTAAACCTTAATTATTTTTAATCAGAATCTCGCCGACAACCCTATCATCATTAAGTCGTTGAAGTTAATGACGCTCATTTCGACCGGTAAATCCAGTCTGGCGTTCCTCATTATTCCGTAAAGTGCCAGATCGAATACCAGCAGGAATGACCCCTGCAGAATAAGTGAGTTTCCGTAACCTTTCAGCAGGTCGGCCCGCTTTTCCGATTTACCCGAAAGGTGTTTCAGCAAAAAGCCGGTGCCCATATATCCTATATCGAGTGCAGCGTTTACAAGCAGAATCTTTTCTGTCTGGAGATGCTTATTAAGAACAGCTTCGGCACCTGCTGCAAGACAGTCATAGTTTGAGTTACTGTATAAAGCTATACCTGCGATGGAGAGGTTTACTGTATTCCAGAAGAGGTTCATCTGATGAAAATATTTCCTGTTATCCTCATATTTTGACCACCCCCACGCACCTGTCGCCATATTAGCCACTGCCCAGGTACCAAGGACAACCATTCCGGTATTGTTTATTCTCATGCTTTTCCTGCAGAACTCTCCATGCGATATCTGACCCCATACCGATAAAGTAAGGGTAAGGAGAAATGACATAATAAACAGTCTTTTTGAGTAATCCCTATTCATTGTATTCTTAATTATGTTGTAATAAAACAAATTTCTTTTCAGAAAGTTAATTTTTGTTTCATAACAGGCATAATTTCTTAAGATATTTTTATAAATTGGTTACGGAATTTTCCAGTCTGCATTCCAAACGTGCTTAATGATATGAAAAAGACTTTTTTTATTCTTGCAACAAGTGTATTCCTTTTGGCTCCAGACAGCAAGGTATACACACAATCGGCAGCCGTCGTTCTGCGGCCGGCTTATACTGATATTTCCGACCAGGCCTCACGCGGGGCTGTTCTGATGAAACTTTCCGGTTATACAGTTGATGATGCCAGATACAGACTTTATAACGGGGCATCCCAGTACAACTGCTGGAATCATGTCACAGGAAGTTATGTTGCATCTAACTCCTATTCGTCTGGTCCGCCAGTCCCCGGAAATCCGTCCGGTGAAACAATATTCTGGATTGCTTTTCTGAGAGGCAGTAATAATTCAACATCAGTCACTTACCGCGACCGGCTGGGACCCGATTACAGCGTCAATTACCAGAGTGCCGCGCTGCCAACCTCAGAGCCGGTATTGACACCTTTTATTATATCCGGTAAACTGGCAGGATCATCAGTTTTCACTCTCGATGTTAAATATATTTTACTGGCATGGTCAGGAAGTACACTTATTACAGCTTCTCATTCCGACCCTGTTACAGGTGATTTCACTCTTGTGTCCCCCCAGGGAACCATGGTGGATAAAATTGAAGCAAGGACCCTCATCAATGAGATCTGTGCGACAAAATCAGGAGAGTGGCAGGTTTCCTCAGATGCCGGTATACTGGCCTTGTCGGATGTCCTGTATGTTACCCGTACAAAGGTTGCGGGTAACCGCATCTTACTTTATCCCGTCCCGGCCGGAAGTTATCTTTATGTCAACGGACTATCGGGTAATGAAACTATAGAGATTTACAACCTTGCAGGAATGAAAATCATGAATATCGGGAAGGATGAAATTAAAGGTAAGCAAATCTTTACGGGATTACTTCCTTCGGGGGTCTATTTCCTTAAGGTAAGCAGCAGTCAGGGGGTTGAGGTTTACCGGTTTGTAAAGGAGTGATATAAAATTGATGCCCTTCGGGCTGTCCTGACGCTTCGCTGTCCTGACGCCCTTCGGGTTGTCTTAACGCTTCGCTGTCTTTATGCCCTTCGGGCTGTCTTAACGCTTCGCTGTCTTTAACAGGTTTCATTTTCAAATTATCAAATTCTCAAATTATCAAATTCTTCCTCTTCGCTCTTCGCTCTTCGCCCCATGCCCTGTGCTCTTCGCCCTTCGCTTCTCATCCGTCACCACCCTCCCGGTTTAAGTACCCTTAATAACCGGAATTCCTCCCTTTATCTATACAACAAATCCGTTCGTCAAAAAAACTTGACTTGCGTTTGTATTTTTCATAATTTGCATATATAACTTACT
>Ga0101944_10000244_pt1 | contig 175815 bp, 149 predicted proteins | sample DewCreD2012metaG_FD_75245 | JGI IMG/M metagenome (GOLD analysis project Ga0101944, IMG submission 75245) | Hot spring sediment bacterial and archeal communities from British Columbia, Canada, to study Microbial Dark Matter (Phase II) - Dewar... ...
CTGGAGTCCGGCTGGGGATGAAGCCCTGCTGTGTCTGGACACCTTCTGGCGTAACGAACGCTGGCACGTGCTCTTCCCCCACACCCGCCACGCCCACCTGTCTAAAAACTGAAATGCGCCGTTTTTGCGAACAACGATTGAAAACTCTTTGACTCAAAAAGAGAAAGTATTAACATGAAGTTTCTATTTGGTTTGAACCTTTAACCTTGAAATTGGTATGGCAAAGCTGACCGTCAAAGATGTTGAGGTGCGCGGCAAGCGCGTATTTGTGCGGGTGGATTTCAACGTGCCCATGGAAGAAAAGGGGGGGCAGATGGTGGTGACGGATGTCACCCGGATTCAGGAGACCCTGCCGACTCTCCGGCTGTTGATGGAGAAGGGGGCCAAAATCATCCTGGCCTCGCATCTTGGGCGGCCGAAGGGGAAGAAAGATCCTACGATGTCTTTGCGGCCAGTGGCGGCGAAATTGAGCGAAATGCTCGGCAAGCCGGTGACGTTTGTGGAGGATTGCATTGGTGAACCGGTGGCCCAGGCGGTTGCTGCCATGAAGGATGGTGACGTGGCGCTTCTGGAGAACGTGCGTTTCTACGCGGAAGAAGAGGCCAATGATGCCGCATTTGCGCAGAAGATGGCGGCGGTGGCGGATGTGTATGTGAATGATGCTTTCGGCTCCGCCCATCGAGCTCATGCTTCCACCGAAGGAGTGGCGCGGGTGGTGGCCGGGCGCGGTGGGAAATGCGCGGCGGGTTTGCTGATGGAGCGGGAGTTGAAGTTTTTGGGTGACGAGCTGGAGAATCCGGCGCGGCCGTTTGTGGTCATCTTGGGTGGGGCCAAGGTTTCGGATAAAATCAAGGTTATTGACCGTCTGTTGGAGAAGGCGGACAGCCTGTTGATCGGCGGGGCGATGGCCTACACATTCCGACTGGCTCAGGGTTACCAAACAGGGAAGTCTTTGGTGGAGCCCGACAAGGTGGATGTGGCCAAGGCGGCCTTGGCCAAGGCGCAAGCCAAGGGTGTGAAGTTTTTGCTGCCTGTGGACGACGTGGTGGCGACGCCGGTCAAGACCGACAAGTTGGACAAGAAGGGCAAGCCGGTTATTGAGTACCAAAATGCGGTGGTGAATACCGATATGAACTGCCCTGCGGACAAGGCCGGATTGGATATTGGGCCGGCCACCATCAAGGCTTATGCCGAGGTAATTGCCGGGGCCAAGACCATCCTTTGGAATGGTCCGATGGGTTTGTTTGAGAACAAGGAATTTGCCAAGGGGACCAATGCCATTGCCCAAGCGGTGGCCGACGCCACGCAAAAAGGAGCCAAGAGCATCATCGGCGGTGGCGACAGTGTGAAAGCGTTGAATAAGGCTGGTTTGGGCTCCAAGGTGACCTTCATGAGCACGGGCGGTGGAGCGAGCTTGGAATTCCTGGAAGGCGTTGTTCTTCCGGGAGTGGCTGCGTTGAGCGATAAATAACGGGGTTATTATTGCTTGTAATTCCTCAGGGTTAACGTTGCATTAAAAACAAGTTATGGATAAAGAGCGTAAATTGATTATTGCCGGTAATTGGAAGATGAATAAAACCGTGGCTGAGGCTTTGGACCTGGTCAACGGTCTGAAGCGGGAACTCAGCACGGTGAAAGAAGTGGATATTGTGGTGTGTCCTCCGTTCACCGCTTTAAGCGAAGTCTCAAAGGCCATTTTGGACAGCAACATCCGGCTGGGCGCCCAAAACATGAGCGAGCACAATGTTGGGGCTTACACCGGGGAAATTGCGGCGGTGATGCTCAAGGAATTCAGCGTGCGCTATGTCATCTTGGGGCATAGTGAGCGCCGACAATACCAAAAAGAGAGCGATGAATTGATCTCCCGCAAGGCCTTGGCAGCCCACGCCGCATCGCTCAAACCCATTATTTGTGTGGGTGAAACCTTGCAAGAGCGCGAAGCGGGCCTGACGGAAAAGGTGCTTGAGACGCAGGTGCGCGGCAGTCTCGCCGGTTTGACTCGCGAGCAGATGGTGGAAACCATTATTGCATATGAACCGGTTTGGGCGATTGGGACCGGCAAGACTGCGACTACCGAGCAGGCCCAACAGGCCCATGCGTTCATCCGGCGGCTTTTGGTTGGATTGTTTGACGAAGCCACGGCCCGCAAGGTGCGGATTCAATATGGGGGCAGCGTCAAGCCCAACAACGCACGGGAACTGATGAGCCAGCCTGATGTGGACGGCGCGTTGGTGGGAGGCGCGTCTCTGGAGGTTCGCAGTTTCAGCGACATTGTTAAGAACAGCATTTAGCGCTCATTATTATTATGCTCTCACTGCTTGTTACATTATTGACCATCGTCTTGTTTATTAACTGCCTTTTCTTGATATTGCTCATTTTGATGCAATTGCCCAAGAAAGAGGCGGGGTTGGGGCAGGCATTTGGTTCCACGGCCACCGATGCGCTGTTTGGCGCAGGCAGTGGCAACGTACTGACGAAGACCACCAAGTACGCCGCGGGTGTGTTTTTTGCCCTGGCCATTATTTTGAGCATCCTCGGCCCTCGCACCGATGAGGAAAAGATTCGGTTGAGACGCATCCGGCAGGCGACTTCGGCACCCGTGGCCACCCAGCCAGCGGCGCCGGCACCGGCCCAGCCTGCGTCTCCCATTCCCTCAGGGCTGACTTTGTTGGGGACCAATGCGCCGGCTGCGCAGGGTGCAAGTTCCAACGTGGAACCAGCCAAGCCTTGATTTGCTGTCGCGAAGCAGCTTGACCGAAACGAAGGCTGGGCGTTTTATTCTGCAAGGCTGGCTATTGTGGCCTCGCCGCGGCGATATTGGAAGGGGACGCTGTTGACAATTTCCATCACCAGCGCGGAAAACTTATGACCGCGCCGCGGGAGGTTGGCAGTCACCTTGTCCACCGCGCAACGGTCGTAGTATTCCAAGCCCCGCCCCAAGGCGTAGGTGAGCATTTTTTCGCTGAGGCACCTCAGAAAATCATCCTTCTTTTTTCTGCGCAGAATGGCGCGTAATTCCACGGAATCTTTGAAGGCCTCGCCGCTGGTCAATTGACCAGTGGTGTCCAAGGCATCCTTTCCATCGCGGGTGCGCCAGGCGCCAACTGCATTAAAATTTTCGAGACCAAACCCGATAGGGTCCATTCGGGCGTGGCAGGATGAACAAAGTGGGTCGGCGCGGTGTTGTTCAAGCCTTTGGCGCAAGGTGCCGTGCAATTCGCCGTGTTCAGGGAGCTCTGGGACGTTGGGAGGCGGTGGCGGGGGAGGGGCGCCCAGCAGATTATCGAGCACCCATTTACCCCGTTTCACGGGTGAAGTGCGCGTGGGATTTGAGGTCAGAGTAAGGATGCTGGCTTGAGTCAAAAGGCCACCACGGGGCGTGCCCTTAAGTGAAACCTTGCGAAACTCCGGTCCGGTTATTCCTTTGAGGCCGTAGTGGCGGGCCAGTGTTTCATTTACAAAGGTGTAGTCGGCATCCAAAAATTCCAACACGCTGCGGTCTTCCCGGAGAATGGCGCGGAAGAAGGCTGTTGTTTCCATCCACATGGCGGTACGCAGTTCATCAGTAAATTCGGGAAAAGTTGCCGGGTCTGGCGTAATTTGTGTCAGCCGACGCAGTTCGAGCCATTGCTCGCCGAAGTTGGTGACCAAGGCATCGGCGCGGGGGTCTTGCAACATGCGCCGCACTTGTTTTTCAAGGTTTTTGCGTAACGTCCCGCGGCCCGCTTCGCTCAGGAGTTCATCATCCGGCATGGTGCTCCACAGGAAGTAGGAAAGACGGGAGGCCAGCTCATGCTCGGTGATGAGCACGGGTCGTGAAGATGGTGTCTGAGGGGGCAGCAATTGGCCGCGAAACAGGAAGTGAGGCGAGATTAACACGGCTTTAAAGGCCAAACGCAAACCGTGTTCGAGGGAGTCGCCTTCTGCTTGTGCCTTGGAAACCAACTGCATAAAGCGCTCCACTTCATTGATTGATACAGGACGCCGGAAGGCGCGGCGGGCAAAACCATGAATGGCCAGACGGGCACCGGCCAGAGGATTGGTATGTGTGAGAGCAGGGAGCACATGACGTTGTTCAAACCATGTTGGAGGCGCATTGGAACCTTTGGTGCGCAAGGGCCAGGCTTCCAACAACAACCGGTCTGCGGCCATCAGGTACTTTTCCATGAGGGTGGGTGAGAGGGAGAGCACATCGCCAATGTTGTCGAAACCGTATCCCACATCATCGGAGGGGAAGTCGTCGGCGGGCCGGAGTGTGACGCCTAGAAGGTCGCGGACTGTGTTATTGTACTCGACACGGTTGAGGCGGCGCAGCGTGACACGCCCGGGGTCCGGATTGTTGCAATCGCAGGCAAAAACCACCGACTCAATCCACTGAATCATTTTGTCCCGTTCGGCATCGGTGGGCTTGGGCTTGCCTTTGGGAGGCATTTCTTGGGTTTGGACTTGTTTGAGGATGTTCTCAAACAACTTGCGTTCCTTGATGGCGTCGGCGTCGGTTTTGAAGACACGCAAATCTAGGTCGGCCTTGGCTTTTTCGCCGTGGCAATCATAACAATAGCGGGCGAAAAGCGGTTGGATTTGGTTGGGGTAATCGAGGGACGGACCAGATTGTTTTTTGGACTTAAGAAAGTCAAACAGGCCGGCGTGAGCGGCAACTACCGCGGCCAACAACAAGGCGGCCTGCGCCATGAGGCGTTTGCGAAACATACTGTGTCAAACGCCAATATAGCCTGCAATTTTGAGGGTACAAATGGGGATTTGGGCGCCCGGCAGGGGCTGGGCTTCAACTTTTGATTTCGTAATTTTCGTTGCCTTCCACGGTGGCACTGGCTTGGTTGAGAATGACACCGGCCTTGGGGCCGAGATGTTTGTTTCCTTTGATGACGTTGTCAGAGGCGGGGGAGCCGGCCAGCCGGATGCCGTTGGAGCGGGTGATGTTATTGACGATTACCACGCGCCGGACGGGGAAGTCGCCGGTTTGTTTGTGGCGGGGGGCGGTGACGTAGATGTCCGAGATGTTGCCCCGAGTGGAAATATCGTTGCCCTCGATGTGAAGGCCCTCCACTGCGCCGACGTGAAACAGAGAGAGGTAGCTGTTGCCGCGGTTGTTGATGAGGCGGCTGTCGCGGATGATGGAATTGCAATGGTCTTCGTGCATCAAGCCTTCGCCGTCGTTGATTCGGTATTTTTTATCCGCGCACCAATTGCTGTACACTTCGTAGTCATTGGACTCGACCACCCACCGCCAGCCGCGCATTTCCAAGGCGCGATTGTCATTGGTGGCCGAGCCGTAACTGACATGAATGCCGGTGACGGTGGGGCGGAATTCATCTTGGGCGAAGCGAATGACGTTGTGAGCGCAGAGCACTCCATCCCCGCTAAACCCGACGGCACAGCGGCCGGTGTTGTAGATGTAATTGTCGCGGATGATAGCCCCTTTGCGGAAGCCCCAAGGATGCGTTTCCGGTGTGCCGTCATTGCCACTGCCGCCGGCGCCGCCAATGCAATGATGATTTACATAGATGCCGGGGCGGTTGTCGTAGTCAAAGAGGACATCGAATGGGACCACCTGCTTTTTGCGGTCCACGAGGGGGTAGTCCTTCATCAAGAAATTGTCGTCACCGCTTTTCGGGATTCGATTGTTGGCGACCAGGGCGTTTTCGGCGGCGTGGATGCGGATGGCGGCTCGGAATTTTGCCGTGTATCGGAGCCAGCCGGGTTGACTGCCGTCCTGTTGGGGTATGCCCGGTTCGACTCCCGCGGCATTGCGGATGAGGCAGCCGAAGACGAAGCGGTTGACACCGCATCGGTGGCCCTCGCTCTCCGACATATTGATGTATCCGCGGTTGATACTGAGATGGACTACGCCGCAGTTGCTAGCCGTGGCCGGGTCCGCCAGGACGATGCCTTTGAAAGCTGAGGAAACCGGAGTGCCATTGCCGGTGAAGATGGGTTGATAACGCGGGAATTCCAGACGGTTGGGCGGGGCGAATTTCTCGTCGTGAGCGTGCGTTGGAGCAGCCGGTGGTGCGCCGCGCAGGATGATGCCGTTGCGCAGGCGGATGTCGGATTGAAAACGGTATTCTCCGGGTGGGAAAAACACGACTCCGCCACCGCGTTGTTCAAGCTGGGTTTGAGCGGTTTCAACCCGTGCATCCCAAAATTCGCCCTGCCCCGGGATGGTGGTAATATCCAGCACGTTGTCCCAAGGCAGTTTGGAGGTCCAGCCAAGGTTCAGGTGTGCCAGGGGATTCGAAGAAGGCGGCGCACCCCAGAGGCGAAAAGTCAAAGTGCCTGCCGTTCCAGCGGCCATGACCTGCAAGAAATGTCTTCGGGTGGTTTGCATGGGCAATAATGTGCATGGACACGGGGGGTAATGAAGATTTTTTTTCGGGTTATAAAGAGTTCAATTTACATTTGGGGGGTCAGCTATTAAATTGCGGGCGAACAAAAACCCGAAGTAAAGTTATGGCATACATCGAGCGCGTGGTGGACCTTTTGGATTCTTCTCTAAACGTAATTTACAACATGAGCCTTGAGGAGGCGCGAGAACGAGTGTTGTGTGGTACGCCTGAGGCTGTTCGAGAAATAGACGGGTCATTTGCACTGTTGGCACGCGAAGGCAAGACGGTGCGCATGGCGCGCAGCCTGGACCGGCCCATGCGATATTTTCTGGCCAAGCGCGAGGAAGGACCGGCGTTGGTGGTGGCCGATCGGATGGATAGGATTCATCAATGGCTGCGTAGGGAAGGATTGGACAATCAGTTTCACCCCAGTTACACCCGCATGGTGCCGGCCCATTATGTGGTGGAACTTCAACTTATCGGTTGCCCTGATCCGGCTCCGGTGTACACCCGCTATTTTACGCCGGAGCGGAATCGCTGGGACACCGATCTCGACGCCATTGGGCGTGCCTACATTGGTGCCTTGGCGGATGAGATTGCGAAGTGGCTTCGCCGGGTGCCGATGGGAGAGCCGCTGGGGGTCTGTTTTTCGGGCGGAATAGACAGCGGGGCGGTGTTTTTGGTGACCTACCACGTTATGCGACAATTGGGAATGAATCCCGCGCGGTTGAAAGCGTTTACGCTGGATATTGAGGGCGGGGAAGATTTGAGGCAGGCACGTCATTTTTTGGAATCGCTGGGATTATCCATGTTTAGCGAGCCGGTGGAGGCTTCTGTGGCTGACTTGGACCCCGCGGAAACGGTGCGAATTGTCGAGGATTACAAACCGTTGGACATTGAAGCAGCGACCATGATGCTTGCGTTGTTGCGGGGCATTCGGCGCAGGTATCCCAATTGGAAATACCTTTTGGATGGTGATGGCGGGGATGAAAACTTGAAGGATTATCCCATCGAGGAAAACCCGGAACTGACCATCCGCAGCGTGGTATCCAATCTAATGCTTTATCACGAGGGATGGGGCGTGGGGAAATTCAAGCACTCGGCCACATACAGCGGAGGACTGAGCCGAGCTTATACGCGCACCTATGCCACCTCCCGCGCGCTGGGGTTTACGAGTTTCAGTCCATTTACCCGGCCGCAAGTCATTGAAGTGTCGGAGGGTATTCCCTTTGAAAAGTTGACGGGTATGGAAGTTGAAAAATTGTATGCATTGAAAGGGGAGATCGTCCGGCGAGGCGTGAAGGCGGTGACGGGTCTGGAAATGCCGGTTTTTCCCAAACGGCGTTTCCAACATGGAGCCGTGCCGGTGAACCGTTTACGGGAACGAATTCCGGCCCGGGAAAGTGTTTTGCGCCAGCAATTTTTCAGTTTGTATGAAAAATGAGTGGCATGTCCCGGGGAGCAACGCCTCTGGTACAGCCGCAGATTATCCTTCAAGTGCTGCCGCCCGGACGCAATGGGTGTTGGCCCATCGTGAGCCAAGAGGACAGGAGCCGTCGCCATGGACACCTGCAGCGGTGTTTGTGGAAGAGGAACTCGCCGTCAATGGAGAGTTGGTGGGCACGTTGACGGTATTGATTGTCAGCCGTGAATGTCCGTGGCGGTGTGTTTATTGTGATTTATGGAACCAAACGTTAATCCACCCTACACCGCCGGGGGCAGTGACTGCTCAGCTTGAGCAAGCTTTAAGGCATCCAGATTGCAATTCAGCGCGGCAAATCAAGTTGTACAACGCCGGCAGTTTTTTTGATGCCGGGGCGATTCCGCCAAATGAGTTGCCGGGACTGGCACAAAGACTACGAGGTTTTGAGCGGGTGATTGTGGAGTGTCATCCCTCATTGGTGGGTCCCACTGTGCTGCGGTTTCGTGATGCGTTGGCTCCGGCGCAATTGGAGGTGGCGATGGGCTTGGAAATAGCCCATCCGCAGGTGCTCGAGCGGCTGAACAAACGAATGACCTTGGACGATTACGCGGCAGCCGCGGCATTGCTTCGTCGGGAGGGGGTGGCGATACGGACTTTTGTGATGGTGCAGCCGCCGTTTTTACCGGCGGCAGAAGCAGTTCATTGGGCGGCGGAGTCGGTGGCTTTTGCAGTGAAGCATGGGGCTTCGGTTGTTTGTCTTATTCCCACTCGTCCCTGGAGCGGTCCGCTGCGAGCGCTCGCTCAAATGGGGTATTTTAGGCCGCCGAGTTTGGAAACTTTGGAAGCGGCGTGGGAAGCCGCCTTGGCAGTGTCCGAAGGTCAGCGGGTGTTTTGTGATACGTGGGACTTGGAGCAGTTTAGTGACTGTCCCTCTTGCTTTGAGCAGCGAGCTCTACGGTTGCAGAGAATGAACCATACCCAAGAGTTGTTGCCCCGCTTGCCGGTTTGTACGAGGTGTGGTTGGGGAGGGGCTTAGGAGGAGATGCGCGGAGGGACAATGGGGGGAGGTTGACGCCAAAGGCCGAACGGCAGCAGGTGGCGGCAGTGCGGGCAGGTGGCGGTTTCGTAGGTGGTCATGCAGAAAGGGCAGGTGCCATCGGTGGCAAATGTGTCAAAAGGCTTGCCGCAACGGGCGCAAAGCCAATAAGGACCGGCAGGCGGAACCTGACCGCAATCTGGGCAGATGAATTCGGTGTGTCTTGGGGCAGCTTCCAGTTTTGCCTGCTGACGTGCATAGAGCAGGGCACGCCAACAATTCAGGAAGATGAACACACACATGATGAACAACCAGGCTGAACCTTGAACAACCGCCAAAAGGAACAGGCCGATGACGCCAATAATGCCGATGGTGGTGGCCACCACCAAGGCCTTGGCGCGCCCCATTAAAAACCACAGCAGTGACCAGACGATCTGGCCGCCATCCAACGGATACACCGGCAACAAATTGAATGCCAGCATGAAGCCGTTGACGATGAAAACCACGGTCAAGTACCGGCCCAAATCAGAAGTGTCCGCATTGAATCCGGCCGCAGATGCCAATATGGCAAGACCGGCCAAAATAGGAAATAACACCACATTGACCAGTGGTCCTGCGGCAACACTCCACAACGTGGCGCCGGGCCGAAGTGGAGGCTGCACGAACGCAACTCCGCCCAGTGGCCAGAGGACGATTTGTTCGGCGTATCCTCCCGTTTGGCGGCAGGCGAGGGCATGGCCGAATTCGTGCATTAAAACAATCGCAAAGAGAGTTATGTATTCCAGGGCATTCCACAACGGTGAGCTGTATTCCCCCAAGCGGGAAGAGATGATGTAGGCCGCCACAAGAAACCATGTCCAGTGGAGGTACACTTGAATGCCCGCCAGTCGGAACAGCCGAAATGAACCCTGATGTGAAGGCAACATTTGCTGTGCAAATTACCATTAAATCCTGTTGCCGACAAGGAAGACGCGATGTCATGAGCATTTTGTGTTGCTTTGGGGCAAAAGCAATCTGGCGGAATGAAAGACCAAGGCTATTATTTCGAGCATGAATCCCGAAAACACAGGCGAAAAATGTGCGGTGCCAACATGTTGCCGGCGTGCCGGACTGGTGGTGGCGGGGCTATTATTGGCAAGCTTGGTGGTCATTTGGTTCGCCCCACCGATTGGCGGGAAATTGCCTGAGATGGCGGCCTTTGCCGGGCGATTTCACGTGGTGTTGCTGCATTTTCCCATCGGCCTGTTGGCGGTGGCGGCGTTGTTGAGTTTAAGCTCGCGGCGGCTTTTGGGATGTTGTTTGCCGGCGACACCCCCTGGGGTAGTGGTGTGGTTGACGGGGGCGGGAGCTTTAAGTGCATGGTTGGCGGCGATGTTGGGATGGCTGCTGGCCAACAGTGGAGGGTATGAGGGCGAGGCGGTGCAGCGGCATGCCAATGCGGGTATTGCCTGTGCGGCCCTGGCGTTGGTGGCGTGGTTTTTGGCACAGCACTGGGCCGCAAGGGCGGAGTGTCATTTGCGTTATGCCGGGATGGTAGCAGCCTTAATGGTGACCAATGGAATGGTTTTGTTGGCCGGCCATTTGGGCGGGACTTTGACGCATGGAGAACATTTCTTGTGGGAGGCCGGACCGGAATGGGTTCGGCGTATGGCGGGCATGAAACAGGCCCAACCGGCGCCGAAAAGTGCAGCGCTTGGGGAGCAGCCGGTTTATGAAGAGGTAATTGCTCCCATGTTAAAACAGTACTGTGTGGAGTGTCATAATGAACAGAAGGCCAAAGGTGGGTTGCGCATGGATCATTATGCAGGCGTTTTGGAATCGTTGAAGCCAGGGAAACCCGCCGAGAGCGAATTACTGCGGCGGATTGCACTGCCTTTGGAGGACGAGGACCACATGCCCCCCAAAGGCAAACCCCAGCCCAAGCCGGCTGAAATAGCCGTGTTGGAGTGGTGGATTGTCAAGGGAGCCGCGGAGAAGACGCCTGTACGTGAATTGAATCCGCCTGCAACCGTGCGGCAACAGTTGGGTTTCAAGTAGGCTCAATTCTCAGATGCCCCAATAACAGAACAGTTTTTGCGGGCCAACTAAGCATTGACGCCGGAGGGCGCCCGGCATCAAACTGCTGTCGTTGATGCGATGACGACAGCGAATAAAGTCACCATTTTCCGCATTTTGTTGGTACCGGCATTTGTGGTGCAGTTGCTCTATTATTTTGAGAGCGGCAACCCACGGGACCGGGTGTTGGCATTGGTCTTTTTTGCAGTGGCGGCAATTTTGGACGGCGTGGATGGTTACATTGCCCGCCGTTATAACCAGAAGAGCCGGTTGGGAACGGCACTGGACCCGTTGGCGGACAAAATGTTGTTGGTGTCCGGCATTTGTCTGCTGAGTTTGATTAAATCGGATTGGGCGGACCGAATGCCGGCATGGATTCCGACGTGGGTGACGGCGGTGGTCTTGAGCAAGGACGCCATTTTATTGGTGGGCATGGCGGTGGTGTATTACACCTGCGGGCAGGTCAAGATTATGCCGCGAATGACCGGCAAAGTGGCCACGGTATTGCAGTTTTTGTTGGTGATATTGGTTTTGCTTCAATGGCATCAGGTGGTGTGGCACTTATCTTTGGTGACGGCGATTCTGACAGGCATTTCGGGGATCCAATACATCCGCGACGGGGTCAAACAATTGGCTCAAAGTCCGATGAGTTTCCCGGATCACCGTTTGTGAGTCCTTACATATTACCCAAGGGTTTTAATCGGCGCGGGTGTTGGCGCGGTGTGCCGGTTCGTCCGAAGTGAGTGTGCCCGGTTGCCAGTTGCGGGCGATGTTGACATCTTCACGGACTTTTTCCAAAAGTGCGATGCGGTCCACCCATCCAACGCGGTTATATAGCACGCGGTTGGTGTATTGACGGGCATAGTTTTGAGCGTAGGCGTTCCAAATGACGACGGCGTTTTGAAGTTGATTGACGGCTTCCTGTCGTTGCTTCTCGTCTTGGGTACGGTCAAAAAGCGCCAAGGAACAAGCGGCACGGATTTTGGCTGCGTAGTAATCGCCGAGCAGGGCAAACATTTCCAAGTCATTGAGGGTGGCACGGGATTCAGGGTGCGTGCCTTGCTGAGCACGTAATTCGGGCAGAAGTTGGTGCACGATTCGGGCGTCTTTCTCCAAATTTTCGGCAACTTGGAGCGGCGTTGTGCCTTGGGGTTTACCTCTGTCCAATATGATTTTCCGCCACGCTTTGATGCCCAGGACGCCGCTGCCGGGCATGGGGTCCCGCTCGATGAATTCCCGTACTGTGTAGAATCCGCGATAAGTGGGGTGACTGATGCATGCCTCCGGAAACCACCGCACATCAATGCTTCCCCAGACAAACCTTGTGATCTGCGGAAATATTCGTGAAGCAGCACGCCATGCGGTGTCCAGTTTGTCCGGGGCCAATCCGGGCAGGCGGTAGGCGAGGACGCGTTGGAAAAAGGCGTCCGTCAACGTTGGGTCGTAGGCAAGCCGCCCCCACAGCATGAAGGAGTACCATTGTTTTTCGATGACGGTGGGGCGGGGGGTGCCTTCCGGAAGACGGGTAAGAAAATCGCGTCCCCAAATGTAACCGTCCGGCCCCATGTAAAAGCCCGCCAATTTGTCCTCCGGAGGCATGGCAAGGATGAAGTGGCGTGCAAATTCCGGATCACCCCAGCGGAAACTGTAAATGTCATCATTGCGGACGGTCAGCCAGGTGCGCCGCCCGTTGCCCAAGCTGGGAAGGACCTCGTTTATGAAAGGGGGATTGGTGATGGAATACATGTGGGCGACGGCATATTTGTAGCTCAAATCAAATGGGCCCGGGTATTGCTGCCAACGCTTGAAAATGGCATCTGGCTTGGTCATATGCAGCCGGTGAATGAGGCGGAAGGAACGCTGGGGTTGGTCTTTGAGCGCGTCACGAATGCCCTCGCCGTAGGTGTCCCAGAGCCAGGTTTCCTTGTCACGGCCGCCCATGTCATTGGCCATGTGTTCACCGGCGGTGATACCGATGCCGGCCAGCAAGGGATAGGTGCGGACGGTTTCCCGGACGCTGGCACGGAAATAGCGCACGAGATTGTCGTCCAGACGTGAACGGCTGAGGCCGTGCTTGCCCTCCGCACCAAAAAGGAATGTGTTCCAGGTAAACCAATAGACATCAATGCCGCGGTCACGAGCGTATTGCATGACATTTCGCCAAAAGGCGATTTTCTCCTCGATGGATATTTTCTTGATAACTTCGGCATCTTTCAGCATGGCGGGCTGAAACATATCAATGCCAAGCTGGCTGAAATTTTCATGGAAATGTTCGCGACGGCCGCGCAGTACGTCCGACAGGGCCACTTCGGGATATTCCGGGACCTTGACGATAGAGGGGAATGGATGAAGGTTCCAGAGCGAGAGCACGTTGAAGCGGTGCCGGGCCATTTCGTCAAGCATGGTCCGCCAAAAATCCATGCTCCACATTTCAGGAATGTTGAGCTGTGCGGCATCGCAATTATCGGAATAACTTGGGGTGCGGAGGTCGAGGGGAATGTTGAATTTGATGCCGCGTTGGGCGATGTAGGGGCGGTGTTCCTGCATGCGCAATTGAGCAAGCAAACCAAGGCGAATGGCCTCGGCTACCTCAAGACCTCCATACATCGTCCCGGCCGGATCGGCTCCGGCTACGTGGAGGGAGTTCTGGCTTGGACGGGACAAACGAAAGGATTGGGCAGTTCCTTCGCCTGTTATTTGAAGTTGAATTTTGGTGAGAGGGGGTTGTGGTTGCTCCAAAAGGGCGCGTTGAATTTCAGCAGCGGCAAATTGAAGTGGCGGGCTGTTGGTTGGAATTATTTCGATTTGAACGGCTGCTGCGGTGGTTTTGATTATTCCGCACAGCAACAGGACGGCTGCAAAAATAAGATGTTTCAACAAGCTGTCGAAGTTCATGGAAATAAATTATGGAGCACAGGGAATTGTTGGCGAGCAGGATTTGCTCGGTGGAGGGGCTGACTTCGGTGGCATGTTTTTAAGGGGGTACATTTCAGTTTTTGAGCACCCAATTCAGGAAACCCAACGAAATGCAGTTTTTCCTCAATTTTTCCGAGTGGCTGACGTGCGAAATCCCTCAGACCTACGATGCTTGTCTAAAAAGTGAAATGCACCCTTTTTAAGGAGTGATTAAGGGTTTGCGCTTGCGCCTGGGGGCGGCAGGGGATAGGTTGCGCCGGAAATAATTGCCACTGAACACGACTGATATGGACGAATCAAACGCCACAGCGCCGAATACGGCAGTGCCACCCTTGCCCCGCGCGTTGTCTGACAACGACGTAGCAGCGGTGGACCAGATGAGGGAGTTGTACCAAAAAATCCGGTCCGAGATTGCCAAGGTGATCATCGGGCAGGATGAGGTCATTGAGAAGCTCCTGATTTGCATTTTATCAAGAGGGCACGGGTTGTTGATGGGCGTACCGGGCCTTGCAAAGACGTTGATGGTTCATTCCATTGCCAACGTCATGTCTCTGCAATTCAGCCGCATCCAATTTACGCCGGACTTGATGCCGTCGGACATCACGGGAACGGACATTTTGCAGGAGACCGACCAGCCGGGCCGACGGGCTTTCGAATTTGTCAAGGGCCCCATTTTCGCCAACATCATTTTGGCCGATGAAATCAACCGGACCCCGCCCAAGACCCAGTCGGCATTGTTGGAGGCGATGCAGGAATACAAAGTGACGGCGGCAGGCCAGAACTTCAAGCTGCCGCTGCCGTTTTTTGTGTTGGCTACGCAAAACCCGATTGAACAGGAAGGCACGTACCCGTTGCCGGAGGCTCAGTTGGACCGGTTCATGTTTTTCATCACCGTGAAATATCCGTCGTTGGAAGAGGAAAGGCGGATTGCGCGGGAAACGACGGGGAGCATGACGGTGAACTTGAACAAGCTCATCAACGGCGAGCAGGTGATGGCTTATCAAGAGTTGGTGCAACGGGTGCCGGTGCCGGACCATATTTATGACACGGTAGTGGATGTGGTGCGGATGTCGCGTCCCACGGAGCCCAACGCGCCTGAGTGGGTGAAAAAATACGTGACTTGGGGTGCCGGACCGCGCGCGGTGCAGTACCTCGTCAAGGGTGCCAAGGCCAGGGCCGTTCTCAATGGCAGTTACCTGGTGCGCATGGAGGATGTGGAGGCTGTGCTTCATCCGGTGCTGACCCATCGCATTTTGACCAATTTCCAGGCCCAGTCGGAAGGGGTCACGAGCGAGGAAATCATCAATCGTCTTTGGGCCGAAGTGCAAGGAGCTGAGCAGCGTGGCTGAGCGCGGCGGCAGAACGTTTCTTGACCCGAAGGTTGTCGCGCGGCTGGTGCAGCAACCGATGGGGACCCGCCTGCCCATGATTGGGTCGGTGGCGGGCTTGCATCGCAGTCCTCACCGTGGCTCGAGTGTCGAGTTCGCCGAGTACCGCAAATACGCTCCTGGTGATGACATTCGACGGGTGGATTGGCGCGTTTATGCACGGACGGACCGTTTTTACGTCAAGGAATTCGAGGCGGACACCAATTTGCGATGTTATCTCATTTTGGATTGCAGTGGTTCGATGGCTTTCCGTGCGGAAGGGCGCGATTCCAAGCTGGACTATGCCAAGCGTTTAATAGCCACACTGGCATATCTGCTCATCCACCAAGGCGATGCGGCAGGGTTGGTCTGTTTGAGTGACCGGATGCTTTGGGACATTCCGCCGAAACGCAACCCGCGGCATTTGCAGGCCCTGTTTGATGTCCTTGAAGAAGTATCCGCCCGTGGGGAAACAGCCCTTATCCGGTCTTTGCATGAGGTGGCTGAACGAGTGCGCCAGCGGGCACTGGTGATGATTTTCAGTGATTTCTTCTGTCCCGCTGAGCCGTTGCTGGAGTGTTTTCAACACCTTCGTTTCCAAAAGCATGACGTGGTGGCGTTTCATTTGATGGACCGGTTGGAGCTGGATTTTCCTTTTGACCGACCGATGCGTTTTGTGGATTTGGAATCGCCTGAGACGTTGCTTTCGGAGCCTGCGGTGATTCGTGACCAGTATTTGAAGGCGGTAAGGGCCCACTTGACTGCACTTCGCGAGGGATGCAACCGGTTTGCTGTGGAACTGCAAACGGTGGCGACGGACGAGAATTATGAGATGGTTTTGCGCGCCTTTCTGCGAGGGCGGGCGTTGAAGATTCGATGACTTTTCTGGAGCCATTATTGTTGTGGGGCTTGCCGCTGGCGCTGCTGCCGGTCATCATCCACCTGTTTAACCGGCTCAGGCATCGCTCGATTGATTGGGGGGCCATGATGTTTCTGCTCTCGGCCACCCGGAAATCCACCCGTTATGCGCGGCTTCGTCAGTGGTTGATCCTTCTTTTGCGTGTCTTAGCGCTGGTTGGACTGGTGTTGGCTGTGGCGCGACCGTTGGCGGGGCAATGGTTGGGGTGGATGTTCCAAACGGCACCCGAAGTGATTGTAGTTGTGCTTGATCGTTCCGCCAGCATGGAAGCCCGCATGCCGGGAGGGAACGTCAGCAAGCGGGCGGAAGCTTTGCGTGTCCTAGCCGAAGCGGCCCAGAGTTACCGTGAATCCAGCCGGTTCGTTTTGTTTGACACAGCGTTGCGCACCCCGACCGAGGTGGGAGACCCGCAGGCGCTGCCCCAACTTTCCACCGCCGGCGCCACGGACACGGCAGCGGACATTCCGGCCACCCTGCAAGCCGTGGTGGAGTGGGCGCAACGGAATAAAGTAGGACACTTTGAGATATGGTTGGCCAGTGATTTGCAGGCAAGCAACTGGCAACCGGAGAACCAACAATGGAAGGTGTTGACAACCCAAATGGCAGCCCTGCCTCAGACAGTCAGGGTTCGTTTATTGGTGTTTGACCAGCCGCCGGTGGGGGAATCATGGTCGGTGAGCATTTCCGAGGTGGTTCGCAGGCCCAAGGCCGAACCGCCGGAGGTAGAAGTGGTGATGGTCATTGACCGCAACAATCCGGCGCCAGCTCCGATGCCGGTAAGCATCGGTAGCGACGGCACGCGGGCGCAAGTGGATTTGGAGTTGACAGGTCCGAGTTATCGTTACCGGCACAAACTGCCGGTGGAAAGCGCCACGGCCAGCGGTTGGGGGCGCGTGGAATTGCCTGCGGATGATAATCCACGCGATAATGTGGCGTATTTTGTGTATGGTCCGCCAGTGGTATTGCGTTCGTTGGTGGTTTCAGACGAGCCTGCGGTGGGACGGATTTTGGCGTTGGCAGCGGCGCCTTATGTAAATGAAACCAATTTTGTTGCGGAGGTCATTCATCCGGATCGAGCGTCCAGTGTGGTATGGAGTGATTATGCGATGGTGCTCTGGCATGCCGCGCCACCAGCCGGACCGGTGGCGGCGCAGTTGCAGCAATACCTTGAGGAAGGCGGAGCGGTTTGGATGTTTGCTCATGGCCGTCCGGGAAGTTTTGAAGGCATTTCATGGGGTGAACCTCAAGAGGCTGAGGAGGGGAAGAGTTGGCCCATTACTCAGTGGCAGCGGCAGGACGGTTTGCTGGCCAACACGGAGGAGAATATCGTGCTGCCGCTCAATGAACTTGAGGTGCGACGGCGTCAGCCTTTGGGTGGTGCGGGCACTGCATTGGCGAGCTATGAAGACCGTGTGCCATTTTTAGTGCGACGGGTTGTGGGACGCGGGGAATTGGTGGCTTGCAGCGTAGGCATCTGGCCGGAGTGGAGCAACCTTCGCGAGGGTTGGGTGCTGGTGCCGGCGGTGCAGCGGTTGTTGCAGGCTGGAGGACGGCGATTTACCCAGGCTGGCATGTTGAGTTGTGGTCAGATTATCCCCGCTGGGGCAGGGGAGGTTTGGACTTGTTTGGAGGGGTCAAAGGACATCCGCTTGCATGCAGGAGTTTACCGCTCGGGTTTGCGAATGGTTGCGATGAATCGTCCCCCTGCTGAAAATGAAGTGGAAACGATCGAACCCTCCAAGGCGCGGACTTTGTTTGGGCCGGTTTCGGTTCAAATGCTTGGGGACCGTAAACAGGGTGAGGGACGGCTCCAGTCCGAATTGTGGCGATTGTTTTTGTTTGCGATGCTGGTGTTTCTGTTGGCGGAGGCGGTGTTGATTTTGCCATCCAAGCCGGAAAGTGCGCCGTTGACTCCATTTCAGGTGAAAGGAGGGACGCCATGATTCATCTGGAATTGGAGCGTTCATGGCCGGTCTTGGTGCTGGCGCTGGTGCTGTGGGTGGCAGCGGGGTGGCTTTGTTGGCAAAACTGGCGCCGGCGCGGTACGGCGCGCGGCGTGGGATGGTTGGAGGGATTGCGTTTTATAGTGCTGACGTTAATCGGCTTTACCTTGCTCAAGCCGGAGTTTGTGAAGGAAATCATCGAAACGGAGCCGCCGGAGGTGGTGGTGTTGATGGACGCTTCGGCCAGCATGACCACCCGCGATGTGGCGTTGGACGAGCGCACTATTTGGACACGTCAACAGTGGGTGCATCATCAGCGCACAAACCAGTTTTACAAGCCATGGCAGGCCACTGCCAAGGTGGTCTTGGAGGAGTTTGCCGCGCCACCCGGTGAGACCAACATTGCCGCGGGGGTGGAGGAGGGGACGGATTTGAATGCGGCTTTGGACACAGTGCTGCAACGATATCGTCGTCTGAAGGGTGTGCTCGTGCTTTCCGATGGAGACTGGAATCTTGGGGTGTCCCCTGTCAGTGCAGCCACACGTTACCGCACACGGCGAGTACCCATCTATGCGGTGGGCGTTGGTTCAGAGAATTATTTACCGGACTTGAATTTAGTGCAGGTGCAGGCTCCGGCGTATGGATTGTTGGGCGAGCAGGTAACCATTCCTTTCAAAATTCAGAGCCACCTCCCGCGGGAGGTGAAGACGACGGTGGTGTTGATGGGGCCGGAGGGTGAGGAGGCCCGGCGTGAAGTGACCTTGCCTGCTTATGGTTTGTTTCAGGACACCATGATTTGGTCCCCGCGGGAATTGGGAGACCGCAACCTTCGCCTTGCTTTTCCTGTGGTGGAAGGAGAGACGCTTGAGGACAATAACGCGGCGGAGTTTCGCATCAGTGTGCGGGCGGAAAAATTGCATGTGCTGGTGGTGGAAAGCCTGCCGCGGTGGGAGTACCGGTATCTGCGCAATGCATTGTTTCGGGATCCCGGAGTGGAGGTGCACACGTTGCTGTATCACCCCGGCATGGCGATGGGCGATGGCACCAATTACCTTAAGACGTTTCCGGAAAGTCGCGAGCAGTTGTCCATCTACGACGTGGTCTTTCTTGGAGATGTAGGCGTGGGGGAAAACGAGCTTACAACCAATCAATTGGGGCTGTTGCGTGGTTTGGTCGAATATCAGGGCAGTGGCTTGGTCTTTTTGCCCGGGCCTCGGGGGCGGCAGTTGACATTGGTCAATAGTCCGGTAGGGGACTTGCTTCCGGTAGTTTATGATGAGAGCAAGCCCCAGGGGATAGCCCTTCCCAACGAGTCTCCGCTCAAATTGACGTTGAATGGGCGGCGGCACTTTTTGACCATGCTGGCCAATGATGAAATTGCCAACGAAGAGGTGTGGCGGGGGTTGCCCGGGTTTTTCTGGTGCGCGGGGGTTTTGAAAAGTCGTCCGGGTTCGGAGGTGCTCGCGGTGCATCCTTCCTTGCGCAACGCAAGCGGGAGTTTGCCGTTGTTGGTCACTCGGCCGTTTGGGGGTGGCGAGACGTTGTTCATGGGCACCGATGGGGCATGGCGGTGGCGGAAAGGGGTGGAGGATTTGTATCATTACCGGTTTTGGGGGCAAGTGGTGAGGTGGATGTCGCACAAACGACACTTGGCGGCCGGCAAGGGAGTGCGGCTGGTGTATAGTCCGGAAAATCCTCATGCCGGGGATGTGGTTTATTTGAGTGCCACGGTATTGGACGCCAGCGGTTTTCCACTCGAGCGAGGAACGGTGTATGCCACCATTACGGCGCCCGATGGACAGACGGAGCGAATGGAGCTGGCGCCCTTGGGGGGTGGTTGGGGGGTGTTCAAAGGTTCGTTTGTGGCCCGTCAAGGGGGGCGTTACAAGATTGCGATAAGCAGTGAGCGTGCGGCCCGTGGTTTGGAAACGGAAATCACGGTGGCCCGCGTGAAACGGGAGGTGGTGGGCCAACCCATGAATATGGGGATTTTGCGGGAGCTGGCGGATCTGACCGGGGGCAAGGCTGGTAGTGTGCACCAATTTGAGGAATTGGTGGCTCAAATCAACGCGTTGCCCGAGGTGAAGCCGGCCCCCCTGCGCATCCGGTTGTGGTCGAATCCGTGGTGGGCAGGCGGGATCATTCTCCTGCTGGGAATCTATTGGACGGGACGCAAGATAGCCGGTATGATATAAAGTAACGGGTGGCAAGGGTGAATCGGCAGCCGGGGCATATAAAATTGAGCAAAAAGCAACAGGCGCCGTCCAACCAAGCAGGGGCGCAGATCGCAGATGAATGCAAAAAGAACCAATCAAAGCCCGCTTCCTTCGGGATGCAGCGAAGGTAAGAAGTTATTTCAAGACGGCGAGGGTTGGTTTTGGTTCGCCGGTGGAAAACCCTGAACGAAGTCATAGTCATGGATTATCAAGCTGACCACCTGGTGCAATTGCCGCCGAAGTTGCGCGAGAAGTTTGATGCGCTTGAACGCCGGTTGTGGCGGGTGGACACCTTGTTGGCCATCACCGGCGCATTAAGTGGATTATTGGTTTCGTACACGTTGGTGTTCATTTCGGACCGGTTTTGGGATACGCCGGTTTGGCTGCGTCTGCTTTTCACGGCTTTGGGGGTTGGGTTAGTGGTTTATTTTACCCTCGGTTGGTTGCGTTTGTGGGTTTGGCAAAGGCGGGATACGCGTGCCATGGCCAAAATTGTCCAGCAGCGTTACCGGCGTTTGGGGGATCGGCTGCTGGGTATTGTGGAGCTTGCGGACCAGGGGAAACGTCCTGCCAATTTTTCGGCTGCACTCTGCGAGGCTGCGATTCAACAAGTGGCCGGGGAGGCATTGAAGTTTGATTTTCGGCTGGCTGTCGCCACTCGCAAGCCGCGCATTTACACCTTGGTTACGGTGGTATTGTTTTTGTTGGTGGCAGCCCCGTGTTTATTGGTGCCACAAGCCAGCGCCAACGCCTTTTTACGATGGTTGTTGCCGTTGGCTCCGGCTGAGCGATTCACATTTGTATCATTGCAAGATGTGCCGGAGAGGTTGGTGGTGGCGCATGGGGAACCCTTCAGCTTGCGCTGCGGAGTGCAGGTGCGGTCCGACTTGGTAAAACCAGCTACGGCAAGTTTTCAATATGACCGCCAACCGGTGGTGCAGGCACGGATTGAAAACAACACTGTCACTTTCAATGTGCCGGCACAGACTCAGCCCGGACGACTTCGCCTGCGAGTGGGCGATGAAAGCCGGACGGTATGGGTTGAGCCAACCATCCGACCGGCTCTCAAACAAATGACAGCGCTTGTTAAGCGCCCAGATTACCTCCAATACCCGGACTTGGTTCAAGAGGTCCGGAATGGACGGTTGACCTCCGTGGAGGGGAGTTGGGTGGTCCTGACCGGTAAAACGAGCCGGGCCATTGCCAAGGCGCATCAATTTTCAGGCGAATGGAGGCCATTAAAGGTGCAGGGGGACGATTTCATCACCGAACCCTTGCAACTTCAGTCGGATATCAAGTTGATGTTTGTTTGGGAGGACCAATATGGGTTGTCCAATCGGACTCCTGCCATGGTGAGCCTTGGAATTGTGAAAGACAATCCGCCACTAGTGGAAATGCCGGAATTGGGGAGAGCTGTTGCGGTTTTGGAGGATGAAATTTTGCCGGTACGCATCCAAAGCACCGATGATTACGGCGTTAAAAACATCGGAGTATCTATCGAGATCACAACGCCGCAGAAACCGGACGCCCCTGTTTTGAAAAAGAGCGAAGTGCGCACCGGCGGGCACTTGGAGAAGCGGCTTGAGGGGAAATATGAATTGTCACCGGCCTTGTTGCGCGCCCCTCCGGGTTCCATGATTGGCTTGAAGGCGACCTCGGTGGATTACCTCCCGGGACGCGCGCCCTCCGAGAGCATTCAGCACCGCATATTTGTGATGAGCAAGGAAGAGCATGCGCGATTGATTCTTGAGGAATTGGAAAAATTGCGAGCGGCCATCGAGGAATTGACCCGGCGCCAAGAGAATCTCCTTACTGACACTCGTCTTGTTAAGGAGATGAAGCCGGAGGATATGATGAAAGAGGAGACGACCAAACAATTGGCCGAGCAGGCGGCGGAGCAGGCCGAGTTTGCGCGTCAGTTGGAGCGGTTGGCCCAGGATAACCTTAAGACTGCACGCGAGGCCATGCGTAACAAGGCCATCAGCGAGGAGAGCATCAAGGAAATGCTCGAAAATACGGAAATCATGCAGAACATCAGCCGGCAAAACATGTCGCCGGCGAGTCAAAATCTTTCGCGCGCCCAACAGAGTCAGAGCCAGCCGCAGCGCAGTGAACAGGTGCAGCAAGGCGAACAGCAGGAACAACAGGCTTTGGAAAACTTGATGGATTTGCAGAAGAAAATGGCCGCCATGCAGGACAAGATGCAGGCCAAAAGCCTGGCCGATCGTTTGCGCGCGGTGGGCCAGTTTGAAAAGAGCACTGCCGAGGAATTGAAGAAGTCCCTCCCCAAGACGATTGGTTTGTCCCGTGAACAACTTCCGGCGGACCTCCGCCGGGAGATGGTGCGGATGTATGACGAGCAGGCCAAAACAAGCAAGCAGGTGGCTCGATTGCGGGAGGAAATCCAGCGGTTTGCACAGCGAACCGGCTCGGAACGGCACGAGGAGGTGAACCACGAAATGGGCGAGGCGAAAGCCTCGGAAAAGGTGGCCCAAATAGGGGAGTTGATTCGGGAGAACGTGGGTTCGATGGCCATGCTGCAAAGTCAGGAAATTGCCGAGCAATTTTTCAGTTGGGCCAAAAAATTGGAAGGCGACCAGGCTGCTGGCGGAGGTGGTGGCGGCGGGGGCGGGGGCCAGCAGATGAGCGAAGAGGACTTGGAAAAAATGCTGGCGTTGTTACGCATAAGGGAAACGCAGGAAAATTTGCGCGAGCATACCCGATTGGTGGATCGTTTTCGCAAAGGGACTGAGACGTACCCGGAGGACACTCAAAAACTGGCCGGCAAACAAAAGGAACTCAGCCAAGAATTGGGCAAGCTGAAACGTGACCGGTTGTTTCAACAGGCACGGCCCATGATGGACCATGCGAATGAAGCGATGGATGATGCGGAAGCGCATTTGAAGAGACCGCGCACGGATGAGCCCACCTATGATGCGCAGACTGACGCCATGAATCTTTTGGACGAGGCCATTCGCAGCATGATGCCCAGTCAACAATCCGGTCAGGCACAAAGCCAGGGACAGATGGCGATGATGCAGATGATGCAAATGATGGCCATGGGGATGATGACTCCGCAGCAGGGTGAAAATCAGGGGGGACAGCAACCGGGAGGGAATAATCAGGGGGGCTTGTCGGATCGTCCCAATGCCCCATTCACAGGAGATGTGCGCGGAAGAGTGGGCCCCTCGCGCACTGTTGAGCGTGCTGCCGGCAGCGGGACACGTCAGATGCCCGCAGAATTCCGTGAGGCTCTACAACATTATTTTAACGCGGTGGAGCAGGCTAATCCATGAGAGATCATTCCAAGGCAGTCGTTTGTGTGCGTTTGTGGTTCGTGCTGTTGTGCTCGTTAGCGTCCGGCATTCCTTGTTCCGTGCTCGGACAGGGGGAGGAGTTTCTGGAAGCCGTGCCGCCTCAACTGGAACGGATGTATAAACGGGGCTTGGACTGGCTGGCACGCACTCAAACCGAACAGGGGACGTGGAAAGACACCTATGGTCAGCAACCGGCAGTGGTGGGGTTGGCCATTACAGCCATGCTGGCTCACGGAGATGATCCCAATGTGGGACCTTATGCTGTCAACATCAAGCGTGGGCTGAATTTTATTCTGAGCCAACAAAACGAGCGCAACGGCTACATTGGAACTTCCATGTACAACCACGGTTTTGCGACGCTGGCTCTGGCGGAAAGCTACGGGCATGTGCACGATGCGCGGTTGGGGCCCGCCCTGCAAAAAGCCGTGGAGCTCATCCTTACGGCACAGTCGCGCAACGCTTACGGTGGTTGGCGTTATTCCCCTGAGACAAGTGATGCTGACACCACGGTAAGTGGGGCGCAAATGGTGGCTCTGTTTGCCGCTCGCAACGCTGGTCTTGGAGTGCCTGAGGAGGCGATTAACAAGGGCATCCGCTTTTTCTTGCTGTGCCAGGGGGCCGATGGCGGTGTGGGTTATACCGGACCGGACGCGGGGAACGCACCACGCACAGCCATTTTTGCTTTGGTTCTGGCGCTGGCCAAACAGAAAAACACCAAGGCGTTTTTGGCGGCCAGCCGCTTTTTGGGTGGCGCACCTGCGGAGCAACATTATTTCCATTACTATCTTTACTATGCCTCCCAGGCTTATTTTCACACTTCTCCAAAAGCCTGGCGCGAGTGGAATGCCATCAACATCAAGTTATTGTCCCAGACCCAGTCGCCTGATGGCAATTGGGACGGAAGTTTTGGCGCCAGTTTCACGACGGCTGCCAGTTTGTTATCGCTGGCATTGAACTATCGTTATCTGCCAATTTACGAGCGGTGACACAAAGTTGTGCGGCATGCGAGGAAGCTTTTTTATGAAAAGAGTTGTGCGATGGTGGATGTTGGCGGTTGCGGGTTTTGCAATGGCGGCCGCCGCCCATGGGGCCATTGTGTTGGAGGGACTCAAGGCTGTGCAGCAGTTGGAGTCCCTTACCGGTGTGCGGCCGGTGACCCCCAAACCGGCCAACAACGAACCGGAGCAGGGTCAGGCGGTGGACCCCGCCTATTCGGATGTCATCCGTTTGATGAACGGCGATACTTTGCATGGCAATTTGCTTGGGATTGACGGGCAGCGTGGAATTCGCTGGCGCACACCCGATGCCCAGGGAGAGATTGTCTTCAAGCCTGAACGGGTGGCACGCATTGTATTGCCGGCCAAGTCCACGCCGGCCCCGTTATCAAGCAATTCCTGTTTGGTGGCTTTAAGCAACGGGGACGAGTTGGTGGGGGCTATAGTGTCGGTGGACTCCGAGCGGGTGATGTTGGAGACCGATTACGCGGGAATGCTCGCGTTCCCGCGCAAGCGTGTGGCCGCTCTGCGCATGGTTCGGGGCACGACAGGAGCCATTTATGAAGGTCCGACCGGCATGGGGGAATGGCGCTCTCGCAATTCACGCAACAACTGGCGCTATCAAGATAACTGTTTGGTGGCCACTGGCAACGGTTCCATTGGTCGCGATGTGAAGCTGCCGCCGATGGCACGGTTGGAATTCGATTTGTCGTGGCGCGGTCAACTTCAATTTTTACTGGGGCTCTACACTGACTCGACAGAGGAATACGCCAGCAACTCTTACCTGCTGCAAATGCAACCCGGCTACATCTACCTGCAACGGATGCGCCGCAACGGGGGGAGCAGTCACATGGGACAGGCGGAGTATCCCGGGTTGCATCAAAAGTCCAAGGTGCACGTGGAGGTATTGGTCAACAAGGAAGCACGAACCATCGCATTGTTGCTCGATGGCTCCATGGTCAAACAATGGAAGGATAATCTCGATTGGGGAGGAAGCGGTACAGGCATCATTTTTGGCAATCAGAATATTGGGCTGTTGCGAATTTCCAACATCCGGGTAACTGAATGGGACGGCACCATACAAGAGCAGGGTGCGCCTCAGGCCAAGACTCAGAGGGATGTCTTGGAACTGACCAACAAGGACAAAATATCCGGGAATCTGGAATCCATGAAAAATGGCGTACTGGTGTTTGCAACGGCCTTCGCCAAAATGGAAATCCCTGTGGATCGGATGCAGACACTTGAGTTTGCAAGTGAACCTCTGGAAACGGCCCCGCAAACCCCTGCCGATGTAAGGCTAATCTTTGCCGATAGAGGTGTGGTTACGCTGACCATTGAACGGTGGGACGGATTGCAACTGGCGGCTAAAAGCTCCAACTTCGGTGATGCGCGATTCAAGACAACTGCATTTCGCCAGCTTTACTTCAATTGGGAACAACAGAAACAAGAAGCGAAGGGCCCCAACATGATGTTCGGCAGCGACGACGGCGAAGTGCCGGAATAACCGGCCAGCCATGAAACTTTTGGGGCTCGATTGAAGGCCGCACCAGCTTACACACCTTTCATATCCTGACAGGTGTAATTTGGAAGGGAGACCATGTCATGACTGTACAACGATTATTAATCATCGGCGGTGTGGCGGGAGGCGCCAGCGCCGCAGCGCGTGCACGGCGTTTATCGGAAAAAGCGGAAATTATTGTGTTTGAGCGTGGACCGTTTGTTTCCTTTGCCAACTGCGGGCTGCCTTATCACGTGGGTGGCGAAATTCCCGCACGGGATGATTTGCTGCTGCAAACTCCGGCGAGCTTGAAAGCACGGTTCAACCTTGATGTGCGGGTGGAAAACGAGGTTTTGGCCATTGACCGTGCTGCACGAAAGGTGCGTGTGCGGGACTTGAGCAACGGGAGGGAATACGAGGAGTCCTATGATGCATTGATTCTGGCCCCCGGTGCAGCACCGTTGCGTCCACCCATTCCCGGCATTGACAGGCAAGGGCACTTTGTTGTGCGAAACATTCCCGATGTAGATGCCATACAGACCTGGCTTCGCCCCGGAGTGGCGGAACGCGCCGTGGTGGTGGGTGGTGGATACATCGGCTTGGAGATGGCAGAGCAACTGCGCAGGCGCCAGTTGCATGTTACGGTGGTGGAGGCTCTTCCGCAGGTCATGGCCCCGCTTGACCCGGAAATGGCAGCTTGGCTGCATCTGGAACTTCAGGCAAACGGTGTGGATTTACGTCTCAATGACCCGGTTGCCGCGTTTGAACCGCCGCGAGAAGGGGAAAATGCACGGGCCTCGGTGGTGGTGCTCAGGAGTGGTGCTCGATTGCCTGCAGATGTCGTTATTTTAGGTTTGGGGGTCAAGCCGGAAACGGCTCTGGCGCGGTCGGCTGGGTTGGAAATTGGCCCGAAAGGAGGAATTCGCGTCAATGAACATTTGCAGACGAGTGATCCTGTAATTTATGCCGTGGGCGATGCCATCGAGGTGCGGGATTGGGTGACTGGTGCGCCGGCGTTGATTCCGTTGGCCGGACCGGCCAATCGTCAGGGACGTTTGGCTGCTGACCATATCTTTGGGTTGCCCGCACGATACGACGGCACGCTGGGGACGGCGGTGTTGCGCTTGTTCCGGCTCACCGCCGGTTGCACAGGGGCCAATGAAAAGTCCTTGAAACAGGCCGGGATGCCGCATCAAGCACTCCACCTTCATCCGGGCTCACATGCCGGGTATTATCCCGGTGCCCAGCCATTGGCGATGAAAATATTGTTTGACCCGGTCAACGGGCGTTTGCTCGGAGCGCAAGTGGTGGGTGTGGACGGAGTGGATAAAAGGCTGGACGTTCTGGCCACGGCCTTGAAGGCGCGTCTGACGGTGGATGACCTGGCTGAACTGGAATTGGCCTACGCGCCGCCGTTTGGTTCAGCCAAAGACCCGGTTAATTTGGCCGGCATGGCAGCGCAAAATGTGCGGCGGGGATTGGTCAGTCTGGCCCAGTGGTCCGAAGTATTGCAGTTTAATCCGGCGGAGACGTTTTTGCTCGATGTGCGTTCACCTGAGGAATGCGCACGCGGCATGATTCCCGGGGCCGTTAACATTCCTCTGCCACAATTGCGGCGGCGATTGGGAGAGTTGCCGCAAGACCGCCCCATCATCGTGCATTGTCAAAGTGGTCAACGCTCTTATTTTGCCTGTCGTTTATTGATGCAAAATGGTTTTAAGGTACGCAATTTGACCGGCTCCTATCGCACGTGGGATGCCGCGATGCGCGGGGGGGCGGCGCGGACTTGAAACGGGACGGACATATTTTGATTACCGGCGGGGCGGGGTTCATCGGATCGCATCTGGTGGACCGGTTCATGAGCGAGGGCCGGCGTGTGGTGGTGGTGGACGATTTGTCCACGGGCACGATGGAAAACCTCGCGCGCTGGAGGGGGCATCCCAACCTTCGAGTGATCAAGCAGCGGGTGGCCCGCTGCCGTGCCCTGCCGCAAATGACCGCGGAAGCGGCCATGATTTTTCATCTGGCCGCTGCCGTTGGAGTTGAGCTGGTGGTTCGGGCACCGGTGCGCACCATTGAAAACAATGTTGAGGAAACCGAAGTCTTGCTCCGAGCGGCCAGCAAAAGCGGCACGCCGTTGTTGCTGGCGTCCACCTCCGAGGTGTATGGCAAGAGTTGCAAAGAGGCGTTTGGTGAAACCGATGATTTATACATCGGCCCGCCGCACCTTGGACGTTGGGCGTATGCGTGTTCCAAGTTATTGGATGAATTTTTGGCGTTGGCTCATGCCAAGGAGCATGGATTGCCTGTAATTATCGCCCGATTGTTCAACACCGTGGGCCCCCGCCAGACGGGCCGTTATGGAATGGTGTTGCCGCGCTTCGTAAAAGCTGCGCTGGAGGGACGGCCATTAGAGGTTTATGGGAATGGAGGCCAGACCCGCTGTTTTTGCCATGTCAAGGACACGGTGGAAGCCTTGTGGAGGCTGGCTGCGTGTGAGGCGGCCTATGGTCAAGTGGTGAATGTGGGACATCCGCGGGAGATTCGGATTCTGGATTTGGCCAAACTGGTTAAAAAAATCTGCCGGTCCTCTTCGCCTATTGTGCGTGTGCCTTACACCAAGGCCTACGGGCAGGGTTTTGAAGACATGCAGCGGCGGCGTCCGAAGATTCAGCGGTTGATTCATTTAACTGGTTTTCGCCCGCGAATACCGCTGGAACAGGCCATCCTGGATTTGCGGGATGAATTGCTTCAGGGCAGGGATATCGCCGAAGGTGTTATTGATAAACAACCACCAGGTACATCTGTGCCTCGGTGCGGCCCACGTTGATGATGGCGTGAGGGACATCCGCGCGATAGCTTGCTGAGTCTCCCGGTTGCAGGACTTCGGCATCGCGTGCGGATTCGGCCCGTACTTCGCCCCGCACAACGGTGAGAAATTCACGGGTGCCTTCGAAGTGTGGAGCGCTGCGCAGCGCGCCGCCGGGTTGCAGGACCAGCTCGTAAAATTCCACGTCTTTTTCGAGGTTCAGCGGGCTCAAGGTGCGCAGGCGACAGAGCTTGTCGGAGCGGTAATGATACGCGCGGTCATTGGCCCGGATGACGGCCACCGAAGAACTCGCCTCCGGCGTTTCCAGAAGATCCCCAAGCGACATCCCAAACGCGCGGGCAATCCGCAAGGTTACGGCCAGGGTGGGGTTGGCACGTTCACGTTCAATCTGGCTGAGCATGGACCGGCTTACGCCGCTGGCGCCCGCCAGCGCGTCCAAAGACCATCCGCGCGCGGCGCGCAACTGGCGGACGCGGCGTCCGAGGTGGCCTGAAATGGTTTCTGCAGCCTCAGCTTCGTGGGGCGGGGCATCCGTGGCTGTGGGAGTGCGTGACTTTTTCTTCATGGCATCAGTGTTCAATATAATGGAAAAATGTCTTGCATATTGTACAACGCTATCTCATATATTGTACAACATGTCCGGCATAATGGATACCTTGGGGTATCGGTCGCCGGGTTGCAACTCCATTTGCACCCGGCCCGGACAGTGGAGAGCATGACATGAAAGCCTTGGTAAAACAATATGACCGTCCGGGTTTGTGGCTGGCCGATGTGCCGGAACCGGAGGTGGGATTGAACGATGTGTTGATTCGGGTGGACCGGACCGGCATTTGCGGGACGGATTTGCACATTTACAAGTGGGATGACTGGGCGCGCCGGACCATACCCGTGCCCATGGTGGTGGGGCATGAATTTGTGGGCGAAGTGGTGGCGGTGGGGGCGAATGTGGCGGATTTTCGTCCGGGGGATGTGGTCAGCGCCGAGGGGCATGTGGTGTGCGGGCGATGCCGGAATTGTCTGGCCGGGCGCCGGCATCTTTGCAGGGACACCCGGGGCATTGGCGTCAACCGGACGGGAGCCTTTGCGGAGTACATTTCGGTGCCGATGACCAATGTTTGGCATCACTCGCCAGGCGTGGATCGCGAGGTGGCCTCCATTTTTGACCCGTTCGGAAACGCCGTGCACACGGCCTTGTCATTTGATGTTTTGGGTGAGGATGTGTTGATTACCGGCGCGGGGCCTATTGGTATTATGGCCGCAGCGGTGGTGCGCCATGCCGGCGCACGTTACGTAGTGGTGACCGATTTGAATGAGTACCGCTTGGAATTGGCGCGGAAAATGGGAGCCACTCTCGTCGTGAACCCAAAGGAGGTGCGTCTGGCGGACGTGCAGCGGCAGTTGGGCATGAAAGAAGGTTTTGATGTGGGCTTGGAGATGTCGGGCAGTCCGTCCGCTTTTCGGGACATGATAGATAACATGTGTCATGGCGGGAAAATCGCCATGTTGGGAATTCCGCCGGCGGAGATGGCGATTGATTGGAACAAAGTGGTGTTCAACATGCTGACCATCAAGGGCATATATGGCCGCGAAATGTATGAGACCTGGTACAAGATGACGGTGATGTTGGAGAGCGGCTTGAACATCAAGCCGGTCATTACGCATCGTTATCACTACACGGAATTTGAGCGTGGCTTTGAGGCAATGCTCTCAGGCGAATCCGGCAAGGTTATCTTGTCGTGGAGAGATTGAACATGTACGGCGCATTTCAAGAACATCTGAAGCGACAACTGGCGGAGGTGGAGGCTGCCGGCTTGACCAAACGTGAACGTATCATCACAACCGCCCAAGGGGCATGGGTGCGGGTCAATGATGGCCCGCCGGTTCTCAATCTTTGTGCGAATAATTATCTTGGGCTGGCCCAGCATCCGGAGGTGGTGGCGGCGGCGCGAGAAGGCTTGGAGCGGTGGGGGTATGGATTGGCCAGTGTGCGATTTATTTGTGGCACCCAATCGGCGCATCGGCAGCTTGAGGAGCGGTTGACGGCATTCTTGGGGACGGAGGATACCATCTTATATTCGTCCTGTTTTGATGCGAATGGCGGATTGTTTGAGACCCTGTTGGGGGAGGAGGATGCGGTGATTTCGGATGAGCTAAATCACGCGAGCATCATTGACGGGATCCGGCTCTGCAAGGCACAGCGCTATCGGTACCGGAACAATGACATGGCGGATTTGGAGGCAAAGCTCCAGCAGGCACAGGGGGCACGATTCAAGTTGATTGCGACTGACGGGGTTTTTTCGATGGATGGCATCGTGGCCAATTTGCAGGCCATTTGTAATTTGGCGGAGCGGTATCAAGCGTTGGTGATGGTGGATGATTCCCATGCTGTTGGGTTCATGGGAGCACGAGGGCGTGGGACGCCGGAGCTATGCGGTGTGATGGGGCGTGTGGACATCATCACCGGCACGTTGGGCAAGGCCTTGGGCGGGGCCAGCGGGGGGTACACGAGTGGACGGCGGGAGATTATTGCATACTTGCGGCAGCGCTCGCGCCCTTATCTTTTCTCCAATACACTGGCGCCGGCGGTGGTGGCGGGCTCTTTGAAGGCATTGGAATTACTTGATCATTCGACTGAACTGAGGGACAGGTTGGAGGCGAACACACGCTATTTTCGAGAGGGTTTGCAGCGGTTGGGATATGAGGTGATTCCGGGGTCACATCCCATTTGTCCCATCATGCTTGGGGATGCAAGACGCGCTACCCGCATGGCGGAGGCCTTGTTGGAGCGGCGGGTGTATGTAATTGGATTTTCATACCCGGTTGTACCCCAGGGCCGCGCACGCATTCGGACACAAATCTCGGCTGCACACACCCGGGAGGATTTGGCGTTTGCTTTGGAGCAACTGGCTGCGGTGAAGGAAATTATTTAAGGGGCGCGCCGTCGTTCTGTTGTCATTGTCAGAATTAGTTCGTGTTGGCATAGTGCGGGCATGAAATATGCCCGCATTTTGATTGGCTTCATTTTGGTTTGTTTGGGGTTGGGCCTGTCCTCGAACGGTGCAGAGCTGGTCATTTCCAACAGGGAACCTGCCCCTGGGGAAATCGGTTATCGTCCGGCCGATGGCAGCGTGGCTCGGTTAAACCCGCCTTCCATGATTTGGTTGCATGAACCGGCGGCAGTGAGCTACGTCGTTCAATGGTCGAAAAGCCCCGATTTTCAAGGAGCGGAAACAGCAACCGGATTCGTGTGGAACACCTATACTCATCACACTCCTTGGGCTCCGGGAAAATATTTCTGGCGGTATGCATACGTGGACAAAGCCGGCAAAACGTCCCATTGGAGCATGGTGCGTTCTGTAATCGTGCCACCTGAGGCCAATCCATTCCCCATGCCGACCCGTGCTCAACAACGAGAGCGGGTGCCGAAAGATCATCCTAGACTTTTTATGCGTCCGGAAGATTTGCCGCGCTTGCGGAAACTGGCTTTGGCGGGGAAGGATGCCGCGGGGCGTCTGCCCGCCGAAGCGGAGGAGTTTAGCCGTTTGCGAGCAGCAGCCGACAAGTACATCGCTGCCGGTCCAACACCAGAACCGGATAAAATGGGTTCTGCGGTGGACAAAGACAACGCCGAGCTGGTCAAGTATTGGTGGCCGAATCGGGAGCAAACCATGCGGGCTTGCCAGGAGGCCGAAACGATCTCCTTTGTTTATTTGATAACGCGCGAAAAGAAATACGGCGAGGCGGCCCGACGCTGGGTCATGCATCTGGCGGCGTGGAATCCGGATGGTCCCACCAATTTCAGGACCAATTGCGAAGCAGCCAAACCCATGTTGTACCGGTTACCGCGTGCTTACGACTGGGCTTACGATGTCTTAAGTGAGGCGGACCGCCAGACGGTGCAACGAGTGATGTTGCGACGGGTGACCGATGCCTGGAACAGCGGTGAAGTGGCCCGTGGGACTGGTCATTTGAACCGTCCATACAACAGTCATGGCAACCGGGTCTGGCACAAAATTGGTGAATGTGCCATTGCCATGCTTGGAGATGTGCCGGAGGCGGAGACTTGGCTCGATTACGCCGTGAACAAGTTTTATGCCTGCTATCCGGTGTGGTCGGATGATGACGGTGGATGGCACGAGGGACTGAGTTATTGGAGCGGTTACATGAGCAAGGCAGTTTGGTGGCTGCAGGTGGCCAACTCGGCCTTGAAGATTGATGGTTTGCAAAAACCTTTTTTTGACCAAGTGGGAGACTTTGCCATGTATGTGGCCCCGCCGTTTACGCCCAACAGCGGGTTTGGGGATTTGTCTTATCGCCCACCTTCCAGCGGAATTGGAGGAATGATGGAATACTTTATTCGAGCGCAAGCGGGGCGTGCAGGGGAACAAAAGGCCGCTTATTGGCGGTGGTGGACAGAGCAACATAAAATGGGACGGGAAGGGGGGATTCTGGGATTTTTATATCGCGCCAATCTGCCGCCCATGCCCGAGCCTCGACCACCGGTGGATTTGCCTGTGTCCAAAGTTTTTCACGGCATCGGGGTGGCGAGTCTGCATACAACATTGATGGACAGCCGCGAGGATATTCATTTCCTGTTCAAGTCCAGTCCCTTCGGAACGCAGAGTCACGGGCACAATCCGCACAATACCTTTCAGTTGAACGCATTTGGGGAGGAGCTTTTGATGACGTGCGTTTATCGAGATTTGCATGGGAGCCGTTTTCATTACCGTTATGTGCACAGCACGCGGGCGCACAATGGGGTTTTGGTGGATGGGGAAGGCCAGATCATGCACACACCGGCGCCTCATGGCCGGATTGCCGCGGAAAAATTAACCCCCACGTGGGATTATCTGATGGGTGACGCCACGCCCGCTTATGGTGGCCGGCTGACAAGAGCGCATCGGCATGTGGTTTTTCATAAGAGCGGCATTATCCTTTTATATGATGATTTGGTGGCGGCCAAACCGGCCACTTTTCAGTTCATGCTGCATGCGGCGCGAGAATTTGAGGTGAATCCCGGCCAAACCATGTTACGCGTGGAGCAGCCTCGTGCGGGGGTATTGGTAAAGTATTTGTCACCGACGCCGCTGGGCTTTCGACAGTGGGACGGTTATGATCCGAAGCCCTCCAGAGATTTCCCCAATCAATGGCATGTTGAGGCTGGCACTCAGACACGATTGTCCGAAGTCGGAATGTTGACGCTGCTTCTTCCTTATCGGGCTGGTCAATCGCCTCAGTGGTCTGCAGAGAGGATTGAAAGTCCTACGGCCGTGGGTGCTCGGGTGACCTTGGGTGGCAAGTCCTATTTGATTGGGTTCCGCAAGGCGGGAGTGCCGAATGTGGCCAATTTGGGCAACGTCCAATTTCAAGAGGCTGTGTTGGTGCAAGAACTGAATTAAAACCATTGTTTCATGAAGATGAGAAAGCTTTTGCGGGGCGGCATATTAGTCATGACCGCGATCATTGGTGGGATGGCCGTTGTCGGTGCCCAAGGGGCTGAACCGATTGCCACACCGTCGGCACGCGAAATACTAAGCCGTATCAAATCAGGGCATCCGCGTTTGTTGATGGATGCTGCCGGATTTGAGCGATTGAAAAAGGAAATTCCCCAGAATCCAGATTTACAACGATATTTCAACCGTGTGCAGGAGGATGCCCGAGCCATCTTGAAGGACCCACCATCGAAATATGAAATTCCCGATGGCCTTCGCTTGTTGAACACCAGCCGGCGGGTAATGAACCGTGTTTACGCATTAGCGATGATGTACCGGTTGCAGGGAGACAAGGCCTTTGCAGAGCGCGCATGGCAGGAATTGGAAGCGGCGGCCTCTTTCAAGGATTGGAATCCGCGCCATTTTCTCGATACGGCCGAGATGACGCATGCGTTTGCCATTGGATACGACTGGCTTTACGACTGCTGGACGCCGGAGCAACGGCAGATTTTGGCAAAAGCGGTGGCAGAACTGGGGTTTAAACCGGGACTTGAGATTTACAGGAAAAACAGCGGGTGGACTCGCGCCCGGCACAATTGGAATCAGGTGTGCAACGGGGGGTTGGGGATGGGAGCGTTGGCGTTGGCAGAGGTATTGCCGACAGAGGCAGGGGAAATATTGGAGGCCGCATTGAAGTCCATTCAATTGCCGATGGCCGAATATGGGCCTGACGGTGCTTGGGCGGAGGGGCCGGGCTATTGGAATTATGCTACCTCTTATAATGTGGTGTTTTTGGCTGCGCTTGAAACGGCATTAGGGACGGATTTTGGGCTGTCCAAGATCCCGGGATTTTCAGAGGCAGGCATGTTTCCCATTTACGCCACTGGACCCACGGGCAGGACTTTTAATTACGCGGATGCAGGGGATGGCGGCATTCGGTCACCTTCCATGTTTTGGCTATCGTGGAAATTTAACCGGCCGGAATACGCTTGGTGTCAACGGCAGGTGGCTTATGGCAGCGCCTTGGACCTGGTGTGGTACGACGGACGAGGACAAAAGCCCGCAGCCATGAATTTGCCCTTGGACAAGTATTTTCGAAATGCCGAGGTGGTGACGATGCGCGGCGATTGGGAGGGGCGCGATGCGCTTTGGGTGGGCTTCAAAGCCGGCGACAACAAGGCCAATCACAGCAATTTGGATTTGGGCAGTTTTGTCTTTGACGCACTGGGGTATCGTTGGGCAGTGGACTTGGGAGCCGACAATTACAATTTGCCGGGGTACTTTGGCAAACAACGATGGACCTACTACCGGATGCGCGCAGAGTCCCATAACACTTTGGTCATCAACCCCGGTCAAGGCCCTGACCAAGTACCCACTGCCGCCACTAAAATCATCAAATTTCAATCCACGCCGAATCGTGCAGTGGCCGTGGCCGATTTGACGCCTGCTTATGCTCCGCAAGCACAAAAGGTGGAGCGCGGACTTGCAATGCTGGAGCGGAGAAGAATCTTGTTGCAGGATGAAATCAAGACGGCCCAACCCTCGGCAGTCTGGTGGTTTATGACCACACCGGCGCAAATCCGCATCGAAAAAGACGGGCGTACTGCGTACTTGACTCAAGGCAAAGCCGAGTTGCGTGTGAACTTGTTGTCACCGGCAGGGGCGCAGTTCACGGTGATGGATGCCGTGCCGTTGCCCACCTCGCCCAATCCAGACGGCCAGCGCAAAAACACCGGAGTGCGCAAACTCACAATTCATGTTAAAGACGCGACGGATTTGCGCATGGCGGTTCTTTTCACACCAGTCGCCGGGGAGATGCCTCCTATAGTCCTGCCCGTGGTGGCACCGTTGGCGCAGTGGTAAGGGGTGGTTTCATTAAAGATACTTGAGCAGCACAAAGCCGCCAATAAGCAGAATCATGCCAATGATGGCAAGGCGGTCGAAGTATTTTTCAATGAACACCTTCATCTGGGGGCCGAAATGATACAGCAGCCAGCCCACCGCAAAGAACCTCATGCCACGTCCAATGATGGAAGCGATGAGAAATTGCAGGAGGTCGAATTTTAAAAAGCCGGAGGCGATGGTGAATACTTTGTAGGGTATGGGTGTGACGGCGGCGGCCAGGTTGCCCCAGAATCCATAAGCATCGTACCAGTCCTTGATTTTAGCCATCACGGCTTCGCCGTCGTATGCTTTGACTATCGCCTTTCCAACAAGATCATATCCCCAAAAGCCAATGGCGTACCCTGCCATGCCACCAATGACTGAACCGGCTGTGCAAATAAGGGCGAAGCGCAAGGATTTTTTGGGGGCCCCAACACAAAGCGCGATGAGCAAAACATCCGGCGGCACGGGGAAAAACGAGGATTCAGCAAAAGCCAAAATAAAGAGCGCCAATGGACCGTAGGGTGTCTCCGCCCAATGGATGGTCCAGTCATAAAGCCGTCGAATGAAATGGGGGCGTTTGGCAGTCGCCGTCACCAAATTATTGGTTTCAGAAGTATTGCTCACTCGGCGAGAGGAAAATGGAATTATGCCCTTGTGTCAAGCTGTTGCCGGATTCGAAGTTCAAGTGCCTTCGTAGGGGCATATTCAGCAGCGCAGTCCGGAACTTAAAGTATTTAAAGATTGCGATTTAGGCGGATTTCTGCTTTGATAACTATCCCAATAACGGGCAGGTAATAAGATGGGTAAATTGTGACCGTCTTCCAATGGGCCAGAGATAAAACTCATCGGAAGTCGGTAGAAGTGTCTATGAACATGAATCGTTGGGGCATAGGGGTGGGCTTGGGCCTGCTGGCGACTGCTTGCGCAGGGTGGACGCAACGGGCGGAGTATTTGCCGTTGGAGCTATTGGACCCAAGCCGTCCGGAGGGGGGAATTCGGGTTTGGAAACTGGACCTTTACCCCAGTGTCAGTGCAGGGGGGGAATATAATGACAACATCACCTATCTGCGTACGGCCGGGCGCAGCGATTTTGTTTGGTCGGTTTCGCCGAGCATCACAGCGGTGGCGGGGACGGCCAAGCGATTGTCTTTGACTTATACCCCCAGCGCACAATTTTACACGCGCAATAGTGATTTTACGCGGTTAAACCACAGTGCCAGCTTGGGATTGTCGTGGCCGATGTCCAAGTTGTCCTTAAACTTTGGGGCCACGTACAGCGATACGTTGAGCTCCGATATTGTGGTGGGAAGCATGGCGCAAAGCCGCAGTCTTTCCCTTACAGCGGGAGCCAACTATCCGTGGACGCAAAAGATTTCGACGGCTCATAATGTGCGGTTTTCTTTTCAAGATTATGGGAATTACTATGGGACGGTAGGTGTGCCGGGCGGAGGGTTGATTGGGTACATGGATTGGGGAACGGACCATTGGGTGAGGTATCGGTATTCGGACAAAACGGGTTTTAGCTTGGGGGTTTCGGCGGGACAACAGAATGCCCAGCGGGCGGGCGTGGATTCGGTTTATGAGCGGGTGTTGGCGAGTGTGGATTACGCGCTTACGGAGAAGGTTAGTGCCACCTTGGCAGTGGGGCCTGAATTTCGGCAATACACCGGCGGCGCGTCCGACTCTGTTGGTATCGTGTTCAATGCCACGGGTTCCTGGCGCCCGACGGACCGGACGGGGTTGACTTTGAGCGCCAGCCGTTCCCAATCCCCCTCGCCGGTGGTGGGGGGCGAGAACTATGTGAATACATCGGTTACCTTGGGGGTTAACCAACGATTGTTTGACCGGATTGGGGCGAATGTGAGTTTTGGGTACAGTAATGTGGGTTCGGCTCACAGTGCACCGGGGGCGGGGACAAATCGTGACGACGATTATGTTTTGGCGAGGATTGGCCTGAACATGACGATCGGTCGTAATTGGACTTTTGGCATTCATTATGAGCGACGGGAGAGTCTCTCGGACAACACCTCAAGTTACGCCTTCAGCAACAATCGGGCTGGATTCAACCTTTCGTGGCGATACTGAAATGGCAGGAAACATGACGAAACCGAAAGCAAGATGTCACGGATGGCGGCCTCAAGTTGTGGTCGGCATGTTTTTTTGCCTGTTGGCTGCTGTGTGGGTGTTTGGACAAAGTGCCACCGGTGTGCGGACCAACGCTCCCGCTGCTGCAGCCGAACGGGGCACGAATGAATTATACAAGTTGGGCATAGGAGATATTCTGTCCGTGAAAGTCTATCGGGAGGAGGATTTGTCCGCCCAAGTGATGGTCAACCCTGATGGGATGATCAATTTACAGCTCATCGGGCCGGTCAAGGTGGCGGGAATGACTTTGTTGGATGTGAACAAGGTGGTGCGCGATTTATATGCGAAGGATTTCTTGGTCAATCCACATGTAGTGGTGGACATTGTGGAGACCAATCGCCTGCCGGAGAGTGCCATAACGAATCAGTTGAATCATTACATCGTATTGGGACAAGTGAACCGACCGGGCACATACGAGTTGCGGGAAGGTGAAACGGTCAACCTCCTGCAAGCCATTGCCATTGCCGGCGGGTACACGCGCTTGGGGAATCCCAGCAAAATCACCGTGACCCGCCTTGAGGATGGAAAGCCCAATGTCATCAAGTTGGATGCGGACAAGATGTTGCGAGACCGAAGCTCCAAACCCTTTGAAATCAAGCCCGACGATATCATTACTGTCGGCGAAAAAATCTTTTAAAGTTTTTTATGGTTGCACCCAGTCAACCGCATCAATCTACTCAACCGATCCATTACATGCCGGCGCCTGATATCACGGCACCGGAGAGTCCCAGTGAGCTGCGGACGATTGCCGGCATTTTGGCGGAAAAGGCTTGGTTAATCATTCTGTGCGTGGTGGTGGCGCTGCTGGTGGCCGCTTATCATTTGAAAAATTCACCGCGGTTGTATCAGGCCGTGGCCACGGTACAGGTGGAGCAGGAGGAAAAAAAGGCGGTGAAAGTGGACCCGATTGTTCGGGAGGATTTGCGCAGTTCGGAGACATTGAACACGATCGTGCAAAAGTTCAAGAGCCGGGCCTTGCTTGAGCGGGTGGTGGAAACCAACCGGTTGGCTCAAAACCCAGCCTTTGTCCCCCAGGATGGTTCGGTTACGCGGGATGAGGTCATTGCCCGGTTGGGGACTTTGACCAAAGCTGAACTTCGCCGGGGCACGCGGTTGATTGACATTTTGGCGGTGCATACAGACCCGAAGCTGGCGGCTGATATTGCCAATTCACTGGCCGAGCAATACATGGCCTATGACATTCAAACTGTGTCCGCCACCACCAAAGGCGCCTATTCCTATTTGCGCGATGAAACGGAGCGCTTGAAGAAGAAGTTGGAGGAATCTGAACGCAATTTGCAGAAATACCGCGAGGAAGCGGGCATAGTGTCCTTGCAACAAAGCCAGGACGTTTTGGCACCGCAACTGCGTGAGCTGGCCGCCAAGGTAGCGCAAGCCCGCAGCGATACAGCCCGATTGCAGCGGCAGTATCAGCGGTTGATGGCGCAGGCCTCCAACGTCAGCGATTTGTTATTGCTTCCCCAAATCGCCGCGGTGCCTGAAGTGCAGGCATTGCGCTCGGCCTTGAGCAAGAGCGAACAAGATTTCAAGATTCTATCATTGCGATACAAGGACAAACATCCCAAGTACATTGATGCGGCCGTTCAAATCGAGGCGATGAAGCGTGATCTGCATTTGGCCGCCACCAATGCGCTGGCCCGGTTGTTGGAGGCCATCAAGGTGGACATCGAGGATGCTAAAATAAACCAGGAAGGGTTGGAGAAAGAGTTGAAGCAACTTGAGGCGGATGCCTTGCGCGTGAGTCAGCACGCGATTCAATACAGTTTGCTGAGCCGTGAACTCGAGGCGGACAGGGCTTTGTTTGACTCGGTGTTGAACCGGTTGAAGGAGACCAGTTTGGCTGCGGAACAGCAGCCGGAAAAGTTGCGGTTCATTCAACCGGCCATACCCCCCGCCAAACCTTTTCTGCCGAATGCCAGGCGAACTTATGGTTTTGCACTGCTTATCGGTTTGGCGGCAGGCTTGGCGTTGGCCTTTGGCAGCAATGCTTTGGATACGTCCTTCAAGTCGGTCGAACAAGCCGAGGCCTACCTGCAACTGCCGGTCTTTACCGCCATCCCCAAACTCAAGGAAGTACGGTTGGGAGAAACGCGATTCGTGGCCTCCGAAGGTTCGGACTCACGCGGTGCTGAGGCATTCCGGACGTTGCGTACCTCGGTATTGATGTTGGGGCGGCAGGAGGAGCGCCGTGTGTTTTTGTTCACCAGTGCCTTCCCAAGTGAGGGCAAGACGTTTAATTCGGTCAACTTTGCCATTTCGTTGGCCCAGCAGGGTTTGAAGGTTTTATTGATAGATGCCGACTTGCGTAAACCCAGCGTCGAAAATTTTATAACGGGTCAGACAGGTAAATTGGCGGGATTGACGGATATTTTGGTGGGAAGCAAGAGTTTGGGTGAGGTGATTCACACCTTGGAAAAAGTCAAAAACCTGCACTGGTTGCCTGCTGGGAAACCAGCACCTAATCCTGCCGAACTTTTGGCCCAACCATCTTTTAAAGAAATCATCCAGACGGCTTTGCAGCATTATGACCGTGTCGTTTTGGACACTGCGCCCATTCACGCGGTGAGCGATACCTTGTTGATTTGTAATCTTGCAGAAACCACCGTGTTGGTGGTCAACAGCACAAAAACTCCGCGTAAACCGGTGTTGCGTTCCATTCAACTTTTGCGCAACGCTGGTGGAAATCCCTGTGGTGTGGTGCTCAATCTCGTGCCGCTCCGCCGTGGAGGAGGATATTATTACGACAGTTATTATTATTACCATACTGACTCCTACCACAAAGAGAAGAACAAGAGCGGCGGCGAGGAGCAGGTTTCTCAGTCTGGGGACGACAAACAGGCCAAGCAAGAAACGGCTTCTTCGGTACCTCGATAAAAAAAGGGCTTTACAGGCTTTGACGGATGATATAGAGGGTTTATGTCCGAAATAAATGTAGGTAATATTCCTACATGATTCCACGGCCAGTAATACAGCTTTAAAGCAATGCATGCGCCCGATCGTCAATATTGGGGTTTGATGGCGCTCATCTTGCTCTGTTGCGTTGGCATCTACGCGGTTAGGGACCCTCGCAACGAGCATTTCGGGGTGGAGATGCAGGCATTGTTCAAGGCTATTCCAGCCTCGGAAATCCCAAGCACAGCCGTGCGACAACTCCAACAAACCACGCCTGGCCGACGAGTGGCTTTGATGACCCAAATGCTCGAGGAATTGTCGAATTGCAATCCCGGTGTACTGCCGTATTTTGTCTCTGCTGTGGGGCGGCGGTTTCCCGACATGGCAGCTTGCATGGTGGTGGAGGCCGTTAACTTGCAACCTGGACAGGTGGTATCCATCGTGCGCGCTGCAACGATTGTCGCTCCCGAGCAGTTGGAGGCCATGATTCTGGAAACTGCCAGGCATTTGCCTGACGTATTTCCCTTGGTGGCCATTGCCGCGGCCGAACAACAGCCGCAATCTGCTGAGCGCATTTTGGCGGCCATCGCGGCTGCATTGCCAGAGGCGGCACCAGTCTTGGAAAAGGCCATGAGTCAACAGGTGGGTTATCCCGTGGATATTCGCCAAGTTTTGTCGGAGGCTGATTGCTGGTTGGAAAATCAGGAGGCACCGGGAATTGCGAGACAAGGTGCGGTTTCCCATTCTCCATTTGCCAGCTTGCAGCGACTGGCGCGAATAAGATGTGAAAAACAAAAGCAGCGGAATTCAATAGACTCCAATGAACCAAGTTTAGGACAGGTGGATGGTAATGAAAGTCTGGAAAAGCCATTTCTCCCGAGCTGCAGTGAAGCGCCGGAAGTTGAGAATATAAAAAAGGCGGCCAGCCAGGCGGTGGCGCGCTGAAAATCAATGCCATATAAGATATCAGCGCCCTTGAAGGCCGCGGCAATTCGCCATAAAATAAAGAAGACATAGCCATGCCCGCAGGGCAACCGGGGTTGATCATGGTGAAACATGGGTGTGGTGGCCAATGAATTTTTGGTACAGCAAACACGGCTGGAACCAAAGGCGGTAGCTTGTTTTTAAAATTTTTGTGACCTCACTCAAGCAGACAAATAACAACACCAAGTGTTGCTGTGGGCGATTCTGGAAAAGGTTTGCCTGTGTTGTGGTCTTGGTCGGGGTGGCATTGGTGGCCTTCTATCTGTTTCGTGCACCGTTATGCCTGGCATATGCCGATTTGTGGATCGTCAACCAACCAGCCCAGAAAGCCGATGCCATTTTTGTTTTGGGGGGTGGTCTTCAGTTTCGTCCCTTCGTAGCGGCTGATTATTACCACGCCGGTCTGGCCCCAAAAATTCTCATCAGCCATGCCAAGCCCAGCCCCACCGACGAACTAGGGCTGACGACGCAGGAGAAGGACTTGATACGCAAGGTTTTACTAGCCAAACGGGTGCCGGAAAAGGCCATCGAGGAAATTGGCAGCAACGTGACCAGCACCGTCGAGGAAACCTTGGCTTTACGAGATTGGATTTCGCGTAACCATGCCCGGCGTGTCCTTATTCCGACCGACATCGCCCACAGTCGGCGGGCGCGGTTTATTTTTGAGCGCCAGCTCAAAGGCACGGAAGCCGAGGTCGTTGTTACTGCTGTTGAACCGAGGGAATACCAGCGCACCAACTGGTGGCAGAAAGAGGAGGGCATCATTGCCTTCCAAAATGAATTGGTGAAATACCTCTTGTACCGCTGGCGATATTGAATCATCAGGCTCAAGGGAGAATTAAAGGTGAAAAAATTATTGGTAACCGGTTCATCCGGGTTGATCGGCTCTGAAGTGGTCGAGCACTTTTGCCGCCAAGGTTGGGAGGTCCATGGCGTGGACAACAATATGCGGGCCGATTTCTTCGGCCCGGCGGGTGACACCCGCTGGAACCAACAAAGACTGGCTGCACGCCATAGGAACTTTCACCACCATGAGTTGGATATACGGAACCGCGCCGGTGTGCTGGATTTGGTCAAAGAACTCCGCCCGGCAGCCATCGTCCACACCGCCGCGCAGCCAAGCCATGACCTGGCAGCCTCACGCCCATTTGATGACTTTGAAGTTAACGCAATGGGGACCCTTAACCTGCTTGAAGCAGCGCGCCAATTCTGTGCCGAATCGCCTTTCGTGCACATGAGCACTAACAAAGTCTATGGCGACCGCCCCAACACTATTCGTCTCAAGGAATTGGATACACGCTGGGACTACGACGACCCCGCCTTTACTGATGGCATTACCGAGGATTTCCCCATTGACCAAAGCAAACACAGTCTTTTCGGCGCTTCAAAAGTCGCCGCTGACATTTTGGTTCAGGAATACGGGCGCTACTTCAACATGCCCACCTGTTGCCTGCGCGGCGGCTGCCTAACCGGCCCGAACCACAGCGGCGTGGAGCTGCACGGATTTTTGAGTTACCTAATCAAGTGCAACCTGGAAGGCAAGGTATATCGGATTTTCGGTTACAAAGGCAAACAAGTGCGGGACAATATCCACAGCCGCGACGTCGTGTCGTTTATGGCGGAATTCATTGCTGCACCACGTTGCGCTGAGGTCTATAACATCGGCGGGGGCCGGTCCAACAGCATTTCTATCCTGGAAGCCTTCAAGTTAATCGAAAGCATCTCCGGCAAACCAATGCGCTACGAATACTTGGACCAACCCCGCATCGGCGATCATATTTGCTACATCTCCAATCTGGAAAAAATGAAAAAACACTATCCTTCGTGGGATATAAAGAAAAACACTAATGATATTTTTCAAGAAATATATGATTCCTGGTTGGTAAGAAATAAATAATTAAGTCCAATTAATATAAAATTATGAGAAAGGGAATTATACTAGCCGGGGGGGCGGGATCGAGGCTGCATCCGCTTAAGCTGGTGTGTTACAATTAATTGCGACAGAAATATAAAAGAACTTTAAATATTTAAAAAAACAGCTAATTAAGAACATAACATGATAAAACTATTGCAAATATTTTTAATTAAATCACGAATGTTTTTAGGAAGATTGAAGGTTCTGTTAAGGTTGAACAAAGATGTCTGGGATTATTTAGAAAATGGAATTGGGATAATACATGTTGGAGCAAATGAAGGTCAAGAGGCTGCTTTTTATGCAGCAAAAAATATGCATGTGCTATGGATTGAAGCACTGCCGGAAGCGTATATAAAATTGAGCGACAACATAACGAAATACAACAATCAAAAAGCAATTAATGCGCTAATTCATGAAAAGTCTGGCTTGGCTGTGGATTTTATGTGCGACGGAGTAATGTCCTCTATCTACGAGTATTCTGATTACGCTCAGTTGTGGGGCATGAGCAACGAGAGAAAAAAAATAACGTTGATTACAAAGACACTGGATGAAATCATGGTTAATGAGGCGGCAAACTTATATGATACACTTGTTTTAGATGTTCAGGGTGCTGAACTTGCAGTATTAAAAGGGGCCTGTAATACATTAAAAAAAATAAATAGGGTGATAGCAGAGGCGCGAACATTCTCATTTTATGAAGATGAGTGCAAGTTAAGAGATATCGATAAATATTTAAAAGAAAGAGGATTTAGAATAAAATATAAGAAGGCAATAAGATGGATTCCAGGTGTTGGAACGGAATATAATTGCATTTGGATCCGAGTTTGAGATGTTTGGGAGAAGGCTAGTAACCAAATGAAAACCGATAGAAAATAAATGAAATACTGTCGTATTGTTTCGGAGTCATTTAAGTCAAAAATATGGGAAGACTTTGAAATTGATGGAATTCTATATTCAGGTAGGCTGCCCTTAGATAAAGCAGATGTATTGCTGGCGCTTTACGACCCAACTGATGAACTTCTGATATTCCGAGGACCAAAATTATGGTATACTTTGGAACCATCATGGCATTATCATTTCACTGGTCATCCTGTTGGAAAAAAGCTTGTACAAGTATTAAGACCGGATGAACGAGCATTTTATAATAATAAAAATATAGAATTTCGAGTACCACATCCTACTTATTGTAAAACACTGGAATGCGACAGAAGACAGGAAATTCAAAACAAAGCAGTTGCATGTGTAACTAATTACGGCGGTAGATTATGGTTTCTTAAAAAGCATATCTGGCTGAGAAATTGGATGGTTTTGCGGTCTGAGGTTGATCTATTCGGCAACCCTGAAAAATGGAGAAACTTCAGGGCATTTCCACATATCTGGTTAAAAGGCCCACCGCCAAATTTTTTAGGCAAACCTCCTGGAAAACATCAATATGACACCGAATACATAAATTTCCTTTCGAATTATAAAGTTTGTATATGTTTAGAGAATACCTGTGAGCCTTATTATTTTACGGAGAAATTTGTAAATGCAGTAAGGGCTGGATGTATTCCAATATATAACGCACATGAAACGGTTGCTGATCGATTTCTGAAAAATGCAAAGTGGATTGATCCTAAATGGTTTGGTTATTCTGCAAAAAGAACAATTAAGTATGCTCTTAGTCAAGACATAAATGATTATAGGAGAATAAACGATAAGTGGTTGGAATCAGGAATTCTCGCGGATACCGATGATTCCAAGTTAATGGAACGACTTCATCCATTAGTAAAGAAAAAATTACAAACATGTGGCGTCTCGAAATAGAAATAGCCATTCTGCATGCAAATTAGGAAAGGAATAATATTGGCTGGGGGGGCGGGGACGAGGTTGCATCCGGTGACTTTGGTATGCAGCAAGCAATTGTTGCCGGTGTATGACAAGCCGATGATTTATTATCCGCTGGCTGTGTTGATGCTCGCAGGGATCAGGGAGATTCTTGTAATTAGTACACCCCAGGATTTACCCAGGTTCAAGGAGTTGCTAAAGTCGGGCGAGCAGTGGGGGGTGAGTTTTGAGTATGCTGAACAGCCGCATCCAGGTGGACTGGCGCAGGCTTTTATAATTGGACGAAAATTCATTGGCGATTCGAGTTGTTGTTTAATTCTTGGTGACAACATTTTTTACGGGCACGGTCTTCAGGAACTGCTAGTGCGTGCCAACGAGCGTGAGAGTGGAGCAACGGTGTTTGCGTATTATGTGGCAGATCCGCATAGATACGGTATTGTCGAATTTGATCAGTCTGGCAAGGCTTTGGAGATTGTTGAGAAACCTGCAAACCCAAAATCCAATTTTGCCGTTACCGGTCTCTATTTTTATGACAATCAAGTAGTAGAGATAGCCGCCGGACTTAAACCATCTGCACGTGGAGAGCTTGAGATTACCGATGTAAATAACGCCTATCTGCGCCAAGGGCAGTTGCATGTGGAGCGGTTGGGGCGGGGAATTGCGTGGCTCGATACAGGGACTCATGAAGCCTTATTGGCGGCCTCCAATTTTGTCGCCGCACTCGAAAACCGGCAGGGACTCCAAGTATGTTGCCCGGAAGAAATAGCCTTTCGGCAAGGCTGGATTGATGCCGAAAGCCTGCTACGCCTGGCGAAACCCTTGGCGAAGACAGAATATGGCCAATACTTAATTCGATTGGCAGAAGGCAAGGGGATTTAACAAGCTGGTCAAATAAATGGTATACAAATTTTTACGACCAGAGCAAACAAAGGTTTGGATGTGAAGATTGAGAAGACGGCGATAGAGGGTTTATTGGTAATTACACCAGATGTTTTTGGTGATGCGCGTGGATTTTTCATGGAGACGTGGAATCGGCGCAGATATCAACAGGCTGGTTTGAATGATATTGATTTTGTACAAGACAACATATCCTTCAGCCGTCGCGGCACCTTGCGTGGACTGCATTTTCAAAATCCCCGAGCGCAGGGCAAGTTGGTATGTGTGTTGGAGGGGGAAGTTTTTGATGTGGCAGTGGATTTGCGCCGCAAATCACCTACGTTCAAGAAATGGCATGGAGTAAAGTTGGATGCAAATTCCAAGACTCAGTTTTATATCCCCCCAGGGTTTGCTCATGGGTTTGCCGTTTTGAGTGAAACCGCCCTCTTTTATTACAAATGCACGGATTATTATTCGCCGGAGGACGAGATGGCCATTCGTTGGAATGACCCGGAGATAGGCATTCAATGGCCCATGATTGAACCAATCTTGTCGAAACGTGATTTGCAGGCCCCCTTGCTCAAGGAAATACCTCAAGACCGGTTGTTCTGATAATCACGGCCAGCTTTGATTTAGCCTAAGTGGCAAAAAGAATCTTCATAACGGGAGGCAAGGGGATGTTGGGGCGCACGCTCCAACGCCGGTTGGCGGCGCATGAACTTTATATCGCAGACCTGCCGGAAGTGGACATTACCGTTATGGGGCAATTGGAGGCGGCCATACGAAGTTTTGCCCCCGACGTGGTGCTCCATTGCGCTGCAATGACGGCGGTGGATGGTTGTGAATCGCAAACGGACCTTGCCTTCAAGGTCAATGCCTTGGGCAGTGCCAACGTTGCCGCTTGTGCAAACCGCGCTGGGGCATGGTTGATTGCGATTTCTACTGACTACGTTTTTGATGGGAGGTTGGATCGTCCCTACCACGAGTGGGACAACCCTGCGCCAGCCACCGTGTATGGCCAGAGCAAGTACGCGGGCGAGATGGCCGTGCGTGATCATTGTCCGGGGCATACCATCCTGCGCATAGCATGGCTCTACGGGCCGGGTGGGCCAAGTTTCCTGCACACCATGCTTAAGTTAGGTCGGCAGGAGGGGGCGGCGTTGAAGGTAGTGAATGACCAGATAGGCAATCCCACCTCCACAGACGCAGTCGCAAGCGTCATCGCGTGGTTGCTTGAAAATCCTGTGCCAGGGGTTGTGCATGCCACCTGCGAGGGCGCGGCCACTTGGTACGAATTTGCAAAACGGATTTTCGATTTATGGAAATTGCCGCGCGCCTTGGAAGCTTGCTGCACGGCAGAGTTTCCGCGCCCGGCTCCCCGTCCGGCCAACAGCCGTCTGGAAAAGCGCGTGCTGCGTTTGGCTGGTGCACCACCCATGCCTCACTGGCGGGATGCGTTGGAACAATTTGCCCATGCGTGGCCCGAGGGTTGATGATCAAGGTGAGGAATCAATTTTATCCCCTCTCCCTTTACGAGATGGCAAGAGTGATGTTTTTCCCTCTCCCTTTGGGAGAGAGCGGACGGCGCCGCCGCTCGTCTTAGCAACCTTTCTTAATTCCGGTTCCACATGCCTAAATGAGAGCAGACGAAAATTCAAGTACCAGAGGGCGGGAGGCCGCATTTATTCTCCATTTAACCCTTGTGATAGGTCGTTAGCTGTGTATGCTTAAACGGACTTGGAGAAACCAGCTTGGAACAGCGCGCAAGATAGTATGCAACAAATAAACCTGTTGGCTTATGTGGACCCGGGCTCCGGGGCGTTGATATGGCAGATGCTGGCGGCGGCAGCCGTGGGTGTCTTGTTTTATTTCCGCAGTTTCTTTCGCGGGATGGGGAAGTTCTTCCGCCGCTTGGTGGGCAAGGGCGACAACGCTGAGGCCCCGGAATCATCGCAACCGGCCAAGAAGCCCTGAAACCACCAAGGTGCCATGGCCCAATCTGTGGTTCCACGGTGAAAACGTTGACGGAAACAACGCGGAGCATTTATCAGAGGCAGACGTGGGCAAATCCGCCAAGCGTGTCAACCATTTTACGTTGGTTGAGACCGATGTGCGGTTAAACTAAGCGCACTCGTTCATGTCGCAACTTTCCTTTCGTGACCCGGCAGGCTTTTGTTTCATTCACAACGGCCGGGTGCTGCGCGGTTTGGGAGCCCAAGACTTGCCGGTGGTGGAACGGTTCTTGGAAGGGCCGTCAGCCAGGCGTTTGGTGGAACAGGGTAAATTGATCGCCAGCCGACGGTTGTCTGCGGCGGACTGTGAGGCCTTGCCCCGGGATGAAGTCCTGTCTGCGTTGCTGCAGAGCCGCCGTCCTGCGGCGGTATTTGAGCATCCGCGCATTGAGTTTCCGTCTTTCCCCTACGAGTGGCCGCCGGAGATGTTGCAAGCAGCGGGCGAGTTGACGTTGGACTTGGCGCAAGGGGCCTTGGACGATGGTTACAGCCTCAAAGACGCGACGCCTTACAATGTGCTGTTTGATGGTCCGCGCCCCGTCTTCATTGATTTGCTGTCATTTGAAGTGCGGCAACCGGGCGATCCGGTCTGGCTGCCAGCCGCGCAATTTGAGCGCACCTTTGTCCTGCCCCTCTTGGCCAACAAGTACTGGGGTATTCCGTTGGCGGACATTTTTCTGGCCCATCGCGATGGATTGGAGCCGCAGGCCTTGCTGCCCCTTTGTGGGCCGGTGCGGCGGTGGTTGCCACCCTTGTTGGGACAAGTCACCCTTCCGGCGCGGCTGGGCGGGGGCAAGAAGGGCAGAGCGGACATTTACAAGCCCCGGGTACTGAACAACCCCGAGCAGGCGCGGTTTATATTGGATTCTCTTTTCAATCGCCTGCGCCGTGGGGTGCGGCGGTTTGGACCGCCGGCCAATCGGCAAAGTGTGTGGTCGGACTACACCGACGCCAACAGCTACACCGACACGACGCTTAGGGCCAAGATGGACTTTGTGCGGCATGCCTTGGAGGGGACACAGGCGCGGCGGGTGTTGGACATTGGTGCCAACACGGGCCAATACAGCGTGTTGGCGGCGGAAGTGGGGGCGCGGGTGGTGGCGGTGGACTACGATGCCGAGTGCATGGGGCGGCTGTGGCGGCAAGCCGCGGAGAAAAGGTTGCCCATCCTGCCGTTGGTGGTGGATGTGTCGCGTCCGAGCCCTGCGGTGGGATGGCGGAATCGGGAGTGCCCGTCATTTCTTGCGCGCGCTCAAGGGGCCTTTGACTCGGTGTTGATGCTGGCGGTGGTGCATCACCTGGCGATCACCGAGCGCGTTCCGTTGGAGGAAATCTTCGACCTTGCCGCCAGCCTGACCACTAAGACTCTTGTCATTGAATGGGTTGGTCCCAAGGATGCGATGTTCCAAACCCTTTTACGCGGGCGCGATCATCTGTACAAGCATCTGACGCAAGAAGCATTTGAACAGATCAGCACCCGCCACTTTCAGATTCACCAGAAACTCCCACTCGAAGGACTCGACCGATGCCTGTATTGGATGGAAAAGAGAGAAGTTTAATAAACGCGGTGCGCGAGTTTATCCGGCCGACCAAGAAAACCCGTCAAGGTTTTGCCCGCCGCCTCAACCGAATGCCATTTCTAGCGCCGTTTATCGTATGGGCATCAATACTGGCAAATGCGGCTTATATCGTTTATCCCAACATAAATATAAAGGAAACCCTGATAACATTGCTATTTGGATGGCTTTTGATTGGTGCGACGGCGCTTGTTGGGATTTTTTTTACATGCACGAATACTATATTTAATAGTTTCTCTATTTGCATGTTTACTCTGCTGTTTTCCTACTTTAATATGTTGGAGGCCAAATTTATTAAATGGCTTTCTAATTCGATTCTGGATGCAATGGCTAGAGCGATTCCAGCAATAATATTGATTTTTTTCATTGCCGGTGCTTTTATATATTTCTTCAACAGGTATCTTCAGAAATTAAAAAATATTAACTCAGTTTTAAATATTGCAGCCACGACAGCCTTTGCAGTGCCGGTTTTCCAATTATTTATAAATTATCAATTCGTCAAAAAAACAGACCATAATCAATCTGCTAATAAGCACGAAATAAATCAAAATGTTTTAAAAAAGCCGGATATTTTATTTGTTATTCTAGATGCATATACAAGTCCAGAAAGTATTAAAAAGTATTACGGATATAATAATGACATGTTTGTCCATTGGCTGAAAAAACAGGGATTTTTTGTTGTGCCCGACGCCAAAACGGCACATACAGCAACACCAAAGTGCATTCAATCAGTACTGAACATCGCTGAGTTAAATTATGCCGATTTTCCTGATGATAATTTTCAATCCAATATGGCATTGAAGGCGCTTAATAACTCGATTGTCCCAAATATTTTAAAATATCACGGTTATGAGATAATAAATTTATCCTTTTTAAAAATAAATGAATTTGAAAATTACTATAGTTATGACGCTTATTATCAGGGTGTAAATGATTATATTATAAGAAACTCAATGATTGGATTTCTGAGAAAACAGTTTGTTAAGAGTGACATTGGGTTGATTAATATGGAAATATTCAAGAAAATAAGTGACATAAGCTCAAGCAAAAGGAATTACCCAGTTTTTGTTTATGGCCATTTGATGATGCCGCATCCCCCATATCTATTTGATAGAAATGGAAATCGCCATGAAAAAGAAGTGCATCCTCTGAGAGGTTATTTGGAACAATATATTTACACCACAACGCTGATTTACAATACCACAAAATCTATCTTGAGTAATAACACAAATTTAGTCTTCATAATTCAAGGCGATCATGGTTCTCGTATAATCCAAAATGAACAAAATCAAATTGATGAAGCACATTCAATATTAAATGCCTTGTATCTCCCCGGCTCCGATCCTTCCTGGTTTTGGGAGGGGATGCGGCCTGTGGATACTTTTCGATTAATCTTCAACAAATACTTTGGTGCCAACTATCCATATCTCTCAAAGACCAATCAATCCTCCACTGCAGAAGCCCAACATTCCACTGCCGCCGACAAATAAATGGAGTCCACAGCATATTTCCATCCCAAGAGCTTAATAGATGAAGGCGCTGTTATCGGACCGGGCACCCGCGTCTGGGCCTATGCGCACGTATGCAGCGGAGTAATTATTGGACGCGATTGCAATCTTTGCGATCATACTTTTTTTGAAAAAGGTGTCCGCTTGGCGGATCGCGTAACTGTTAAATGTGGGGTATATCTATGGGACGGTGTCATAGTCGAGGACGATGTTTTTATCGGTCCAAATGCAACCTTTACAAATGACCTTCGCCCCAGAAGCCGGAGATATCCTGATTCCTGGAGAAAAACTATCCTTAAAAAAGGTTGCAGCATCGGCGCAAACGCTACCATTCTGCCGATTGTTATTGGGCGCTACGCCATGGTAGGCGCCGGCGCAGTTGTGACACGCGATGTCCCGGATTTTGCCCTTGTATATGGCAACCCTGCCCGGCTGGCTGGTTGGGTTTGTCGTTGTTCTGCGCGGTTAATTCCCACTAATAAACCGGACAATTATCAATGTCCCGAATGCAAGGCCAGTTTTGTAATGGATAATGGTGTATTAAGGGAAATATCCTGATGAGCCTGCACAACTGCCGAATTATCCACCTCCCCAAAATATCCGATCCGCGGGGGAATTTGACATTCATCGAAAGTGAACGTCACTTGCCCTATGAAATCAAGCGCGTGTACTATGTCTATGATGTCCCAGGTGGAGCAGAGCGGGGAGGGCATGCGCATAAAGAACTTCACCAGTTGGTAATCGCCATTTCCGGAAGCTTTGATGTCATTCTGGATGATGGGCATGAAAAGAAGCGTTTTCATCTGAATCGTAGTTATTTCGGTTTGTATATTTGCCCTATGATATGGCGGGAGTTGGACAATTTTTCATCGGGCGCGGTTTGCCTTGTTCTGGCCTCAAATTTTTACGATGAATCGGATTATTTCCGCGACTACAACGAGTATCTAAAGGCGTTGAAGCCAGCCGAATGAAAATCCCTTTTTTAGAATTAAAGCCTGCCTACCTTGAGCTGCAAGCCGAGTTGGATGACGCCTATAGGCGTGTCATGAACTCTGGCTGGTACCTGTTGGGGGAGGAACTGCAGGCATTTGAGGCGGAGTATGCCCGATACATCGGCGTCCGGCATTGTATTGGTGTCGCCAATGGCTTGGACGCGCTACACCTTATCTTGCGCGCATTGGATATTGGCCCCGGAGACGAAGTTATCGTGCCGTCCAACACTTATATCGCTACATGGCTTGCGGTCACACACGCGGGTGCCACACCTGTGCCGGTGGAGTGTACCCCGGCCACCTACAATTTAGATCCTTGTCGCATTGAGGCTGCTATTAACAGTCGCACAGCCGCGATTATGCCCGTACATCTTTACGGTCAACCGGCGGACATGGATGCAATCAATGCCATTGCGCGTAAGCACCACCTCGCCGTTATTGAAGACAACGCTCAAGCCCAAGGTGCTCTGTACCACTCACGGCGCACCGGTGGCTTGGGACTGGCCGCGGGGCACAGCTTTTACCCTGGCAAAAATCTTGGCGCATTTGCCGATGCAGGCGCTGTGACCACCAATGACGACACATTGGCCGACCGCATCCGCTGCTTGCGCAATTATGGCTCCCGCCGAAAATACTATAATGAATATGTGGGATTTAATTCGCGGCTTGATGAGCTGCAAGCCGCTTGTTTGCGGGTTAAACTTAAGCATTTGGACGACTGGAACCGGCGGCGCAAGACTATTGCCAGGCTGTATTCGGAACGGCTTAAGAATATCCCGCAACTGGTGCTTCCCTTCGTTCCGGATTGGGCCGATCCTGTTTGGCATCTCTTCACAATTCGCCACCCCCAACGGGATTCCCTGCAAAAGCATTTGACCGAGGCGGGCATCGGCACCCTGATTCACTACCCCGTCCCTCCTCACTTGAGCCAGGCCTATGCCAACGCCGGCTGGAAGCCGGGAGATTTCCCCATCGCGGAAGAAATCGCGCAGACGACGCTGAGCCTGCCCATGGGGCCCCACCTTTCCTTGGCTCAAGCCGAAGAAGTCGCAGAAGTTATCGACAAAACCCTCGCCGTCATGGCTTGACATGGCAACTTCGTCCGAAACCACCACCGTTGCTGCCGCGGCGCCCGCCAGCCGCGCCCACTCCTATGGGCGAATTCTCAAAAGCTCGGCGCTCATTGGCGGTTCATCCGTGGTTAATGTGTTGGTGAGCATGGTCCGGGTGAAGTTCACCGCGGTTTATTTGGGCACTTTTGGCGTGGGGCTGCTGGGGGCCTACAGCTCCATTTTGTCACCCGTTTCCACTTTGGCCAGTATGGGGTTGGGTGCCAGCGGCGTAAGGCAAATCGCCGAGGCTGTTGGCAAAAACGACCAGTTGGCGGTGAGCCGTACCCTCCTGACCGTCCGCCGCGCCTGTTTAGCCACAGGCATCTTTGGTATGTTGCTCATGGTGGCCTTGGCCTATCCGGCGAGTCTCTATACTTTTGGCAAAACGGATGAACTATGGACTCACTTCTGGGCCTTGTGCATCTTGTCCACAACCATCCTGATTCATTCCCTTGGTGGTGGCTTTGGCGCCATCATTCAAGGCATGCGCCGCATCAAAGACATGGCCGCCCAAGGCATTATTGGCGCCCTTCTTAGTCTTCCCATCTGCATCCCTCTCATGATTTGGCTCCGGGTTGATAGCGTGGTGCCCATGATGGTATTATCTGCGGCCGCCGGCACGGTGATTACTTGGATGTTTGCCCGGCGCATACAGGTGCATCCGGTTAACATGACTTGGCGCGAATCTTGGGAATTGGCCCGGCCACTGCTCAAACTTGGATTGACCCTCACAGCCACATCCTTGATCTCCCTCGGTGTCACTTACCTCATCCGCCTCATCATCATCCGCAAACTCGGGTTGGACGCCAATGGCATCTACTCCGCCGCCTGGATGCTCTCAGGCTATTACGTCAACATCATCCTCGGTGCCATGGGCGCCGATTTCTACCCCCGTCTGACAGAAGTCCATAACAATCATGCTGAGGTCAACCGCTTGGTCAATGAACAGACCATTGTTGGCCTCTTAATTGCCCTGCCGGGTGTCGTCGCCACCTTGACCATGGCCCCCTTGGTAATCCACATCTTCTACACAATAAAATTCCTCGATGCCGTACCCGTTCTCCAATGGATGGTCTTGGGCGTGGCCTTGCGGGTCATCACATGGCCAATGGGCTTTATCTTGGTCGCCAAAAGCGCCAAGCGTATGTACCTCTACACGGAACTTGTAACAAATCTCCTTTGGATCATACTCACCTATGCGGCCGTTCAACTTTGGGGGCTTAAAGGCACCGGCATTGCCTTTTTCGGGATGTACATCTTCTATTTAGGTCTCATGCTGGCCGTCACTCGGCGCGTAGTGGGATTTAAATGGACCGCATACACCCTGCGAGTTGTTCTTTTGAGCCTCGCTGTATTCGCATTTATATTTACAATCGCTCAACATTTGACATTCATATATTCGGCAATCATCGGAACGATTACAGCCGCCGCCACCGCCCTTTACAGCTTGCGTGAGCTCACCCGCTTGATTGGCCGAAATCCTTTGACCATCTTCTGGCAAAAATTACAAAACAACTTACCAACCGTTGCCAACGGTGACAAAATGAAAGAATAAAAGTCACGACATGGATACTAAAGAAAACACGTTGCAATCCAAACCAACAGACCAGACCCAAAACGAAGAACGCCCATTGGTTTCGTTTATCCTTTTGGCCTACAACCAGGAGCGCTACATCCGCGAAGCCGTCGAAGGTGCACTATCGCAAACCTATTCCCCCCTCGAAATCATCCTTTCCGACGACTGCTCCAGCGACTGCACTTTTCAAATAATGAATGAAATAGTAGAACGCTACAAAGGGCAACATAAACTTGTTTTGAATAGAAATAAAAATAATCTTGGAATACTTGGAAACATTAATAAATGTGTGGAAATAGCGAATGGAGATGTGATTGTAACAGCAGGAGGTGATGATATATCGCTAACAAACAGAGTGGAAGCTTTAATTGAAACAAAATTCCATCTTGAATCCAACGCGTATGCTGCATTTAGCGACGCTGAAATTATTGATTCTGAGAACAATATTATTTCTCCATTCTATTTTGACAGGGATAATATACATCGCAAAAGGAATTTTTATCAATTAACAAGATGGGACAAGCAAACAAATTGGCTTTTTTCATATCACCCATTTAAGAAACCTAGGAAGCATGACTTTATTTCAGGCATAATAGGCGCAACTGCTGCGTACAAGCGATAGATATTCAAAATATTTGGATATTTTGAAGGAGCCAACGGAGCTGAAGATGAAATATTATGCTTTAGAAGTCGTTTGATTGGTGGAATCTTCTTTATTCCAAATGTATTGGTGCGCTATCGCTATCACGACGAATCATGTGTACCAGATTCACTGCTTAATAGAAATAAAATTGAATATGAAAAAAGAGTACTGAAGTATTGCATCGTAAGAGATAAAAACAAAATCAGAGACTTAAAGACAGCACATACAAAAAACATAATTGGTAAGAAAAAATATAAAGAATTAATATTGGAGGCGAGAAGAAGTATGTTAAAGTGCCAATTCTTGTACAGTGTAAAGAATAAAAGCCTATTCAGAGCGGTCTTTTCATTGTTTTCTTTGGTCGCATGTGGTGATACAAGAAGTGCGATTGGCTGGGCATTGTACCATTGCATGCCGAGGGTGTATAATATTATTAGAAAGTAGTCCGGTATTATGACAATAATAGAAGCCAAGGAAAAGCTATTTAAATCGATAGATAAAAAAGAATATCGAAAGGCAGTTTATTGGTGCGACTTTATTGTTAAATCAAGGTGTCTTGGTAAATGGGATGGCTTTCTAACAGACAAGGACATAGAAGAGGCAATTAAGATAATTGGAAAAAACATAAACAGCCTACACACAGAGGAGAAATACGATGGGCCACGTGGCATACTGCACGTAGTGACTGATATTTGGCATTGGGGCGGAGCTACCCAATATCTCGAAAGGTGGTTAACAACCCGAAATGAACAATCAGTTATTTACGTAACTAAGCCTGGCAATTATGAGGGAATAAAAATATTGAAGACTAAGATTAACAATAATTGTAGTATAATAGAAAGTATCGACGCAGATATAGTAGATAATTCTATAAAACTGAGGAATATTGCAAGATATTCTGATTATGTAGTCGTGCATAGCTCTGCTCATGACATCGTTCCATGCTTGGCATTTGCTGATAAGGATTTACCAGTTGTTATTCGAAATAATATTGACGACCACCTTTATTGGCCGGGCGTAACAATATATGACGGTATTATTAATTTCAGATCGATTGGGGATGATTGGACAAGGAAATATCGCGGATCACAGCGCTCATTTGTTTTGCCACTTCCTCTTGATGAGCAATTGTTTCGTGATATTGGCAGAGAGGAGAAATTATCACTAAGACAAAAATACGGTATCTCGAAAAATGATGTGGTACTTATTTCGAGCGGCAGTACATATAAATTTAATTCATATAGAAATTATATATATATGGATATTGTGAATGAAATTATCGGAAAGACAGAAAATACCATATTTATCATTATCGGGCATCCAAAATGCCAAATTAATAATAAACGAATTGTAATAAAAGATATTATTGATAACAGGGACGAATACCTCAATCTACTAAAAATAGCTGACATTGCAGTAACAAGTCTGCCTTTTTCGTCGCAAACTGCAATTCTCGAAATGGGTTTGATGGGGATGCCCTGTGTTTTACCACCCAAAGATATTCCTATGGGCATTGAGGACATATCTTTCAATAAGATAAAAATACCAGAAAATAGGGAAGAATTAATTAAAATGGCAATAATGTATGTTAAAGACGAAAGAAAGAGAGTGAAAGATGGTGCGTATGTAAAGCAAAAAATCAAAGAATATCATAATTGTAATTCGTGGAGTAAAAAACTAGAACAAATATTAACAAGCAATGCCTACGGGCATAATATTTACAATATCGATCAATATGAAAAATTCGATGAGAATACCGTTAATTATTGGAATGAAATCAGACAAAAAGATATTAGTACCAGAAAAAATAATTATCACTACATATTTATATGCAATAACTATCCAATATCTCCTTTTGAAATGAAAGATTTCATTCAAAAAAAGTGCATAAAAGTGATAGAAGAAATCATTATATATATATTAAGAAAAATAAGATACAACATCGGAAAAATCAGGAAAAAAGAAAAATTCAAAAATGTATAGAATTGGCCTAGTATGTCGAATCGCATGGCCCGTAAAGGGCGGGCTAACGTGGCATGCACTCCGATTGGGGCAAGAAATAAAGAAACATGGCTTTGATCTGGAAATCATTACGAGATTCACAAAACGGGATATTCAAGGAAATGACTACTTTTGGCAGAATGAAGAATCCAGAACTTTTAATAATGAAGGAGTTAGAACACATGTTATTGGGCTAAGCAACATAGAGCGCGTGATTTTATGGCCTGTCTCTCGCTTAAGGACAAGAAAACACCTTAGACCCCTTGCAAGGGAGATCGTTAAGTATTCGTTGGGAATTAAGTTTAAAAAATTACTTCAGCATTACGATATAGTCCATTATGATGGTGGTGGATGGGAATTAATGAGTTATGCTGCGTTAAGAGCGTCTAGGAAATTAAAAAAGAAATTTATTGTTCAGCCTTCGATACACATCGGACAATGGGGATGCGAAAAAATTGATCACGACCTGTTCAAACGCGCAGATGCGATGTTTGTTCACAGTAATATCGAAAAGCAGTATTTAGTTGAAGAAGTAGGAATATTAGAAAAAAAAATATATGTCGTTGGAAATGGAATTGATGATGTAAGAGGCGGTAATGGTTATAATTTTAAAAAACAGAATAGAATTAATGGAATAATGAATTTATTTATAGGGCGCCGTTCGCATGATAAAGGATACTATTTGGTTCACGAAGCTTTTGAAGAAATATCGAAAAGGCATCCAGAGACATGGATGGTCATCATTGGCCCACTTCAGAACGGAAAAAAGCAATATATACCTAATCAGAACCATCCTGGAAAAGAGCGTATCATAGAATTGGATTATGTCGATGATCAAACTAGAAAGGATGCATATGATGCTTGTGATATATTCGTACAGCCTTCAATCGGTGAGTCATTCGGTTTAGTTTTTGTTGAAGCTGCACTTTGTGGTAAGCCGGTAATGGGAAGGAAACTCGATATTCTGGAAGAATTGCTCGGCCAGTATAATGCAGCAGTACTGATTGGAAAAAAGAATAAAAATGGTATTGTAAAACTAGAAAAGGAGGAGTTGGTTAAGGCATGGGAAGAATTGCTCAATAAACAATATCTGAGAATAGAAATTGGAGAACGTGCGAGATTGGCAGCAGAAAAGCATCTTTGGAAAAGCGTGATATATAATTTCAAAAATGCCTACATAGACGTTATAGGAAATGCCTGAGAATATCAATATTTGCCATATTATCACAGAAACCCATGGAGGGGCAGGAGTAGCTGCACGCAGGCTGCATGAGGGTTTGTTAAAGTTGGGGGTGAATAGCCGGCTGGTTTATCGTCATAGATATTCTGCTTTGTGAAGCCTATAGTAAAAACAAAACAGAAACTTATTTAGTAAAAAAAAAGAATGATAAGTATTATAACACCTTTATATAACAAGGGGAAATATATTTCTGAAATGATAAAAAGTATAAAAAACCAAACATATACTAATTGGGAATTAATAATTGTGGATAATGGATCAACAGATCGTGGATTAGAGATTGCAAAAAACTCGGCTTTTGAAGAAAAAAGAATTAAAGTAATTCAAATTGATATAAGGGGTCCTGGAAAAGCTAGAAATGCTGGCTATCAATTGTCAAAAGGAGAATATATTTGCTTTCTAGATGCCGACGATTATTACAGCCCGGAACACTTGGAAATCATGTTTAGCACCTTAATAAAACGCAATGCAGATATAGCAGTAAGCCAATTTGTCGAGAAAAGGAGTGATTCTGAAAAAATAATTATGCCCCCTGGATATAATGATGATTACAACAAGACATTAGAATATGCGTTCGTTCGTTCTCCTTGGGCTATTCACGCTGCGCTTATTGATAAAAAAATATTTGCCACAAAAAATCCTTGGGATGAAAGGGCCGATGATTTTCCGGCTGAAGACAATTTATTTTGGTATAAAAATATAATTAAAAAAACAATAGCATGGTCTGCCTCAAAGGGTGCCGTTTATCGCCTCAACGTGGAAAATAGCAGAAATGAAAAGACAAAAAATGAGCTATGGGTCAAGGGAATGATCTATCAATATGGTGTTAAAGATCAAATCAGAAAAAACTATAATTTGCCTCTAACGGAATGGCAAGTTGTAGAAATATCCAGATCATTTGAAAATATGTACTTGCGCGCAAAGAGTGAAAAAGACGTGCAAACTGCATTGGAAGCGTTAAAGGAGGCACAAAAGTGGATAGGTCATGCAAAGGGGCATAGCCCTAAAATATTCATGAGAAAGTATTTAGGAATAAAAAATGTTTGTTTGCTTTTGAAATTAATAAAACAAAAACACTAAAAACCATGAAAGTCATTGTAACAACAACAATCAACCCACCCACTGAAGCCATTCATAAATATGACCAAATGAAAGATTGGCATTTGGTGGTTATTGGGGATTTAAAAACTCCTCGCGATTACAAACTGGAGCGTGGGATTTACGTAAGTCCACAGGAACAGGAGAAATATGATCCAAGGTTGTCTGCCGCCATTGGATGGAATTGCATTCAAAGACGCAATTTCGGATTGTTGTGGGCATATGACCTAAAAGCTGATGTAGTGGCAGTTGTAGATGACGATAACATCCCGAAGCCTGGTTGGGGTGAAAACCTTTTAGTTGGCAGGGAAGTTGAGGTTAACTATTACGAGACTGACCTGCCGGCTTTTGATCCCGTAGGGGCAACAAATCATAAGAACATATGGCACCGTGGTTTTCCTCTACAGTTGGTATCAAAAAGAAATTACAAAAATAAAAAACGGGAAAAAGTCGTGGCGGACGTACAAGCTGATTTTTGGGACGGCGACCCGGACATTGATGCCGTCTGCAGAATGGAGCATGCTCCGGAATGCTTGTTTGAGCCTGAGTATTTCCCCATAGCCGCAAATAAAATGGGCCCATTCAATTCTCAAAACACTTTTATAGCCGGCCGATGGCTACGGGATTACTTCCTATTTCCACATGTCGGGCGTATGGACGATATATGGGCTGGGTATTATTTGCAGGCTTTGGGCGCCAGGGTCATATGGAATAAGGCTACCGTTTACCAGGCTAGAAATGAGCATAATTTGGTAAAGGATATGCAGGCTGAATATCTAGGCTATGAGAATAACCTTGAACTTGTCTGTAAAATACAAGAGGATCCTGAGTCAATATGTCAGTATTTGCCAGGACGCGCCATCGAGGCATTCAGGCTCTATCGGAAGCATTTTTCTAAGTAATATATGAAAAAAATATTGATAACAGGTGCTGCTGGCTTTGTTGGGCGTCATTTTGTAAAACATTTCCTTGATGCGGGTGATCTGGTCCATGCAGTTGATTCCATTGTGCGCGGGACTGGCGCAATTCATCCGAATTCAGGATGGCCCCTCTTTGAACCTAGAGATTATAAGAATTTCAAATTCTATGAATGTGATTGCCGGGATTGGTTTAAGCATTCGATGGAACAAGATTACGATTATGTATTCCATCTTGCCGCGGTGGTCGGCGGTAGGTTGATGATAGAAGACAACCCTTTGGCCGTAGCACAGGATCTTTCCATAGATGCGGAGTATTGGAATTGGGCTGTAAAAACGAAACCAAAGAAGACAATATGTTTCAGTTCCAGCGCTGCTTATCCTATAAAATATCAAAGGGAGGATGGATATTGTTTATTGCGTGAGGACATGATCGAAATTGGAGGAGATATAGGCATGCCTGATATGACCTACGGTTGGGCAAAATTGACCCATGAATACCTCGCGAGACTTGCGTATGAAAAACATGGTTTGGCGAGTGTTGTATATCGCCCTTTTTCCGGCTATGGAGAGGATCAAGACTTGACTTACCCGTTTCCAAGTATTTGTAAAAGGGCCATTGACAACATAGGCAAAGACGTTTTAACCGTATGGGGAACTGGCAGACAGATGAGAGATTTTATTCATATTGATGATTGCGTGGCTGGAGTAATACAAACTATGGATAAAATTCATAACGGAGATGCTTTGAATCTTTCGACGGGTATTTTTACGAGTTTTATTACTTTTGCAAAAATGGTTGCAAATAATCTAGGCTATTCACCAGATATTCAAGGAACATCATCCAAACCTGAGGGGGTTTTTGCAAGAGCCGGCGATACCGAAAAGCAAAAATCTCTAGGCTTTACCGCAAAAATAAGTTTGAATGATGGCATCATCAGGGCATTAAAATACTTTTCGAATAAAGTATGAAGCTAGTTTCAATATGGCCAAGTCCATGGGATTATCGGTTAAGGGATGGAATATTCGAATCAGGTTTCAGCATACGAGGTTCTTTCAAACGGGCTTACAACTTATGGCGAGAGCGCGCTGCCAAGGTCGGGTTTTCCCTTCATACATGGGATATGAGGCCGGTTGAAGAGGCCAAGGTTCTTTGGTTTATAAACCTCACCAAGACAAAGAAAGAATTCATGGATATAAAGAAAAAATATCCTACAGCAGTTACAGTTCTTCAAATAAATGAAAGTCCGCTTCTTGCTCCTTATATGTTTCATGAGGAAAACCAGCGGTTATTTGACTATGTTGTTACATACAATGCTCATGGTATAAATAAATCCGGACATATCCATTATCATTTACCAATAACTATTGAAAAAGTTGATGGAAACATGCCATTTTCAGAACGGCGACATGTCTGTATTATAAATTCGAACCGAGTTGAAGGTTGGTTTGGAATTCGTCAAAATGGGATAGCAGGACTACCTGGAATAGGTAGCGCATTCAATGGATGGAAAATATGCTTAAATGACCTGTTTGTTAATCATAATAACGGCTTATACCAAGATCGAAGGAGACTTTGTCGGAATGCTGAAAAAATTCCTGGATTGCACTTTGACATTTACGGATACGGCTGGAGTGGAGAGCAAATATCTTGGTTTCCGCTATATCCAAATAAACCATATTCACGACTTGTTCAAAAGCGGATTGAGGACAAAATCAAGGTTGCCAGCAAATACAGGTTTAATATTGCTTATGAAAATTATAGAGGTAATCTAGGATATATTGACATAAAAATATTTGATAGTATTATGGCGGGATCCGTTCCGGTATATCTCGGAGAAGAGCGGATTACTGATTACGTGCCTGAGGAGTGTTTTGTGGATGCCAGGAAGTTTAAGTCTCAAAGGCATTTGCTGGAATACCTAAGGGACTGTCCAGAGGAGGAATGGAAAAGGATGAGGGATGCAGGACAGGACTTCATACGATCAGACAAGATAAAGCCATTTACTGATGAGGCGTTTGCCGAGAGAATGGTTGAGGTCCTAAAGATAATTGACAGAAACGGACGTGTTACCAATGGCGGTTGATGAGCGCATCTCAGTTATTATTCCTACTTGGAGACGGGTTGAAAAAATGCGTCTTTGTTTTGATGCCATTTATAGTTGTTTACCGCAACCATGTGAAGTCTTGGTCCACATTGATGCTGGGGATGATGAAACGGAAAGGTATTTGTCACAGAATAAGTGGGGCAAAATTCGCTGGTTTAAGAGTAAGACTACCCAAGGGCCTGGTGGAGGACGCAATTTGCTTGTGAGGCAGGCAAAGACTCCATATCTTTGCAGTTTAGATGATGATTCTTGGCCGATGGAAAATGATTTTTTCGAGCGGGCGGTTTTTTTAATGGATGAACATTCCTCTGCGGCCGTTATCACTTTGAATGAGGTTAGGCCTGGACAATCCCCAATCGAATGGAATGGAACGATACGAAAGGTAACCAGTTTTCAAGGTTGTGCCTGTCTGATGCGGCGACAGGCGTTTGAGCAGATAAATGGATATGTCCCACTGCGCTACGCTTACGGCATGGAGGAGGCGGATGTTTCATTGCAACTGATGGATGCGGGGTGGGATATACTGAAGTATGATGGATTGCACGTGTACCACGATACAACATTAGAACATCAAGCCGGGCCTGCTATTAATTCAGCACACATTGCCAATATTGCATTGCTTGCGTTTTTGAGATATCCAGTTATCTGGTGGCCGATTGGATTTCTGCAGATACTTAACCGAGTGCGCTACGCTGTCAAGGTTGCGCGGTATAGAGGGATCATGAGCGGCCTCTGTAATATCCCCATTACTTGCTGGAAATATCGTAGGTATAGAAAAACAGTCAAGGCTTCCACATTGCGTGCGCGGAAGGAGCTGTCCCGTTAAAACGATTAATCTATTTGATGTAGTGTGCTTGGGTAAAAGTTATCAAATATGATAACAGCACATAAGGACATTTTAAAGAATGAATTGGATCTGTTGTCAACGAGGTGCGCGTGAACATTATGCCGTCCCTCGCGCACTTTATACAGCTTCCAAATTGGAATGCTTAATGACAGAATTTTATGTTCCACGATGGTTGGCTTGGTTGGGGCGTAATGTTCAAGGGGGCATGATTGCCAGGATGATAAGTCGGTGCCATCATCAATTAAAAAATTCCCGGATAAAAAGTTGGAATTGTCAAGCCCTGGTTCGCTCCTTAAGAGATAACGGCGCCAACCGCTACGAATATTATTTAAGGGAAAATGGTTGGATAGCAGGTAAATGGCTGTCATGGCTTAAAAAAAATGTAAATCCGCTGGGGAAAGTATTTTTTTCTTATAGCGGTACAGCATTGGAGATTTTTCGCTGGGCCAAAGAAAATGGTGGCTTTACGGTTTTAGGGGTTATTGATCCTGGGCGGGTGGAGCAGGAGATGGTGCGTGAAGAGTCTAGGATGTGGCCGGGATGGGAGCTGCGCCAAGACGAGGTTCCTGAAGAATACAACAACGTCCGCGATGCTGAATGTGAGCTGGCGGATATTGTAGTTGTCAATTCCGAATGGTCAAGAAAAGCGTTGATTCAACAAGGGGTTCCTTCGGGGAAAATAACTGTTGTCCCATTGTGTTATGAGGAGGAGGTTGTGACTGGTGGTGGGGAAATTTGCAAGAGCGGTGATGTAATTGATAAACAGGGCCGGGAGTTCAGCGTGTTATTTTTGGGGCAGGTTATTTTGAGAAAGGGGATACAGTATTTGGTGGAGGCGGCAAGGCAGCCCGAACTTTCCCAAGTCAGGTTTAATGTGGTTGGGCCCATAGGAATTTCAGATGAGGCTATCAGATCTGCACCCAGTAATGTCAAATTCCACGGCCCTGTAAACCGGCTGGAAGCAACGAAATGGTACCGGCAGTCAGATTTATTTGTTCTGTCAACCATTTCGGATGGCTTTGCAATCACGCAAATAGAGGCAATGGCAAATGGATTGCCGGTCATAGCGACGCCGAATTGTGGTGAAGTGGTACGGGACGGGGTGGACGGGTTGATTGTGCCCATCCGTGACGCGCAGGCGCTGGCAGGAGCAATTTGGCGTTTTGTTGAAGACCGTGGGTTTCATGAGCGTTGCCGCCGTGAGGCGTTAAAGCGTTGTCGGGAGTTCTCGCTCCAACATCTGCAAAACCGCCTCATTGAGTTGGAAGAACATCTTCGTAACTAATGGAACAATTCTCCATTCCGGGTACTGAGAGCATACCGCTGCCGACATCGTTTTATGTGGCAGCAAGCCTTTTAGGCATCCTAACGCTTGAAGCCATTAGAAAGTGGCGCAGGCTCAGCGGGATGTTCGCACTTGTTTCATACTTCATGGTGTTTTTGTGGTATCTCGTGGATTTTCGTTACAGTGCTGAACAATATAAGGATGTGCCTGCAGAAGATATAGAACTTGCGTTTTGGCAGGTGTGTTTATTTTTAGTGGCATTTCGATTTTTTCTGCAAATGACAAAGTCAAAGGACCGTGAGGTTACGGGAATGACGGCCGAAATCCTCACAGCCAAAATCCCGATAAGAAAAATGGTTGCGGCAGTTGCCATTCTATGGGCTATTTTGTTTATATGGGGATTAGTAAGAATGGAAGGTGATATAATCAAAACGTTGTATCCGGTGGGTGGAAGGTGGAGTCCTCATATGTGGGCACGCGGAGCCATTGGGGGAACATGGGATTGGCTGATATCGCTTGGAAATTATCTTTATATTTTCATATGCGGGTTGATGGGCCTGTTGTTTGTTCTTACTAAAGACAGGGTATCAAGGGCACAACTCCTCATTTTGATGGTAACCTCATGGCCATATTTTTTTCTATTAGGTACTAGAAATCAACTTTTAGCAGTTGTATGCCCTGGACTTTTTGCTTACTTGTTGTTAAGTCCAATTAAGATGTGGAAAAAGGCAGTTGTCGGTGCGGCATCGCTTGCAGTATTAAACTATGCCATGCTTGCAATGCTTCAATTCAGACATGTTGGGTTCAACGAATTCATCAAAGATCCATTTGGGTCTGTGAATACGGAAGGCAAACATGAGGGGTTGAACATGATTCAGGAGCTGTCTTTTATAAATGGTTTCATTCGAACGGGGCAACTGCAACCTGAATATGGAAAGGAATATATTGCTCAAGCTCTTAACGGAATCCCAAGAGCCATCTGGCCAAATAAACCTACTCTGAGTTTTGCATATAGCACATTGCGCGGCCATGGCACAAGTGAGGGGTTGGTAAATGCTACTATCAGCACAGGATTGATTGGACAAGGGGTAATCAACTTTGGAAGCGCCATCGGACCTGTAATTGCGTCAATGTTGCTTGCGATATATGGATATTTCTTAATGGCTCAATGGACGTTTAACAGTCATCCATTGCGTTTCTTTCTGTTTATTATGGGATTAGCATTGGTGCCTAATTTAGGAAGAGAATTTACTTTATTAGTGTTATGGCCGGTGGTGTTTGGCGCCGTCGTACTCCGAATCATGGAGCGGTTTATTCCGGCACTTATACCTTTTGGCAAGCCTGAAATTACTGGCATTCAAACTACGGTTTCCCGTCCAGATAGCACTCAACACCGGCTGTCTGGTAATTTAAGCAGGCCAGTGCATCCGTCTGGAAGATTGCCATTTCGGCAGTCTTGAAGGCAGATGCGGAGCTGTTAATTACGCTCCGCATTATTTCGTTGACTCCAAGGGAAATTTTACCCATGCATTGCCTCGCGGTCATTTTTCGCCGTTTGGGTCCATATCATGTAGCGCGACTCAACGCCGCTGCGAGGTTTTTTAAGCTTTCGGTTATCGAATATGCGGCTGCAGACGCAACTTATGCTTGGGAAACTTTGCAGGGAGAATTTAGTTTTTCAAGGTACACTATAACTGCCAAGACTCCTGTGGGAATGTCAGCCAAGCGTCATGCCAAAGCCCGCATGGATTCCTTGCTTTCAGAAATATCGCCTGTGGCTTGCGCCTTGCCGGGTTGGTCCATGACCGAGGCGCTCATGGGTCTGAATTGGTCCGCTCGCAACCGGGTGCCTGCCGTAGTAATGACAGAATCAACTGCCATGGACCACCAGAGAGTCTGGTGGAAGGAATGGACCAAGCGACAGATTGTTCAGCAGTTTTCCGCTGCCTTGGCTGGAGGAAGCCCCCAGGCTGATTATGTGAAACGGCTGGGCTTGCCCTCTGAGAGGGTATTCCTTGGTTATGACGTGGTGGACAATGATTACTTTGCCTCGCAGGCTAACCGCATTAGAGCACAGGCAGACGAATATCGCAGACGCTATAGCTTGCCAATACGGTATTTTCTGGCCAGCGCACGTTTTATTAAGAAAAAAAACTTGATGCGTTTGCTGGAAGCCTATGCCGATTACGTAGCGCAGCTACGCGTTATTTCTGGGGAGGCTACAGAGCCGTGGCATCTGGTGTTGCTTGGCGATGGTCCGTTGCGGCGTGAAGTTGAGGCCAAGATTGCTCAATTACATCTTTCAGGTTTAGTTCATCTCCCGGGATTCAAACAATACAACGAATTGCCAGTTTACTATGCCTTGGCCAAGGCTTTCATCCACGCCAGCACCTCCGAGCAGTGGGGACTGGTGATCAACGAGGCTATGGCTTGTGGACTTCCTGTTTTGGTATCCAATCGGTGCGGATGTGCGTCTGATTTGGTGAAGGAGGGCGAAAATGGATTCACGTTCGATCCCTTCAAAACTGAAGCAATTAGCAACTGCATGACGCAATTATCTTCCATGAGTCAGGATGAGCTTTCACGATTGGGTGCAGCGTCCTCCAGCATCATTTCTGAATGGGGGCCTGAACGCTTTGCCTTGGGACTTAAAAGCGCGGTTGAATGTGCTCTTGCCCAGCCTTTGCGATCACCACCATTAATTAGTAGGCTTATAGCCCATGCTTTGATTTATTTGTAGTTTTTCGGGACTTGGTGGTTATGCGTCTGGCAATACTGACCAACTCGATATCAACGAAGGCCGGTGGTCTTCAAAATATCGTCCGTTGTCTATCGGAGCATCTTTGCGTAATTCCTAATATTAATGTTGAGATTCTAAGCATCATTGACAAAGAGACACCATCATCTTACTTGGATTGGAAATCGCTTAGCCTCCACTTGTTTCAAGCCTTTGGCCCTTCATTTTTTAACTACTCTTACGACCTTGGACGATACTTGCGTGCCAATGCATTTGATATCTATCACTTACATGGGATTTGGCAGTACATCGGTTTGGCGGGCGCACGAAGCGCCGCAAGTGGCCGGAAGCCATTCGTGGTCAGTCCACATGGTATGTTGGACCCTTGGGCGCTCAATCATTCCCGTTGGAAGAAAATCCTTGCTGGATGGTTGTATGAGAACCGCAACCTGAGAAATACCGCTTGCCTTCATGCGTTGTGCGAATCCGAGTATAAATCCATTCGAGTCTATGGTTTGCGCAATCCCATTTGCATCATACCCAATGGCGTAGAATTACCTGATAACAATGTAAAAAATCTTCTAGCCTCCAGCTTCAGTGATTACTTAGACGGACGAAAACTTCTTTTGTTTTTGAGCCGGATACATCCCAAAAAAGGTTTGGAAAACTTGCTGCATGCTTGGAGTCTAGCCATTCAACGCACGCCAGCCACGGCTGATTGGGTGCTGGGCATTGCCGGATGGGACCAAGGAGGCCATGAGCAAGAATTAAAATCGCTGGCGGATGAGTTGGGAATTGAGTGGTCGGAACTTGGCGACTGGACTGCGGAATCCGTGCGCACTTTCCCATCAGCGCATGGGGCCGTCCGTAGTTTCCGGCCAGCCAACCTCCTGTTTTTAGGTCCGGCGTTTAATGAGCGAAAGGATGCCCTTCTCAGAAGTTGCTCTGCGTTTATTTTACCTTCCTTTAGCGAGGGAATGCCGGTGGCCGTGTTAGAAGCTTGGTCTTACGGCAAACCCGTCATCATGACTCCTGCATGCAACCTGCCTGAAGGGTTCACTGCTGGCGCTGCGCTGAAGACTGACCCTGAAGTTGGTAGCATAGCTTTGGCGATTGCAAATATGCTGAACATGAGTGAGCAGGAGAGGCTTCAAATGGGAAATAACGGCAGGCGCTTGGTCGAAAATCACTTCACTTGGCCCGAAATTGCGCGAAAAATGAAGTCGGTTTATGATTGGCTTTTGGGAGCTGGCTCAAAACCCGATTGGGTTGTGTTAGATTAATATTAGAAAAACAATTTGATTTTGAGTTTCTTGAAACCATATTCAAAAACGTAATTAAAAAAATATTATGGAAAGATGCGTTATAGATGTTGAAGCAAACAGAAAAGCAATTAAATATTCAAAAAAGGAGATGCTGTGGCGGGTGTGTTGGGGCACAATAGGCAAGCCATTGATGCGTTTTAGTTTGAGACCTATGTTTTCGTGGAGACGTGTGTTGTTGAGATGCTTCGGTGCAAAGGTCGGGAAGAAAGTTAATGTTTATCCAACAACTATAATTTATTATCCTTGGAAATTGATCGTTGGAGATTGGAGTGCAATAGCCGAAGATGTATTAATATACAATTTAGGAAAGGTTGAAATTGGAGAAAAGGTAACCATATCTCACCGGGCTCATTTATGCGCAGGAACGCATGACTACAAAAAGATTGATTTTCCGCTCATAAGGGCAACTATTACAGTGAAGGATCAGGTATGGATATGCAGCCAAGCTTTTATTGGTCCAGGTGTAACCATAGGAGAGGGAGCGATAATAGGTGCCGCTTCTGTTGTAATGAACGATGTAGAGCCTTGGACAATTGTCGCTGGTAACCCTGCAAAAAAAATAAGGGACCGGTAATGTTATTAATTTTGAGGCTGTTTATAAAGTGATTACAAAGTCTGTTGCGATTTCAGTATGTTTTCTAATTGTAGCTGTTTGGCCATTATATGAAAATGCTTTTGGATTATTTTGCGTTGACAGTGGTGGCGTAAGTGCAACGGCTGCAGTTGTGTTGGGAGGCGGCACGCCTGAAAGGCAGAATAAAGCAGTTGAACTATATAAAGCGGGCAGAATCAAATATATTTTTATCACTGGTAGTGGGGATTTGGAAAAGTCTCCAAAAATATTCCTGCAAAATGGGATTAGTGAGAATAAAATTATAATTGAAGAGGAGGCCAAGAGTACATGGGAGAATGCGGTGAAAACAGTTCCTTTGCTCAGGGAGCGGGGTATAACGAATGTAATTCTGGTTACGTCCTGGTTTCATTCACGCCGGGCATTGTGGACTTTTGAAAAGGTTGCGCCGGACATCAAATTTTATTCGAATCCAACTTATTGGGGTGCACGACGGGATTTGTGGAAGCCTTGTGGTTTAAGGCGTTATATAATATTGGAGTTTATTAAAACGCCGTGGTACTGGATAAGAGGAATGTTCAGTGCATGAAGGTACTATTACTAAATCAGACCTTTTATCCTGACGTGGTTGCTACCGCACAGCAACTGAGTACTTTGGCGCTTGCAATAAAGAAGTCCGGCCACCAAGTCACCGTGCTTACGAGTCGGCGAGCGTATGACTCTCCGGAAAAGTTGTTTCCGAAAACTGATAACTGGCAAGGGATTCAAATACACCGGATCCTCGGGACCGGCTTCGGAAAAGGAGCAAAATGGAAAAGGGCGTTGGATTTTGCCACGTTTATAATGGTTTGCTGTGTTCGGATGGTATTTCTTCCCAAGCAACAGGCCATAATCGCTTTAACGAGTCCTCCGCTCATATCGGTTATTGGTGCGATTATGGCGCGCATTTGGGGGGCACGGTTTATTTATTGGGTAATGGATTTTAATCCAGATGAAGCCATTGCTGCGGGCTGGTTAAAGCAGAATTCCTTCGCAGCATGGGTACTTGAACGATTGTCGCGTTTCAGTCTGAGGAGTGCGTACAAGGTTGTTGCCTTGGATCGTTTCATGCGTGACCGCATTTTGGCCAAGGGGATACCAGAGGAGCGGGTGGTGGTCATTCCTCCTTGGTCCCATGATGACCATGTGCGATTTAACTTGGAGGGCCGAGAGCAATTTCGGCGGGAACATGGATTGGACGGCAAATTTGTTGTCATGTACTCCGGCAACCACAGTCCATGTCATCCGTTGGATACTCTTTTAAATGCTGCGTTACGATTAAATGAAGCTTCAGCATCCCGTCCCGAACGCGGCCAGTCTCCGCAAATACATTTTGCTTTCATCGGAGGAGGCTCAGAATTCAAGAGGGTGCAGAACTTTGCGCGGGATCATCAGTTAAAAAATGTTCTCTGTCTTCCCTATCAACCGTTGGATGGTTTGTCAGCAAGTTTGTCTTCTGCCGATTTGCAAGTGGTAGTCATGGGCGATCCTTTTGTTGGATTGGTGCATCCTTGCAAAATATACAACTTGCTGCGCTTGGGATTGCCGGTGCTCTATATAGGCCCCCCCGTTTCACATATCACAGATTTGTACGAGCCCCCTCATCCTAACGGCTTGCCTCCCCTCTACCGTTTTGCACATGGAGACGTTGATGGTTTGGTCGCATTGCTTAAACGACTGGCCTCACAGCCTCCTAAAAATCTTCCGGCATCCTCTGATGGCATGGCTGGCGCTCCCTTTGCTTCCCAGGCCTCCTGTTTGGAGCGCTTCCTTGCCTTGCTTCACTGACGCTTCCTGCGTCGTTTTTTCTTCCTCCTCTTTAATCCTTGGGCCAGCGGTGTCCATTCACATTGGAGGCAATGGGTTCTTGAATAAGTTCACAGAATATCTCGTCATTTTTCCCGACACGTATTATTTTAACGACGCATGAAGACTGCCAAAACATTTATCCTTACCGCTGCTGCGGTTGCATGGCCATTTTTCTCTCAAGCCGCCAACTGGCCCCAATGGCGCGGGCCCGAATTCAACGGTAGTTCGACGGAACGCAATCTTCCCGTGCAGTGGAGCAAGACAGAAAATGTGAAATGGGTGACAGAACTCCCAGGCGTTTCTGCTGCCACGCCTGCGGTTTGGAACAATCATGTGTTTGTGACGGCAGCCATTCGTTCGAGCCAGGAATTGGTGGCCATTGCACTGGACCGACGCACCGGTAAAATTCTATGGCAACAAAAAGTCAGCGACGGTTATGGTCAGGACAACCGGAGCAATTACGCCTCGCCATCGCCGGTGACTGATGGGCAAACCGTCTGGTTTTTCTTCGGCAACGGGGAACTCGCCGCGTTTGATTTCAATGGAAAGAAGCTTTGGGCACGCAACATCCAGCGTGACTACGGCCCGTTTGCCTTTTTGTGGACCTTTTCGAGCAGCCCTTTGCTCTATGATGGCCGGCTCTATTTACAAGTTTTACAGCGCGATGTCCCCGTCAATGGACGTGGACGGACGGACGGGCCAAATGACTCCTACCTACTGGCGATGGACCCGCGCACGGGCAAGGAACTTTGGCGGCACATCCGCCCCAGCGATGCCCGCGAAGAATCGCGTGAGGCTTTTAGTACTCCTATTCCATTTACCCATCGAGGCCGTAGGGAAATCCTGATTGTCGGTGGCGATTGCATCAGCGGCCACGATCCCGCCACCGGCAGGGAATACTGGCGTTGGGGGACATGGAATCCACAGCGCATCACACATTGGCGGCTGGTGCCTTCGCCAGTGGCCGCCGAGGGAGTGGTTTTGGCCTGCGCCCCCAAAGGTGGCCCAGTCACGGCTGTAAAACTTGGGCGCAATGGTGTGCTGAGTGATTCAGATTTGGCCTGGCAAAGCACTGATCGGGCCGTTTCAACCGATGTCTCAACGCCCCTTTATTACCAAGGCCGTTTTTATGTTCTTAACAGCGATCGCCGTACATTGAGCTGTATTGAGCCCACCACGGGCAAGGTCATCTGGACTGGTGAACTCAAAGGCCGCTCAAAAATCGAGGCGTCCCCAACTGGTGCCGACGGCAAGATTTATTCCATCAACCACAGTGGGGAGGTTTTTATCGTTGCCGCTGGCGATACATTCAACCTTTTGGCCACCATCCCTATGGGCGGTGATCCTGAAGACCGGGAACTTCGTTCGTCCATTGTTCCGGCCTACGGCAACCTGTTTATTCGCACAGGCACCAAGCTCTATTGCATTGGCAAGTAGGCAAGACCCTGACTGAAATTGGAACAGGGCAGGGGAATGGTTTATGAAGCTCAGTCCCCCCTGGCATTTTGGCCGGAAAGCAGAAGGGCCAATGGCTGCGCCCCCTTGAATTAACAGGGGGCCCTAAGATTTGATTTCCAATTGCGAAAACGGATTGTTGCCGAAGCCACTTTCCTGCGTGCCACTGGAAATGGCCTGACTTGAACCGCCGCGATCCACTTGGACCGGCCTGCTTGTTGGCTGTCCTCCACGATCGCCAGGTCCCTGCTTTTGCCCTGTGGATTGCGGTGCTACAGGCGGTTGACCTTCGGCTTCGTCCGGATGCTTGGCGCGCTTGTTTTTCGGCAGGGGACTGATGGTCACGTGCACGTTGCGCCCGGCCGTTTTAGGCGTGTAATCGGCCTGCCCCCACGGCCGCAAATCCTGCACGAACTTCTCCACCTGTTGCATCCCGATTTCCTGGTGCGCCATTTCCCGACCGCGAAAACGCAGCGTCACCTTCACCTTCATGTCATCGCACAAAAAGTCAATCGCATGACGCAGCTTGACCTTGAAATCATGAGGGTCAATGGTGGCGCTGAGCTGCACCTCCTTCATCTTGTTGGCGTGCTGGTGTTTTCGCTGCTCCTTTTCCCGCTTCTCCTGCTCGTAGCGGAATTTGCCGTAATCCACCAGCCGGCACACTGGCGGGTTGGCATTGGGAGAAATCTCCACCAAATCCACCCCGCGCTCGCGGGCCATGCGGAGGGCATCACCCAGGGGGAAAACCCCCAACTGTTTATTGTCGTCACCAATCACCCGGACTTCACGGGCACGAATTTTGCCGTTGATCCTGGTGAAGGAGTGGGACGACCCGGAAGTATGATGAGGGCGTGGCTGGCTCAAGCGGCCCTCACCAAATTGAAATTGTTCATAGTTACTCTCAAGGCAGCATTACCATCTGCCGGCCGCCGCCCGGCGGCCCTCATCACGCTCCAAATTGCCACCTGGCATTTTTCATGGCAAGCAGAAAAATGCAGTTTTTGCCTTGGATAAATCGAGTCATTAGATTTGTGGAGCAGTATTTCAGCAAATGCACTTGTGGCTTTCCTTGCGATAGTTTGCCAATGTTTGATTTTACCTGGTTCACAAATCGACGTGAATCCAACAGATTTCCACAAAGTTTTGTTATTTGCCAGAAAAGCGGGAATGGGCTAGATTGGTTGGCAAATTCAGACATTAAGCACATATATGCATACGACCTCGCAATGGACTGGCAACACGAGCGCCGCTGTGTCGCGGCGGGAATTTTTGAAGACCACAGCGGTGGGAGCCGGATTGGCGGTGAGTGCGCCGGCTTGGATTCAAGGGGCAGACCCCAAACCTGTGGCGGTAAAGTCGCATGCGGATTTGGTGAGCATCGGCAACACGGGGGTTAAGGTTTCATTTTTGGCGCAGGGAACGGGTTATAATGGAAGCGCCCGGATGTCGGACCACACGCGGATGGGCAAGGAGGCGTTTGACCGTTTGTTGCGGCATGATTTGGATCAGGGGATTACTTTCATTGACACAGCGGATTTATACGGAACGCACACCTACATTCGGGACACCATCCGCGGGTTGCCGCGCGACAAATACGCATTGCTCACCAAGATTTGGCCGCGCACGGAGTATTGGAACATGGCCAGCGGTGGGGCGGTGCAGGAGGTGAACCGTTTTCGGCAGGAATTGAGGACGGATTACCTTGATGTGTGTTTGATTCATTGCATGTTGAATGACAAGTGGGTGCAGGAGTATGCGCGCATTCGAGACGAGTTGTCTGAGCTCAAGCAAAAGAAGGTGGTTCGTGCGGTGGGTGTTTCGTGCCATCATTTTGGAGCGCTAAAGATAGCCGCCAGTGATCCGTGGGTGGATGTGATTTTTGCCCGAATCAATCACAAGGGGAGCGTGATGGATGCCTCCGTGCAAGAGGTGGCGCCCGTATTGAAGACGGCCCGGGCCAACGGAAAATTTGTGGTGGGCATGAAGATATTCGGGGCAGGGCAGCTCACCAAACCCGAGGATAAAGATGCTTCGCTGCAATACGTTTTGAAGAATGGTCTGGTGGACGCCATGACCATCGGCATGCGCAAAACGGAGGAGACAGATGACACGATTGCGCGGTTGAATGCAGCTTTGCGTGCCTGAACCGGCGTGGGGAAGTGCGTGGCGGGCGGTCTCCCGTTGGGAGACCGCCTGTTTTTTTTCATAAACCACTGGCCAGCGGTGGGCGGCTGAAGGCATATTGATGGCACCGGTTTGGATGCCGGTGCAAATATGATGAGAAGAACCATGGCGGTGCAGAATTCGATGCCGTCGCCGGAGGAATTCCGGCGGCAGATGGAGGAGATGTTGCGGCGGGCGTTTCCCGGGGGGGTAAATGCTCCGGCGGCCAGCGAGACAGAGGAAGCAGACGGTGGCAAGGCGGCTGCCGATACAGTGGGGGAATTTCAATTTTCACTCAAACCCCGTGAGGTCAAGGCGTACCTGGATCGGTTTGTCATCAAGCAGGACGAGGCCAAGAAGGTGTTGAGCGTTGCGTTGTGCGATCACTACAACCATGTGCGGCTGGCGTTGCAGGGGCGGGCGCATCCAAATTACACCAAGCAAAACATCATCCTTTTGGGGCCCACGGGGGTTGGAAAAACATATTTGATACGGTGTGCGGCGGAGTTGATTGGGGTGCCGTTTGTGAAGGCCGACGCCACGAAGTTTTCCGAGACCGGCTATGTGGGGGGCGATGTCGAGGACATGGTGCGGGAGTTGTTGCGTCGGGCGGATGGAGACGTGCGTCGAGCGCAGTACGGAATTATTTACATTGATGAAATTGACAAGATTGCCAGCGTGCCCACGGCCAGCGGCCGGGATGTGAGCGGACGCGGTGTGCAAACCAATTTGCTCAAGTTGATGGAGGAGACGGAGGTGCCGGCACGTTCGCCGCAGGACATTGCAGGGCAAATCCAGGCGATGATGGATTTGACGCGCCACGGGCGCAAGGTGGCGAGCACCATCAACACCAAACATATTCTCTTCATTGTCAGCGGGGCGTTTCCGGGGCTCGATAACATTATTAAGCGGCGGTTGCGCGAGGCCACCATCGGTTTCGCCGCGGGATTGACGGAGCACGATGAGGATCCCTTTACAAAGGTGACCACCAAGGATTTTGTGGAGTATGGGTTTGAACCGGAGTTCATCGGGCGTTTGCCTGTACGGGTGGTGTGTCAACCGTTGGAGGTTGAGGATTTGTTCAATATTTTGAAGAACTCCGAGGGGAGCATCATCCGGCAGTACGAGCAGGACTTCGGGGCGTATGGCATCGAGGTGTTGTTTCAGGAGGATGGTTTGCGGCGGATTGCCGAGCTTGCGGCGGAGGAAAAAACGGGTGCGCGAGGATTGATGACAGTATGCGAGAGGACTTTTCGTAATTTTAAGTTTGAGCTGCCTTCGCTGCCCATAAAGCGGTTGGTGGTGACGCGGGAATTGGTGGATCATCCGGTGGTGGACCCGGAGGTGCTGGCGCGGGCCCAAGAGGAACAGGAACACCAGATGTTGCGTCAAGTGGTGCATGAGTTTGCGCGGCGTTTTCAGGAAAGTCACCGGATGGGGCTGGAATTCACGCCAGCCGCCGTGGAGGCTTTGGTGGCGGAGGCCAAAAGTAAAAATGTGCCGGTGCGCGATCTATGTGCCACCAAGTTCAAGGATTTTCAGTTTGGCCTGAAATTAATAGCAGCCAACACCGGTCAAACAACATTCAGGCTGGATGCTGCGGATGTGGTGGACCCGCAAAAGACGCTGAGCGAATGGGTGGTAGCCAGTTATCGGCAGGCGCCAGATGAAAAAATCAAAGAGAATGAGAGTGCCGGTGGAACAAATGAACCGTCATGAACTCGGAGTTGACAGCATTGGCCCAGGCATTGACTCAGATGGGATGTCCACAGGAGAAGGCCTCGGAAATGGCGGCACAACTGGACAAACGAGCAGGTCAGTTGGCGGCTCAAACGGGCCGGACCCGTGTGGAAGCGTTGGCTCATTTACTGGGATTGATGCGGCAGGGATGGGCCGCTCAAGAGCGTGTCAATAGTGGTTTCAAACTATGATAAACCCTTGGCCAGTAACCAACACCAAATTCCTGGGCAACTTTCGTGTGTTCAATCTGCACGCGGAGACCAAGACGTCGCCATTGGACGGCCGCGAGCATGACTTTATCGTGCTTCAATGCCCGGACTGGGTGAACGTGGTGGCGGTGACACCCAATGACGAAATCATTTTGGTGGAGCAATTTCGGCACGGCTCAAAAACAGTGGAATGGGAAATCCCCGGCGGTGTGATGGACGCAGCGGACACTTCACCAGTGGTGGCAGGGCTGCGCGAGTTGCGGGAAGAGACCGGCTATGCGGGGGAAAATGCACGGATTATTGGGCAAGTTTATCCCAACCCGGCCATCATGACCAACACGTGCCACACAATCCTTGTCGAGCAGTGTACACGGAAATTTGAAACGCGGTTTGATCCCTGTGAAGATTTGCGCACGCATCTGGTGCCTCTCGACAAAATTTCTGAAATGGTGGCGACTGGACGCATCCGCCATTCTTTGGTGGTGGCGGCGCTGTATCATTTTGAGCTTTTCCGGCGCAAACCGTGACAATCCGATTAATCTTGGATTGCTAAGCCGGCAAAAACAGCTTCATTGATTTTTTTCTGGGAACGCAGCTTCTGCTGCGACATTGTGACATTATGCGAGTGACCAATTTAAATCCGGACACCGGCATCGGCGCCAGCGCGTGGCTGGTCGAGGTGGACGGACATCGTTTATTGATGGATGCCGGCATTCACCCCAAACGTGACGGACGGGAGGCGCTGCCGTTGTTTGACCGTGTGAAAGATTTGGAGGTGGATGCCGTGGCCATCAGTCACTGTCATCACGACCATATTGGCGCGCTACCGGTGGCGCTTCGGTATTGGCCCAAGGCACATGTACTTTTAACGGAATTAAGTTATTTCTTGGCCGGTCGGGTGTTGCACAACTCGGTCAACGTCATGAAGCGACAGCGGGATGAATTGGGGGTAAAGGATTATCCCCTGTATTCGCATGACGAGGTGGATGATATCGAGGCGTTGTTTCAAGGATTCCGTTACAACCGGGAAATCGAGTGGGCTGCGTTTCATAAAATGCGCAGTGGTTTTACTTCGCCGACGGTGGAATTTTTTGATGCAGGGCACGCCTTGGGGGCTGCGGGAATGATGGTGCGCGGGAAAAAGGAGAGTCTGTTTTACACGGGAGATGTTGCGTTTCATGACCAGGTCATATTGCGAGGGGCGCGTTTTGAGGATGTGCAGGCGGATGTGCTGCTGATGGAAACGACTCGCGGGGGGAGACAGACTGCGCCGGGTTACAGTCGGGAGGCGGAGGTGGAGCGTTTCACCCAAGCCTTGATTGCGGCACTGAAACGCAAGGCAGCCATATTGATTCCAACGTTTGCTCTTGGCCGGACGCAGGAGATGTTGGCGCTCCTGGCCTTGCTGATGCGCAGTGGTCGCTTGAAGCCACAGCCGGTTTACATTGGCGGGTTGGGGCGGGTGTTTACCGAGATTTACGATTTGCAGGCTCGTCGCACGCACCGTCAGCATACGAATTTGTTGCTGCATGAGGCACTGAATCTTGTGGTATTGGATTCGCAACAGGCTCGTGAAATGCGGTTGAGTGGCGGTCGCCTGTTTGTGTTGACCTCTGGGATGATGAACGAGGGCACCGCGTCACACGATTTGGCTTTACGGATGGTGGGCGACGAGCGCCAATCCATTTTCTTTGTCGGTTACGCTGACCCCGACACACCAGCCGGACGGCTCAAAGCGTCCCGTCCCGGGGAAAAATTCTTATTTAGTGCATCCGGCGGGGAGCTGGTGCATCGTTGCCAGGTGATGGATTTTGACCTCACCGCTCATGCGGAGCGTGAGGATTTATTGGATTTTGTGGGACAGGTCAGCCCGCGGGTGGTGATCCTTGGACATGGAGATGAACAGGCAAGACGATGGTTTGCCACCCACATAACGCAGCGCCATCCCAAGATCAGGGTCTTACAACCCGGCCCGGGAGAAACTGTGGAGGTCTGACGGTCCGCTCCGGGCTCAAGCCTTGCCCGGAATTTGGTTCGCAGCGCCTTTTTCGGTTTGTTGCCGGCGAAACGCCTCGTACGCAGCGCGATACTCCGGGTACTTGTTTCCAAGCATTGCCGTAGCAAGCAGGGCGGCGTTAATGGCACCGGGCTTGCCAATGGCCAGCGTGCCCACCGGCACACCGCCGGGCATTTGAACCATGCTAAGCAGGGAATCCAAGCCTTTCAGAGAGGCCGATTCCATGGGGACCCCCAAAACAGGGAGTGAGGTTTTAGCTGCAGTAACGCCCGCCAGATGGGCCGCGCCACCGGCAGCGGCAATGATGATTTCCAAACCGCGCTGCGCAGCGGTGGAAGCGTATTCAAAAAGCACGTCGGGGGTGCGATGCGCGCTGATGACGCGGGCTTCGCAAGGCACGCCCAAGGCTTCCAATTGTTTGACAGTGTGCTGCATCACTTCCCAATCGGAGTGACTACCCATGATGACACCGACCAAGGCTTTTTTCTGTTCGCTCATAAGTGTGTTTGTGATGTGGTTGATCTCAACACCAACTCGCGCGCATGAATTAAGCCGCTGTTCTGCCGGTTGGCAAGGCAAACCGAAAAATTTAAATGGTTCCCGGGATGGGCGGGCTTTCCCGCTCTTTCGAGGGGCGGCGATGGGGAATTACCAAAACCGGACATTGAGCTTTGCGCACAATTTTTTCGGCGGTTCTTCCAAACAGAGCCTCCGTGAGTCGTCCATTGCCCTCGCGTCCTACGACAATCAAGTCCACTCCTTTTTCCGCAGCCAAAGCCACTGTTTTTTCTGCTGCCTGTCCTATGCGCAACTCAACTTTCATGTGGCGGCCCGGCGGCAGACGCGAGAGATAGGATGCTTTGATTTTGGCGTGGATATCGTGCTGGGCTATGGCGTCCACCCGGTCCACTTCATAGATGTAGGATTTCCAAAATTGGGCTTCGGTTTCCGGGATGACGTGCAGCAGTGTGAGTTGTGTTTCGGGGGAGAGCAAGGCGAGCTGCAGGGCCGTTTCAAACGCGTGGTCGGCTCCAGCCGAGAAGTCCGTGCAAAACAAAATGTGTTTGAAAGGGAAGGTGACGGCGGGAATCGGGGAAGCGGGCGTATTCATGGCTCATTCATCAAGTGCTTTATTGTAGCAGGGAGGGCAAAAAGAGAACTGTTTTAGGCAGGGCAATTAAAACAGCCGCCACGATGACAAGACAAACAAGGAATGGAATGGCACCCTTGAAGATCAAGGGCAATGGCACATCGCGCGCCATGCCACTGACCACGTAGGCGTTGACTCCCACCGGTGGCGTGATGACTCCCATTTGTGTGACCAACACAATGACCACCCCAAACCAAACCAAGTCATAACCCAGCGCCGTCACCACTGGATAAAAGATGGGAATGGTCAGAAGATTGAGTGCCAGGGCATCCACAAAGCAACCGGCAACAAGATAAAAAAGAAGGATGGCTGCCATGATACCCCACGGAGGCAGTGCAAGCCCGCCAATCCATTGTGCCAGAGCGGCCGGGGTATGGGTGACGGCCAGAAACCGCCCGAAGATCAAAGCGCCGGCCACAATCAAAATGACCATGCATGAAGTGCGCAATGTCTCCCAGAGGCATTGTTTCAACGTGGCCCAAGACAACCTTTTCTTGAAATAGCCGACTATCAGCGTGGCGGCTGCACCAATGGCCGCCGCTTCGGTGGCTGTGCAGTAGCCGGCGAACATGCTGCCCATGACTGCCACGAAAATGAGCAGTGTTTCGAAAATGTCTTTCAATGAGGCAAGCCTTTCGCGCCATGTGGAAATTTCGCCCGCCGGTCCCATTTCCGGACGGCGTCGGCAGACCCAATAAATGGCCAGACAAAACAAAATCGCCGTCATTATGCCAGGAGCGACACCTGCAATGAATAATTGACCGATGGATTGTTGGGTAAGGACGGCGTACACAATGAAAACGATGCTGGGGGGTATCATCATGCCCAACGAGCCACCGGCAGCGATACATCCGGTAGCCAATTCCATATTGTATTTATAACGGCGCATTTCCGGTAATGCCACCGCAGCCATGGTGGCGGCGGTGGCGGGACCGCTGCCACAAATGGCGCCGAAGGCTGCACACGCCGCCACAGACGACATGGCCAGGCCCCCGCGCCAGTGCCCCACCCAATGATAAGCTGCGTTGAACAGACCTTTGCTGATACCTGTGTGAAAAGCCACCTGCCCCATCAAAATAAACAGTGGGATGGTGGAAAGGTCATACTTGCCGAAAGTGCCAAAAAATTCCGCTGAGGCCATATTCATGGCGGCTTCCGGACTGGTCATCAGCGCAAAACCAGCCACACCCGCCAAAGCCATCGCCAGCCCCACCGGCATGCTTGAGACGAGCAATACCAGTAAAAGGCCGATGCCCAGCAGGCTGATTTCCGTGGGGCTCATGGTTTCAACAAGGACTGCCCCGGGTGGGCGATGTGGTAGAACTTGATGGCCACCATCACCCAACAACAAACCGCCATCACCCAGGGCACCCAGAAAATGGGCAGTTGCAAGGTGAGACTGACCTGCTTTGTGGTGTAAAGGTCTTGTCCATAACGGGCCAGGTAGATGCCCAGAACAAGAAAAAATGCGGCAAGCGCCAGCCGGATGATTGTGTCCACGGCAATCCGCCCGCGGCGACCTAGTTTAAGGAAGAAATATTCCACCGCCACATGACCCTTGATGGCGGTGGTATAGGGGAGTGCACACGCCGTGGCTAAGGCGCATAAAATGCCGATCAAATCCACGGCGCCTTTGATGGGCATTTTGAAGGCGGTTCGTAGGAAGACATCGGCACAAGTTAAAGCCGTCATGATGAGCAGGCAAACGCCTGCCATCCCGGCCAGTGCCAAGACCACTTTTTGGAGAAGCCAAGTCAACCGGCGTCCCCATGTACATGGAGACGGCCTTGTTCCATGTTGAGATGGATGAGACGGGTCTTCTTTCACTGCCCCAAGCGTTTCTGCAACTCCGCCACCAACTCAGCACCGGGCAGATTCCGGCCTTGAGTGCGTTTGATGTAGTCGTCCAGCACTGATTTGACAGCGCTCCTCATGCGCTGGATTTCCGCGGGGGGCAATTCAATGAATTCTTTTTTAAGACCGGTCACATATTCCCGTCCCTCCCGGTCAGCCGTGTCCCATGCAGCTCCGTGTTTGCCAATGAACTCCTGACTGACTTCGGTGAAGACCTTTTGCAAATCAGGGGGTAATTGTTCCCATTTCTTTTGGTTCATCACCACAAACATGGCCGTAGTGTAACCAATCTTAGAAGTGTCCACGACGTATTGGATGACCTCGCCTTGCTTCCAACCCTTCAAAGTTTCCATGGGACAAAGCGTGGCGTCCACGACGCCTTTTTGCAGAGCCTCATAGGTGTCGGGTTGGGGCAGGGCCACGGGGGTACCGCCGAGGCTTTCCACTATCATGGCGGAGAGGCCGGTGGCGCGAACCTTCAGTCCCTTGAAATCCTCCAGCCGCCGGACCGGCTTTTTTGAGGCCAAGATGCCGGGGCCATGCGCATGGATGTAGAGCACCTTTACGCCGGAAACTTCTGCGGGCTTGAATTTGGCAAGCATCTCGTTGGCCAGCCGGGTGGCCGTGGTGCCATCGGGATAACCCATCGGTAAATCCAAGGCTTCGAGAAGCGGGAAGCGCCCCCGGGTATAGGCGAAACAGCTCATGCCAATATCGGAAATGCCTTTTTCAACCCCCTCATAACACTGGGCGGCTGGAGTCAAGGCACCGCCGGGTACCACGTTGATTTTTACGCGTCCTCCGCTGCGTTTTTCAATTTCCGCAGCCCACGCCATGGCTGTCTGCGCCTGGACATGAGTGGGTGGGAAAAACACACTGTAACTGAGGGTAATGACCTCTTTTTTGTCGGGAGCTGCGTTTTCCTGCTTTTGTTTGCAACCAAGAGCGCCTGGCAACAAGGCCATGATCAACATCATCCCACCGCCTAACCGCCAACAGTTGTTTTTCATAAGATTAAATGTTGCTTATCATTTGATTGAGCACGTTGCATGGACGCGTGTTACGCGGATATGGATTTTTCTAATCGTTAAGTTGAGTCTTGCAAGGCAATTTGACTTATAAAGCGAACAAATAAGTAATAACAAAACAAATAATAAGCAGAAATAATATGCAAAAATGTAAGGATGCGATTCCTTTGAGGATTAAATCTCAACGCTGGACTTTCTGGCCTCTGCGGGCTGCCATTTCGGAGCCGATGGTTTTCAGTGTTTCAGGGGCCAATAGCTGACCGGCAGTGGGAAACACTTCGTCATCTTCCAAACGAATGTGGCGGGAATAGGTTTGTTGTAATTCATTTAAGAGCGAAATCAACCGTTGCGCTTCAGCAGATTGCAGATGATTTTCAGCAAGCCAACGGCGACATATTTTGTCGACTTCGGCATGTGCGATTTCAGCACGGCGATGGTCTGATTCCAATACGTCCATTTTTTGGAGAATGGCCTCAACAGCTTGGTCCTGACCACAAGCCAGGGAGCGCAAACGTGGAAAGAGGGAAACCTCTTCATCCTGTGTGTGCTTTGGGGCTCCCTCTTGGAAGTAGCGCAATGCAGTTTCCAACGCTTCCCGTTGCGACGTTGACAAAGGGTTCCCTGACGCCTGATTGGCGACGAGCAAAAAAACGTCGAGGAAATGCTCAATGCGTCGGTGACAATCCTTGAGCAGTGCCAACGGTTCGTTGAAGGTGGGCAAGGCCGGTTGTCCGATTTGGATAGCCATAGTAACTCGTAAACATCCCAAAGATGCTTGGCGTACCTGGGGTCAGCAAGGGAACTTTGGGGACTTTTTGATGCACGTCAAAGTGCATCCTGTTGCGAGGAGAACTCCGGTTGAAAGGGAGTGAAGGCGTTGCAACCCGATGCCATCTTTCAAGGGGGCGAGAGCAGGACCAAACCTTGTCAAGTCATGGATTGCTTTTTACGGAATTGGGGCATAAGATGTCTGTTGATAGCCAACCTTTGACTCAAAATATTATGTACAAAATCATTGGAGCGGATGGAAAGGAGTACGGTCCCGTTACCGCGGATGAAATCCGGAAGTGGATTCAAGAGGGCCGGGCGGTGGCGACGACCAAGGCGCAAGCGGTGGGGACTTCGGAATGGAGGGAGTTGAGGGAGTTCCCGGAATTCGCAGCCAATTTTACGGGTGGTACAGTGCCGCTTGTGGGGGCAGGGAGTGTCCCGCCCGCCAGTGGAGGGGTGCCGCCTTTGGGGGCTGGCGCTGGCCCCGTGGCAGTTGTTGTCAATCCGGAACAGGAGGCTGAGGCTATTATTGCCCGGGGAGTCAACTTTTCCATTGGAGATTGTTTGAGCAGCGGCTGGAAATTGGTGATGGCGGACTTTTGGCCGGTGGTGGGAGTTACGGCTTTGATTTTTCTCATCATGAGTGCCACCAATGCGGCCTATGTGGGATTGCTCATCAACGGCCCGTTGCTAGGCGGGCTGTACTATTATTTTCTTAAGAAAGTGCGCGGGCAAGCGCCGACGTTGAACGATGCTTTTGCAGGTTTTTCGATGGCGTTTCTCCAGCTATTTCTGTTGTATTTGGTTTCAGGGATTTTCATCTTCTTCGGATTGCTATTATGCCTGATCCCCGGGATTTATCTGGGGGTGTGTTACTATTTTACCTATCCGTTGCTGGTGGACCGGAAGATGGATTTTTGGCCGACTATGGAAATCAGTCGGCGCGTAGTGAACAAAATGTGGTGGCAGGTGTTTGCGTTTGCTTTGGTTATGGGATTGGTGAATATCGCCGGCGTGCTGGCGTTGTGTGTGGGCATATTTATAACATTTCCGGTAACTCTTGCCGCGACGGTGTATGCCTATGAGGCCATTTTCAACGGCCGACAAGTCACCGCCTGAGCCAGCCCAAGCCTGGGGCATGGCCGCGGCCAATTTGCTTTTATGGCCCGGGCTGGGAACCATCCTGGCCAGGCGCAAGAGCGGCTTGGTGCAAATGGGACTTTCGGGGGGTGGGTTGGCGATGGCGATGGTGGGGTTGGTGGGATTTTACAGCCGTTGGGTGAGCACCACGGAATTTCCCGGTTGGCGAGACCGGTATTTGCTCGCGTTTTTAACGGGAATTGGGGTGTTCACAATGGTTTGGTTGTGGGCCTTGGTGAGCAGCATTCAAATCGTTCGCTCTGCCCGTCCCAGAGAATACCATCGTTCCAGTGGTATTCGTCCACCACCAGCCATGAATGTCTGAAGATGATGTTGAGGGGCGGTGTTTGTCTGAGGAAGCATAGGAGCTAGATTACGGACATGAATGAACTAACGCCCCAACAAATCAACGAGTCTCTGGATAAACTGCGGAAATGGAACAAGCATCCGGCGGCCATCCAGCGGGAGTATGTGTTTCGTGACTTTCCCACCGCGATTACTTTTGTGAACCGGGTGGCGGAGGTGGCGGAAAAAGCATGGCATCATCCGGACCTGGATATACGATGGAATAAAGTGAGGGTGACACTGACCACCCATGATGCCGGTGGATTAACGTCGAAAGATTTTGAACTGGCTGCTGCCTGTGATGCCTTGGCCGAAGGATTGCCCGGGCCGGCGGCAGCGGAGAAGTGAGAAGGCGCGCACCAGCACGTCCTACTTTGGAAGCCCAGCAGGCCTTCAAACGGGCCTTTGGGTATCGGGCCTCATTCACTGTTACCGCCCCCGGGGTGGTTGAACTGCTTGGGCACCATGCCGAAGTGCATGAAGGTCTGGCCCTGACGGCGGCGGTGGGGCGTTTTGTCCAAATGGCCGCTGCTCCGCGTGTGGATGGAAAAATTGAGCTGGCGTGTGCGGGACAGGAGGAAACTGAATGTTTCTGGTTGAGTGATTTAAAATTTCAACCGGGGAAATCGTGGTCGGATCCCATCAAGGCTGTGCTGATGGAATTACGGCGTCATGGAGTGCCGTTTCGTGGGTTCAATCTGGCGGTGCATGATGGGATACCGCCACAAGCCGGTCTGGGAGGTGTGGCAGCCTGGCAGGCGGCTACGGCGTTGATTGTCCGCAAATTATATCCGTATCGCCTTACGGACACGGGATGTCTGAATCGCCCGCCTTCAAGGGACAGGTACGGTCATGTACCTCCGCCGGCCAAAGCGGAGCGGATTTCCCTGGCGAGAATGACACATCGGGCAAGCCAACTTTTGCAGGGAAAATATTCAAGCCTCGTAGAGCATTACACCACGTTTTGCGGGCGGGCTTATCATGCGTTAAGCGTGGATTGCCGGCATCAATCTGTGGAGCCGGTACCGTTGTTGGGACAGGCGGTATTGGTAATATGCCCATCAGGGGTTGATTTGGAGAACGGCACGAACTTGCGGAAGGCGTGTGAAGAGGCCGGCCAATCTGCAGCTCGAAAGCTACAGGCCGGCAGTCTGCGTTCGGTGGATTTGGCGGTTTTACGTGAGGGCCGCATGCGATTGAGCGATCGGGAATATGCATGCGCCTATCACATAGCCGGGGAAACGGCGCGTGTGGTGTTTGCGGAGCGGGCCTTGAGGGAAGGGGACTTTTTGCAGTTCGGTCAGTTTCTCACCCAGAGCCACGAAAGCGCACGCGATTTTTTTCAAATCTCTTGTCCGGAGGCCGATTGGTTGGTTGAGAAGGCCTTGGAACAGCCGGGGTGCCTCGGGGCACGGTTGGGAGGGCCCGGTTTTGGAGGCTCTACAGTCAATTTGGTGACTTGGAATCAATACGAGGCATTTGTGAAAAAAATGGCTGCCATTTATGAAAACTTCCTGGGGCGCCCCATGCAGCCGGTGGTTTGTCAGGTCGTGGAAGGTGTGGAATAGGCCGTTGCCAATAAATAAATTAGCCTTCTACAGGACTGCTGCTTAGGGACGAGCGGCGTCTTAATGGCAAATCCAGCAGACCCAAGACAAGGCCGGCGCCAATGGTGAGGGCACCCCAGAGCTGTCCCCAATGCAAAGGTTCGTCCAACCACCATGCGGCCATGGGGACGCCGGCCAGCGGTTGCACAAAAATGGTCAAAACAACCAAACTTACAGGAGTATCTTTGACCACCCAAAGCCAGGTGATGTACCCAAGCACGGTGCAGACGACGGCCATAAACGCGAGGCCGGCCCATGCATTCCACGGGAGTTTTTGAGCGGCCTGCCAGGTGGTGCCACCATCATATAGAAGATTGGTCAGCGTACCGGCTGCCAAGGCGACAGCCAGGATGCGAGCGCTGCCGGCTTTTTGGGCAACTGGTTTGCCAATGATGGAGTAGGCACCTTCGCAAAAGAAACTTGAGATGAAAATGAGGCTGGCTGTGAGGTTGGTCCAGTGAAAGTCAGGACGCCACACGCCGTTGAGCAGTGCCACTCCGCTCATGGCCAGTCCAAATCCGACCCAGCGGCGCAAAGGAATGATTTCCTTGAGAAACCAGGCCGCCAACAGGGATGTTAACAGGGGTTCCAAGGCCATTAGAACCGCACTGTTTCCGGCACCTCCCAAGGCATTTCCCAATACTTGGAGGCGTTGACCAAGACAAAAAACCAGTATTCCCATCCCTGCGGCCCGCCACCAGTCATTCCCGCGCAACGGCGGACCCGGCAGCCAGAACCAGAAAGGCACCAACACCAAAGTGGCGAGCAGAAAACGCAAGGTCACAATCGCCCCGGGCTCCAACCATGTCCCCAATGCTTTGTTGATGGGCAGGGTGGCTGCCCAGCAAACGTTGAAGACCACCATGAGACCCAAATGCGTCCACCGCATAATTCACGCAGTGAGCCTTGGCCAGCAGTTCAATTTTGGCAAGGGGTAAATGCAGGTTGGCGTTTTTTGTGGAGGTAGCTTGGGAGTTCCTGCAAAGCCTTTGGAGGCTTTCCCTTGTAGAGCCGTGGAGGGGCAAGGCTGATTCAGCCCAGATTAGCGTTTAATGTTCAAGCGCTGTTCCAACCGTTGGATCGCCATGTTCACAAAGCGATTATCGTTGGTGTTTTGGACTGAACGGTAACTCTTCAAAGCAGCTTCCCAATTATTTTCCTGTTCATAGAAGCGCCCCAGTTGAATCCGGGCCCAGTCGGCGCGCTGCGGGTTGATGCGAATGATGCGTTCAAAGCTTTGTTTAATCTTTTCGGGTTCATTATTTGCCCGGAACGCTCCCACGCAGGTGTTGAGGATGTTGTCCACATTGAGGGGGGAGCGGCGGTCTTCTTCTGCCACGTCCAAGTTGGGCAAGAGGTAACCCTCAGCCAGGCGGGCGGCCAGCCAGTTGTTTTGGGCGTCATTCCAACAATATTGCATGGCCTGCAAAATCATGCTCAGCCCAACCCGTTGATGGCGCAGGTTGGCGCTGGCGAGTAATCGTTTGGCTACGTACAGTTGCTCGCCGATTACTTGGTACATGGTGGAATAACTCTTGGCTTCATTAAGTTTCTTGCGATGTTCGGCGTTGAGTTTCATCTGGGCCTGTACCAGTTCATTATTGGGATTGGTGGGTGGATTGGCGGCCAACTCGGCGGCCCAAGCCCTCTGGAATTCCCACAAATCTTCGGTGATGGGTATCAGCTCTTTTTCACGATCTGGGTTTTTCTTAAGCTCTTCCCGCCAAGCCGGCAGGTTTTCCTTCAAGTAGGCGATGCGCCGAACTTGGTTGGAGAGGTTCTCAGCGAGGCGATTGGCATTGGTGGCGGCTGTGGTGATGGCTTCCTTAACTTGAACTTCCAGGTTGGTTATCAGATTGTTCCGCATGATGATTTCCTGTTCCGCCTCAAGGATGCGGTTTTCAGTGCGCAAAATGGTATTTTTCAGGCGGAGATATTCGTCCCTCAAAGTTTCAAAGTCCTTGCCGGTACGTTTACCTTTTTGAGGTTGGGCCGTTTTTTCAGGTTTGGGCTCGACTTTGGCCATCTCGGCTTTGGAGGGGAATGGGAACTCGACAACAAAACTGCTGCGGCCGGTCTGCTGTTTAAGGTAACGGTCCACTGTCCAGCGTGCCTTCCATGAGGCGAGCGAATCGGCGAAGAAGAAATACACCCCCGCAAGGAGGATCAGGAGGACGGCCAAGGCGATGAGGCCTGTCCGAAGACGCTTGGTCTTTCCCGTGCCGGCGGCGGCTGTGGCGTTCATTTTTTGCATGGCAAAGCAATAAAACTGCTCAACTATAAAATAACCATCGTTTTAGACGATATTACGTTGGCAAAAGTTACATGCTCTCCCAGATAGGCGCCAATGATGGTCATTGCCTGCATGGAGATGCGCATGAAATGAATAATTGGAATTGTTGGTGGTTGAACTGAAAAAGGTAGTGATTGCCCAAGCCCTGTTGTTGGGGCATTCTTTGGGTATGAATTCCTACGTTAATCATGGTTCTTTCGGCATTGCCTTTAGGCAGTTTTTAGGACGGGTGACGGTTGCCCTGGTGTTTGGATTATGGATGGCCGGAAACTTGATAATCACCTGTTTAGCCCAAAACAGCGGTGAATTCCGTCGGACCGAGGATGTCATCTACGGGCGCAAGCATGGAGTGGCTTTGACTTTGGACGTATTTGAACCGGCCCGTACCAATGGATACGGGATACTTTTCATGGTCAGCGGGGGCTTTTTCTCCTCCAAGGCCGCCATCAATCCCGCGCACTACCGGGCCTTTTTGGAGAGGGGATATACGGTGTTTGCGGTGGTGCATGGTTCTCAGCCCAAATACACCATTCCCGAGATTATGGAGGATGTCCAGCGGGCGACACGGTTTGTGCGGTACAATGCACGTCGGTGGGGAATTCATCCCGATAAACTGGGTGTATGCGGCGCCAGTGCAGGCGGGCATTTGTCTTTGACGTTGGGGACTCGCGGCGGGCCTGGGCGGGCTGATGCCGCCGATCCGGTGGACCGGGCCAGTAGTGCGGTTCAGGCAGTGGCCTGTTTTTTTCCGCCTACGGATTTCTTGAATTACGGGCGCACGGGCGAAGTGGCAGTGGGGGTTGGGATTCTGCGAGAGTTCAGGCCGGCCTTTGGTCCAAGGGCGGATCAGCCGGAAGAGCGTTTGAAATATGGGCAGGAAATATCGCCCATTTACTATATTAACTCCAATCTTCCGCCTACCTTGATCATACACGGGGACGCGGACAAGCTGGTGCCGATTCAACAGTCGGAGTCTTTTGTGGAAAAGGCACGTGCAGCCGGTGCAGTGGCCCGCTTGGTTGTCAAACCGGGACGGGCCCATGGTTGGCCTGATTTATTGCAGGACACCAGGCTTTTGGCCGATTGGTTTGACGAACATTTGCGCGGGCTCAAAAAGTCTCAATAACATAAAGGGGCCATTTTTCCGGGCGTGACAAGTTCTGTCGCATCGGATTAGAATGAACCCATGGATGCGGCTCATCTGAGCATCCGGCGCGCCACCGTGGATGATTTGCCACAACTGGTTGAGTTGTGGAAACAGGAGCAACTACCTTGGCAGGAATTGGAAAAGAGGTTCACCGAGTTCCAAGTCGCGGTGGATTCCCAAGGCACGGTATGGGGAGCGGTGGGAATTCGGATTGCAAAGCATCAGGGGCAATTGCACGGGGAGGTGTTCCGGCAATGGGATTTGGCGGATGCATTGCGGGAACGTTTTTGGGAGCGGATTGAGACTCTTTCCCACAATCATGCTTTGACATTGTTGTGGACACAATTGAGTTCGCCTTTTTGGCATGGGTATGGATTTCATCCCCCCACAGCGGAATTCTGGAATAAATTTCCGGCGGAATTTGGCGACCAAGGCGGGCCGTGGACAGTCCTTTCCCTCAGACCGGAGCCGGCTCAAATGGTGGATTTGGAATTGGAATTCGACCGATTTGCCCAGGCAGAGCGTCATCGAACTGAAACAGCCATGGAACAGGCGCGGTGGTTGAAAAGACTGGCCACTATTTTGGCGCTTCTACTTTTTTTGGGGGTTTTACTGGGGATGAGCTATCTGTGGTTTAACGCATCAGGCAAGCGTTAGATATGTTGGGAAGGCACCCTTCGAAGAGGGGAAATATTTCTGATGCCTGAATGAAATGGGCGGCTTTACGTGCCAGGGGTGGTCAAAGTCCGGGCCTTCCAAAACACATACACCAAGAGGGCCGCAACTAAAAGTCCCAGAACCATCCCGACAATGATGAACACGAGATTGGCCCGGTTTTTCTTTTTTCCAAACTGCGTGTCATCTGCAAAATTGGAGGGCTTGGGGCCAGCGGTTTCCAATTCGTTGAGTTTGACCCCTTGAGGCAAAATAACAGTTTGATCCAGGGCTTTTTTGGCCGGAGCGGGCTGGTTGGCCTCCAAACGCATCTGCAGGTTGCCCAAGCGCAGGATTTGCCCGGGCTTCAGAACGGCTTCAGTGATTTGCTGTCCGCCAATAAAAGTGCCGTTGGTGGAATTGAGGTCCCGGACCAAGACTTCTTCGCCCTTGAGAATGATTTCGCAATGGTGACTGGAGACAGAAGGCTCCGGCACGCAGAAAGCGTTGTCGTCCAGGCGTCCCACGGTGGTGCGCTCCGTTTTCAGCTCGTACGTGCGCCCCGTGAACCCCTCGCTGAGCACGACTAGTTTGGGCATAATTCGTTGACGTGAAGATTATGGATTTGGGGCAGGGCAAGTCAAACTGAAATAGAGGTGATTTGGTGAAAGATCGAAGCCGCTGTCTCACTGTGGGCAACGGGAGATTATTGCTCACAAAGCGGTCCAAATCCGGCGTGACTTTGCGTTGGGCTTTGGCCAAACTGGCGCCGCACATGGAACGCAAGGGAAAAGCAACAATCAAGGCCCGGCCGGTGGCTCGCAGCGGGCGGTTTGCCACAGGGCCGGCGGCGGCGGTGGCGCAATTTACCGAATCCATCAGTTTTGACTGGCGGTTGTGGCGGCAGGACATTGCCGGCAGCCGCGCTCATGCCCGGATGTTGCATCGGGTTGGGCTTTTGACGCGTCGGGAATTGCAGGAGATTGAACGGGGACTGAAAGAAATTGAATGTGAGATTGAGCAAGGGCGGTTTCGTTGGCGGCCGGAATTGGAGGATGTGCACATGAACATTGAGGCGGCGTTGACAGAGCGCACGCCTGCCGGTGCCAAGTTGCATACAGCGCGTTCGCGCAACGACCAGGTGGCGCTGGATATGCGGATGTGGTTAAGGGATCACTTGAAAGATTTGGATAATGCATTGATGCGGTTGCAAAAGGCTCTGGTTGATTTGGGTGCGGCCCATGAGGAGGTGGTCATTCCGGGATATACTCATTTGCAGCGGGCCCAGCCGGTTTTTCTGGCGCATCATTTGCTCGCGTATGTGGAAATGTTGGAGCGGGACCGGGAGCGATTCGCCGATGCATACCGGCGGACCAACGTCTGTCCTTTGGGCAGTGGGGCATTGGCCGGTTCCACGCTGCCTTTGGACCGGGAAGCGGTGGCGCGCGAACTGGGTTTTGTGGATGAACAGGGGCAACCGCGTATTTCTCAAAATTCCATGGATGCGGTCAGTGACCGGGATTTTGTGGTGGAATACAACGCGGCTGCGGCCTTGTTGGCGGTGCATTTGTCCCGATTGGCGGAGGATCTGGTGTTATGGAGCGGGGCGGAGTTTGGGTTTATTCAGATTGGCGATGCCTATACCACGGGGTCTTCGTTGATGCCACAAAAGAAAAATCCGGATGTGGCGGAGTTGGCGCGAGGTAAAACTGGACGGGTGGTGGGCAACTTGGTGGCATTGCTCACTTTGTTGAAGGGGTTGCCGATGACTTACAACCGTGATTTGCAGGAGGATAAGGAAAGGTTGTTCGATACTGCAGACACGGTGTTGGGGACGGTTAGCATCATGGCGGATATGTTGGGCGAAGTTAGTGTGCGGGGGGAGACTTGCGCAGGAGCGGCTGCAGACCCGCTGCTTCTTGCGACGGATTTGGCGGATTATTTGGTGCGACGGGGAGTGCCATTTCGTGAGGCACATCATTTGGTGGGGTCGGTGGTGGCGCTGGCGGAGAAAATGGGAAAACCGTTGGACCAATGGACACACGAGGAGTTTCAAAAGGTGGACCGGCGATTTGGTGCTGATGCGCCGAGTGTTTTCAACCTGCGGGAGGCGATGGACCGGCGTAATTTGGCGGGTGCCCCGGGTCGGCAAGAGGTGCGGCGGCAATTGGAGAGGTGGCAACGGAAATTGCAACCCCGGAAAGGATGAAAACTTCCGCGACTGCGCCGACAACGGTTCCCTATCCATTGCTTAAGGAGGTGTCGCGGTCTTTTTACCTTTCTTTGCGATGGTTGCCGTCGGCGGTGCGCCCGCAATTGTCCTTGGCTTACTTGCTGGCCAGAGCCACCGATACCGTGGCGGATACGGAGTTGGTGCCTTTGCCGCAACGGTTGGAGACTCTGAGGCGATGGCAAAAACGCATACTGGGTAAAACCACGGAACCATTAAATTGGAGGGAAATGGCCGGGCATCAAGGCCACGCGGCAGAACGGGAATTGTTGGAGAAAATCGAGGATTTGGTGCTCATGATGGAAGCTCAGGCGGATGAAGATTGTCATTTGATTCGCCATGTTTTGGGCATCATCACCAGCGGCCAAATCCTGGATTTGGAACGATTCGGCGAGCCGGCCTCCGGCGAAAGGGTTCGAGCGTTGACCAACCGAATGGAGTTGGAGGATTATACATACCGGGTGGCGGGATGTGTGGGGGAATTTTGGACGCGGCTGTGCTTTGTGCATCTTCGCCCTTTGCCCGAAACTTCATTGGAAAAAATGGTGACGATGGGGGTGGCGTTTGGGAAGGGACTGCAACTGGTGAACATTTTAAGGGATTTGCCTCGTGACCTGCGGCAGGGACGGTGCTACTTGCCTGCCGACGAATTGCAGGCTCGGGATTTGCGCCCCTCGGATTTATTAGAACCAAGTGCCGAAGGAAAACTCCGTCCGGTCTATGAATCATGGCTGGAACAGGCACGAGCATGGTTGGAAGAGGGCTGGCGATACACTTTGGCATTGCCCGCGGGCTGGCGGCGCGTTCGGTTGGCTTGCGCTCTGCCTGTGTTAATTGGCATAAAAACACTGGTCAAACTGCAGCACTATGCTATACTGAATCCCGATTTGCGCATAAAAGTGACCCGCCAAGAGGTGCGGGGCATTTTGTGGCGAGTGGTTTTATGTCACCCATGGCCAAACAAATGGAAACAATTGCCGGACAGTCCTTTTTTCCTTAATCCTTGATTTGTATTGCATTGTGGGAGTAAAAAAGCTTAATCATACAATTATGAAACCAATCCAAACCATCCTTGTGGCGCTTGTGGCTGGCTTCTGTGCCGTGGCTGTGGCAGCGGAAACGAGTGCGGAAAAAGCAGCCAAGGCCAAGGCAGCAGCCGAGGCCAAAGCCAAGGCCGATGCGGAAAAGAAGGCTCAGGAGGCCGCCAAACGAGCGGCTGAGGAACAACTAAAAGCCCAAAAAGAGGCAGAGGCCAAGGCCAAGAAAGCAGCAGCCGAGCGGGCCAAAGCTGAGGCTAAAGCCCAAGCCGAAGCAAAACGCCAAGCTGAATTACAAGCCAAGGCCCAGGCAGAGGCTGCGCGAAAAGCGCAAGAAGCCGAAAAAGCCCGCGCCGCCGCTGAAGCCAAGGCCAAAAGAGAAGCCGAAGCCCGCGCCAAGGCTGAAGCCGAAAAACAAGCTCGCGCCAAAGCCAAAGCAGAACGGAAGGCCAAGGTGGAAGCTGAGCGAAAAGCGGCCGAAGAGGCAAAGGCCCGGAAGATTGCCGAAGATAAACGCAAAAAAGAAGAGGCCGCCCGGAAAAAACAGGAAGAGGAAATGCGTAAAAAAGCTGAACAGCAAGCTGCTGTTTCCAAGGCCAAGGCGCAACCTTCCACCTCAAAAGCTTCCACTCAAAAAGCATCCACAAAGTCAACAACCACACGGACCACTACCACCAAGACTGCCAAGCCCAAAGCCAACATCATGACGCCGGAAGAGGCGAATGCCGAGCTTTTGCGTAATCGTGATGCCGCCCGCAGAGCTGCCGAAATTGGAGCTGCTGCTGCTCGCGCTCGTGCCGAGCAAGTGACTCGCCAAGAAGCCGAGGCCAAATTGCAAATCTTGCAGCGGATGCGTGCCACGGATACCGCTGCTCCTCCGCCCGCGCCAGCCGTCAAACCGGCAACAGGTCCTTCTGCAGGCACTCCTGCGACCAAACCCGCCACCAAGCCGGCGACCCCGCCCAAACGCACGGCAGAGGAAGCCAAACGAATTGCAGAAGAAAAACGACGCGCCGCAGAGCAACAAAAAGCCGCTGCCAAGGCCAAGGCCGAGGCAGAAAAAAAGGCAAAAGCAGAAGCTCAAGGCCGAGCTGAAGCCCAGAAAAAGGCCGAACGCGAAGCGGCAGCCCGTGCGGAAGCTGAACGCAAGGCCAAGGCCGAGGCTGAGCGGAAAGCCAAAGCTGAAGCCGAAAAGCGGGCCAAAGAAGAAGCTGCGGCGCGTGCAGCAGCCGAGAAGCAGGCGCGTGAAGCAGCCGCCAAGGCAGCTAAACCACCCGCAGTGGAAAGCAAACCAGTGAGGGTTGAAACTTCAGCGGCGGAGAAGGAAGCGGCCAAACTCAAGGCTCAACAGGAATTGGAAGCCAAGAAGGCCCGCAAAGCGTATGAAGAAGCTCAAGCTCGCGAGCAGGCCCGGTTGCGTGCAGAGGCCAAAGCCCGCGAGGAAGCAGAAGCCAAGTTGAGGCGTGAACAGCAGGCCCGGCTGCGGGCCGAAATGAAGGCTCAGGAAGAGGCCCGTGCCCGCGAGCAAGCCCGGCTGCGTGCCGAGGAAAAACGCAAGGCTGAACTTGAGCTTAAAGCGCGAAAAGAAGCCGAGGCGCAAGCCAAAGCCGCAGCAAAGGCCGCAGCCGCCAATAAGCCGGCTACACCTTCAGCCACGGCCACGACCAGTTCTGCCAAGAGCAAAGATCAAAAGCTGGCCGAGTTGCTGGAGCTTTACAAGGCCGACAAAATTACTCCGGCTGAGTACCACCAACGCCGGCAGCAAATCTTGAGCGGAAATTAAGTAAAGATTATTTGAACAAAAACCCATCGGGTTTTCCCGATGGGTTTTTTTGTTGAACCGAGAGGCAGTGGTTGGGGTTGGCTTTTAAAATTCGGGATTTAATTGGCCTTTATTAGTCAGGATACACGTTAAAGCCCCGCCTTTAAAAACGGCACATCCGCTCCAATTCGGACATGCGTTTTTCGATTTCCGAGAGTGTCAAGCGGTCGGTGCGTTGGAGGCCAAAACCTTCACAACAAAAACTGGCCACCACTGAGCCGAAGATGACCGCACGGCGGATGTTGCGCGCCACGCCGCCTTTGTTTGAGGCCAGCCATCCCACCAAGCCGCCCACGAAGCTGTCACCGGCGCCGGTAGGGTCCACGACTTTATGTAACGGATAAGCGGGCGCAAGAAACAGACCGTCCGGGCCGGAGAGCATGGATCCATGGGAACCTTTTTTAATGATTACCCAACGCGGCCCCATGCGATGAATGCGCTCCAAGGCTATGCGTAAGTTGTCCGTTTTGGTCAAAGATTGGGCTTCGCTGTCGTTCAAAACAAGGGCGTCAATGCGTTTCAGAAGTTTAAGCAAATCCTGCAGGGCGATGTTAATCCACAAGTCCATGGTGTCGGCCACTACAAAACGGGGTCGGCGCATTTGCTCCAGTACTTGCAACTGCAGGGCAGGGGAAATATTGGCCAATAAGACGTAGGGCGTGGCGCGATAATCGGGGGGGAGGACGGGAGAGAATTTTTCCAATACGCCCAATTCTGTTTTGAGGGTGCGCCGCTGATTCATGTCGGCCATGTATTCACCCGCCCAATGAAACGTTTTGCCGTCCATGCGTTGGAGGCCACGCAGGTCAATGCCGTGCCGCTCATAGAGGCGCCAGCAGGCCGATGGGAAATCAGTGCCCACCACACCCACGAGCCCAACCGGTGCCACGAAGCTGGCGGCTACCGCCGCGTGGCTCGCGGAGCCTCCCAAAAGGCGCGGGTTTTCACGTTGAGGGGTCTTGATGGAATCCAGTGCCGTGGTGCCCAGAACAAGTACGCTCATGGTTTTATGATATAATTAAGTTGTCGAAAAACTAAAAGAGCTAAAGCCTGCGGGGCAAGCTTTTAGAGAGGATTAAAGCCCGTTAAAATGAACTCTCGAAATTCATGGTGTCTATACGGACTGCAACCTTTGCGAAGGGAAAGGGATTGAATCATTCCACGGGGTCGGCAAACAAATCCCGAATGATGACGTCCAGTTGAGGGATGAGTGATTCGGTCAAGCGTTCGCGTCCGGCAAGGATGTGACGGAGGGCCATGCCATAAGGGCTACCGTGGTACACTTCCACATTATCGTAGCGGGGGTCCACCATCCACAGTCTGGGGAGACGGATTTCCTCGTAGAGATTCTTTTTAACCACGGTGTCGGCGCGGTGGTCATCGGAATCCACGACTTCAGCAATCAACCATGCCTTGCCGGTCGCCGCGGTGATGAGGGTAATATCCGGCCGGACAATGGTGCCCGGGCGCAGTTCAATGGGAGCGCGAATTTCCAACAGGCGGGTGGTGGTGATGCCTGCCAAGGAGGCGTCCACCCAGGCATGAAGCCGTTCACAAATTAATTCATGCCGTGGACTTGGGGGATAACGGAGGAGGGTTTCACCGTCCACCACTTCTTCGTAGTAGTTCATGAAATGGAAGGATTATGGCGGTTGAGTGTTTTCCGAAGGTATCGGCCTGTGTTGGATGCGGCGCAATTGGCGATGGTTTCCGGGGTGCCTTGTGCCACGATTTTACCACCGTCATTTCCACCCTCCGGTCCCAAGTCAATGACCCAGTCGGCTTCAGCAATTAGATCGAGATTGTGTTCAATCACTATCACCGTATGGCCGGCATCCACCAAACGGTGCAGGACATCCACAAGGCGTTGGACATCGGCCATGTGCAGTCCAATGGTCGGTTCCTCCAAAATGAACAGGTCGCTTTTTGGCGTCTTCTTCCGGACGGTTTGGTTCTCCCGGACGTTGCTTAATCCACCCAAAAGATGAGTCACCAATTTGACACGCTGTGCTTCACCACCGCTCAGGGTGGGGCTGGTCTGCCCCAGTTTGAGATAATCCAGTCCGGTATCGTGCAGGGCTTCGAGGGCACGACGAATGCGGGGGATGGCATGGAAGAATTCCAAGGCTTCGGCAACGCTGAGTTCGAGGATTTGCGCAATGTTTTTGCCACCGTAAGTGACTTCCAGAGTTTCGGGGTTGTAACGAAGTCCTTGGCAGCGACTGCACTTGACCAAGGCAGGCGGCATGAAGCTCATCTCTAGTTTAATGACACCCGCCCCTTCACACTCAGGGCATCGGCCTTGTGGGCTGTTGAAGCTAAAACGGCCCGGGCCGTAGCCACGCATGCGAGCCTCGGGAGTTTGGGCGAGCAAGGCGCGAATGTCATCCAAAAAGCCGACGTAAGTCGCGGGTGTCGAGCGTGGGGTGCGGCCGATGGGGGATTGGTCCACTTCGTGGACGTTGCGAACAAGGGAGAGACCGCTGGTGATTTGACCGCAGCCCGGCGGAGGTTGTTTTCCTTTAAGCGCTGCTTGCAGGGCGGGAAGAAGACAATCCCGGATAAGCGTACTCTTGCCGGAACCACTGATGCCGGTGACAACCACCAACTTTTGCCATGGAAAGCGAACCGTCAAACGACGCAAGTTGTGCAGATTGGCCCCTTGCAAGGTCAGGTAGCTGCCGCGATTGAATTTCACCAGGCGGCGGTGGCCACGCTTGGGGTGAATTTCCGGTTGGCGCAAGCAACGCCCGGTGAGCGATTCGGGATTGTTTTCGAGCTCTTTCAGTGTGCCGGTGGCCACTACGTGGCCGCCGTGGATACCCGCACCAGGCCCCAAGTCCACGATATAATCAGCCCGGCGCATGGTGGCATCATCGTGTTCCACCACCAAGACCGAATTCCCACGGGCTTTGAGTCTTTCGAGCACTTCCAGCAGTCGGTCGTTGTCCCGGGGATGCAAGCCGATGGTGGGTTCATCCAATACATACAACACGCCGGTAAGATTGGAGCCGAGTTGTGCGGCCAGTCGAATCCTTTGGGCTTCCCCACCGGAGAGGGTGGGCACCCCGCGCCCCAGCTCTAAATAGCCCAGTCCGACTTCATGCAGAAAGCGAAGCCGCTCGCGAATTTCCGGCAGGATGTCACGCGCAATCCGTGCGGCGTCTCCTTGGAATTCCAACTTAGCAAAAAATTCTTGGGCGGCAGTGACGGTCATGCGGCCGAAAGTTTCCATGGTGGGCGCATGGGCCAATTCGCGGTCGGAAGGGGTGGCTTGGGTGGGCAGTCGGACCGCCCTTGCAATGGGATTCAAGCGTGAGCCGTGACATTCAGGGCACAATTCGCGGCGGCCTTCCATCCACTCAAACCAGGATTCTTCAATGGCATCGGCCCGCGTGCCGCGGTCCACATCGGGAATTTCAAAGATTTCTCCAAAACCACGACATTTGGGGCACCAGCCGACAGGAGAGTTGTAGCTGAAATGTTTGGGGTCTAGTGCTTCGAAAGAACGGCGACATTGGGTGCAACAACGTTCAGTGGAAAACACCGCTAGGCGACCTTGATTGTCCAAAGTCATCAAGCTGCCACGGCCCAATTCCAATGCCGTTTTCAACATGGAAAAGGCTGAGGAATGAATGTTGCCATCCTTCAAGTCTTTTGCCGTGATATTGCCCACGACGGCTTCGATGGTGTGTTCTTGGTAACGGCTGAGACGCAGAGGTTCGTCGGTGGGTACAAGTTTGCCGTCCACACGCAGGTGGGTGAAACCTTGTTGGGCGGCCCAGCCGCCGATGTTTGTGTGATAACCTTTGCGATGACGTATCAAGGGGGCTAAAACCCGAAGATTTTTCCGCCTTTTAAGCTCTTGAGAGACTTGGTGAAAGACCTGCTCTGGCGTCTGACGGCGGACCGGAATGAGACAATCGGGGCAAAAAATGACCCCCAGGCGGGCAAATAATAGACGGAGAAAATGCTGAATCTCGGTCACGGTGGCCACGGTGCTTTTTCCTCCGCCTCTGGAGTTGCGTTGCTCAATGCTGACGGTGGGTGGCAGGCCGGTGATTAGATCAACCTCGGGGCGGCTCATTTGTTCAATGAACTGACGGGCGTAGGTGTTCATTGAATCGAGGAAGCGGCGTTGACCCTCGGCAAAAAGCAAATCAAAGGCCAACGTGCTTTTGCCGGAGCCACTCACACCCGTGATTACCACCAATTGTCCGCGAGGAATCGCAAGCGAGATGTTCTTCAGATTGTGCTCGCGCGCGCCTTGAATCCAAATGGCTTCACCGCTTTCGATGTCACTTTGCCAACGCACAACCTATCAGTAACACGGATTTGTTTTTCCTCAAAGACGGAACACCCATTGAGAGCTGGCCATTGAACCGTCGGGAGGATCGCCCTTTGGGGGGTGTCATGCTCACGCAGTAGCGGCAGGGAAGGTCATGGCTTCTGCAAATGTTTCCTCGAAGCCGGGACATTCATGCAGGGAAATGTGACGGCACTTTTTTCGCAATTCGGGGAATCCGGCAAGGACGGCATCCCAGTCGAACAACGCCATTTTGGCGCCTCGCAAGGCCGTGTTGCCAGCAGGGGTGACTTTTTCTGGTGGAAAAGGAAGCAAACCAATTCGTTGGGCGCTGGCACGACTGATGTAGTTCCCGAATGCTCCAGCAAGCCAAACACGTTTTAAGTTGGCCAAGTCTGTTTTCAACTGTTGCAACAGAAGATGAATACCGGCGGCGATTGCGCCTTTGGCCAGTTGGAGCTCGCGCACGTCCTGCTGCGTGAGGTGAAGTTGCGGAGTCAAAGGCAGATGGGGTTCGCAAAGGAGGCGGCCGGATGGTGCAATCCATTTCAAATCCAATGCGCCTGCAACCGCATCCACCAAACCACTCCCACACACGCCGCGAGGTGGGACGCTGCCGATGACATGGCATTTCAATTTTCCGTCCACCACTGTCACGGAAGAAACGGCGCCTGCTGCAGCACGCATGCCGCAGGAAATGCGCGCCCCTTCAAAGGCTGGGCCGGCGGCCGTGGATGCGTAAAGGAGGCCATCGCGGTTTCCTATCGCCATTTCACCATTGGTGCCCAAATCCACCAGAAGCCCAAGGTTATCCTGCTCGACTAGTCCCGTGGCCAGTAAACCGGCTAAAATGTCGCTTCCAACAAAACCGCCCAAGCAGGGGAGGAAGGCGACACTGACTGACGACGGAAACGGCCAATCCAACTCCGGTGGGCTGAAAAGCAAAACTCCATCGCACTTCGGCTCGAACGGGAAATGCGCCAAGGGGGCCAAATCGAGGCCTCCGAATAAATGATGCATGACCGTATTGCCCACGAGGGCCACCCGCCGAAGTCGCGCAAAGTTGGTCTGTGCATCGTTCATCACCTTCAAGATCATCTCGCCAACTTCCTGACGAATGAGGCGGCGCAGGGTATCGGCTCCGTGGTCGGTGAGGGCAAAGTCCACACGGCTCATGATGTCGGCACCATGCCGTGCTTGTGGATTGAGGGCTGTTTGTACTCCCAGCACGTTGCCGGTTTCCATATCCACCAGTTGAACGGCGAGGGTGGTGGTTCCCACATCCACGGCGATGCCCAATCCTTCCTGTGGAACAAACTTCAGCGGCGAATCATCGAGAAGAATGGCGGTTTCCCATTGGGCAAGTTCAAGCTTGAGGGGGCCTTGGACTGTGTGACGGCAGCTTAAACGCCAACCTTCATCAAGTGCAGCGGTTCCCAAGAGGGATTTTTCCTCTGGTGTGGGGGGTAGAGTCCCATCGAGTAACTTGACACGACATCCACGACACTTGCCCCGTCCGCCGCAGGGGAATTCGACGCCAACAGGAAAAAGGAGGTCCGCCAGCGGTGTCCCGGCTTCCGCCTGCAAGGTTCGCCCCCATGGCAGCAGCTCAACTGTGTGAAGAACCTTCATGGGGGCATTATGGAGACGCCATGTCCGGGCTGAGCTGCTGATGAAGAATGATAGGTACAGCCGGGCAGGTGCAGCCCCGGTTTACACGGTCATGATTTCTTTTTCCTTGTGCGCCAGATGCTGGTCAATCTTGCTTATGAATTGATCGTGCAACTTTTGGAGGTCTTTCTCCGCGTGTTCAACGTCTTCCTCGCTGACACCGCCCTGTTTGGATTCCTTTTTGATGTGTTCCAAGGCGTCGCGTCGGATGTGACGAATGGCAATGCGCGATTCCTCGGCCATCTTGTGCGCAACTTTGACCAGTTCTTTGCGGCGTTCTTCGCTCAGCTCGGGAAAAACGAGGCGAATCACCTTGCCTTGCACCACCGGGTTGAGGCCGATGTTGGCCTTTTGGATGGCCTTTTCAATGGCGGACGTGGTGCTTGCATCCCATGGTTGGATGACCAACATCCGCGGCTCAGGAGATGTGATGCCGGCCAGCTCGCGGATACGCATCTGGGAGCCGCCGTACACTTCAGCCGTGATGTTTTCGACAAGGGCCGGTGAGGCTTTGCCCGTTCGGAGGCCCGCAAACTCATGTTGCAAAACCTCCTCGGTTTTCATCATTTTTTCTTCGGCTTCCAATAAGATGTCGTCGAGTGCCATAGGTTGTAGGTCTTGTTTGTAACAAATGCCTTGAAGGCTTGCAAGCGCAGCTTGAAACCAATGGTGGGTTGGTGCGTTGACGAAAGAAGCGGTGTTGAATACATTATGACGTGGCCAAGAATAATGTTTATAAAGCAAGGTGGGCATGACATTATGATCTAAGGGCATGACTTCATGAATGCACAGGGCGAAAAGGTCATTGAAGTGGAAAACCTTGTGGTTGAGTACCCGGCACGCGACGGGAAAGGGGCGCCGGTGCGAGCTGTGGATGGATTAAACTTGTCGGTGCAGCGGGGGGAGGTATTCGGATTTTTAGGCCCCAACGGTGCCGGCAAGACCACCACCATGCAGGTTTTGTTGGGGTTTCTTCCGCCAACCAGTGGATCGGCACGGTTGTTTGGGACAGACGTTCATCAACCCATTGCACGTCAGCGTTTGGGGTATCTGCCCGAGATGACTTATTATTACAAATTCCTTACGGCGGAGGAATTGTTGTTGTTTTATGCTGATTTATTTCAGTTGCCCCGTGAGGTGGCTGTGCGGCGCATGGATGAATTACTGAAGTTGGTGGAATTGGACCATGTGCGCCGGCGCTTAATCAGGACTTATTCCAAGGGCATGCAACAACGTGTGGGTTTGGCGCAGGCACTTATTAACGACCCGGATTTGTTGATTTTGGATGAACCAACCAGCGGTTTGGATCCATTGGGGCGGATGAAGGTTCGGGACATTATTCAACGGCTCAAGAATGCAGGGAAAACGGTTTTGTTTTCATCGCATGAATTAGGGGAGGTGGAATTGGTTTGCGACCGCGTTGCCATTTTGCACAAGGGGCGGTTGCGCGCGGTGGGTGCGGTGAAGGATTTGTTGGGGCAGTATCAAATGAATTTGGAGCAGGTGTTTTTGCATTTGGTGGGTTACGCGGAAAAGGAGGAGGCGGCATGCGGGTGATATGGGCCATGGCGCGGGTGGTAATTCTGGAGCTGATCCGACGCAAGGATTTCTACGTCCTTTTTACGTTGGCCGCGGTACTGACGTTATTGGCCGGGTCTGTGAATATTTTTAATGACCGGCAGATTGCGCGGTACGTGGTGGAGATCAATTACCTGTTGGTCATGATTTCGAGCCTGGTGATTGCCGTAACGACGACGGCCCGGCAGATTCCCAACGAGTTTGAACAACGCACCCTGCTGTCTCTGTTGGCAAAACCGGTTTCGAAGGGACAGGTGCTGGCGGGCAAGTATTTGGGCGCGTGGGTGGCTTGTGGGCTGTGCTTGGTGGTGTTTTACGTTTTCATGATGTTGTTGACTTATACGAAGCAACACGGTCTGGGTGTGCCGCTGTTGTTTCAAGCGGCATGGCTGCATTGGGTGATGTTGGGGGTGGTGATTGGCTTGGCATTGGCGGGTTCGCTGGTATTTGCCGCTCCGTCATCGAATGCGACTATTTGCCTTGTCGTGGTTGTGGGATGGTTGGGAGTAGGGAGATACCTTGATAAACTGGCGTTTGGCACTGCCGAGCCTTTGCAATCGGTTTTGTTGGCATTGTATTACCTGTTACCGCATCTGGAATTTTTCGATTTGCGTGAATTGTTGATTCATCATTGGCCGCCGGTGAAGTGGGGGGCGGTGGCCATTGCCACTTTATATGGGTGGTTTTACATGGCTTTGTTATACGCGTTGAGTTGTTGGTTGTTTCAACGAAAACGGATGCACTGACAATGGTTCGGCCGTTTTTCATCATGGGTTTGTTGGCATCGGCGGCTTTTGCGCTGGCGGCAACTTTGGGTGGGATGGGTTGGTCGGCCACGTTGATGACTGGTGGGCGCGACAATTTTTCGACAGTTTTCCTGGGGGAGACGCGCAGGCTGTTGGCCAATCACTTTTTCATCAAGGCTGACGCTTATTTCCACGGTGGTTACTATCCTTCGGTATTTGATAATCAAAGTGCCTATCAGACGGCGCACTTCGTAGAGGATGCAGGACATGCAGAAAGCAAAAATGAAGGGGATGAACATGATTTTTTGGGAAAACCGCGGAATTTTTTGGATCGTTTTGGCCGAAATTTTTACCCCTCCGAGCATATCCATCTTGGCGATGAAAGTGAACATCGGCACGAGCACCATGGGGAGGAGCGGGAAATTCTCCCTTGGATGCGGCTGGCGGCCACTCTTGATCCTGAAAACCCCGTCACCTACGCCGCCACAGCGTATTGGTTGCGGCGGATGAACAAGGTCAAAGAGGCGGAACAATTTTTGCGCGAAGGATTGCGGCACCTCCCAGGGGACCCCCAAATTCTCTTTGAATTGGGGCAGATTCATCGCGATGCCAACAATGATTTCGAAAAGGCCAGAAATTTGTGGGAAGCTGCACTTCGGCGTTGGGACGAACGAGAGGCCCCTAAAGAAGAGCCTAATGTGTTTTTGTTAAATCAAATCCTTGCCCAACTGGCCAAGTTGGAAGAAGAGACGGGACGAACGTCCCAAGCGCTGAAATATTTGCAACGATTGAAAACCATTTCGCCGTATCCAGAATCCATCGAACAGTGGATGGCACGGCTGAGGAATAGTACCGATCAAAACAAATAGTGATTGGGCTGCCCTGACAGACTGTCGCAGCTTTCAGACGATCACCATCGTCCAAATCTTGCCTGGTTTTTCAGATAACACCCGATGGCGGAGGAAGTCCACGATTTGATCGTTCAACTGCTCGCAGTCCACGGTCCAGCGTCGTGTACCAAGCAAGTGTTTCACGCAGGCACGCAGCCCATGTAGCCGCAGGAAATGGGGAGACTGAGCCAACAGGCGATGCAATTCATTTGCCAGGGCGGGGAAGAACACGAGCTCACAACCGCCGGCAGTTTCGGTTGCCATGCGGAAGAGGTCCAATTCGGCGGTCCGCATGGGGAGATTTTTGAGGTGATGCCATTGCAAGCCGAAGGCTTTGAGGGCCTGTTCCAAGGCCTGAATGAATTCCCCCAGCGTAATGGTTTCCCGCCCTTGTTCGTTTTTGAAATAATGAAGGACGGCGGCTGTGGCTTGCCGCACCAATTCCTTGGTTCCCGGCCCCAGGACATCCCCCAAAATCTCAGCCGCCAGTTTTTCCACGTGGGCAGGCTGTCCTTCGCCCAAGTGCTCAAACACCAGGCAATCGGAGTGTAGCTGTATCATTTTTAATCTCCAATCGTTTAACCGCCTGCACAAAATCCGTGGCCTCTTCGAAGCGGCGATAGACACTGGCATAGCGAACATACGCCACCTCATCCACCTCCCGCAAGAGGTTCATGACTATTTCCCCAATCGCAGTGGAGGGAACTTCGGTTTCGAATTCACTGGCGATTTGGTCAAGGACCCGGCTGCCCAAATCGTGAAGTTGATCGTTGCTAATAGGGCGCTTCTCGAAAGCCTTTTGAATGCCCGACATCAGTTTGTCCCGGTTGAGGGCCTCGCGGCGCCCATCCCTCTTGACCACCATCAAATGGCCGTGCTCAATTTCTTCGTAGGTGGTGAAGCGGTGACCGCATTTGAGGCACTCTCTTCGTCGGCGAATAGTAGCTCCTTCGCGTGAGGAACGCGAGTCAATCACTTTATCATCCTGTCCACCGCACTTTGGGCAACGCATAAATCAAGGGGTTACAACAAACCCCATAAGTAGTGCCACAAGCGAATTAAATATACAACGGGTAGCGGTGTCAATCCTCAATTCTAAAAATAAAATGCGTTTTTTCGTGGATTAGTAACTCAGATGAGGTTTACGTCTTTCCCCTTAAGTCGGGATGGACGGCCAATCTTTGGGGAAATTATTTTCGAGATCGAAAAAACTATGAATTTGAAGACGATGATTTAAACAGGGCGGCCAGGCGTTGGTTGGCGGCCTCGGCCAAGGAGCTTAAGAGATTTCGTTTTTCCAAGTGAAGCTCGTCTTGGTCGTCCCGATGAGGAAGGTAAAAGTCGAGTCGCAAACCGGTATCATTGAATTCGTGGGTTTCCACCGTGAGTCCGTCCGTGCTGGGTATTCCTGGGGCGAGCCACAAATGTTCAGTGGTTTTGCAGATGCCATTGGACGGCCAGCTCATTTTGAAGCCTGGCTTTTGGAATTGGAGGCAGACATCTTGAAGGATTTGAGGTATGGAGTCGGCGTCCTCCGCCAATGCCAATTTACATTTCGCGGCTTCAGCGGTGTGATAAAGGAGCTTGAATTGCAGCCGTTCAGGGGGCTTGCCGATTTGAGCTAGCGCTTTCCAATAGCCGAGTGCGCGCAAACCGGAGAACAAAACCACAAAGAGTGCGGCAAATCCGAAGGCCATTCCTAAACTGTTTTGCATGACCGTGACCACGGCCACCAAGCCGCAAAGAAGGCAGAAGCCGTAGATGATTAGCGAGGCCTGACGGTGATTGAGCCCCCGTGCCAAAAGCCGATGGTGAATATGACCAGCGTCCCCGCTGAACATGGACTTGCCACGCACCGCCCGGCGTAGCATGGCCAAAAGAGTGTCAATGATGGGAAAACCCAGCACCAGCACGGGAATGAGCAAAGAGGCTGCAAGGGTGCCTTTTTGGGAAGTCAGCAACGCACTGACTGCGAGTGTCATGCCAAGGAACAGGCTGCCGGTATCGCCGAGAAAGATGCGGGCCGGATTGAAATTGTAAGGCAGGAATCCCAGACAGGCGCCCGCGAGTGAAGTCATGATGACGGCTCCTACTGTGTTATCATTGTAGATGGAAATTATGGCGATGGTGGCGGCAGCGAAAAAGGACACACCGCAGGCCAAACCGTCAATTCCATCCACCAAATTGATGGCATTAGTGATGCCGATAAGCCAAAGGAGTGTAAGGATTGGCCCAGTCCACCCCAAATTGATGGAGCCCAATACAGGGACGGTCAAAGATTCAAAGCCAGTGCCGGCAAGGATGAGAATCAGGGCCACCGGCAATTGGGCCATGAACTTCTTGCGTGCATTAAGCCCTTTAAGGTCGTCATAGAGGCCGAGCAAAAGCATGGCCAGACCGCTGAGAAGAATTTGAAACACCACCGACTCACGTGCATGAAGCAGGTTGGCAACGCGGTTGTCGTAGAGCCAAAGGGCACCAATAGGCAGCCACATAGCCAAGGCTATGGCCAGCCCTCCGAGAAGGGGAATGGGGCGATGATGAATCTTACGGGTTCCGGGATGGTCCAAAATTTTGAACTTCGCAGCCAGAAGGCGCACAAGCGGTGTCAGCAACAAGGCCAATCCACCCGACAAAGCCAGAAGCACGAGATATGTTTTATAATTTCCCATGGACCCTGATGGCCGCTCACGCGAGTGTTGTTATCGCTGTCTGTAATGGAAAGTCAATCAGGATGTCTGGATGGTTTTGTTAAAAATCGAGACGACTACTTCGACATTTGACGCAATGGCTCATGTGTGAAAATATTAGAATAACTTGTAAAACGGGATTTTTATATGAAAAAAAATGTTGTAGGTAAAGGTGGCAAACCACAGGCGGCATTGGCCGATAGCCTAAATCAGGTCTTGGCAGATTCCTATGCCCTCATGGCTCTAACGCATGGAGCCCATTGGAATGTGGAGGGGCCGGGTTTTTTCGCTTTGCACACAGCCTTCCAAACTCAGTATGAAGAATTGTTCACCGCGATTGATGAAATTGCAGAGCGAATTCGTGCTTTGGGGGCGTATGCCATGAGCGGTTTGACGGCTTTTGCCAAAGCGGCCGGCATGGAAGAATTTTCTGCGCCCCTGACTCAGGAGGAGTACGTAAAACAATTGCTTGAAGCCAATCGGAAATTGATTGCTGATGCCGAGAAAGCGCGGGATTTGGCGGGTGAAGCCAATGACATGGAAAGTCAGGATTTGATGATTCAGCGGATTACACTGCATCAAAAAACGGTCTGGATGCTCCAGAGTTTCCTCAAGTCTTAAGTCCGGAATGCGGGCCGTCTGAGGAGCCTTTAGGTGCCCAGCGGTAAAGCCGCAGGGAATTCCCGATGACTATCAAGTCGCTCAACCCCATCGTGGCTGCGCACACCACGGGGCTTAGGAATCCGAGAGCGGCCAGGGGGATGGCAGCGGCATTGTAGAAAAAGGCCCAGAAAAGGTTCTGTTTAATGACGCGCAGGGTTTGCCGCGCCAATGCCAAGGCGGCGGGGACTGCAGCCACGTCGGACCTGAGCAGCAACACATCGGCTGCTTCTTTGGCCACGTCACTGGCGCGGCTGACGGCGATACCCAAATCTGCTTGTTTTAGGGCCGGGGCGTCATTGATGCCATCTCCTACAAAAGCCACTTTGTTTCCTTGTTGTTGTAATTGACGGATGACCTCCGCTTTGGCTTCGGGGCGGATTCCGCCAAAAACCAAAGATTCAGGAATACCTGCAGCCCTTGCTACCGCCAGGGTGGTTTGTGGATGATCGCCGGAAATCAGCCCAACTTGTTTGCCTTGGCTTTTGAGTTTGGCGACAATATCTGGAGCGGCAGGCTTAAGACTGTCTTGCAAGGCAAAGGCGGCCAACAAACGTCCGTCCATGCTCAAGCCGACTACCGTGGCGGAGCGTTGGCTCCATTCTTGAATAAACGGCGAAGCGCCGGATACGTCCACCCCTTCCTCTTCAAGCCAGGGCAACGCACCTAGTCGCAATAAGAGCTCTTCATTGTTTGAGGTGGACTTTGTCCAAATGGCCTCAATACCTTTGCCCCGGTGTTCTTGCCATTGTGCGACTGGCGGAAGGTTTTCTTCTGTCAGACGGGCTATGGTCTGACTTAACGGATGGGAAGAAGGGCGCGCCAGTGCAGCGGCCAGGGCTTGGACTGGCGGGAGAGTGGATGAAGTTCCCACCAAGTCAAGCACGGCAGCGCAGGCAACCTTTCCTTGGGTCAGGGTCCCGGTCTTGTCGAATAGTACCATATTAATTTGACCGGATTTTTCGAGTGCCTGTCCGTCCCGGATGAGAATGCCATGCCGGGCGGCAACGTTGGCTGCGGCCATAATGGCGGTGGGGGTGGCCAGACCCATGGCGCAGGGACAAGCCACGATAAGCACCGCCACGGCTTGAATGATCGCAGCGGCCAGGGCGGTGGTGGGGACCATGGCATGCCAAAGGTAGCGAGAGAGTTGCCGGCTAGTCTCGCTTGCTGATTCAAAATTGAAACCCCACCACAATCCGGTCAGGAGGGCCACGACAACCACCACCGGCACAAAAATACTGCTGACGCGGTCTCCCAATCGTTGAATTTCTGCACGGCTGCTTTGGGCGCGTTCCACCGCAGCGATGATGTGCGCCAGGGCGGTTTGTTCACCTGTGGCTTGGACCCGAATCAAAAGGCGGCCGTTTTGGTTAACCGTACCGGCATAGACCATATCACCGCGTTGTTTGGAGACCGGCAATGGTTCACCGGTGAGCATGGATTCATCCACGGCGCTCTCACCAAAGGATACCTGACCATCGGCTGGTACGCGGTCGCCGGGGCGCAAGACGACAACGTCACCCGGACGCAGTTGTTCCACCGGCACTTCCACCTCGGAAAGTTGTCGTTGGACCCGGGCAACCGGTGGGGCCAGGGTCATCAGCGTTTGCAACGCGGAGGCGGCTTTGGTGGAGGTGCGTGCTTCGAGCCAGTGTCCAACGCTGATAAGAGTAATAATCGCCGACGCTTCCAAAAAGTAGAGGTGCCCTTGATAACCGGCCAACAGCCCCCAAACACTGAACCCAAAAGCGGCGGTGGAGCCGAGGGCCACCAATAAATCCATGTTGGCTTGACGGACTTTGAGCTGCCGCCATGCGCCAACGTAAAAACGCTTTCCACACCAAAGCTGAACCGGCGTGGCGAGGGCCAAGGACAGCCATTGAAACCAGCGTTCCATGCTCCAGTGAGTAATCCATTCGCCTGTGAGGAGAAGGAGGGTGACAAAACCACCAAGCCAGACGTTCAGGCCCCAGCCAGCCCAGAAGTCGGTTGGGTTTTGGCTCGAAGTGGCTTTTGCCAAGGAAGCCGGTCCTTCTTTTGTTTTTTCGACGTACTGAATGCCGTATCCGGCCTGGCGAACGGCCAAGAGAATGGCTTGCGGGTTGGGTTGGGTGCCGGTTGCCCAACGAACGGTGAGGCGACCAGTTGGGGGATGCGCGGAGGCAGCCACCACCCCGGAAATAGATTGGGCGGCTTGTTGCACTTTTCGGGCGCAATTCTGGCAGGTCATTCCCTCTACGAGAAAGTTGGTAGAACTGCCTGCATCGGACTCATTTGCAAGGACTGCCGTCATAAAATTGTCGAAAATGTCCTGCCCATTGTGTTAACTTGAGCAGGTAACATTATGCATAGAGAAGTGTATTCCGCAACGCGCCGATGGTGGATTGTTGGGTGCTTGATTTACTGCGCCCTGAGCGGGCATGCCGTTTGCGGGGCAGAGAAGGAAGTAGCAAAGGGCATCATTCAGGTGGGGGTCATTGACCCGGTGGGATTGCGGGAATGCTCTGGCGTGGCGCCTGTACGGGGCAGGACCAATTTGTTTTGGATGCACAGCGACGGTCACCGGCCTGTTCTTTATTTAGTGGGACGGGATGGGCGGGACGGGCGGCAATATTTAGTCGAGGGGGCACCGTTGGTGGATTGGGAGGATTTGGCCAGTGATAGGCAAGGTCACTTGTTTATTGCGGACATTGGCAACAATATGGCCGTCCGGAATGATCTCGCCGTTTATATGATTAAAGAGCCGGATTTATCGCAACCGGAACATCCGTTGCCAGTCATTCGCTCATGGCGATTGAAATTTCCGGGCAAACCATTTGACTGTGAAAGCCTTTTTATTCATGACGGTTTTGGATATGTCATTTCCAAAGTGTTCGACGACGACCCTGCGGAATTGTACAGGTTCTCATTAACACCGTCAGAACAGCCGGTGGTGTTGGAGCGGCTTGGGCGATTGGCCATCACTTCGCCGGTTACAGGAGCGGATTTATCGGCGGATGGCCGTTATTTGGGCGTTGCGGCCAAGAATGGGGTGTATTTATTTGACGTGCAGGGCCAACCGCAAAAGAGTATCGGACAAGTCCCGCTAGTAGCACGTTTTAAGGACCAACATATTGAAGGCATTTGCCACACGCCAGAAGGATGGATTGTGACGGCGGAAACCCGCGCCATATACCTTTTCACAGAGCGGGCTTTCACGCGGCCCAAGAGCAGCAAAAAATAGCTGCAGCAAGATTGGAAGGATTCCATTTGCAGTTCGCAGAAGGGCATAAACTGATTTAGCCCGGCCAGGGGAGCAGGAAAGCTGGAAATCGTAAAAATGATGGCAATGTTACATTTATGTTTCCAAGCCGACGTTGCAATGTAACATTCATCGCGTAAAACAACTCACGTGACTATGGCAAATCATTATGAAGAAACCTTGCAACGCGACATGGAGCGGATTCGCGGCAAGGTTTTGCAGATGTCCGGATTGGTGGAGCAGGCCCTTCAGGATGGTTTGAAGGCCTTGCAGGAAAACAACCGCCAACTGGCCTACCTCGTCATTCTTCGTGATCAATCTGTGGATGACCTTGAACGGGAGGTGGACCGTTTGTGCCTGGAATTTTTGGTGCGTCAACAACCCGCAGCAGGGCATTTGCGGTTTGCCTATGTGACCATCAAGATCAATCAAGAATTGGAGCGCATTGGGGATTACGCCGAAAGCATTGCGAGGCAAATGCTGAAACTGGCCCCATTCCAACTGGATTTTTTGGCCCCGCGTTTGACGGAGATCGCACAACTGGCCATCCCCATGGTGCATGATGCCATTCGGGCGTTTCTCGATCAAAACCTTGATTTGGCGCGTAAAACCTTGGAAGCAGAGGCCAGCGTCAATGCACTGCGGGATCGGCTCATTCAAGAGATCAATCAGTGGCTGTCCGAGAAACGGATTCCTTTGGAAGCTCTGCATCCGTTGACAACGATCGTGAGGCGTTACGAACGGGTTTCCGACCAGTCCAAAAATATCTGCGAAGAAGTCATCTACATGGTCACAGGCGAGTACGCCAAGCACAAGACCTCGGATGTATTTCGCGTTTTATTTGTGGACGAGGACAACGCCTGTTTGAGCCGGATGGCCGAAGGGGTGGGCACGGCCCTGAAACTCGACAAATTTATGTTTGCCAGCGCCGGGCTGCATCCCCAGGCAATTGCAGAAAGAACACTTCGGTTTTTAAAGGAGAAAAAGCTGCCATTGGTTCGTCAAACGCCGGTGTCTTTGGCGCACGTGCCGAATTTGGAATATTACCAGGTGGTGGTGGTGTTCACCAAAGATGCATTGCCGGAGTTGAAACGGCTGCCGGCGAAGGTGGTGGTGTTCGAGTGGTTGTTGGATAATCCGGCCAAAGTCAGCGGTTCGGAGGCGGAAATCCAAGCTGCGTATGAGGCTGCCTATCGGTACGTGGATGTGCATGTGCGTGATTTGGTGCAGGCCATTTTAGGTCACGAACTTCCACCGGAACCCCCTTCTCAATCTTAACCCTTGGAAACATAAGAAATACGACAATGAAAACGAAAACATGCGTCAAGACAATGGCAGCCCTGACCGCGGCGGCTGCTCTGGCCCTAACGATGAACGGTTGCAAGCCGGCGGAATCAGGAGGTGGCGGTGGCCGGACGACTATTCAAAACAAAGGCTCCGATACCATGGTAAACCTTGCTCAAGCTTGGGCGGAGGCTTACAGCAAGGAACATCCAGAAGTGAAAATTGAAGTTTCCGGCGGTGGGTCCGGGGTGGGCATTGCTGCGCTTATCAAGGGGACGGTGGACATTGCCAACTCCAGCCGTGACATCAAGCCCTCGGAAATTGAGCAGACCAAGAAGAACACAGGCAAGGAGCCCAAGGAATTCACCATAGGTTACGATGCTCTGGCCGTCTATGTGCACAAGAGCAATCCTTTGGACAACATCACCACCGAGCAATTGGCTCAAATCTATCAGGAAGGTGGCAAAATCACCAAGTGGTCCCAGTTGGGTGTCACCATTCCCGGCGGGGGCGATGATATTGTACGGGTGAGCCGGCAGTCCAATTCGGGAACATATGAGTTTTTCCGCGAGCATGTCTTGCAAAACAAGGATTTCAAACTTGGGAGCCGAGACATGAACGGGTCTAAAGAAGTGGTGGAGTTGGTAGGTAACACACCCACGGCCATCGGGTACAGCGGCATGGGCTATGCCACAGACAAGGTCAAAATGTTGAAGGTGGATGGCGTGGCGCCGACGGTGCAGACCACTTTGGACAGGAGCTACCCGATTGCTCGCGCCCTGCATCTTTATACCGTTGGCGAACCCACCGGGGCGGTTCTGGATTACCTGAACTGGGTCAGGAGTGAGCCGGGGCAAATCATTGTGGAAAAGACAGGTTATGTGCCGCTTCCCAAGGAAAAGTGGTACAAGAAGCCCTAAGTCCACATAATATTGCACGGGTAAAACGTCCTCAATTTAATGGAACCTTCCGCTTCTATGTCGGACAAGCGCCGAGCAACGCGTCCCTTATGGGCCGTCTATGGGGAGAAGACCTTGGAGTGGGTTATCCGCGTGGCGGGGGTGAGCGCCATCATATTCGTGGTGGCCATCTTCTTTTTCGTCTTTCGCGAGGCGGCCCCCATGTTGGTGAACAAGGACTTCAGCCTGAAGGAGTTTCTTTTCAGTCCCGAATGGTACCCCACCTCCATGAGCAACGTTCGTTATGGAACGTTGGCGCTGACGGTGGGCACGTTCAGCGTGACCATCCTGGCAATGGTGATAGCTGTGCCGTTTGGTTTGGGAGGTGCGATATTCATCAGCGAGTTTTGCGGGCATAAGACCAAGGAAACGTTGAAAATTGTCATTGAACTTCTCGCTGCGATTCCAAGCGTTGTGTGGGGATTCATCGGATTGACGGTGATGAGCAAGATCATCATGAAAGTCACGGGTGCGCCTGTGGGCGTGAATATGCTCAATGGGGCCATTATCCTGGCCTTGATGAGCGTACCCATTATCGTTTCGATTGGCGAGGATGCCCTTAAGGCTGTCCCGGACAGTTACCGCGAGGCGGGATTGGCATTGGGGGCCACGCAGTGGCAATTGGTTTATCGAGTGTTGTTGCCGGCAGCCAAGAATGGCTTGCTGGCTGCGGTGTTATTGGGAGTGGGGCGCGCGGTTGGCGAAACCATGGCTGTGCTCATGGCAACTGGGCATGCGGTGCACATCCCGGAGGGCATCTTGGACTCGGTGCGCACCTTGACGGCAAACATCGCAGCGGAATTGGGAGAGGCCCCCGCGGGCTCCCCGCATTACCGGGTATTGTTTATGACCGGGGTATTGTTGTTCTCCATCACCTTTGTGGTCAACTTGACGGCTGACCTTGTGGTGCGTGGCATCCGTAAAAAAGGCTGAGGCTTATGAGCAGTTCCACAACCCCTGCATTGCCACCGGTGTTGCCGCCGGTGGAAGCCATTCCGCCTGAAATGCGGTTTGTCGAGACCGATTTGGTCCGAACAAAACTCAAGCGCCAGAAAATCGCCAAGGCTGTTTTTGGCACCATGTCGGTGGCGATGATTTTGCCGCTATTGTTAATCATTGGCTATTTGGTGGAGCGCGCCTGGCCATCCCTCAGCTTGGAATTCTTGATCGATGTGCCGAGGGCCGGAATGAAGGAAGGAGGCATTTGGCCTGCGTTAATCGGAACCATTTATCTGGTTTTCATCTCACTGGCCGTTTCGGCGCCGATTGGGATTATGGCGGCAATTTACCTTAACGAATACGCCAAGGATAATTGGTTTAACCGGATTATCAATTTGGCGGTCATCAATCTGGCCGGTGTGCCGAGTATTGTGCACGCCTTGTTCGGCTTGGGAGCTTTTGTTTATGCTGCCAATTTGGGATATTCCATCATCTCAGCATCATTGACGCTGGCCATCATGACTCTGCCGGTCATCATCGCCAGCACTCGAGAGGCGCTGGCATCGGTGCCGATGTCCTTCAGGGAGGCTTGTTGGAATGTAGGAGCAACACGATGGCAAACCATTAAGGCGATTGTGTTGCCCAATTCCATCAGCGGCATCCTGACCGGTGTGATTTTGCAGGTTAGTCGCGCCGCAGGGGAGACTGCCCCCATCATGTTCACCGGAGTGGTGTTTTACAAGGCGGTGGAACGTGGGACGTTGCTTCCTTACTATCTGAACGAGCAATGCATGGCTTTGTCCATGCACCTTTACACCTTGTCCACCCAGGTGCCGGACGTGAAGGAATCCCTTCCTTTTGCCACTGCAGTGGTCTTGCTTGCTTCCGTCTTGATGGTTAACGCGTCCGCCATCGCGTTGCGGGTTTATCTGCGTTCGAGAAAGAAATGGTAATGGGATTTTCATTGTGAGTGATTCTGCAAAAAAACGGGTTGAAGTGCAGGACCTCCGGTTGTCTTACGGCGACAAGGAGGTGATTCACGGCATCTCTTTTGACATTCGCGACCGTGAGATATTCGGCATCATCGGTCCCGCCCAATCAGGCAAGACCTCGTTGTTGCGGTGCCTGAACAGAACGGTGGAGTTCACCGCCAGCGCTCGAATGAGTGGTTTGGTCAAGGTGGACGGCGAGGATATCATGAAGGTCAAGGATGTCTATTCGTTGCGCCGGAAAATAGGGATGGTGGCGCCACTGCCGGTGGGATTGCCCTTGTCCATATACGACAACGTGGCCTTTGCCCCGCGTTGCTCGGGCATAACGAATAAAAGCGAGCTGGATGCAGTGGTGGAAAAATGCCTGCGTCAGGCTGCGTTGTGGGATGAAGTGAAAGACCGTTTGGACAGTCTAGGCACCAAACTTTCCGGGGGTCAGCAACAACGGTTGACCATTGCACGTGCGCTTTCGCATCAACCGGAAATTCTCTGTCTGGACGAGTTTTCCATTGCGATTGACCCGGTGACCACCATGCGCATCGAAGAGGTGCTGAAGGAGCTTCGCAAGGAAATTACCATCATACTGGTGACCAATTTAACCCAGCAGGCCCGGCGGCTGGCTGACCGTACCATGTTTTTATGGAACGGCGAAATCGTCGAGCTGGATCGCAATGAAGTGATTTTCTCGGACAAGCCGGCCAACCGCAAAACCTACGAATACGTCAACGGCATTTTTGGATGAGCGCTCACGGAAGCCAATACAGTATTACGACGCGAAACCTGAACTTGTGGTACGCCAAGTTTCAGGCGCTGATCAACGTCAACGTGGACATCAAGCATGGAATCATCACTTCGTTGATCGGGCCGTCTGGATGCGGCAAAACCACACTGTTACGCTGTTTTAATCGCGTCAACGAGCGCTACGGCTATGTCACCACACAAGGCGAAATCAAGGTTTTGGGCAAGAACATATATGACCCCGATGTGTCGCTTGTAGAATTGCGCAAGGCTGTGGGCATGGTATTCCAGCGCCCGAATCCTCTGCCTATCAGCGTTTATGAAAACGTCGTCTTCGGTTTGCGCATTCATTTGCCGAAGGATCAACTGACGCGGCCGTTTCTGGATGAGGCGGTTGAGAAGGCTTTGACCGAAGTGGGCTTGTGGCATGACTTGAAAGACCGGCTGGACCACAAAGCCACCAGTCTGCAATTGGAGCAGCAGCAAAAACTGTGCATCGCCCGCCTGCTCCCGCTCAAACCGGAAATCATCCTCATGGATGAGCCGTGCTCGGCCCTTGACGTGGAGGGTACCCGCGCCATTGAAGAGCTGATGTTTTCGTTGCGCGGACGCTACACCATCGTGATAGTCACCCACAACATGATGCAGGCACGCCGTGCCAGTGATGAATGCATTTTCATGTTGATGGGCGAATTGGTGGAGCACGGGCGGACGGAAGACATTTTCCTCAACCCGAAAAATCCCAAGACGGCCGAGTATATCGAAGGTCGTTACGGTTGATTTGGGAGTCAAAGTCCTTCAGGCGCGCGCCAAGTAGTGCATGGCGTGTATGATGCTTTTATGGTACCCGGAGGCGGAAGAAAAGCTGGCCTCCAAGAGGGAATTCCTGCCATTCCAATGGTTCCAAGGTAGGGGAGGCATTGGTCACAACTGGAATCCAATTCATCAGATTGGTGGAAGTCTCCAAGAAAACCTGCCTGCCCGGCAGGGCAGGGACACTCAGATGAAAGGCATCCAATTGCCTCGTCCAGTTCAAGTATGGCTGAGACCACAACCGAAATACCACTGGCAGCTCCACGGTTGCTTGACCCTCAACCCAGAAGGCGAGCTCGTTTGTGAAAGCGGCCCCTTCGGCAGGCAGGTTTTCTGGAATGAATCGCACTTCAAGAGCAAGATTGCTTTGGGGCGATAAAGTTCCTTGGTTGGGTTCAGTTTGCAACCATGTCTGTTGGGGCCGGGCTTCCCAATTTATCTCAACGTCTCCATGATTGGTCAGCCAGATTGTCAAGGCTTCTGGCCACCACGGGCCATTGGTAAAACCATGGAATTGGAGGGGGATTTCCGCCGCCATGGCCTCCAGACGCCCCGGAGCAGGGAGTAAATCCAGAGTGACTTGAATGAGGTTGGTTTGGGAAACACCGTTCAGACTCAGCAAGCGAAGTTCATTGGTATAAAGCCCGTAGCTGAGGAAATTGACATTGGTGGACAAACGAATCTCAAGGGTTTCATGTTCCCCAGCCTCCAATCGGCCATCGGGGGGCACCAAGTTAAGCCATGACTCGGTTAATTCAGCGCTCCAGATGATTTCCGTGCCACCTGCGTTACTTAAAACCAACGAGACGGATGGGGCCGTTTCCGTGGAGGCGCCACGTGTGTGGGTGAGAAGAATCGAAGGTTCTGGGGTTAATATCTCCAAACGGCCCGGAGTAGGATTAAGCTGCAAACTTAATGATCGGGTGGTGGTGCCGGCATCGCTGGTCAGATTAATAAAGTGAATCAAGCCTTCGTAGTCCCCAGGCGCTAGTGTGGTGAAGTTGGTTGTCCAACGGACGGAAACTTCAGCAAAGTCCCCTGCGGCTAATGTCCCCGCGTTCGGTGTTGCTTCCACCCATGAGACGGTGGTGGTGACCTGCCAGTCGAGCGATTGCGGGCCGGTGTTACTTACGAGATACACTTGTGCGGGCGGCAACACTTCCTCACCCACAGTGCCTTGGCCTTGGAAGCCTGTATCGGGGGTGACCACCAAAAGGCCGGGGCGTGGAATGATCTGCAGAGTGATGAAACGGCTTAAAAAAGGTTCGCCGGTGGTTAAATTGAGCACCTGTACCTGCCCCGTATGAGTGCCAGGCGTCAGTATGTTAGCCGCGAGGCCAAGGTTGGCCGTCAAAATATCACTGCCGCCAGCCTGCAACAGACCATTGGTTGTGGACAATTCCAGCCAGGGCACATCTGTTCGGGCGGCCCATGCGGTCTCCGTATCTCCGGTGTTGACCAAAGTGTAGAGAAAAGCCGAGGGAATAAACGGCCCACCTTCGTAGCCGCTTGTAATGAGGGAAGATTCCGGGCTTACAGCGAGAGCGGCGTTGGTCCCTTGAATGAAAACACTGGCGGAGCGGACCGCCAGGGGGTTGTCCTGACCGTTTAGGAAAAATCGGGCCAGAGCCGTGTGTTGACCGGCTGGCAAGGTTTGGGATGCGGAACCGAGCGAGAGGAGAATGGGCAGATGTTGTCCGACTTGTAAAACACCGCCGGTTGGTGCGACTTCCAACCATGCCGCCGTGGTTTCAGCGTGCCAAGGGAGGGGGGTGTTTCCGAGATTGACAAGTTCATACGAAGCCACATTAGGTACAATCGGGCCACCAGAGGGGCCACCAGCCACAAGGTTTGTAGATGGTAACAGCTCTGCTGCCGGTGTGGCCACGGGCACAAAAATTAGTGCCATGTTATTGGCCAAAGTGAAGGGACTGCCATTGACGGTATAACGCGCTGCTTCCTCCACTGCCCCACCGCCACGAATGGCCACAGTGGCGCTCCGGCCTCCGCCGCCCGTCAACACCCGGTTTGGTTGGACTTCCTTGTATTGGAACACGGCGGTTTGGTCGGCTTCGTTCAACACCACTTGAAACGTCAGGCGGGTGTTTGAGGAAGAAGCCCGTGGCACGCCGTTCCAACTGACAACCACCTGCCGTTGCGGAGCTTCACCCTGTACGCCCCAAGTAACAGTGCCGTTGCTTGCTGGATTTAAGTCATCCCAGAATGGGCATAACACATTGGTTGGCCCGGTGGATTCGGTCAAATCCGTGTTCGCGGCCAGATTTAACCCGCTTGGTGAAAAGCCCATCAAACCGTTGGCTCCCACGTAGAACTCGGTGTAATTGCGCCCATATAAATTAAAAACAAACGGCAGCGGTAGAGCCGGGCTGACACCATCGTTGGCCAGTGTAAGGGTTTGGGAGTTGGTGAGGGTGATCCACGCGTAGTTGGTGTTCAGGATTTGGTAATTAGCGAGGGCACGTCTGAGATTGACCCGCCCGGCAGTCCGACATTTGCCGGTAAGTGAGGGCACAACATCCACCGCATCCAACATGCGGCGGATGATTTGAGTGTGGTGTTCCAGCGGAAAGCGTGCCCGCATAAGGGCCAGCACGCCGGCCACATGGGGTGCGGCCATGGAGGTGCCGCTTAGGTACACGTAGCTGTTGTCTGCGTAATAGTAGGTGGAATAAATGCTTTGCCCGGGTGCGGCGAGGTGGACGGAATTGCTGCCGAAGTTGGAGAAAGAGGCGAGTTGGTCATAACGGTCTGTGGCGGCCACAGCCACGACGTTATCGCGGCTGCGAGTTGCGGCCAGACTTGCGGGATAAAACGGGGTGGTGTCCAAGTCTGTGCCGTCGTTGCCAGCCGCGGCCACGACAATAATGCCGGCGTTACGGCAGGCACTCACTGCGCTGTCCAATGCGGAGGAATACTCGGAGGAGCCGAAGCTGGCGTTTATGATTTTTGCCCCATTCAGCCGGGCATAATCGAAACACTCCACGGCATCAGAAATGTAGCCGTTGCCGGAGCCATCCATGAATTTGCAAATCATGAGCTGTACCCGCCATGCCACACCTGCCCCGCCCAGACCGTTGTTGCCCACCGCGCCGATGATTCCTGCCACGTGGGTGCCATGGCCCAGGTCGTCCCAGAGGTTGGTGGAATTGGGACTGCCGATGGCGTTGATGCCATGGACGTCATCCACAATGCCGTTGCCGTCGTCGTCTCGTCCATTGTCAGGTGTTTCCCGTGGATTCCGCCAAAGGTTGGGGGCCAAATCTTCGTGTGTCAGCCGGACGCCGCTGTCCACGATTGCGACGATGATATTGGAAGCGGAGTTTTGGATGTCCCATGCTTCCGGGGCATCAAGGTCGGCATCGCCGGCAGTGTTGTGCAGCGCCCATTGGGATCCATCCAAAAGGCGTGGGTCGTTTGGGAGGCTGAGGGCCGGCCTGACGCGATAATCTGGTTCCACAAATTCAAACAAACCGGTAGTGCGCAGGCGGGGAATCAGCTCTCCGATTTGTGAACCGGCGGGAAGCTCCAATATGGTGACACCGCCCAGGCCGGCAAAGTGGCGGTGTATTCTCAGGCCCATTCTGGCAACGGTATCCGCCCAAACTGCCGGGGCCACACCCGCTTTAGGTTGCAATAGGATGCGGTCCTCCCGAAAGGAAGAACCTTGCAAGGGTGCGGCAAGCGTTGGAATAGTGAACCACGCCATGAGCAGCCCCAATACAAACCCTTTTGCCCGTTGTATGCTCGTCATCAGTCGCATCTATTAAACGGCATAAACCATGCCAAACATGCGACGATTTTGCACGATTGCAATGCCTCTTAAGGCTTGGTGGACCGTCTTTCCAACAATTTTAGCGGGAAATGAAGTCGGTGAGGCTGGCTGATGTATATCGTTTTTGCTTTTCGAGGGCCGCTAAAGAGGATAAAGGTGCTAACAAAGCCTATGTCAAAGACCAATTACAAGTTTTGTTTTGGGCCGTGGAATTTGAGCGAAGGACAGGACCCTTACGGGCCTCCCACACGCAAACCGCAGAGTTTTGACTGGAAGTTGGAGCAGCTCAAAAAGCACGGCTTTGATGCGATGATGTTTCATGATGATGATGCCGTGCCCGATATTGACAATAAAAGCGCGGCGCAAATTCGAGATGAAGCCAAGGCGCTGAAGCGTCGCCTGGATGACATGGGGATTGTTGCCGAAATAGTGGCCCCGCGGTTGTGGTTTAGTCCCATGACCATTGACGGTGCCTACACGAGCAATGACCCAAAATGCCGCAAATATGCCATCGAACGTTCCAAGCGTTGCATTGATGTGGCCCGGTATTTGGGCACGGATTTAATTGTGCTCTGGCTGGCGCGGGAGGGGTCTTACATCCGTGAGGCGAAAAATGCGAGGCGTTGTGTGGATTATCTCGTGGAGGCCATAGACGCACAACTGGCCTACGACAAAAAAATTCGCATCGCCATCGAGCCCAAGCCTAATGAGCCGATGGATTTGGCTTACATTCCCACCATTGGACATGCGCTGGCCCTGGCCCAACTGACGAGCGATCCAAAGCGTGTAGGGTGTTTGATTGAAACGGCCCATGCCATCCTTGCTGGTTTGGACCCGGCGGATGAAATTGATTTTGCAATGTCCTTTGGGAAGTTGTGGAGTCTGCATTTGAATGACCAAAACGGATTGAAGTTTGACCAGGATAAACCTTTTGGCAGTGCCAATTTGCGGGTTGCGTTCAACCAGGTGCGTGCCTTGGAGCGCAACGGTTACGGCAAACATGGTGAATACGTAGCATTCGATGTGCACCCCTTCCGCACGACACGGGAAGAGCATTGGATGGCGCACCTCATCAACAGCCGGGCCACCTTTTTGCGGTTGGTTGAAAAGGCGCGCACTTTCGATGAGAAAACCGCCCAGAAATTGATTGCCAACCGTGATTATCAAGCGTTGGATCAGATGGTTTTGGAACATTTGATGGGGCGCTGAAGGTTTGCATTTGAGGCCGAGGATGGCCGGGTGTAACCATACGCCCGGCCTCTTCGTTTCATTCAGACTCGCCAAAGCGCCGGATTGTGGCATCTTAAGCCTCCCTAGGGTTATACATGGCCGGGAAAGACCAACAAATCACGTCGTTGTACCTCAACCGCGAGTTGAGTTGGATGGAATTTAACCAGCGCGTGTTGAACGAGGCGATGGATGCCTCGGTGCCGCTTCTGGAGCGGGTGAAATTTCTAGCCATTACCAGCTCGAATTTGGACGAGTTTTTCGAGGTGCGTGTGGCGGGGCTCAAGCAACAACTGGAGAGCGGGGTTTGGGAACGCGACGTGGATGGTTTTACTCCACCGGAATTATTCAAGGCATTATCACGGCGCATTCACCGTTTTGTGGTGGATCAATACCGATGTTGGAACGAGATGCTCCGGCCGGCTCTGGCCGAGCGAGGTATCCGGTTGTTAACCACTCGCGATTTGGACAAGAAGGACCTCGCTTTTTTGGAGCGTTTTTACCGGCAGCAAGCCCGCCCCGTCCTGACGCCCATGGGCATTGATCCGACCCACCCCTTTCCCCTTGTGTTGAACAAATCTCTGAATTTGATTGTGCGCCTGGGAGTAAAAGGGCCGGGGAAAAGACGTCAAAAACAATTGGCGATAGTGCAGGTGCCTCAAAATCTTCCACGTCTTTTGAGGTTGCCGCGGGATGATGGTAGGCAGGATTATATATTACAAAGTCACGTTATCGGCCATTTTTTGGGCGATTTGTTTCCTGGTAACGAGATTTTGGGCTACTGGCTGTTTCGTGTGACGCGCAACAGCGAATTGTACATTGACGAGGAGGATGTGGCCAATCTATTGGATGCCGTTGCCGAAGAACTGCATCGGCGTCGGCGGGGAGACGCCGTCCGACTGGCGGTGGAACAGGGATGTCCGCCGGATATCCAGAATGAGTTACTTCAACAATTAAATCTGACCGAGGAGGACCTGTACATCATCAATGGGCCGATGAATCCGGTTCGATTGATGGCCTTGTTGGAGGGGGACCATTCGCCGGAGCTGCGGGACCCGCCCTTCACCCCGCGCGTTGCGCCGGCGTTAAAGGGAAAGAAAGACCTTTTTGAAGTCATCCGGGGCCGGGATGTTTTATTGCATCATCCTTATGAGTCCTTTCAGAGCGTGGTGGACTTTTTGCAGCAGGCTGCGGAGGACCCACGAGTACTTGCCATCAAACAGACTTTGTACCGGACCGGGGGTGACCATCGGATTATCGGCGCACTGGGTCAAGCAGTGCGCAATGGCAAGCAGGTGACCGCCGTGGTGGAATTGAAAGCCCGCTTTGATGAAGCCAACAACATTGAATGGGCCCGGCGCCTGGAGGAGGCCGGCGTGCATGTGGTTTATGGGCTTGTGGGCTACAAGATTCACGCCAAGGTGACCTTGGTGGTTCGTAACGAAGAGGAGGGTATTCGACGGTATCTCCATTTATCCACTGGTAATTACAATCCCAATACCGCGCGGCTTTATACGGATGTCGGATTTTTCACCTGTCGTGAGGACTTCGCGGAGGATGCCACCAACTTTTTCAATCTGTTGACGGGTGTCTGCCAGTACTTGCCCATGCGCAAGTTTGTTCTGGCGCCTTTTGAATTGCATGAACAGGTGTTGAAATTGATTCGGCGGGAGACACAAAACGCGCGGCAGGGTCTGCCGGCGCGCATCATCGCCAAGATGAATGCCTTGGTGGACAAGGAGGTAATTGACGCCCTGTATGAGGCATCTCAAGCCGGGGTGGAGGTGGATTTGATTGTGCGTGGGATTTGTTGTCTCCGGCCCGGTGTACCGGGGGTTAGCGAGCGCATTCGTGTTCGAAGCATCGTGGACCGTTTTTTGGAGCATAGTCGCGTGTTTTATTTTGAGAATGCCTGCCAGCCTGAGGTTTTTCTGAGCAGCGCCGACTGGATGCCGCGCAATTTTTACAAGCGCATTGAAATCATGTGGCCGGTGGAGGATGGCAACTTGCGGGAGCGGCTTGTGCGGGAGATTCTGACCTTGCCATTGAAGGACAATGTCAAAGCAAGTTGCTTGTTGCCGGATGGCCAATACGAGCGTGTGCCAAGGGCGACAGGAGACCAACCCCATCGAAGCCAGATGGAATTCATCCAGCTTGCAGCTGAAGCCGACTTCCGGGCGTCCGAGCCGCCTCGGGTGAAATCACGCCATCCCAAAGTGGAGGTAAGGCGCAGGCCGGAATAAAGAGTCCATTCGGGCTGAATGCCTTTCAATGAATCCATACCGGCAATCCTGTTTTCAAGGAGAGCAAATCCCTAATCGGGAAACTTATGTTAAAGATTGAAGACCCCCTCCTGCGGGAAACCGTGGCTGTATTGGTTTTCGCTTTTACTTATTTGTTAATCAGCGGGCGGCGCTTGAAAATTCTGCCATTGAACCGTCCGGCGGCTGCGGTGTTGGGCACGGTGTTGATGGTGGCCGGAGGTGTCATGACGCCCGAGGAGGCGTATCGGGCCGTGGACTACAACACCTTGGTGTTGCTGCTGGGGATGATGTTGATTTCGGCCTACCTCTACATGGCCGGGTTTTTTGATTGGGCGGCCGACTGGATACTGCGCGTGGCCGGCACACCGCAACGCCTGCTCTTATATTTGATCGTGGCTTCCGGTGTGTTATCGGCCTTGTTGGTCAATGACACAGTGTGCCTGATGCTCACCCCCTTGGTGGTGCGGGTCATGGTGCGCGGCGGCTTGCCCCTGATGCCGTATTTGTTGGCGTTGGCCATGAGTGCAAATTTGGGAAGTGTAGCCACTTTGGTAGGCAATCCCCAAAATATGATCATCGGGATACAATCGGGAATTCCGTTCAGTCGGTTTGCATTCTCCATGACGCCCGTGGCGATTCTGGGAGTGGCTGTGGCTTACGTATCCTTGAGTTTTGGATTTCGGCGAGTGCTGAAGACGGCGCGAATTCAAGTGCCAGAGGAAGCTCCGCCACCCTTGGACAGGCGTTTGACGGTGGTATGTTTGGTCACCCTTGTGTTGGTGTTCGCGGGTTTTTTAGCAGGCTTGAATCTAGCTTGGACCGCTTTGGGAGGCGGGGCCTTGGTCATGGTGTTGGGGCGTCGAGACACGCATGAAGCATTAAAACAGGTGGACTGGCATTTATTGGTATTTTTTGCTGCGTTGTTCGTGGTTGTGGAGGGACTTAACAGCACGGGGTTGCCGGATCAAATCTACGGGCATTTAAGACCAGTCTTTGGGACAACCGTACAAAGTCAGGCCTGGAACTTTGCATGGTTTAGCGTGGCGGGCTCCAATATCTTCTCCAATGTTCCGTTTGTGTTGGTGGCGGGCAAGTGGATGCCCCAGTTTGAAAATCCGGAGTTGATGTGGAAAGTGATGGCGTTGGCCACCACCTTTGCAGGAAACCTCACTTTGTTGGGATCGGTGGCGAATTTGATTGTCGTCGAGTCCGCGCGCAAGCATGTGGAAGTTGGTTTTTGGGATTATGCAAAGTATGGAATTCCGGTGACGGCAATTTCCACGGTAGCAGGCATGTTTTTGCTTTTATGGTGGCGTTAACGGAGATTGTTGCCGACGGCGGGGCCATTCAATCCAACACCATCTGAGTCACCAGTTTTTTGGGGAGGCTTTGAAGAAACGTTGAAGGACGAAGGTATTGCGTTCCTTGATAGCCCAAGTGCATTTGGGGATGGCAGAGATAGAGAAACCGACGCGCACGAGTCACCGCCACATAGAACAAGCGATATTCTTCATCCAAACCACCGGGGGATTCTAATGAGCGCATGCTGGGAAAGAGCCCATCGCTCAGCATGATGACAAAGACCGCCTGCCACTCCAAACCTTTGGCTTGATGAATCGTGGAAAGGACCAGCCGTGGTGAATTTTGGAGGTCTTCCGCTTCAGGGGTTGCTTCTACTTCCAGATTGGTCAACAAGGCCAGTTGGGTGAGAAATTCTTCAAGGTTTGTGAATTTTTCGGCAAACTGCGCCAGTTGTTCCAAGTCCTCTCGCCGGTTGGCTGCTTTCGTATAAGTTTCGTTGAGGTAATCTTCATAACCGGAGTCCAGAATAAGGCGGATGAGGTGTGCCGGGCTTTTATTCAACGCATCAGGGGCCGTCAGTTTTTGCATGACCTCCAGGAAATCCACCCACGCCGTGGCACCGCGTCGCGGGACCAAAGGCGAACAGGCTGCCAAAGCGGCGGTTACTTGGGCGGGATTGGATGCGGTGTCCGCATGCTCGCCGGACACATTCCATTTTTGGTGAAATGCCTGCCAGAGTTTCTCAGCGGCCTTTTCACCGACGCCTGGGAGCATCAACACCAGTCGGCGGAAACTGGTTTCATCGCGTGGATTGAAGATGAGGCGCAGGAAGGCAAGCACATCTTTGATGTGAGCCTGCTCAAAAATTCTCAAACCGCTGGTGATGACGTAAGGGAGTTGATGGCGTGTCAGCTCCATTTGCAGGTCGAGGGCATGAAAGTGGGAACGATAGAGGACTGCGACTTCATTAAGGGGAACCCCCTCTGCAAGCAGGGCATGGATTTGTTCGGCCACGAAAGATGCCTGCTGCAGGCTGTCCAAACACGAAACTACTTGAGGGACGGGGCCGGAAGGCTGGACGGCGCGAAGTGTTTTGCGAAAATTTTCCGGTTGATCGGCCATGAGGGCGTTGGCCAAAGCCAGGATTTGGGGGCTGCTACGGTAGTTGTATTCGATTTTGTAGATGCGGGCATCCGGATAACGTTGGGGAAATTCGAGGATGTTGCGATACTCGGCGCCACGCCAGGCGTAGATGCTTTGGGCATCATCGCCAACAACCATCAAGTTGCGATGGTGTGCAGCCAATAAATCAATCAACTCGCATTGAAGCCGGTTGGTGTCCTGGTATTCGTCCACGAGGACATATTGGAAACGACGTTGATAATGGTCGCGTAACTCTTGATGTTGTTGGAGGAGCTGCAACCAAAGCGTAAGTAGATCGTCGAAATCCATGACGTTATCCGCCCGCTTACGCTCGCTGTAAACCTGGGCCATGCGCTCCACAGCCGCCAACACGGACGCGGACTCCATCCATTCCAGCCGACGCTTGAATTGCTCTGCCAGCGAGGAGCGCGTGTTGGCCGCCATGGAGAGCATTTCCATAAGGACTTCCGGCTTGGGGAAATGTTTTCCACGCGTGTCCAGTTTCTCCGCTGTCATGCAGGCTTTGAGCAGCCGTACCGAATCATCCCGGTCCAAGATGGTAAAATCATTTCGAAAGCCCAGCACTTCGGCATGGCGACGCAGGATTCGCACACCAATGGAATGAAAAGTGCCACCCCAAAGGCCGGAGTGTTGGGTGCCTGCGAGGGCCGTGGCACGCCGCATCATTTCCGCTGCGGCTTTGTTGGTGAAGGTCAACAATAATATGCGGTGGGCCGGAACCCCTTGCTCCAACAAATAGGCCACCCGGTAAGTAAGGGTGCGTGTCTTGCCGCTGCCTGCACCGGCCAGGACCAAGGCGGGACCGGGACCGGCGGTTACGGCCGCCAATTGTTGTGGATTAAGCTCATCTGCGTATCGGATTCGCAGCGTTTCCAGCGGGCGAAGGAAGGGGGACTTGTCCATGTGTCGTGCCTCATCCTCCCAAGCCGACAATGGCACCTCCGAGCTTGACACTTGCAACCGAAAGCCTGGCCAGTTCCACAAACAAAGGACGAATGTTGATGAGAATGAGGATGAAAATCCATCCCAACTGGCTCAGGCGCAGGTAGGTCTCCTCTTTCATGCCGATGATGGAGTGGAGCGCGTTGCCGCCGTCCAATGGTGGCACGGGCAGCAGATTGAAGAAGAACAGGAACATGCTCAATACAGCCAAATCCATGCAAAACTCGACCATTTGCGGATGGCCGGTGGCATGCGCGGCGCGGGCTATCAAGAGGACCAATGCTGTCAGAACTACATTCATTGCAGGACCTGCCAGGGTGATGAGCAGGTTTTGGCGGCGCCGATTGGTCAAATAATTCAAATCCACCATAACCGGCCGGCCCCAGCCGAAAAGAAATCCGCCAAAGGCTTTGTCAAAGGCATTGGCCAATATGAAAAATAAAGGCAGAATGACAGTTCCGAAGAGGTCCAAATGCGCCAGGGGATTAAGCGTGACACGCCCTTGCGCTTTTTGAGTGACGTCGCCCATGCGCAGAGCCATCCATGCGTGACCAAATTCATGAAAGGTCACGATGACGACCAAACAAATGTACATGAGCAGGCCGTTGATGAGTGCCTCAGTATCCATCGGCGAAAAAATTAGCGGCGCCACCGGCGGGCGTCGAGGGCAGAAATGAGTTAAGAAAAAAATAAAAAAATTGAACGTGACGAGAGGGGATGGGTCATATACTTTGTAATACAAAGTAAATCGAACTGGGAACCTTATGCAAATTGTCCGCGCAGCCGCAATGGGTATGTGTTTCGGTGTCAAAGATGCCATCGCTTTGGCACGACAAAAAGCCCGGCTTGGGCCTGTGACTGTGTTGGGGGATTTGGTGCACAATCCCACCGTGATGGATGAATTGCAATCGGCAGGGGTGCGGGTGGAGAATCATTTGGAAGCGGTGGCCACGCCAGAAATCATCATCACTGCCCACGGGGCGGCACGCAAAGTGATTCAACATGCCCAGTCTCTGGGCTTTAGGGTAACCGAAGCGACGTGCCCGTTGGTCCACCATGCCCACCGCGCTCTACAACAATTGGTGGCAGAAGGCTGTTATCCGGTGGTTGTGGGACAGAGCAAGCATGTCGAAGTCAGGGGCATGACCGGAGATTTGGAGGAGTTTTCCGTCATCTTGACTCCGGATGATGTACTGGACTTGCCGGAGCGGCCTCGTTATGGAGTTGTGGCACAAACCACGCAACCATTGGAGCGGGTAGAATCGTTGGTGGCGTGTATCCAGAAACGTTTTCCCAAGGCCGAGGTGCGGTGGATTGATACGGTTTGCCGACCAACCAAACAACGCCAACAAGCCGCGAAGCAATTGGCGCAAGCCGTGGATGTGGTGGTGGTCATTGGGGGCGCGCACAGCAACAATACCCGCGAACTAGCGGCCACTTGTGCCCAATACTGTTCCAAGGTTTACCATGTTCAAGGGCCCGACGATTTGCGCCCGGAATGGTTTCAAGACGCAGCCGTGGTGGGCATCACCGCCGGGACCTCAACGCCTGATGATATAATTGATGCGGTGGAAAACCGGCTGCGGGAATGGGCGTCTGCGGATATGGCCAATTCCAAAGTGTCCGCCCCCGCCAAGGAAATGTGCGCTGCTGTACCGTAATACTTTTAACAAACACACTGGCAGCCCGCCCTTAAAGCGCCGTCATTTCGTTTAATTGACCCGCTGTCGGGCTCGACGTAGCGGCCAGGGAGGTGGGCCGAGCTCCATCCTTGTTGGCAATCGGGACATGCGATAGTCTGCAAGGCATGAAAGCCTGCTGGCGTATTTGGGCTCTGGCAAATTTGGCCTGCCTGCTTTTAGGTGATGTGTTTGCAGGCGATTGGCCCACCTTGCACGGCAATCTGCAACGCCACGGTTTTTATCCTGATTTTCCCACAAACACTCTGCGATTGGCTTGGCGAAAGGAATTGTACCGCGAGTTGACCGGCCCCCGTGCTGAGGTCATCGTGGGCAGCGGGTTGGCTTTTATGGGGACTTATGCCGGGCATTTTTATGCATGGGACGCGGCCACCGGCAAGGAGCAGTGGCAATTTACCACGGGCGGTCCGATTGGCCATTCGCCGATGTACCACGAGGGGAAAGTGTATGTGGCATCCATGGACCGTCGGCTGTATGCGTTGGAGGCGGTTACAGGCCGGCAATTATGGGCCTTTGAAGCTGAGGAGGGCTTTTGGAGTTCACCTATGGTGCATGCAGGAAAGGTTTTCTGTGGAGGGCGTGATGGCTGGTTTTATGCGGTTCATGTTAATGATGGAACACTGGCATGGAAACAACGCACCGGAGCCCCCATTTTAAATTCACCTGCTGTAACGGAGGATGGAAGAGGGGTGGTGGTAGTCTCAGAAGACATGCATGTTTATTGTTGGCAGGCAGAGGACGGGAAATTGCTTTGGCGTTCAAGAAAATTGGCCGGCTTGACAGCCCGGGATTATTTTCCAGTGGTGTTTGGTGGTTTGGTGTTTGTAACCACATCGCCGGTCAAGGATTTTCACACCATCTTGGGGGAAAACGAGCAAATGTTGGTGCGGCGCACGGGATTTACCGGAAAGGATCCGCGTTACATTCCCGGCACACCCGAAGATGTGACCCGCGAGCAGGAATTCATTGTGGAGCATTTGAAGAAACATCCGGAGGAGCAGGTTTTTTATGCGTTGCGTGTCAGTGATGGGCAGGAGGCATGGATCGCGCCCATTTTGTACACGGGTGGTTTGCATAATCCATTGACACCTCCATGCGTCAACCCTCGTACAGGCGAAATATTCACCCAACTGCGTTCGGCTTACGGAACATGGGACGGGGGAGGGGAGGTGCGCTCTTACACATGCTTCGGAAAAATCAATCCTGCCAATGGGCGCATAGAACTCATAACGCACAGTTATCCCTCCAAGGAGCCCAACCGCCCGCCAGGTGCCAAAGACATGCCTTGGATGTGTTTTAATTATATTGGGGACGAGACTCAGACGCTTTCGTGTGCTCCAGGACGGTTATTTAGCAATCATCAAGGTTTTCTAGGGGAGCTCGACCTTCTCAGCGGCAAAGTGCGCAATCGGTTCGGCAAACGCGACACTTATGGTGGTTTTTACGGGCCCGGAAATTTTGGGTGGGAAAATCAAGGCGGGGTCGAAAAAGCGCGGGCTGCGGGTCAACCCTTTGGATTGGTCAATGAATGGCATGGACCTGCCCGGGCGATTGTTTCCGTCGCGGACGGTCGTGTGTATTTTCATGTTGGTTCACAAGTGTTGTGTTTGGAGGCGGCACCGTGAAAAAATTTATTCTTTGTCTGGTTGTCGTTATTGGGATGTTGGCCCTTCATCCGCAGGTTTTGTCTCAGAACATCGTTGAATTTGACGGTCAAAACCTGACATTGCCGCCTCTTAAACTCCAAATGAAGGATTGGGAACGTCTTGTGGAAAAAGTCCCTCGATGGAGTTTTCCGGAACCATCCGGTGCTGAGGTGCGACGAATTGCAGGCAAACTTGAGGCCCACGTATTGGATTTTCTTGAGGGATATCCTTGGAGGCCATTTCATCATACCTTGGGAATTAGTGGATTTGAGACACTGTATGGGCATCCGGATGAAATGTATTATGCTTTGGCCTTGGCGTTGCCCTACCTTGATAAGAAAACTGCAGGGCGGGTGCGGGAATTTGGGCGGAATCAAATGCGAGCCGGCGTCCTGCCATTTTCAGGCCAGGGGCCGCTGCCGCAAGGACGGATGCGTGAGGCCTACGAGGTTCCTGAAATCTACCGGCTCCAAAAAGCCGCCCAATCGAAGAGTCTTTTTGGCATATACAGTTTATGGGCATGGTGTCGGGCTGCAGGGGAAGAGGAGACTGCTCGACGCTTGTGGCCGCAGGTCAAAGAAATTGCCGCTCCGTGGCTGGCCGAAAAGTACACCTTTGACCCGCTGCGCTCCGATTACACGAATGACGAAGCTGAGCTGCTTAATGGAAATCTGGCGGGACTGTTGGGCTATGTTCGACTGGCGCGACTCAACGGCGATGTAACTGCAGAGCTCGCGGCGAGGGAAAGAGGACTTCAGTTGTACCAATGGCGGGTGGATTTGGAGCGGTTAAATCCAAAAATATTGGAGAAATCAACTCGCTCGGCCAGTAAAAGTCTTCATAACTTCAAACTGGCCCGTTATTGCTGTTTAGTGCCAGAGGTTGCAGAAGCGTTGAGGGAACACGCCTCACCGGTGGCTGCCAGGCGTTTGGAGGCATTCCGGCGTGAACGCCCTGGTTGGTGGATGGCTTTAGGGGACCGAATGGTGGGTGGCGAAAATTACACCAATCCTCCGCATTTTTCCCGCGCACTGTTTGGCAGTGCTGCGATAATTGAGGCGGTTCCGCCGGAATTGCTTTTGCAGTGGGTGGACGTGCCATGGTGCTACGGAGATTTTTATTTTATGGAGAAATGCGCACTGGCCTTGTGGTGCTCCGCAGGGCGGCCTTTGCAAAAAAATTAGCCACTGCTTGCCGGTTCAAGTCTTCCTAAAGGCGTATTGTAACCTAATTTTTACGATTTGGTTGTTTAAATTATACAAAAATTAAGATAAGCATGACCTCTAATTGCTTATGAGAACTAATTGTACATTTCGGACACAATGGTTTTGGGTGGCGAGTTTGGCGGTGTTGGGTGTGCTCGGGATGCTGGGGACCACAACTTGTTATGGTCAGTCAGCAGATGCGTTGATTGACAAGCTGATGGAAAAAGGCATTTTGACTCGCGAAGAGGCAGACTTGCTGCGCGAGGAGGCCGACAAGGATTTTCGTCGGGCCTATTCGGTCAAAAGTGGATTGGCCGAGTGGGTGACTTCATTTGCTTTTCATGGAGATGTACGAGTGCGCTATGAGTCTTTTCATCTTCCCAATGACCAGGCGGCTGTCGGCAGCACGTCGGCGGTGGACCGTCATCGGTTCCGCTATCGGTTGCGGGTGGGGGCGACTGCCGGATTTTGGGACAATTTGCAGGCGGGCTTTCGGTTGACCTCTGGGGAGGCCTCCGCCACCGGAGGAGATCCGCTATCCGGCAATTCCACTTTTGCAAATAACGCCAGCAAAAAATACGTTTATATTGATTTGGCTTACGGGAAATGGACTGCCATCAACAATCCGGATTGGACCTTGGTCTTGACCGGTGGCAAGATGGAAAATCCTTTTGTCTTCGGTGAAATGACCTTTGACAAAGATTACACGCCGGAGGGGGCTGCGTTGCATTTGGTGCGCCGTTTGGATGACAAACATTCCTTGGTTTTGAATGCTGGTGGATTTGTGCTCAACGAACTCGCCGCGCTAAGTGATGACAGCTATCTCTTTGGTGTTCAAACGCGGTGGGAGGCTGAATGGTCGCAGCATTTTCAAACATCTTTGGGGGCTGCATGGTTCAGCATCATGGGCAACGATAATCTCTCGAATGCTCAAGTTTTTAATTCCAATCGTGGCAACACCCGCACCGCCGCCGGTGGATTGGCATACAACTACAATCCCTTCATGTTTGACCTTGCTGTAACCTATTATCTTGAAAAGTTCTACCGCTATTCCAACCCATTCCCCATTCGTCTGGAAGCCGACTATCTGCACAATCCCGTTGTCCAAAAGGACAATTATGGTTGGTCGGTGGGGTTGTCATTTGGTAAAGCGGGTAAGCGCGGTTTGTGGGAGTTGAGCTACCGGTATCGTTACTTGGGGGCGGATGCTTGGTATGAGGAATTTGTGGATTCGGACTTTGGCGGCTTTTATGGGGTGGCTCCTGCAGGTGGCGGGGCAGGGTACGGGCCCGGCACGAATGTCCGTGGCCATATCATTCGATTTGGCTATTCACCGTTTGACTCGACGACCTTGGGGATATCTTATTTTTTGACCGATCTCATCAACGATTTCCCTGCGCCGGGGGCGCGCGCCAGCTCAGCAGTGGGGCGGCTGCAGGTGGACGTCTCCTGGAAATTCTAACCTGAATGTAACACAGCCGCCATTTTCATCTGTTAGAGTGCAATTGGTTGAAACAATTGTGCTCTTATGACAAATAAAAACGGAATCAAAATGGCGGTTGTCACGGGGCTCATCTTCTTGGCCTGTGTAAGTCACGCCGGAAATATCACAGTCAAGGGCTCCGATACGATGGTCATCCTGGCTCAAAAATGGGCCGAGGTTTACATGTCCAAGAACCCGGGCACGCGCGTGCAGGTCACCGGCGGCGGTTCGGGCGTGGGACTTGCCGCGTTGCAAAACCAGACCACAGATCTGGCCAATTCTTCACGAAAAATCAGGGGTAAGGAAATCGAGGCATGTCTGCGGAACTTCGGGCGACGGCCCACCGAGTATCGGGTGGCGCTCGATGGCATCATGGTGTTTGTTCATGAAAGCAATCCGGTCAAGGAGCTGACTTTGGACGATTTGCAACGCATTTTCACCGGGCGTGCCCGCAATTGGAAGGAATTTGGCGGACCCGATGCCCGCATCAATCTATATAGTCGCGAAAACAGCTCAGGCACCTATGAGTTTTTCAAGGAACATGTGCTCTTGGGGCGTGATTTTGCGGCTTCTGCCCAGACAATGCCTGGCACGGCAGCGGTAGTGGCTGCGGTGTCCAAGGATCGGTATGGCATCGGTTACGGAGGAGCAGGCTATGGGGCTGGAGCCAAGCATTTATCCATTAAGCGCGATGCCAATAGCCCGGCCATTGAACCAACAGAGGAAACCGTGGTCAACGGCACCTATCCCATCTGGCGGTACTTGTATGTCTATGTGAATCCCGCGTTGGATAAAGGTGAGATTGCCGCCTACATCCGCTGGCTCACCAGCGAAGAGGGACAAAAAATTGTCAAGGACGTCGGCTTTTTCCCGTTGCCGGAGCGTTTGCGCCTGAAATAACTCGCGAAAAGAAACGCTTCTGCGTGGATCAGGTTGGCCGCGAAGATTTGCCTGCTAACCCCCCATCACACATAAGAAAGCATGCCCCATAAATACACCGGAGCAAATCGGTCCGTGGGTTGGATGGGTCTCAAGCGTGGCCACCGTGCCAAACCCTTGGAGTGGGTGGTGGAAAAGGGAATCTTTTTGATCTCCCTTACTGCCATCGTCATGATCTTCCTCATATTTCTTTTTGTCGGCCGGGAAGCCCTTCCGATCGTATTGGGGCAGATGAATACGTCATTGATTCAACCCACCCGTCCCGTAAGTGATTTGGAGACGATGACGCCAGCCGAAATTCAAGAATATCTGCATCTAAAACCTGCCGAGTATGCAAGGATGGACAAGGAGACCTTACGGGAATTGATGCAAGTGCGACTGGAGACGCGGGAACAAGCTCCAGATGACAAGGATGCCCATATCAACACCACTGAATGGCGTTATTTGATCCTTCCTTATCAATGGAGCGACTATGATCGGCCGGAGTATATTTGGCAGCCCGTTTCCGAGATTCCAAAATACAATTTGGTTCCCCTTATCATCGGAAGCTTGAAAGCATCCTTGGTGGCCCTGGCATTTGCTGTTCCGTTGGCACTGGGTGCCGCCATTTACGTGTCTCAACTGGCGCCGCCCCGTTTGAAGGAATGGCTCAAGCCAGGGATTGAATTGCTTGCCGGAATACCGTCTGTGGTCCTTGGATTTTTCGCATTGATTGTACTGGCGTCCTTTTTGCAGAAGGTTTTGGGATATGATTCACGGTTGAATGCCTTTGTTGCAGGAATTGCATTGGGTTTGGCCATAATCCCAGTGGTTTTTTCGATTGCAGAAGATGCGCTGACCAGCGTTCCGCGGAGTTACAAAGAAGCAGCTCTGGCCTTGGGCGCCTCGAAGTGGGAGGCCGCCTGGAAGGTAGTTTTGCCCGCGGCCATACCGGGTGTCTTTGCTGCCGTGGTGTTGGGCTTTGGACGGGCAATTGGTGAGACCATGATTGTCCTGATGGCCAGCGGCAATGCCAGTATTGTATCCTGGAGCCTTTTTGATTCCACCCGCACCATGACTGCGACCATTGCGGCTGAGTTGGCGGAGACTGTTTTCGGCGGGCATCACTATCGCATGTTGTTCTTGGTGGGCGCTCTTTTGTTCGTGGTCACTTTCGCGGGAAACTTTGTCGCTGATATTGTGATTCATCGTTTGAAAAAACGCCTGGAGGGTCGCGCATGAACCGTATCCCATCCCAAACAACCGGCTCTGTGCGGAAACTGTTCTCCGTTTTGGGTACGGGGGTCACAATTTTGGCCACAGTTTTAATATTGGCCATCCTTGCGGTGATCTTGATCAATATCCTCTGGCATGGAGCGGAGGGGCTCAGCCTGCGGTTCCTCTTCAGTATGTCGGACAAGGATATGTTCGACGTCGAAAAAGCCGGCGTGCTGCCCATGATTATCGGGACGGCGGCACGGGTTATCATAATGGCGATTCTTGTGTTACCCGTGGGAGTGATAACGGCGGTTTACCTGACTGAATATGCCCATGCTACCTCCATTTTTACGCGAGTCATCCGTGGTGCCGTCAACAATCTTGCCGGCGTGCCCTCCATAGTTTTTGGTTTGTTCGGATTGGGCTTCTTCATCAACTTTCTTGGGGGCAGGCTGGATGCCGTCTTGTATCCCGGGGACGCGGAGCCACACTGGGGAAAGCCCGCTTTGCTCTGGGCCAGTGCCACTTTGGCTGTGATGACTCTGCCGGTGGTGATTGTGGCCACTGAGGAATCGCTCCGTGCAATTCCCATTGGCTTGCGTGAAGCGAGTTTGGCTTTGGGGGCCACGAAGTTGCAAACCATTATCAAGATTGTGCTGCCCAACGCTCTTCCTGGAATTCTTACTGGCGCCATTTTGGCCATCAGCCGGGCTGCGGGTGAGGTAGCGCCAATTCTTTTTACCGGTGCGGCGTACTACATGGCCGGTTTGCCAAAATCCCTAAGTGATCAATTTATGGATTTGGGATACCACATTTTCATTCTCTCGACGCAATCCCCCAATATTGAAAAAACCCGGTCCTTATTGTATGCCACGGTGGTTGTTCTGTTGCTTTTGACCTTTGCCTTGAATGCCGTGGCCATTGTGGTGCGTGCCCGAATGCGCCGGAACATGCGACAATCCCATTAATCCTATGGCCGAAATACTTGCCCCTCATCTCAATCTCGACCCCCGCCGCGGTGCGGGGCTTGAAACGTCATCCACGCTGATTTCCATTCAGAACCTGTCGCTGTGGTATGGCACGAATCCTGCCTTGACCAAGATTCAACTGGATATCAAGTCCAACGTCGTCACGGCTTTCATAGGCCCGTCAGGTTGTGGAAAGTCCACGTTGCTCCGTTGTCTCAACCGCATGAACGACCTCATTGACAGCGTGCGCATGGAGGGGGAAGTCTTGATTGGAGGCCAGAATATCTACGGGCCGGAGGTGGATGTCATTGAATTGAGAAAACGCGTCGGCATGGTGTTTCAACGCTCCAATCCTTTTCCAAAATCCATTTATGAAAACATCGCATTTGCATTGCGGTTGCATGGTTTGCGCGACCGCCGCAAATTGGACGAAGTGGTGGAGCAGAGCCTGCAGGCTGCGGCGTTGTGGGACGAAGTCAAGGACCGCCTGCACACCAACGCGATGGAACTTAGCGGTGGGCAACAACAGCGGCTTTGCATCGCCCGGGCCATTGCCATTCAGCCGGAGATTTTGCTGATGGATGAACCTGCTTCGGCCCTTGACCCGCTGGCCACCGCCCGTATCGAGGACCTGATTTTGAATTTGAAAAAAGACTACACCATCGTCATCGTCACTCACAACATGCAACAGGCCGCGCGCATTTCCGACATGACTGCTTTTTTCTACCTGGGCGAATTAATCGAGTACGACAGCACCGAAAAGATTTTCACCAACCCCGCAAAGAAACAAACCGAGGATTATGTGACCGGCCGATTTGGATGATTGGACCTGTCAAACAAAGGCTGCTTATGTCTCAACATTTCGCCCAGGAAGTCGAAAATTTAAAACAGCAGTTGCTCACCATGGCGAGCCATGCGGAAAGCGCCGTGCGAAACGCTGTTAAGGCACTGGTAAGTTATAACCACACGCTTGCCGCAGAAGTTATTCAGAATGACGACATCTTGGACCGGTTTGAGGTTCAAATTGATGAGCTGGCCATCCAGGCACTTGCCAAGGCCCCATTGGCTAGCGATTTGCGTTTGGTGACTCGTGCAATGAAAATTTCCCATGAACTTGAGCGAATTGGGGATGCGGCAACCACCATCGCACGGCGGTCACAATTATTGCCCCAGGGGATCCCTTTGGACGAGTTTGCAGATATTCCTCATTTGACCCAATTGGTTCTCCAAATGTTGAAGGAGGCTTTGGATGCCTTTGTCGGCCATGAGCCCGAGCGGGCGAGGGCGGTAATCCCTCAGGATCGAATCGTGGACCAATTGAACAAAGAGGCCCATCAGAGTTTGACTCAGTACCTTCTACAGCAACCGTCTGCAGCCCAGTGGGTACTCCATTTGATGACCATCACGAAAAGTTTGGAACGCATAGGTGACCATGCCAAAAACATTGCCGAGGACGTGGTTTATTTGTATGAAGGGCATGACATCAGGCACCGCGGTGGCGCGGACACGGTTCGGGACGAGGCGGAGAGCAAAGATGTTTAACTGCTTCACAATACAGTATGAAACCCAAAATCCTAGTTGTGGATGACGAGCCCGATGCCGTCGAACTCATCGAGTTCAACCTTAAAGGCGCTGGGTTCGATGTGGTCAGTGCTGATGATGGTGCAGAAGCGGTCCAGAAGGCCCGCACCGCAAGACCTCAACTCATCATTCTTGATGTCATGCTGCCCGAAATGGATGGCATGGAGGTTTGTAAAACCTTGCGCCGCGATCCGGCCACAGCCCAAATTCCCATCATCATGCTCACGGCCAAGGCGGCGGAAATTGACCGGGTGCTGGGCCTTGAATTGGGGGCCGATGATTATGTGACCAAGCCCTTCAGCCCGCGGGAGCTGGTTTTGCGCGTCAAAAACATGTTGCGCCGCGGCCAGCCGACCGAAGAGAAGCAGGAGCAAATTCGGGCTGGGGATCTGGTGATTGACATACCGCGCCACCAAGTCACCGTCAAAGGCAAAAAGGTGGAGCTGACGGCGACTGAATTCCGGCTTCTCACAGTTTTGGCACAACGGCGTGGACGTGTCCAATCCCGTGACCAATTACTGCAGGACGTTTGGGAATACGACAACCTGATTGACACCCGCACTGTGGACACTCACATGCGCCGGCTTCGCGAAAAACTGGGACCGGCAGCGCGTTACTTGGACACCATTCGCGGTGTGGGATACCGCTTTATTGATGAATAACCGGTGCCCGAGCCGGAATTGAAACGTGGGCATGAGCGACGAACAATGGGTGATGTGGCTTTTTGTCGCCGGTGTGGCTTTGGTGGTGCTGCACACGTGGTGGATGGAACGTCGCCATCGAAAGGAACGACAGCGCGCCGAGCGTGAATACACTCATCAGGTCATTCAGAAACAGCAGCAACTCCAAGCCCAATTTCATGCCCAGCAGGAGGCCCTTTTTAATAGTATGATTGAAGGCGTCCTGGTGCTCGACCAACAGGGACGCATTCAACTTTTCAATCAATCCCTCAAAGATTTGTTGCAGGCCAATCGTGACTTGCGGGGGGTGACGTTGATCGAGGCGTTTCGTCTGCCGGAACTGGAGCAACTGGCCCAGCGCCTCCTCAAGGAATGCACTGTGGCCGCTTTGGAAATTGAATTTCCCGGAACCACCCCGCGCTATTTGCAGGTCAATGGCTCTGCGGTTCTGGACCGGCAGGGACGACAGCAGGGGGCCATCCTCGTATTTCACGATCTAACACGCATCAAACAGTTGGAGAAAACCCGTCAGGAATTTGTGGCCAATGTAAGCCATGAATTGCGGACACCTCTGGCCATGATTAAGGGGTTTGTGGAAACTTTGCTCAGCGGTGCCAAGGACGATCCCGCTGTGGCCACAAAGTTTTTACAGAACATCGAAAAACATGCAGACCGCCTGACGTTTTTGATTGAAGACCTTCTGACCATTTCCCGTCTTGAGTCAGGCAAGGTGGTGTTCAACCTGCGTCCAACCCATCTGCACGAGATTGTGCAGCGGGTCATGGACGATTTGCAAAGCCGGGCGGCGGAAAAGCGCATCCGAATGACCAATCTTGTTCCCCATGATTTGCAGGCATGGGTGGATGGCGACCGGTTGCAGCAGGTACTTTTCAATCTGCTCGACAACGCCATCAAGTACGGCCACGCAGGGGGCAAGGTGGAAGTTTCCGGGCAGCGGCTGGACTCCGGCATGGTTCGTCTTTCCGTTGCCGATGACGGCCCCGGAGTTCCCCCGGAATCGCGAGAGCGGATTTTTGAACGGTTTTATCGCGTGGACAAGGCACGTTCACGTGAAGCAGGTGGCACCGGCTTGGGGCTGGCCATCGTCAAACACATCGTTCAATGCCATGGCGGCCGCGCCTGGGTGGATAGCGAACCCGGGCGGGGCTCCACGTTTCATGTGACCTTGCCGGCTGATGAAGCTGCGGCCAAGGCTTCAGAAAACCGCCGTCAGAGCGCCTGAGGAGGGCATTCCTCTTTCGTCACCGCGCCACTTCAAACGCGAATCCCTTGAGGTATTCCGTTTCCGGTATGACCGGCAAAACCGGATGGTCTGGCGACTGGGTATAAATGGCGATGCGTCTTAACACTCGATGACTGTCGGCCGCAGCAGCCGTGATGACCTCTTGAAACAACGGCGCTGGCACGTGATGCGAACAGCAAAAGGTGACCAAAATGCCGCCGGGTTTCAGCAGCCGCAGCGCTCTCAGATGGATTTCCTTATACCCCCGCAACGCGTCTGGCACGGCTGACCGGGTGCGGGTGAAAGATGGCGGATCAAGAATGATGACATCGTAGGGTGGAATTAATTTTTCATGCGGACGTGTGGTGGTGCGTGCTTTGAGCCAATCAAAAACGTTCACCGTTTCCACCGAGATGCGCTCTGCCAACCCGTTGCGGCGGGCATTGTTTTGCAGGCTGGAGGCTGCCTCGGCGCTTTGTTCCAAACAGTGCACATGTGCCGCTCCTGCTCGCGCTGCATGCAATGCAAACCCGCCAACAAAACTGAAGCAGTCCAACACTTGTGCCCCGGGTGTTAATTGGGCCACAAGATTGTAATTGATTTGTTGGTCCAGATAGAGCCCCGTTTTGTGTCCAGCTTGCAGATCAGCCGCCATTTCCAGGCCGTTAAGGCGTGCCCAAACCATTGGTGCTGGTTCCCCCCAAAGAACACCTTGTGACTCGCCCAAGCCTTCAAACTTCCGGGCGGCCGTGTCGCTGCGCTCCAAGATTGCTCGGGGTGAGAAGATTCGGCGTAGCGATTGAACGATTATTTCTTTGCGGGCATCCATGCCCAGCGAGGAAATTTGCAAGACCAGATAATCTTCGTATTTGTCCACAATAAGGCCGGAGAGGAAATCGCTTTCCGCATTGACAACGCGGCAACTGGTGGCTTGGGGCAGGTGGCGCTGCCTTAAAGCCCAAGCATTGCGCAATCGGGCCTCAAACCAGGCGGCATCAATGGTGGCTCGCCCGGTATCCAGCATGCGCACTTGAATTTTGGAATGGGCATTGAAGAAACCGACGCCGAGAAAACGGTGGCGCGAGTCCTTCACCTGCACCATTTCTCCGTCTCGCGGGGTGGGCGTCACGCGCCAGACAGAACCGGCGTAGATCCATGGATGTCCGGCAACCACTCGATCGGCTTCGCCGGGTTTCAAGGTCACAGTAGGCAAGGTCAGCATAAGTTTTGTAAACATTAGCAGCGTGCCACGGGTACGATCCTTGGCCGCTGCCATAAGCCACCAACCTACTCCAGGTTTGCACTTGTGGGAAATATAATTTCTCTGAATTTCCAAATGCGTTTTTGCCGAAGGTGGACAATGCACTTCAAGATTGGTACAAAACACACATGCCTAAGCATGACACAGGTCTGTGGAAGCGATTGAACAGCCGGCGCGAATTGTTTGTGATTGCCGGACCATGTGTCATTGAGAATGAGGTGTTGTGCTTGGAAGTTGCGCAATTCTTGCAACCGATCTGCCGCCGTCTGGGCATGCCCCTCATTTTTAAGGCCAGTTTTGACAAGGCCAATCGCACCTCGGCAAGTTCTTACCGGGGGCCGGGGTTGGAGGCTGGGTTGGAGGTGTTGAAGGAAGTCCGGGCGCGTACCGGCTTGCCTGTATTGACGGATGTTCACACCGAGGAGCAGGCGCAAATGGCCGGGGAAGTGGTGGATGTCCTGCAAATACCCGCCTTCCTCTGTCGCCAAACTGACTTGATTGAGGCCGCCGTTTCGACTGGTAAGATAGTCAATCTCAAGAAGGGCCAATTCCTCAGCCCGCCGGAAATGTTGCAGGTGGTCCGCAAAGCGCGCGAATTCGGAGGATGTCAATTGTTAATCACGGAGCGGGGAACCACTTTTGGATACAACAATTTGGTAGCCGATATGCGGGCCATTGCATGGATGAAAAAAGCTGAATGTCCTGTCGTTTTCGATGCCACCCACTCGGTCCAATTACCCGGCGGTGGTGGCGACAAATCCAGCGGTCAACGTGAGTTTGCACCCGTGTTGGCGAGGGCCGCCGTGGCCGCAGGTGCCGATGGAATTTTTATCGAGACACACCCGCGGCCCGACGAGGCTTTAAGTGACGGTCCCAATATGATTCCTCTTGCAGAAATGCCTTCCTTGTTGAAGGAACTCAAAAAAATTCACCAAGCGCTGAAATAAACCCAAGGTAAATTGATATTATTCCATGTTGTCCCCCCAAGAACTGAATGCCCGGCTACAAAAAGTTCGGCTTTTTTTATGTGATGTAGATGGTGTCCTTACCGATGGCACCGTGTTGATGAACGGAGACGACGAGGTTAAGCAATTTCATGTGTTTGACGGTTTGGGCACGCGGTTGTTGCGTGAACACGGGGGCATCAAGGTGGGATGGATTAGTGCACGGCCCTCGCCGGCGACCACCCGTCGCGCACAGGAATTGAAGGTGGATTTTCTTTATCAAGACCGGGCTCCCAAGGTGACGGCCATTGAAGCTATCCTGCAGCAGGCCGGCTGCAGTTGGGAAGAAGTCTGTTACATGGGAGATGATATTGTGGATTTGGGCGCTTTGCGGCGTGCGGGTGTGGCGGTATGTGTGCCGGACAGCCTTCCGGAGGCCTTGGCGCTTGCACATTATGTCACTCGCAAGCCCGGTGGACGTGGCGCGGTGCGGGAGGTCATCGAATTGCTTCTCAAGGCGCAGGGAAAATGGGAAGCCTTGCTGCGCGAATACTCTGCATGAGCTCTCTTGCCGCACAGAAGGGTTTTCGGCGTTGGGGTTGGGTAACCGCTTTGACCCTTCTGCTTTCACTTGCCGCTCAGGAGCGACCCATGGGCAGGGTCAAGAATTTTGCAGTTCCCGATTATGATGCCCAAAACCGCCGCAGAGCCGTCCTTTTCGGCGAAGAAGCCATTAGCGGCACAAACGGCCTTTGGAACATCCACAAATTGCGCATTGAAAGTTATGCCGGACAGACCAACCCGGCATGGGTCGTTGAGGCCCCGGCGTGCCTCTACCATGATCCCACCCGGCGCGCGTGGTCCGATGGACCACTGACCGCTGCTTCCTCCGAGGGACAGTTAAGCGTCACTGGCCGGGGTTTTGACTGGAGGCAGTCAGAACAGCGTTTGGTTATTTCCAACGAAGTCCGCACCATCTTGCGCCCTGCCAAATCTCCCCAGCCCGGCCTCACCAACATGCCCGGATTGGCCCGTCATGATTTGGAACTCACCGCCAACGTTCTTGAGTTTGATGGCCAACGGTCTGCCGCCCATTACCGGGGTGAGGTGCACGTGCGCGAGCTTCTTCCCCAAGGGGCCACCAACCCGCCCGTAGGTTTGGATTGCGAAGAATTGACTATATTTCTCAGCACGAACCGCGGCGGGGTGGACGTCATCGAGGCTCGCGGACGAGTCATTTTTACACAGGGAACAACTCAGTTGGAAGGGGAGCAGGCCCGGTATTCCGCCACCAATAATGTTATCGTTGTCGAGGGTGGCTCAAAGTGGACGACCGACTCGTTGACAGGTCAGGCCGAACGGCTTCGGTTTGATCGTAATCGCGGTGAAGTTTTGGCTGAGGGGAGTGCCTTGGCCCGGTTGCATGAAGCCTCCGATTCTCAGAAGCCTGCGAAACAAACGTCCACCAATGCTCTGGAGTTGGCGGCCCCCGCCGTTATGGTGGTGTTGCCGTCATCCAACCGCCCGATGACCACCCTTATGGCTACAGGAAAAGTCGCTTTGAGCCGCGGAGATTTAAGGGCAGGCGGGGAATCCCTTTCATTTACCGGCACTTCAACAAGCGGCGTGGCCCGGATTGAAGGCGCACCTTGGTGGCGCACCTCCAACGCCGAAGGCAAGGCCGGTGAATTGTATTGGGATAGGGGTACGAATGTTTTTTCCGGTCGAGGTGGCGGGCAGGTGACGTTGCGACGCGCGGTTACAGCGCAAGCTTCTCCGGAATCGTTGGTCATTCAATCGGATGAATATGACTTGGCAGATGACCAAGCGGTTTTTCGTGGCCACGTAAAGACCGAAGATCCTCAATGGCGCATGGAAGGTGGCACCTTGCGTTTGATTCAAAACGCTCGCACACGAGAGGTACATTCCATTGTTTGGGAAGGCGGTGTTGTTGCCGAGCAACGATCCAGACCGGAGGCGCCGGAAATACCTTGGCGGCTGCAATGCACCGGACTTACTGTCGAAATGACGCCCGACGGTCAGCGTGCCTCACGTTTGGTGGCCACCGGCAAAATACAGTTGGAACCTGCTCAAGGGCCCAAGCCTGGTGTAACGAATCGTGCGGTGTGGAAATTGCAATGCGAGCGCCTGACCTTGAATCTTAATTTGCAGCAGGCCTTGGAAAATGTTGTTGCCGAGAAAAGTATATACTTGGAGACAGGTTCTGCTGATGGTCGTGCACCGGTTTGGGCTTTGACCGGTGAGCGCTTGGAATTAGACATGGTTCAGGGCCGTACCAACCAAGTGGAACGCATCCGCGTTGAGCGTCAAGTGACCTTGCGCCAGGCGGCGGGGGCAAATCATCGCGGCGGCTTATGGCATTTGGCGGCCCAACGTGCCGACATCCGATTTAATCCCACCACTGGCGAACCCTCCGAAGCTCAAGCGGATGGTGGGGTGCATGCCGTGCAGTTGCACTCCAACTTGACCCAGGTGGCTTGGACACTCACCGCCGACTCTGCCCGGTTGTGGCTTGGCCCGTCCAACCGGGTGGACCGCCTTCAAGCCCGGCGCTCTGTTCGAGTGGAGCAAGGATTTACCACCAATCCGCCGCCGTGGCAGATGCAATGTGAACAGGTGGATTTGACTTTTAGTGCCACCAATACGTTGCAGACGCTGGATGCTCGCCAGAATGTTGTTATTACCCAGGGCGCAAGCCGGGCCACTGGTGAGGCCGGATTTTACAACGCCGCGACTGAAAATTTCGAACTGCGCGGGCAGCCCACCCTTCTTTTAGTGGAAGAGAAGGGTGTTCGTACCAACCAAACTCCGAGGCGGCTGGAAATCGAAGGAGCCGAGGTTTTGGTTTGGAACCGGGCGGAACGAACTTTCCGCGGGCGTGGTCAATTCCGCATCCGTCCGGAAGGCGCTATGAATATGCCTCGAAAACCGTAAAGGGAATTAATTTCAAATGGCCTTGTTGAACACCGAACAGTTGGTGAAAGCCTACCGCGGGCGAAAGGTGGTAGATGGGGTGTCCTTGGAGGTCCAACCCGGGGAAATTGTGGGATTGATGGGGCCCAATGGCGCGGGCAAAACCACTACCTTCAACATGGTGGTGGGTGTTATTCGCCCGGATGAGGGGCGAATCTTTTTTGACGGTCAAGAAATCAACCGGTTGGCTGTGCATCAGCGCGCCCGCCTGGGAATGGGCTACTTGACGCAGGAACCCTCGGTCTTTCGCAAGTTGACGGTGGAGGAAAACATCCTTGCCATTCTCGAGGTGTGCCGGCTGGACCCCGTCGAGCGTCAAACCCGCTTGCGTTATTTATTGGAAGAGCTGGACTTGACACCCTTGGCCAAAAACCCGGCCTATACCCTGAGCGGTGGGGAAAAACGGCGGCTCGAAATCACCCGTGCTCTGGTGACAAGCCCCCGGCTGCTTTTGTTGGATGAACCTTTTGTTGGCATTGACCCCATAGCGGTTTACGAAGTACAAAAGATCATCCGCCGCCTCAAAGAGCGCGGTTTGGGCATTTTGATTACCGACCATAACGTGCGTGAACTGTTGAAACTTATTGACCGCGGTTACATCATCCACAAAGGCCGCGTCTTGTGCCACGGTGATGCCGACTTTCTCACCAATGACCCTCAAGCCCGCGAAATCTACCTGGGCCCGGAATTCAACCTTTAACCATGCGACGCGAAACCATCACCGTTCAACGATTCTTTGAAGAATACCAGGAGGAGCTGGGGCTCAAGTTGATTGCCGGCAAAGGCGGACTGTCGCGCGTCATTCCAGAGCCCACCGTCAATCGGCCGGGTTTGGTGCTTGCAGGATTCACCGAGTATTTTTCTTACAAGCGGGTGCAAGTCATCGGTAACGCAGAAACCTATTATTTGCGATCATGCAACGAGGCTCAACGTCAGGCCAGTTACGAGCGATTGTTTTCTTTTCGCATCCCGTGCGTGGTTTTTTCCCGAAACATCCAGCCGGATGCTCAATTTCTTGCGATGGCCCAGGCGCGACAGGTCCCCATTTTCCGCACGCACCTGGCCACGGTTACATTCATCAACAAGGCCACCATTGGCCTTGAATACCTTTTTGCCCCACGAAGCACGGAAATGGGAAGCATGGTGGACATCCTGGGAGTGGGGGTCATCATCCGCGGTGAAAGTGGCATCGGGAAAAGCGAGTGCGTGCTGGCTCTTATTGAACGTGGGTATAGTCTGGTGGCGGACGACGTTACGCGGGTGACTCTTGTTGAAGGCCATGAAGTGCTAGGGTCTTCGGATGAAAAAACCCGCAATTTCATGGAAGTACGCGGCATCGGCATCATCAATGTGGCCGCGATGTTCGGTGTGCGCAGCATTCGCCATGAAAAACGCGTGGACCTTGTCGTCACCTTGATGCCTTGGGAAAAAGTGCCTGACGTAGAGCGGGTGGGCATGGACGATAATTTCACCACCATCCTGGGGGTGTCCATTCCCCATATGATTATTCCGGTGCGGCCGGGCCGGGACTTGGCGCGGTTGATTGAGGTTGCCGCCTTCCATATCAAACTCAAAGCCACCGGGTACAACCCCGCGGAGGAACTAAATAAAAACCTCCTGGAAGTTATGTCCCAACAATTCTCCTCATCCAAGGGGAATAAAAAACAGTTGACAAGAATGCGCGGACGCGGCAATTAATCCCGGCTTGTCGCGGCCACGGAGGCAAGCCAGACCTTCAGGGCCGCCGATTTTTACGGCAAACATGAGCAAAACTAAAAAAACCGGATCGGGCGAGGTCACCAAGGAATTGGTGGTCACCAACAAGTTGGGCATTCATGCCCGTCCGGCGGCCATGTTTGTGAAAAAGGCCAGCCAGTTCCGCTCCGAAATCCTCGTTGAGAAGGATGGTGAAACCGTCAACGGCAAGAGCATCATGGGCATGATGATGTTGGCCGCCGGTTATGGCAGCCGGCTTCACGTCCACGCTAGTGGAGAAGACGCTGCCGAGGCCGTCCAGACTCTTGAAGAATTGGTAAAGCGGAAATTCGACGAGGAATGACGCCGAGGTTTGGCCCTGCGGCGAATTCTTTGATTGCCTTACCCGCTCGCCGCTACTTTGTTGCGGGGTTTGGTTCGGGTTTGGGGCCAAGTCGCAAGGTTACAGCGTATCGTTTGCCATCCTCGTCCTTGAATGTGCCGGCGGCTTCTTCTCCCACTTTGGCATCAGTCAACTTGGCGGGTTGGCCGTTCTTTGTGATTCGCGACTCGCTGGTGACATAAAACACCCGCCCTCCATCCTTGCCATTTAATGTCAAGGTTCCCTTGGTGATGTCCACTTTCTGGACAACACCCACAAAAGGTGGGTTGCGTTTTGAGGTTTTGGCGGCGGGGGGTGGTACAGTATTTTGCGATGGAGCTGCCGCACCTTGAACCATCGTGGCACCGAGCATAATTGCGGTTGCAGCCACAACGCATATAACCCGACCCCAAAAACGTTGATAGAAAGGTGTTTGCATGGTGGTAAAAAAGTGCTATTGATGTCGCAAGTTCAGATTACACGGGCCAGGAAGTGTTGCAAAGACGGTTTTTCGGGGTGTTTGATAGTCCTGGCAGGCTGGTTGCTTGCAGGTGCGGGCTTGAAATGAGCGTAAATTCGCACTTGCAAAAAGCTTAACATTAGTGATAAACAACCAAACATGGCTTTGCCATTTCTCAAAAGTTCGGCCAAACAACGTGATCACATAGTGGCGGTGGACCTTGGGGTGAGAACGACCAAAGCCGTTTATCTGCAGCGCCGGGGAAGCTCCTATTCCTTGGCGGGTTATACCCTTCAGGATGCCCCCATTTACGAAAAATCACTTTCTTCCGAAATCCTTGCCGAGCATCTCAAACAAGTGTTGCCAGCTTTGGGGGCGCGTACCAAACAGGTGATCGTGGCCTTGGGCGTCAACGATGCCGTGGTGCGTCAGGCCGAACTGCCCATGCAAGGACTGCCGGAAATGCGCCAGATGCTCAAGTTCAATTCCAAAGGCTACCTGCAGCAGGATTATCCAGCGCACGTGTGGGATTGTTACATCTTGCCTCCCAAAGGAGAAATGGGTGCCGAAAAGAAAGGTGTGCCCAAAGTCAAGGTCCTTGCTGGTGGTGTAAAACAGACATTGTTGAACGACGTGGTGGCTGCGGTAAAAGCAGCCGGCTACAACGCTGATATGGTGGTGCCGGGCTTGATTGGTCCCATCAACGCATTTGAAGTTTCCATGCCCGAAATTTTTTCCAAAGAAGTTGTGGCTTTGGTGGAAATTGGATTCAAGAACACTTCCATTTCCATACTTTCCATGGGCGAGATGGTGTTGAGTCGCGTGGTGGGCATTGGCGGCGATAAAATCACCGCGGGGCTGGCTGAATCCAAGGGCATTACCTACGCGGAAGCCGAGGGCATCAAGATTGGGATACCGGAAGAAGTGAGCGCTGAATTGGAGCCATTACTCATTCCCTTGGGGCGGGAATTAAGGGCCTCTATTGACTTTTTCGAGCATCAAGAGGATAAAACGGTGAGTCAGGTGTTCGTTTCGGGGGCATCGGCCAGTTCGGATTTTATCGTTCAATGCCTCCAAAATGAACTCATGGTGCCATGCAAACGGTGGAATCCCATTAGTGGTCTGCAGTTGGCCCTGTCCGGCGAAGCGCTGGCCATGGCGGAGAGTGTGGCGCCAAAACTGGCGGTGGCCGTCGGAGCGGCTGCCAGCGGCATGAACTAGAGCAACGGCAACGCAGTTTTTTAGGGATATGCCAATTCGCATCAATTTGCTCGCTGAGGCACAGGCGGAGGAAGAGCTGCGCCGCAAGGATCCTGTCAAGAGGATCATCTTGGGTGCCGTGGGATTGGTCTTGGTGGTGTGCGCCTGGACCGGCACTCTCGTGTGGCAAGCCATGGCCAAGCAGAGCGAACTTGCTGCCACCAAGGGCAAGCTCGAACAACTCAAGCCGCGCCACGAACAAATCAAACGCAACGATCAACTGGCGGTGGATGCCCGCCAAAAGATCGAGCGCCTGCACTACTATGCCACCAATCGCTTTCTTTGGGCTCCAGTGTTGAACGCCTTGGCGCAGGTTTCCACCAATTCCTTTGCCACCAACATCACGTTTAACCGGCTGCAAACCGAGCAGGTCTTTGCTGAGCTGCCTGCTGTTAAAGCCGTCACCAACGCTGCCGGACAAATCATTACTCCGGCGCGTCCAGAAGGGATTGTTGAGCGCAACCGGATGGTTGTGGATGCTCGTGATTACGGGACCGAAGCGGATGCCACGTATGAACGATTTCGCCGTGCTGTGCCTGAGTCTCCATTCTTCAAGAGCACTTTGGAGCCTCGAAATCCGGTTACTTTGCTCAATTTGACCTTGGGTACTGCGGACCCATTGCAGCCGGGGTCCCGTCCGTTCCGTACATTTGTCTTGCAATTCCATTTTGCAGAAAAATTCCGCGAAAAAAGCCGCTAACATGAAGCTTTCCAAGGAAAAACAACAGCAGGTGATTGCCGTGCTCATCGGAGCGGTGCTGGTCATTGTGGCACTCTACCTGCTTGTCATCACCGGCCAGCAAGCAAAAATCGCCAAACTGGATAAAGAACTGAGTGATGTGCAAAACCTAGTGGCCCGTGCCGAGCGGGACATCAAAGACGAAAAAATAAAATTGGAAATGCTGGCGGAAGCCACCAATCAATTGGCCGAATTGGAGAAGCAATTGATGCCTACGAATGAAGTATATTCCACCTTCATCACCTTGCTCAATCAATTCAAGACTCAGCAAGGCGGCAGGATTGACATTGTGGAGATCAGCCGCGACCGATCCGCCCCCTTGGGCATGTTGAACAAATTCCCTTATGGGACCGCCATCTTTACAGTGCGCGGATTTGCCCATTATCATGATTTTGGGCGGTTTCTGGCTGATTTTGAGACACAATACCCCTTCATGCGGGTGAGGCAGTTTTCTTTATCTGCAGGTGCTTTGGAAACGGCCGCATCTGAAAAATTAAGTTTCGAGATGGACATTGTAGCCTTGGTCAAGCCCAACCCATGAAAACCATTCGTTCCATCCAATCTTCAGGTATGGCGGCTGTGCTGATGCTGGCTGCCACGATTGCAGTATTTTCCTTTCTTCAGAGTGCGGCTGCTGCACCCGCAACAGCCACCAACAAAACTGCAGCATCTGCGGCTGTGGCCACCCCTGCTCCAGTGCCCTTTGAACCTCCGAAGTCTGTCTTTATTTGGGACCCTGCTGATCCGGGTTTTGGACGCGATCCCTTTTTCCCGCAATCTCCCCGCAATGGCCGTTGGGCACCTCCACCTCCGAGGAAAGAAGTTAAACCAGCGGAAATACCATCCACTACCACAACGAGCAAAACCATCGAAACTGTGCCCCAACCCCCAATTGTCCGCAAGGAATACAAACTCGACCTCAGCGGTATCGGCGGGCGTCGCACGGCGGTCATCAACAACATTTCCTTTTTGAAGGGTGAAATCGGCCGGGTGAACACCCCGGATGGGCCCGTCAAGATTCGGCTGGATGAAATTCTTGGCGATTCAGTACGGGTTACCATCTGGCTGGACGATGGAAAGACCGAAACACGGGATGTGCCGTTGAGCGGACGTTGAAAAAACGCCTTGGCCAGCGGAGATGAAAATTTTTGGCCGGTAAGGGTACCCCGGCCGCCGGTTAGGGCCGGTGGCGGGGCGGGGTAAGCATGTTGGATGTCAGGAAAGCCAAACAACCAATAACACGCGCGATGAAAACAAACATCAAAGTCCTGCTTGTCGTGGGGGTGGCCTTGTGGAGTGCCGCCTGCATGGCTCAACAAAACTCAGTGCTCCTGGCGGGGGCCAATAATGAGGAGGTCGCCGAAAAAGTGGAGTACCAGGACACCCCCATAGATGTGGTGTTGAATGACCTCGCCACCCAGGCGGGTCTGAACATCCATATTGACGCCAAGATTCTGGAGACCATCTATGGCCCGGACCGGAAACCGTTGCGCACTGTTAACATCAAGTGGCGCAACCTGACGGCCCGCCAGGCGTTGGTGGCAGTGCTGGACAACTATGGTTATGTGGCCATACCGGATCCCAACACCAAGGTTGTCCGAATCACCATCAAGGACGCCGCGGTTCAGGAGCCGTTAACCCTGAAAATGGTCAAGCTTGAGTACATCAACGCGACCAACATGGTTAATCTCATCAAGCCCACCTTGAGCAGCCGCAGCCAGATTCAGGCGGACCTCCGTGGCAACAAACTCATCATGCTGGTCACCGAGACTGAGTACGCCCAGGTGTCCAATATCATCGCGCGTGTGGACACCGCGGTGCCGCAAATACTCATCGAGGCCCAGTTCATTGAGACTGCCAAGAATCCAAAATCCATCAAGGGCATTGATTGGACGGGCACTTTGGAAGCCCAGAATTTCACCTTCGGCAATGGTTGGACCAAGGGTTCCACCACCACGACTGTTCCGGGGACACCAGCCGCTGGCAGTAGTCCGAGTTTGCCCAGTGGGGCCCCTGGGGCTGGAGCTGTTTCCACGCCGGCTTATACGGCCTCCACGGTTATGGGGACTGTGTTTGGGCGTGAAAACGCGCTCGATACCCTGAGTGGTGGTTTGAGTGTGGATACCGTCCGCGGGTTTTACCCCCATGCCGCTTTCCTGAGCGCTGACGGAGTCAAGGCCGTCCTTTCTTTCCTCAATACCGAAAATGATACTAAATTCATCGCTCAACCTCGTGCGGTGGCCATGGATGGGACGCCAGTTGAGCTTTCCAGCATCCGCAACGTCCCCGTCTTTGAGGAGGAACAAGGCAACGTCCAAGGCGGCATCCAACAGGCTAGCACGGTCAAACCTCGTTATGATTTGATGGTGCGTGATGCTGCAACCCAGCGCGAGACAATACTCAACGAAGTCGGCATCAAGCTGCTGGTCACCCCGCGGCAGGTGGGTAAGTCAGACATTCACATGGACCTGCGTCCGGAAGTCAGCGCCGTCGAAGGTGTGGAGCGTAAACTTTTGGGCGGCCGCGTGAATGAGTCTCCTATTTTCCGCCGGCAGAAACTTAACACCGTCGCCACAGTCCCCAGCGGCAACACGCTGGTACTGGGCGGTTTGGTGACTGATGAAATCAGCAAAGCCTACAACAAGGTGCCGGTGCTGGGCGACATGCCTGGCTTGGGGCTCTTGTTCCGCAAAGATTCGAAATCACGCAGCCGCCGCAACATGTTGATCTTTGTCACCCCCAGTCTGGTGACCGATGGCGACTTTCAGCCTACGCCCAGCGATTTCTTGAAGACCAAGCCTCAGGTCCCGCCTGATTTGGATGAACCGGCTTGGGATACCGGAGCACCGGCGAGCAAGTATCGGCCCTTGTTCTAATCGGGGTTGGCCAACGAATGGTGTTTAACCACCGCAACCATTTACCGCTTATGAAAACTGCTGTTACCGCTCTTGCCGGATGCGTCCCCCGACGCCTGCCGGCCGGCTGGGTGCGGCAGGTGGTGGGGCTGGCAGCCGTGTTCTGCCTGGCCTCCGGCCTGCACGCGCAAGTCACCGTCAAAACTTTGGGCGGTGGCCATGCGGATGCCTACGGAGTCCCTTACGGTTACGTGGATGGAAGGACTCTCGAGGATGCCATGTTCCACACTCCGTTGAGTCCGGTCATTGGGCCAGACGGCAACCTTTGGATTGCAGACCGGGATAACGGTGCCATTCGCAAACTTCTGCTGGCAACGGCTCAAACCCGCACCGTGTTGACCAACCTTGCTCAGCCGGTTGGTTTGGTCACTGGACGCGATGGTACTTTTTACGTGTTGACCGCAGGGGATGGTGCCTTGCGCCAATACGACACCAACCTCAACTTGTTGGCAACCCTTACCACGGCCTTGGTCAGTCCTAATGCCATGATCATGGACAGCGCCACCAACTTTTTTGTGGCACAGGCCAACGGAACAGTAGTGAAGGTTACCCACGCCAATCCCGTGCCGGTCCTCATAGGCACTGGATTAAATAATCCCAAGGGTATAGCTGTCACGCGGTTTGGTTTGTTGGCTGTGAGCGATACGGGAAATAACGTTATAAAACTGTTTGACCCTTCGGCTGCTCCTTCAGCAGGCACGGTCATCTCAGGAAGCGGCGTGGCTGGCTTCAATAATGGTCCGGCTGGTTTGGCTCGGTTCAATGCCCCGGAAGGTATTGCCGAGGCTCCCAACGGTGCATTGCTTGTGGCTGACCGTTTAAACCATCGCGTCCGACTGGTGGAAACCAACGGATCAGTTTCCACTTTTTACGGGGTGCCTCCTGAAAATTGGCTCTATTGTGATAATGGCTGTGGATGGAATGGTTTGAACATTTGGGAAGGTTGGGCCGATGGACCTTACGACCCGACTGACCCGTGGGCTGTATTTCCGGCTGCGCGAGAGCCGGTCGGCATTGTGATCGTCGGCGGGACAAAGGCGTATGCCACCGAATTGGGGTACCATATTGTCCGCGAGGTGACCGGCTTTAACTTGGCCACCGGTGGCGGAGGCGGCGGTGTGCCCACTGAACCGGTGGATGTGGAAGAACCCGTTATTTCCCCCTCTTCCGGTTATTTTCCAAACGGTCAGATTATCCTTGTAGGAAGTCCCAACCCGGATGTCTTTTTCACAGTAGATGGTACTGACCCAACCACCAACAGCACCCGCGTACCCATGAACGGCAACCGGGGGGCCATCTGGTGGAACAATCCGACGAAGGACCTTACACAACTCAAAGTCCGGGCCTTCATCGGCACCAATGCAAGCGACATCGTGAGTGGGTTGCCTGCCACGGTCAATTCCATCGGTATTACACCCAGTGTGACTTCCAACTACTTTGCGTCTCCTGGTTCCACGATTTACCTGCCCGTCGTGGTGAATCTCATTCCGGGGGCACAAATGCAATCCATCTTTTACAGGGTGGAAGTGCAGGCCGCCGGTGGTGTCCCAAGTGTTTCGGATCAATTCCGTCTTATTCAGCTTGGTACAAATGACTTTCTGGTATTGGCCGGCCTGACCAACAGCACCATGTCGGCCATGGGTTATGGTGACCCCGGTAATACGCTGGGCGGGCGCCGCGGCTTGTTGGTGTCTGCCGTCGGTACCAACCTTGGCGGCGTGGTTAGCAGTTACGGAGTTCTTAACCTGCTGGCGGTACCTATTCCGGCCAGTGCTCCGGCTGGGGCGGAATACACAGTTCAGGTTTTAAACCCCTCTGCCACTTCGGATGGCGGTCAGACCACCTTGCCTATTAGACCGTCGAGTCCTGTTAAAATCATTGTCGGCGCCGCCGGTTCGCGCATTGGCGTGGCCACCAACGTCAATGGCGGAGTCGGTACTGTCAGCCTGCCCGCCGGTGCTGTGGGTTATTTGGTGGGTGATAGTTCCCCCAGCGGTTGGTTTAATGCAGGCGAATTTGGCGACGGCAACTTGGACAACGCCGACGTCAACAATGCCTTTTATGCTTCTTTGGGATTGAGGGTGCCTCCGAGCACATCGGATGCTTTTGATGCAATGGATAGTTTTCCGCTGGACACTCCGGCGGGGTGGGGTGGTGACGGTGAAATCCGTTTCTTGGACTGGCAGGTGACTCTATGGCGGGCCAGCCGGGTGCTTGCGGACAATTTTGTGCGTGTTCGCATGCCCAACGGTCTAAAAACAGTCATTGGCCCATTTAATCTTACCGGTACTCCAGATGGTGAACCCGTAAGAACGGAAGCGTTGCCTGGGAGTATATGGGTGAAAAACGCTCGTTTTGTGGCCGGTATTGTGGGCAATGCACAGCCCGGAACAGTGGTGGATGTGCCGGTCACCGTTTGGTTGCGGGAGGGGCAGACTCTTTCCGGGATGTCCTTCAGTGCCGTGGTAAGGCCAGGAACGCCCGATGCACCTTTGGTGCGCCAAGTAACATTCGTACCTCGCAACGGTGCCCCGGTGCCTAGCCGCGTCAGTGATGGCGATGCATCGGTGCCGTCTGACACGGTCTATCGCGTATGGGAATTTATTCCCACGGGGATCTCAGCAGGAGAAACCCTTCTGGGTCATATAAGATTCACAGTTCCGGCCGGCGCGCCTGTGGGTGCGCTTTATCGTGTACGGTTTTTGGCTGGAAGCGGTGGTGACACCCGCACCCAGCCGTTCCGCGAGCCTCAATTTGAAAGCCTGCCTGGTGCGGTCTTCGTGGGAGTGCCAGCCGTGGCGGAATCAGTGCGGATTTCTGACGATTGGAAGCGGCGCTTCTTCGGGGACCCGGATAATCCAGATGCCGCCAATGATGCTGATCCGGATCGTGACGGTGTCCCTAATTGGAAGGAGTACTTGGCCGGCACTCATCCTGCCAACGCGCAGTCACGGCTTCAGTTGCACACTCGTGTGGCACGGCCCCAGGAAGTAGTTCTTAGCATCTTGACGGCTCCTGACCGGGTTTATCAGTTGGAGTTCACAGAAAGTCTGGTGTCGAGTGTTTGGACTGCCGTCCGGACAATTAATGGAGACGGTCAATATCAAGAAATCACCGCACCGGTGGACCCCCGAAAACCACGGTTTTATCGGGTACGTTTGTTACCTTGATGGCTGGCCCTCAACCACCAAAAAGAAACGGAGTTCGATCATGAAGACCAAAACGATTCTGGCGATTCTGATCGCAGGGGCTGTGGCCGCAACCCGCGCCGACGCCCAGCAGGTGGACACGGTGTTCGCCACCAATTCCTTGCGCGAACCCATGGGAGTGGGAGCCCAAGGGGACTATATCTATGTCACGGCCAGTGTTAACAACCAGGTGGTGCGTTTCCATCCCGGTACAGGTGTTTTAACAGTCTTGGCCGGAAGTCTTGCTGGTGTTTCCGGAATGGTAGACGGGCAGGGGACGGCAGCCCGCTTCAACAGCCCGCAAGGGTTGGTGGTGGATGAAGCGCGGGGGGGGCTGGTCATTTCTGATTCCGGAAATAATGCCATTCGGTTGGTTACTTGGAACGGTTTGGTTTCCACTCTTGCCACCGGCTTGAGTTATCCGGTTGGTTTGGCCAGAGATGCCAGTGGGAATGTGTATATTGCCGATGCCGGAAGCGGCTCCATCAAGATTCTTTTCGCCAACAACACCGTGGCGACACTGGCCGCCGGATTTAATGGACCTGCGGCAGTGGCGGTGGGGGATGATGGCGCGGTCTGGGTCGCCGATACGCGGAACCACGTGATACAGCGCATTCAAACCACCGGCAGCGGTATGGGGGTGACAATGGTGGGGGCACCACGGGTTGTTGCCGGCTTGCTGAACACCACCGGCGCTGTGGACGCCGAGCAGGGGCCAGATGCTCGTTTTAACAATCCTCGTGGCCTGCTTTGGATTGGCGGAAATACCGGTTTGTTGATTAGTGACACCGCCAACCATTCCCTGCGGCGTCTCTACACAAACACTGTTTATGGCGGTTATACTGTCGTCACTGTTGCCGGCGGATTGGGGGAAAACAACAGCGGTTTTGTCAATGGTGCTCCCTTGAGTGCCCGCTTTAATTCGCCCGTGGGCCTGTGTCGTGACACAACTTCGGAAGGCATCTTGGTCGTGGACCGCGGCAACTCTGCCATCCGGCGCCTTCAAACCATGCCACCCCAACCACGGATTAAAAACCCTCGCATAGGTTACATTCGCCTGACGGACACACCAGCCGGTATTGTGGCTGTATTGACTCCGGTGACTTCCATCACTTTCAACAATGATGAAGTCTTGGGAATCGAAGCCGAAGTCGGCGTTCAAACGTTCTTCACCACCGGCCCGACACCTGCCGATCCGCTGGATATTGATAATCAAATTCCTAATCCGGGGCCGGGAGTAGGGAGCACGCCCCCTGCCTTTATCAGCGGTCAGCCCAACTTGCCACCTTCTGTGGTTGAGCCCTCTCCGAATTTCATCATCAAGGCCCGCAGCTCGGCTCAGGGACGGCAGGCCAGTGATGTGGTCTTGGCGCAATTTATTTTCAAAGTGGCCACGCCTACGATTTCCGGCGACAACGCGGCTTACCTGCCGGTGGGCAACATCACCTTTGGTGCTCGCATGTTTTACACCACCAACGGTGTGGACCCGGTGGATGGAGCGGCAGAACAAAACTTTGGACCTGTGTTTGATGGTAACGTGATCTCTCTGCCGCGAAGCGATACCAACATTGTCCTCAAAATCCGGGCTTTCCGTGACCGTTATCAACCCAGCGAGGTGGTGACCAAGGTGCTTTCCGCCGTCAATTTTACCGCCAACAAGATGACCTTGGGGTTCGAAGGAGGGGAGGGCTCCAGCCGTTTCCTTGGTGCACCGGGACAACAATTTGTTGTTCCGTTGACACTCGAAGTTTTGGAAGGCCAGAAGATGTATTCCCTACAATTTAATGCCTCCATAACCAACATTGGTACATCCCCCGCGGTCAACAATGCGACTTTGGGCTACGATACAATGTTGATGCGGCGTGTCGAGACGGCCGGAGGTGTGGTGTACTATCCCATCCCACCGGCCTTTTTGGCGGTATCCGGCTTCACCAACCTTTACCAGACCAACAATGCTCTGGGCATGTTGTTGCTTGGTTATATGGAGCGTAATTCAAAAACGAATCTTTATGACACCACCAAACAACATTTGATTCAGTACTCGATTGCGCACAACACGCTGTTTGAAAGCGCTGACCGCAAGGTGGTGGTGGGTGGATTCCGATTCACTGTGCCGCCCACGGCTGCCCCGGATAGCACTTACACTGTAAGCGTGGGCAGACCCTCGGCCACTTCGGACGGAATTCAGAATGATGTCTACATTGAAACACCCACCAACCGAAGTGTGCGTACTCTTAAAATTGCATCATTTCCTTACATTGTTGGCGATTGCATGCCTTTTGGTTGGTTTAATGCGGGTGATTTTGGAGATTCAAACATTTTGAGTGCAGATTTGATGCAGGTCTTTCAGACGGCTACTTACGGGCTTAATACTCCTCCTGGGACTTCAGATTTCTTTGACGCCATGGATTCCTGCTGTGTGGACACCAATGGAGTGGACCAGTCGGGCAATCCTGCCTTCTATGCAGACACCGGCATTGATACATTGATTGACCGTATTGCCTGGGGCGATGGCAACTTGGACGTCAATGACATCTTCGTCTCGTTCCGCCGTGGACTTGATCCTTCTCGCGTGTGGTATGCCCGCTATTGGCCCACCAATCCGCCTACCGGTGCGAGACGTTACGAAATTGTGCCCAACCGATTCCGTAGCCTCACTGGAGCGCTGAGCGAGCCGGTGCGTTATCGCAACAATGGGGATGGAACTCCGCCCCTCATCCGCCTTACGGCTGCCGATGTCATTCCTGTCGCCGGACAGGAGGTCGAAGTGCCCATCCAAGCTGAAATTCAAGGCGGCTCGCCTTTGCGCGTGTTTATGGTCCGGCTGGTTGTCGAAGCTTTGGATGGTTCTCCAGCCATTACGACCCCTATACGGTTCGTCCCCAATGTCGCATTTGGTCAACCTGGTATAAGTTACAGCCGCGGACCAAACGATTTCTCAGGTGCATGGTTGGATAACACTCGCGGCATGGATGCTTCGGGTGTTTTGGGACGGCTCTACGTCACCATTCCAGCCAATGCCAACGCGTCTTCGGCTTACCGGGTGCGTATTGCCTCATTCTCAGGCTCTCCCAATGGATTGGGCATCTATCCTGTTGTTAAAACCGATGGTTTGTTGACATTGGCCAATCGCAACACCTCCAGTGCGAATGACGGCATACCTGACTCGTGGAAACTTCGCCATTTCGATTCGCTCGATAATATCCTGACTCATGCTATGGCAGACGCCGATGGTGACGGAGTTCCGAATTGGCAGGAATTCAAAGCTGGCACTCACCCGAACGATCCGCAATCCCGCCTGGCTGTGTTGGCCAATCGTGCAGCTCAATCGCGTGAGATGGTCATCAAATGGCCTTCGGTCAGCGGGAAGCGTTACATCATTGAAGTTTGCACCGAACTGGGTTCTGGTCAGTGGACACCTATCGCCAGTGGTATTAGTGGCGACGGTTTAATGAAGGAATTCCGCGATGCCACCACCGAAGGAGGCTTGCGGTTCTACCGTGTTCGTGTGCAGGAATAGCGATCTCCGCACTCAAAAAAGCATGTACAGCCGCCGGGCAGTTATTGCCTGCAACGTTGCCTTGCTTTCCATCGCTTCTTGTCCAAAATTCAAAACATGAAGCATTTTCTGGCTTTGACTGCTTTGCTCGGCTTGATGGTCCTGGGCGCAGGCTGTTCCCGTTATCAAATCACCCTGACCAACGGCAACGTCGTCACGGCCAAAAGCAAACCCAAGCTCGACCCGGCCACGGATCACTACCATTTTAAAGATGCCACGGGTAAGGAGGTTTGGATTCCCTCAATGCGCATCCGTTCCATCGAAGCCAAATAAAGTTTTCAGGCGAAATTCGGTTTCGGCATTCTGTAGTTTTAGCTGCAGGTCTTGCATGTGCAAGGCTCGCTCTGTTCCTCCCCCCTTTCGCGTATGGAAATTTGATTTATATTATGAGTGAACATGAAAGTCATTCGTCCTGCATGTCGGGTGCAATTAACTGCAGAAGATGTAACTTTCATTGCCAGCGTATTAAGCCGGCAACCCTCGGATGTGGAGGCCGTGGTTCGTTTATTGGCTGACGAGTCCAGCCGTGATTCCCTGCTGGATGATGAGCGGCTGCTTCGCGCGATCTTGGAGGCACGCGGTTGTCTTCACATTTCCACCCCTTTTTACTTCTACCTTTTAGTGCGTCACGCTTTCCTTCGGGTTGGTGTGCTGGACCGCGCCGTTGCCGACTATGTCGCAACCGTGCTGGCCGAATACGCCGAGATAGAATCTACACGCCTGAGACTCAGAAAAGATGCGCCACCCTTGGAATATTTCGTGGACATGTTGGCAGCCTTGCGAAACTGTGACGACATTACCCGTTTCTATTTGCGTACTTTCATGGGTAACACCGCGCTTTTCCTTGCCGGCATTTTCCCTGACCGTATTCAACATCGCGCCCAACGCCGTGGCGCGCCCGGGATGAGCTACTACACAGGATTGGGGAGGGCAAGTTTCCGCGAAGCCGGCGAACATCGGCTGGCGCGCCAGTACGAATTGGATGCGATTTTTGACCAGCTTGCCGAGCGGTTTGAGGAGACTCGCTGCGCTCTTAATGACGTGCGGGATCGCATGATTCATCTGGATGATCATGACCCCGCCTTGCAAGCGGCTTTTTCCGCTGCCGTCCGGCTCTGGAGTTGAGCGGTGTCATTTTGTTGATTGTACCTGCAGCGGTTCTTGTGTTTAATCGCCTGCATGGGCACACCGAGGCGTTTCTTTGCCAGTGACAACTATGCCGGAATATGTCCGGAAGCTTGGGCCGCATTGCAAGAGGCTAATGTAGATCATGCTCCCGCTTACGGGGACGATGAGTACACAGCAAGGGTTGCCGATCTGCTGCGCGAACTGTTTGAGACTCATTGCGAAGTCTTTTTCGTCTTTAATGGTACAGCCGCCAATTCCCTGGCCTTGGCAACGTTGTGCCAAAGCTATCACTCCATTATCTGCCACGAACTGGCCCATGTGGAGACAGACGAATGTGGCGCTCCAGAATTTTTCTCGCACGGCACCAAGGTGCTGACAGCTCCGGGAGCCAATGGCAAGCTGGACCCCCAGGCCATCGATCGCCTCGTGCGCAAACGCAGTGACATTCATTATCCGAAACCCAGGGCGGTCTCACTTACCCAGGCGACTGAGGTTGGCACTGTTTATACCGTGGATGAAATCAAGGCCATTTGGGCCAAGGCGCGAAGTCTGGGACTCCGCATCCACATGGATGGTGCTCGCTTTGCGAATGCTGTGGCCTCGTTAGGGGTCCCCCCCAAAGCCATTACGTGGCAGGCGGGCGTGGATGTGTTGTGTTTTGGCGGCACCAAAAATGGATTGCCGGTCGGTGAGGCGGTCATTTTCTTTGACCGTGAACTCGCCGCCGAATTTGCCTATCGTTGCAAGCAAGCTGGCCAGCTTGCATCCAAGATGCGGTTCATCGCAGCTCCGTGGCTCGGTATGTTGCAAAACAACACCTGGCTGCGCCATGCCGCACATGCCAATGAGATGGCAGCGCGAATGGAAACCGCTTTGCGCAGCTTGGGGGTGACCATACTTTTTCCACGCGAAGCCAACGCCGTATTTGCAGAGTTTCCCAAGCCCGTGCAGGAGGGTCTCCGAGCACGCGGTTGGCGGTTTTATACTTTTATAGGGCAGGGAGGGTGCCGGTTGATGTGTGCCTGGGATACCCGCCCCGAAGATGTGGATGCCTTTGTGGCGGACGTGCGTGAGTTATTGGGTTCCCCCTGACACTCGGACGACACTCGCTCGGACGACACTCGCAGCAAAAAAATGGGACGACCCCCAAGGGTCGTCCCCGTGACACACGCAGATGAAGCCCATTCCCTTAACGGGCGGCCAACTGCGAAACCTTTGCCGCTACTGGTTGCGCTGCCAAATCCGTTTCCGGCCGGCTTGTCGAGACCGGCAGCGGCTTGCCGTGTGACAAGGCGCAGAAGAGCTTGAGCTGGTCCACCGGCAGAGAAGGACGGTCGGTGACCGGCCGACGCCCAGGCCAAGTGGAGGCCGGCACGCTGACGATGTCGCCGTCTTGCAATTGGATGTCATTTTTGAAGCCATCCGCCATGATGCGCTCCACATCCACAGTAAATTGCTCAACGGTTCCATTCGCCAGCGTCCGGCTTACGCGCACCTTCTGCAAATTGGCAAAACGGGACGGTCCCAAGAAGTAAACCGCATGGGCCAGATGGGTGTTGATTTGGCGCTCCAAATAAACAATCCCTTGGGCTTCACCGCAAAAAGTCACCGTGCCCTTCACTTTTCCTTCAGGAGCGGAGACGGCGGCAAATTCCAAGCGGGTTTCCGGTGCATATTGGGCCGCCAACGATTGAGCGGCTGCGTTCAATTCCTCAACTGTCCGGCCGCCAGCCGGCAGGGAAAAGGAATCGGCATACGGTGTGACCAGGGGCACATCTACCAGACCCATGGAATTAAGCTTCAATTCCACTTGGGTGGGTGCTTGCCCATTTTTGCTCAAATTTAGGATGACTTTGTCACCCGGTTTGAGGCGAGCTGAAGTTTGAGTTGGCAAATCGGCGGCCAGCGCCATTCCAGCGCTCAGCGCCAGGACCATCATGCAGTGTGTCACGTTTTTCATACAAGCCAAGCTACGCACTGCGAAGGTGCTGCGAAATAGGCGCAAACCGCTTTGTTTCATCGGAAACTTCGGGAAAGGAATGTCAGAAAATTCTTACGAATGAACCCTGTGCAATACCACTTCGATTTGACAGACGCCCCCCTCCAAGTCATTTTCCAATCATCATGAAGCCGCGTTTACATTACTTCGTTCTCGCTTTTATTGCGGGCTTGTGCCTGCTTGCGCCGGCATGGGGGCAGACCACATCTAGCACCAATTCCCCTGCCGTTTTGCTCGGCAATACCTTGGCCCGCTTGTCCAATATCTTGCAGCCGCCTCAAGGGGCCGCGACTGAGACCCTTTCTGCACAAGTGAAGTTCACGCGCACCCAGGGCATCCCAAAAGAATTTGCGAAGGCCAAGGCTGCCGTTGCTTTGCAGGCTCCGGATTGTGCGCGGGCTGAAGTGAATGTCGGCGAGCGAACTTATGCCTTGGGTCGCCACGGCCAACAGGTTTGGATTTATGTGGGAGAGAAAAAATTTGGAGTCATTGGTCAGCCGGGTTTACCGCGTTTTTCCACCGCTCCGGAGAAGTTAGACAACACACGTTTGGGGCGGTTGCAAATTCCCCTGCCGCCGGAGCAACTGGCGTTGTTGCCCTTGTTTTTCAACTACGAAACCATGCCAGAGGAAGTTGTGGATGGTGAGACCTGTGATGTTTTCAAGGCCCGTCCCCAACCCCAAGCCATTCAAGCTCTTGGCCTGCCCTCGGGGACCCTCACCTTGGCCATACGCCGCAAGGATTCACTGCTCGTGCGCGTTGGGTGGAATGACGGCAAAAAGATTGATGTCGTCGTGGAGTTTTCAAATCTTCGTCTGGAGCCTGCATGGGCACCTGAACGTTGGGACATTCCCGCGCGCGCCGGCGATAACGTGGAGAAGGTCGCTTTGAATCATGTCACTCGTTTTCTCGAGGTTGCCATCAAGTCCCTCAACCAAAAAATTCCCTCTTTGCCGGAGACCGTCACCGGTCAACACGGATTGGTGGCCACTCATGGCGAGGGTCGGCTTGAGACAGTGGATGGGACGATGGTGCTGTTTCTCAAGGGGACCCCTGAAGAAATGGGCCGCCAACATGGAACGCTTATGCGGAAACAAGTCCGCTCATTGGTGGAACAAATATTATATGGTGTGGGTGTGGGAAGCAGTTTTGAAAAGGGGCGTTGGTTTTTCCGTGAAATCGAAGAAGCCCAAGCACGTCTGAAAGTGGATTCACGTTATTTGCAGGAGATGGATGCTCTTGCCCAAGCTGCCGGTTTGGAGCGCGAAGAAGTGCGTCTGGCCAATTTCTTCCCTGAGTTGTTTCACTGCAGTGGCTTTGCCCTTTTTGGCAAGGCGACGGCAGGGGGACGCATGTATCACGGCCGCATTCTCGATTATCTTAAAGGAGTGGGACTGGAGCAAAATGCGGTGGTCATGGTAATTCAGCCTTCCGATGCAAACGCGTGGGTCAATGTCGGTTATGCCGGTTTTGTCGGCACAGTGACAGCCATGAATGAAAAGCATGTGGCCATTGGCGAAATGGGAGGTCGAGGTGAAGGATTGTGGGACGGCAAACCGATGGCGCAATTGATGCGCGAGGTAATGGAGCGCGCCAACACATTGGAAGAAGCTGTCAGCATCATGCGCCGGGGGCCGCGCACTTGCGAATACTACTATGTCATTTCTGATGCAAAGAGCATGAAGGCGGTGGGCATTGCCGCCACGCCCGATACCTTTGAAACCATCTGGCCGGGGCAGTCCCATCCCCGGCTTCCTCATGCCTTTGCGGATGTGGTTTTGATGTCCGCGGGTGACCGCTATGAAACGCTGGCCTCTCGAGTTCGGGAAAATTACGGAAAGTTTGATGCGTCTTCGGCTCGCGCCCTCATGAACCGTCCTGTGTGCATGGGCTCCAATATTCAATCGGTACTGTTCGAGCCGGATACATTGGATTTTTGGGTGGCGAATGCCGACAGCCAAAATGTCGCCAGTCACACCCGCTACACTCGTTACAACTTGCGACGCCTTCTTGAAAGCCCGCCGGCGGGCAAATGAGACGGATTTACTTGCAGGCGGGGGAACAGCATTTAATGGGTGACGACTGAAAAGTGGCGCCCGTCCACTCCCCTTTGTCCCAGCGGCGAATCAGCCGCATGTTCAAGTCCTCATAGGAGCTGCGCACGAGAGGAAATCGCTCCGTAAGGATTCCTGCCAAAACCAGCCAGCCGTCGGGGGCGACACATCCCGCGATATGTTGGGCGTGTTTTATCAGCAATTCATCCGTTAAATTGGCCGCCACTACATCAAACGTGCACTCATGTGGGGGAATGTACGTGGCCACGTCACCTTGAAAAAAACGAATGCGGCGCCCGACGCCGTTGGACCGGGCATTTGAGCGCGCCACACGAACGGCCTCTGGATCGTTGTCAAAAGCTGTGATACGGCGAAACCCCAGCCGCGCTGCTGCAATCGCCAGTAAACCTGAACCGGTTCCCACATCGAGGAATGTTGCCGGTGCGCGGCGTGAGCGCCTCACCAACTCCTTCAAACAATAAAGCGTAGTTGGATGGTGCCCTGTGCCAAAACTCAACCCCGGGTCCAGTTCGATTAGATGTTGGCCGGGTTTGGGTGGTGTTTTGTCCCATGTGGGACGGATGAGCAAAACACTCCCAACGGAGATGGGACGGATGTGTCGTTGCCAGCTCTGCACCCAGTCACGCGGCGCCAAACGGCGCATGAAGATGGTGTCCCGTTTGCGATTGTTGTTTTGTCTTTCAATCAATTTATCCCGGAGACAATTTTCCAACTTTTTCAGGAGGGAAGGGGAGGGTTTAGAGGTGAGGTAAGCCGAAAGAGTGATGCACTTGGTTTGCTCGTCCACGTACGTACAGACGGGAGTTTGCAGTAAATCTTCGAACACTTGTTGTGCATGTTTCTCCTGTCCCGGCACTATATTGGCCTCCACTTGCCAGAGGGTTTGCGTTTTCATGTGCCGGGTGTTTTCCAAGGCGTGTAATTGGCCAGTTGAACTTCAGGGTGGCGCCCGCCACCTGCGTCCACTGCGGCTACAGAGGCGTAGTCCACGTCAAAAAGCGCCATGCGCGACAGAGGCATTTCCAAAAGCGATGCAAGCAATTGGCGAATCACCCCGCCGTGGGCAAAGACGGCCACCGTCTGGCCTTCATGACGGGCGAGCTTGTCCCGAAGCCAGGGCTCCAGCCTGGCACGGATTTGCTCGCCTGTTTCGCCACCGGGGATTTGCCCGCGTTCAATCCACTCAAGCCAATCCCAGGGGTCTGCATGAAATTGTTCGCGCACTTCGCGAAAATTCAGTCCCGTCCAGCGCCCAAAATCGAATTCGCGGAGGGCTTCATCAAAGACAGGTTTAACCCTCAAATGCCCATTGCACGGCTCCAAAGTCTGGCGGACACGCTGCATTGGGCTGGCGTACACGGCCTCGAGGGGCAAACGTTGGAGATATTCTGCCAATCGTCGCGCCTGTTCCCGGCCAACGGCGGATAACCCCATGTCAATCCGTCCCCCGAAAACATGGTGGTAGCGTTCCTCCACTTCGGCGTGACGGATGAAATAAAAACGAGTGCGCTTCATGGGGATTGCAAAGCGGCTTGCTGGAGCTCGAGCAATTGCTTGATACCGGTGCGCCCCAAGGCCAGGAGTTGGTGAAGTTGCTCTTCGCTGAACGTGGCTTCTTCGCCGGAGCCTTGGACTTCGATGTACTCGCCGGCATCATTCATCACCAGATTCATGTCCACGGCCGCTGCTACGTCTTCGGTATAACATAGGTCCAAGAGGGGGATGCCGTTGACCAGGCCGACACTTACTGCTGCCACCGCCCGTTTAATTGGGTTTTCCGTCAATAATCCCGCTGCCAGCCATCCTTTTACGGCCAGGGCCAAAGCTACATAGGCTCCGGTGATGGAGGCCGTGCGTGTTCCGCCATCGGCCTGCAACACATCACAATCCAACCAGACGGTGCGAGCGCCCAGTTTTTCCAAATCTACACATGCCCTCAGGGAACGCCCAATCAGCCGTTGGATTTCTTGGGTGCGGCCTTCAATTTTACCACGGCTTGATTCCCGCGCTTTTCGAGCAGTGGTGGAGTAGGGGAGCATGGAGTATTCGGCTGTAACCCAGCCGCCACTGACTTCCTGCTCTTTCATCCAACGGGGAACCTCTTCCTCCACGGTAACGGCACAAATGACGCGAGTGTTTCCCCACTCGACAAGCACGGAGCCGGCGGCTGCCGGCGCAATGCCAGGTAAAAAACGCACCGGCCGTAATTGGTCGGGTCGTCTTCCGTCCGCCCTGGTGGGAGGCGAAACATGATCGTTGTGATCGGGCGTTTCACTCATACGCCCCAAATGCTAGGCAGGGGCAGCAGGTACGGCAATGGAAAATCCTTGGGCGGTGTTTAAAAGAGATCAAATCGTCACTTTTCCGCCCTTCCCGAAATTAGCCCTTCGTAAAGGTCCTCGTACATGCTCCAATTATTTTCAATTGTCTCGCGGCTCGCCTTGTCTCCCAATGGTTTGAATCCCGGCAGATGGATGCGAAAACGTGTGCCGCCCCTGGGGCTTTTGTCCACCTCAATGCGGCCGCCTTGATGATAGACGAGGAAAAAACAAGCCATCAGGTTGATCCCGAAATCCTGCGGATGATTGGAGCGGCTGAAAAATGGGTCAAAAAGAATTCGCATGTCCTCCGCATTCAGGCCTGGACCATTGTCATCAACGATAATTTCGACGCCTTGGTTGGGTGCAAGCGGTTGAAGTATCCAAACGATTTCTTTGCCGGCGGGAAGACTTCGGATTTCATCCTGCAGCAACAATTCCAAGAGACGCTGGATTTTAACAGCATGCCCGGTCACTTTGGGGAGGCTGTCTGAACAATGCACCTGCACGGCGAGTTGTTTCAGTTCCAATTGACTGCGGGCCGCTTCCACAGTTTCTTTTAGAAGGGCTGCAACATCCACCGGCTCTGGGCTCTCCTCAGGGCCGCGCGTGGCCGCCAGACCGAGGTTGTCGAGCATTTCTGTGATTCTACTAATTTGCGCCTGGGCCATGGCATGAAATTCGCGCCAGTAGTGAGGATCACGCAAGGTGTCCGGACTGATTTTTTCCTCCGCCAATTTTACCGGTGCCAAGTCGAGAAAGGTCCGGATGGCCACTAGTGAGTTTCTGAGATGGTGATTTAATCCGGAGGACAAGAGGCTCATGCTGATGAGCCGATCGGTGAACATCAAACGGTGAAGGGTGCTCACTCGTTCCCGCAATAATTGATCGCGCTCTTGTTGCAAGATGAAAAATTGAAGAGCCTGCCGTAAAACGAGTTCCAGCTCTGCCGGATTCCAAGGCTTTTGGATATACTTGTAGATGGCGCCGGAATTCACTGCTGCAATGGCCGTGTCCAAATCCGAATACGCTGTCGTCAAAATGCGAAGGATGCGGGGATATTGCCGGCGTGCTTTTTCCAAAAGGTGCACCCCTCGTTCCCCCGGCATGCGTTCATCGGTCATCAGGATGCCCAGCTCGGCATGATGTGCATCCAGAAGTCGTTGGCCTTCGACTGCGTTGGGTGCTGTAAAGATTCGAAACTGCTCCCCGAAGGCGGTTTGAAACATGCGGAGTGAGGCGTCCTCATCGTCCACATAAAGAATCGCAAAACGACGGTAATCAAACTCCGGTTGTATGACTGTTGTTGACATGAACGGGTTTTGAATCAGGGGTGCTCAATCGTGGATCTTCGGCCGGCAATTCGATAATAAATTCACAAAACCGTCCCGGTTCGCTTTGGAGCCGGATGCGGCCCCCTTGTTGATGGATGATTTGATGGCAGATGTGCAGACCCAAGCCCAGACCGGCGCCGATTTCCTTGGTGGAAAAGAAGGGTTCAAACACACGCTGCTGTAAGTTGACGGGAATGCCCGGACCATTATCACGAACACTGATTTCCACGTGCTCACCCTCTTTGTGTGCCCGCACTTGAATGGTTGCGGAAGGATGAGGTGGTTTCTGCTGGCGCAAGGCGTCCAATGAGTTTTGAAACAGGTTGACCAGCACCTGCACCAGACGCACGCGGTTCGCCCAGACTGTTAAGTCCTCGGGGACTTGGATTTCCACTCGTACGGCATCCCTCCATTCATGGCTTAAAAACCTCAGGGCCAGCTCGACAGCCTGACGGACGGAGGTGTCCTTGCTTGCTGCGTCGCGATCATGCGCAAACGGCCTCAAATCGAGCACAATGTTTTTGACCCGGTTGATGCCATCTTCAATTTCGGTCAGAATGGCCAGCCAGGTGTTGCGGTCTTCTGCCGGCAGTTTATTGAAGCGCTGGCGCAAGGTGTAAAGGCCGGTCGCAGCGAAATTCAAAGGATTGTTTATTTCGTGAATAATGCCCGCACTCATTCGACCAAGGGCGGCCAGTTTTTCCGATTGAACCAGTTGCGCTTCGGCTTCCTGCAATTGCCGATACGCAGCCTCCAAACGGGCTTTTTGGCGCGCCAGTTCGCGCGCATGCAAGTAACCCGAAAGGAGGTTTTTGACCCGCAAATGCAGTTCTGTCAGAGAGAATGGCTTTGCAAGAAAATCCGTGGCACCATCTTGGAGCGCGTCGAGGCGGGTCTTATGGTCACCATGAGCCGTGAGAAAAATAATCGGCAGGATGCGGGTGGTTGGGTGTTCGCGTAATTCACGACAAACCTGCAAACCATCTTTTTCCGGCATCATGTAATCCAACAACAAGAGGTCAGGCTGCAACCGCAAGGCCAGCTCGACTGCTTGTTTTCCATCGGTGGCCTCCACCACTCGATAATTAGGGGCGAGTTGCCGGCGAAGAAATTCCCGCAAATCAGGTTCGTCATCGGCCACGATGATCAGCGGAGAGTCATTTCTCGCCACCGTGGTGGTGGGAGACTCGGCATCGGGTGAGTGGTTCAGGACAGCCAGATCAGCCTGCCGGTTGAGGCTGGCAAGCCATTCCTCCGCTTTGGGTTCATTTGGGTTGCTGCTGGTTGCATCGGTTAAGGTCAGACTTGATTCTTGGGCAGGCTGGTAGGGAAGGCGGATGGTGAAAGTAGTCCCAACCCCCAGCTTGCTCTCCACAGACACCGAACCACCTTGAACTTCCGTAAGTTCCTTGACTAGTGCCAGGCCAATGCCGGCCCCCTTGAATTTGCGCTGGCTGGACATGTCCGCTTGCCAGAAACGACTGAAAACATTGGGGAGGTCTTTTTCGGAAATACCGACTCCTGTGTCACGCACCTGCACCACCAAATCCTTGTCTTCACAGCGGGCCACCAACTCCACACGCCCGCCCGGGGGAGTAAATTTCAGGGCATTAAATTGAAGGTTGAGCACAATTTTTTCCAGTTTGTCCCGATCCACCCAGATGCGATTGAGGTTTGAATCAATTTGAGTCACAATCTGCAAACCGCGGCGTTCGGCCAGAGGACGCCCGGCAGCGGCCAAACCCTCCAGAAAGGCCGGCAAGTCCACAGCGTCCAGTTTGACCGGCAGCGTGCCGGCATCCAATCGCACCAACTCCAACAGGTCATTAATCAACTTGAGAAGTCGTAATCCATTAGCACGCATGAGGGTGAGCGTTTGGCGCAATGCCGGCTCTGCACTTGCGGTAGGGTGCTGCATCAATTCCTCCAAAGCTCCCAACATGATCGTGAGGGGGGTGCGAAGTTCATGACTGATATTCGCAAAGAACCGACTCTTGTTTTCATCCAACTCCATCAGCTTGCGGTTGTTTTCCTCAAGCTGTTTCCGGCTGCGGTCCAGTTCAAAGCGGCTGGCGAACTCCTGATATCGCAAGCGGCTCAGAAAATAACTGCCAGTTACAACAATGATGCCTGTAAGCGTCAGAAAATAGAGATTGTTGAAAAAAATTCCGGTGTCTCGATAACCGCCATGACCCAGGCAGGCGGCCAGATACATCACCATGACAGTGGTGACTGCCAACAGACTTTCTCGAAATGTCCAGTGCAACACAAACCCCAACACCAGCACCACCAGATTCAATCCCGCGTAGTAGGGTGAACTGGCTCCTTCTGTGCGATAAATCATGTAGGAAATGCACAGCGTGGGCAGGCTCAAAAGAATCAATCCCCAAAGCCGGTAAAGCCGCAGCTCACGGGGCATGAGCATGATGAGCAGAAAAACAAATATCAGGCCGGAGCAGATGAACCGTAAAACAGCGAATTCACCCAAGAGGTGTGGATAAACAAAATAATCCAGGAGAATGCCCGCGGGCATGAGGACGATGCCCAGGACACAAGCCACCTTGAAATTCGACACGGTAACATTCCTGTCGTATTCCTCGTAGGCGGCACGTATCACTTTTTCGCGATCCTCCTCCATACGTTCATGCATCCGGCTTGCGCACTTCAAGCATGAGGTTGGTGCCGGTCACGTCGCTTACGACTCGTGCAGTGTCGAGCGGAGCAGCCGATGGCTTCAGTGCAAGCATCTGGCGTGGATCACGATAAATCAAGCGCCAGTCCAACAGATACTCCAACATGTGTCGGAACGGTTGACATGGGAAAACGTTTGTCGCCACGACCAGCCCGCCCGGTGCGAGCCATTGATAAAACAAATTCATCAATTGCTGGCACGTCCGATCTGGGAGATAATCAAACAACCCCGCGCAGTACACCAAATCATAACCTTTCCCGCCCTCGGGGGCGGAGTTTTTGCCGGCTTCTTTCAATAAACTCATCACAGATTTTTTGACATATTGGATGCGGCACTCGCGCTGATGGTTCTCGCGTGCCCGTTCCAACACTTGTTGAGCGTGAGTGATGGTTTCTTGATTGAAATCCAGCAAGGTGAACTCAGCCCAGTCGCTTAATGCACTTTCTTGGAGAAATTTTTGGATTTCATGGGCGGGACCACATCCGAGATTGAAAATGCGAGCCGCACGCTTTTGCAGGCTGACCCGGGCGGTTTCCTGCACCAATTTGTCGGTCAGGAAGCGGATGCGATTGCGATGGGCCTGCGATGGATATTGGCGCAGCAGCCACACATTCACCGCCTGGGCATAAAGGGATGGCCCTTCATAGGGTGAACGCATAATCATATTCACCATTTCGTAATCCCCCGCATATCCCAGCGGTTTGACGTAAGTGCGATGGCCGAAAGGTGAGCACAAAAACAATGGATGCAACAAACGGCGGCAAAGACTTTGGTGGGCGGGATGCTCTTCGGGTGTCAGGCGGGCTGTGATTTCCTCGAAGCGTTCATGCAATACATTGACCGCCTTGACCACCGGCTCATCGAGGGTTTCGATGAAGCCTTGTGCCCGTCTGGCTTGTTCCTCCGGTTTGAACCTTTTCAGGCCCAATTCCACTTCTTCCAACCACAGGCGCAAGTGCGTCAATAAGTTGTGCAGATCGCTCAGCACAATTTTGTATTCAGGCCGCAGTGAGTAAAGTTTTTGCCACTGCCGGAGGAATTCATCGAAGTGGAGAGGTTGTGTTGCTTCCTCAGGAGACGGGCCCAGCTTGCCTTCAAACCAGTTTTCCGGAAGAGCCACTTCACATACCCATGCGCTTCCATTATGGACGGCGCTTGTGACCACTGCCCGTCCTGCGGGAATTTCCCGGCCGTTGATGGATAGTCGAAATGGCTCCAATACCTCGGACAACTGCAAGGTAAGATGCGGGTCGCCCGTTTCAAAAACCAGGCGCGTGCCCCCCAAATGGGAGACTGTGCCGCGCACTTCCTGCCCGTGCGCTGAGCGTCCCGCCACCTGCCAAGGTTCAATCGTTGTGATGCCCTGACTCATAATCCCCCACACTGAAAACCGCCGATTTTCATCTTAAAACCGCCATTGAAAGGACAACAAGACCGCATGACTGGTGAAATCATAACGGCCATCCGCCGACTGGCCTGCTGCCGAGATGGCGCTTCCCCTCACAGTGTGAGGCGGGCCATGGCCAAATTGATAGGCGAAATCCAAGGCAGCCTTTGCTCCGCGCCAACTGGCGCCGAAGGTGATGAAATGTTTGTCGGTGTCTGCCACCAACGGGTTGAAAAAGGCATCCGGCATGCAACTTTGATTGAAAATATAGCCCGCGCTGAGGCTCCAGCCCTTGTCGAGGTATCGCGTGACACCCACCTCGTAATACCAACTCGATTTCCAGTTCAATACAAACGGAGGCAGGGGAAACGCCTGGTCGAGGGTGACCTGGTTTAGCCGGCTCCACTCTGTAAAATCGGCGTTGAACTCGATATTCCATTTTTCGGTTGGACGGTAGGAGATGCCCATGACCACGTTGTGCGGTATGGGGAAACGCAGCCGTGAGTCCATGTGGCTGTAAATGGGGATTAAATCGGTATAACCCTCATAAGCCATGGTGGTGCGGCTGCGATAGGCCGCCCCCAATGCCAGCTTGGCATGAGGTTGCCAGCGCCAGCCCGCGGTGAAACCCACATCCTCATCTTCACCCTTGAAACGGAAAACATCCCCGGCATCCACAGGAAACACCCCTTGGCGTAAGTCCACCTTCGAATAATTAAAAGTTGGCCCTGCGGCGATGGACATGCCCGGCAAGACTTCCAAGGCAACCACCGGATGCGCCGTGATGTATTTCATTTTGCTTTGCAGAGCAATCGTGCGGAAACCGGTGTCTTGCGCCCATTTGACTCCCAAACCATAAGGAGAATAAACACCGAAACCAATGGTCATCGGCAGTTTTTCGAATCCGTAGGCTGTGAACACCTGCGGCACCACATGCCACTTGGTCTCATTCTCAAACCTCCGTCCATTCGATTCAAAACCGGGGGCAAGATAAATATTGTAAGAGCCCACGCGTGCTTGGAGACCCTTGATCTGGGTGAGACCAGCCGGGTTATAATAAATAGCGGAGGGATTATCTGCAGTGGCCGCAAAGGCCTCTCCTCGGCCCGAAGCAAAAGCGTCTTGGCTTGATAGGCGGAAGCCGGCTGCCATTCCTTCTTGAAGGCCTAAAGCCAGCAACCATGACAAGCATAAGTAGAAGAAATGTTTCATTCAGAGTTACTTTTTCATTTTTAGGGCCGTTTAGCAAGCGCAAGGGAGTATGTAGGTTGGACCTCGAGTTGACTCAGGATAAATGTTACCGGGGCTGGGAGGTGGACAAGGGCGCCGCTGATACGTTGACTCATATTCATGGTTACTCAAGAACCAACCATGAGCAAGTCTGCCCAACGTGAATTCTTGGCCGTCTTACACCGCCGCTACCAGCGTGCTGGTCGGCGTTACAAAACGTACCTCCTCGATCAGGTATGCTCTCTCTGTGGTTATCACCGCAAAAGCGCCTTGCGGCTGATGAACCGTCCATTCCCTGAGCCGGCCCGCCGCAAACGCCCCGGCCCCAAACCCGTCTATGAGGCCGAGCGTCTGCGGCCTGTGATCAAGGTCATCTGGCTGGCCAGTGATCAGCTTTGCAGCAAGCGGCTCAAAGCCGCCATGCCCGAATGGTTAAAGCATTATCAAGCCCACTATGGGCCGCTGCCCCCCGACCTGCAGGAGCAATTGCTGAAGATCAGCCCGGCCC